>Ga0247818_10000984_pt1 | contig 17929 bp, 11 predicted proteins | sample 13C_Glucose_Day1_FD_192424 | JGI IMG/M metagenome (GOLD analysis project Ga0247818, IMG submission 192424) | Soil microbial communities from agricultural site in Penn Yan, New York, United States - 13C_Glucose_Day1 | ecosystem: Environmental > Terrestrial > Soil > Agricultural land | place... | reverse complement strand
TGAAAAGCAGGCTGACCAGCGCCTAAGCTGTGACCATTCAAAACAATATCCTGGCGCATCCATGTGCCAAAAAGGAGATCGCATGCTCGAGCTCACTATAGAGCAGATATCCATGGGCCAATCGGCTATGGATAAACCCGCCGCCCTGCAACTACTCGCCAATCATCTGGTGGCCGATGGCCTGGTCGCCGATGGCTACCTCGCCGGCTTGCAGGCCCGGGAAGCCCAAGGCTCGACCTTTCTCGGCCAGGGTATTGCCATTCCCCACGGTACGCCCGAGACCCGCGATCAAGTGTTCGCCACCGGCGTACGGCTGATGCAGTTTCCCGAGGGCGTGGATTGGGGTGACGGCCAGATCGTTTATCTGGCGATCGGCATCGCCGCCAAATCCGACGAACACCTGCGCCTGTTGCAACTGCTGACTCGCGCCCTCGGCGAGACCGATCTGGGTCAGGCCCTGCGCCGCGCCAGCTCGCCGGAAGCGCTGCTGAAACTGTTGCAAGGTGCGCCGCAGGAACTGGCGCTGGATGCGCAGATGATCGGCCTCGGCGTGTCGGCTGACGATTTCGAAGAACTGGTCTGGCGTGGTGCGCGTCTGCTGCGGCAGGCCGATTGTGTGAGCAACGGTTTTGCCGGTGTGTTGCAACAAGTCGAGGCGCTGCCGCTGGGCGATGGCCTCTGGTGGCTGCACAGCGAGCAAACCGTGAAGCGCCCGGGCCTGGCGTTCGTCACCCCGGACAAACCGATGCGTTACCTCGGTCAGCCACTGAGCGGTCTGTTTTGTCTGGCCAGTTTGGGTGAGGCGCATCAGGCGCTGCTTGAGCGTCTGTGCGCATTGCTCATTGAAGGGCGCGGCCATGAGTTGGGCCGGGCCACCAGCAGTCGTAAAGTCCTTGAAGTGCTCGGCGGCGAATTGCCCGCCGATTGGCCGAGCGCGCGTATTGCCCTGGCCAACGCCCACGGTCTGCATGCTCGTCCGGCGAAGATTCTTGCGCAACTGGCGAAGAGTTTTGACGGCGAAATCCGTGTGCGCATCGTCGACAGCGCAGACAGCGCCGTGTCGGTGAAAAGCCTGAGCAAGCTGCTGAGCCTCGGCGCGCGGCGTGGTCAGGTGCTGGAGTTGATCGCCGAACCGAGCATCGCCGCCGACGCCTTGCCGGCGCTGCTGGCCGCTATCGAAGAAGGCCTCGGCGAAGAAGTCGAACCGCTGCCGGCCGTGAGCCAGCAACGCGAAGTCATCGCCGAAATCGCCGAGGTGCTGATCGCCCCGGCGTCCGGCGCGCAGTTGCAGGCGATCCCTGCTGCACCGGGCATCGCCATTGGGCCAGCGCACATTCAGGTGCAGCAGGCTATCGATTACCCGTTGCGCGGTGAGTCCGCCGCCATTGAACGCGAGCGCCTCAAGCAAGCGCTGAGCGATGTGCGCCGTGACATCCAAGGCCTGATCGAACGCAGCAAGGCCAAGGCCATCCGCGAGATCTTTATCACCCACCAGGAAATGCTCGACGACCCGGAACTGACCGACGAAGTCGACACCCGCCTCAAGCAGGGCGAAAGCGCCGAAGCGGCGTGGATGGCGGTGATCGAAGCAGCGGCCAAGCAACAGGAATCGCTGCAGGACGCATTGCTCGCTGAGCGGGCGGCGGATCTGCGGGACATCGGGCGCCGGGTGCTGGCGCAACTTTGCGGTGTGCAAACGCCGAACGAGCCTGAACAACCGTACATTCTGGTGATGGACGAGGTCGGCCCGTCGGACGTCGCACGGCTGGATCCGGCGCGGGTGGCGGGGATTCTCACCGCTCGCGGCGGCGCCACGGCGCACAGTGCAATCGTCGCCCGTGCTCTCGGAATTCCAGCGCTGGTCGGTGCGGGTGCCGCGGTGTTGCTGCTGGCACCGGGCACGCCGTTGCTGCTCGACGGCCAGCGCGGTCGCCTGCACGTCGACGCCGATGCCGCGACCCTGCAACGTGCCGCCGAAGAACGCGACACCCGTGAGCAGCGCCTCAAGGCTGCCGCCGAACAACGTCATCAACCGGCGCACACCACTGACGGTCACGCCGTGGAAGTGTTCGCCAACATCGGTGAAAGCACCGGTGTCGCCGCCGCAGTGGAGCAGGGCGCGGAAGGCATCGGTCTGCTGCGCACCGAACTGATTTTCATGGCCCACCCGCAGGCGCCGGATGAAGCCACTCAGGAAGCCGAATACCGCCGCGTTCTCGACGGCCTTGCCGGGCGACCGCTGGTGGTGCGCACCCTCGATGTCGGTGGCGACAAACCGCTGCCGTACTGGCCGATCGCCAAGGAAGAAAACCCGTTCCTCGGCGTGCGCGGCATTCGCCTGACGTTGCAGCGCCCGCAGGTCATGGAAGCGCAGTTGCGCGCCTTGCTGCGTTCGGCGGACAACCGTCCGCTGCGGATCATGTTCCCGATGGTCGGCAGCGTCGAAGAGTGGCGTCAGGCCCGCGACATGACCGAGCGTCTGCGCCTGGAAATCCCGGTCGCTGACTTGCAACTGGGGATCATGATCGAAGTGCCGTCCGCTGCATTGCTGGCGCCGGTATTGGCCAAGGAAGTCGACTTCTTCAGTGTCGGCACCAACGACCTGACGCAATACACCCTGGCCATCGACCGTGGTCACCCGACACTCTCGGCCCAAGCGGACGGCCTGCACCCGGCGGTGTTGCAACTGATCGACATCACCGTGCGCGCCGCGCATGCCCATGGCAAATGGGTCGGTGTGTGCGGCGAACTGGCGGCGGATCCGCTGGCGGTGCCGGTGCTGGTCGGCCTTGGCGTCGATGAGCTGAGCGTGTCCGGTCGCAGCATCGCCGAGGTCAAGGCACGCATCCGCGAACTCAGCCTGACCCAGGCGCAAACCCTTGCTCAACAAGCCCTCACCGTGGGCAGCGCGAATGAAGTGCGTGCATTAGTGGAGGCCCTGTAATGGCCAAGATTCTCACCCTGACCCTCAATCCGGCGCTGGACCTCACGGTCGAGTTGTCACGCCTGGAGGCCGGTCAGGTCAACCGCAGCGACGAGATGCACACCCACGCCGCCGGCAAAGGCGTGAACGTCGCCCAGGTACTCGCAGACCTCGGGCATCAACTGACGGTCAGCGGCTTTCTCGGCGAAGACAATCTGCAAGCCTTCGAAACCCTGTTCGCCAAGCGCGGCTTTATCGACGCGTTCATCCGCGTGCCGGGGGAGACGCGCAGTAACATCAAGGTCGCCGAGCACGACGGTCGCATCACCGACATCAACGGCCCGGGGCCGGTTGTCGACGCGGCGGCGCAGCAGGCGTTGCTTGAGCGTCTGCTGCAGATCGCCCCGGGGCATGACGCGGTGGTGGTCGCCGGCAGTCTGCCGCGCGGTGTCACCGCGCAGTGGTTGCGCGAGTTGATCGAACGCCTGAACGGCCTCGGTCTGAAGGTCGCCCTCGACAGCAGTGGTGAAGCCTTGCGCGCGGCCATTGAAGCGCGCCCGTGGCTGATCAAGCCGAACACCGAAGAACTCGCCGATGCGCTCGATTGCGATGTGGTTTCGCACGCCGCCGAAGCGCAGGCAGCGGCGTGCCTGCACGCCAAGGGCATCGAGCACGTGGTGATTTCCCACGGTGCCGACGGTGTGAACTGGTTCAGCGTCGGCTCGGCGCTGCATGCCACGCCGCCGAAGGTGACTGTTGCCAGCACGGTAGGGGCCGGCGATTCGCTGCTGGCCGGCATGCTCCACGGTCTGCTCAGTGCCGATACTCCCGAGCAGACCCTGCGCACGGCCACGGCGATTGCCGCGATGGCGGTGACGCAGATCGGTTTCGGCATCAACGATGCGGCGCAACTGGCGCAGCTCGAACAGGGCGTACGCGTGCGTCCCCTGACAGAACAATAAGAGGGTTTGTCATGAAATTAGCCATTGTCACGTCCTGCCCGAACGGCATGGTCACCAGTGTGCTGTGCGCCCGCCTGCTCGATGCGGCGGCCCAGCGTCAGGGCTGGAGCACCAGCGTTGAAGTGGTCGATGCGGCGCACCCGGAGCGCGAATTGTCGGCCGCCACCATTGAGGCGGCGGAGTGGGTGTTGCTGGTCGCCACTGGTGACGTCGACATGCGTCGTTTTGCCGGCAAGCGCGTATTCCGCATCGCCCCGGCGCAAGCCCTGCAGGATGTGGAAGCGGTGCTGCGTCGCGGTGCCGAAGAGGCCGAAGTTTACGTCGCCAGCGAAGCCGCCCCGGTTGCCGCTGCGCCACGTGCGCCACGCATCGTCGCGATCACTGCTTGCCCGACCGGGGTGGCCCACACCTTCATGGCCGCCGAGGCGTTGCAGCAGACGGCCAAGCGTCTGGGCTATGAACTGCACGTCGAAACCCAGGGTTCGGTCGGCGCGAAAACCCCGCTCGGCGCGACGGCGATTGCCGAGGCTGACGTGGTGTTGCTGGCGGCGGACATCGAAGTCGCCACCGAGCGTTTTGCCGGCAAGAAAATCTATCGCTGCGGCACCGGCATTGCGCTCAAGCAATCCGAAGCCACACTGAAAAAAGCCCTCGCCGAAGCTCAGGTGGAAAGCGCTGCGAGCGACGGCAAGGCGCCGGCCAGGCAAGAGAAAACCGGCGTTTACAAACACCTGCTGACCGGTGTCTCGTTCATGCTGCCGATGGTGGTGGCCGGTGGTCTGATGATCGCCTTGTCGTTCGTCTTCGGCATCACCGCGTTCAAGGAAGAGGGCACGCTGGCGGCGGCGTTGATGCAGATCGGCGGCGAGACCGCGTTCAAGCTGATGGTGCCGCTGCTCGCCGGTTACATCGCCTACTCGATCGCCGACCGCCCGGGCCTGGCGCCGGGGATGATTGGTGGCTTGCTCGCCAGTACGCTGGGGGCCGGGTTCATCGGCGGGATCGTCGCCGGGTTTATCGCCGGTTATGCGGCCAAGGCCATCAGTCGCTACGTCGCTTTGCCGCAAAGTCTTGAAGCGCTGAAACCGATTCTGATCATTCCGTTGTTCGCCAGCCTGATCACCGGTCTGGTGATGATCTACGTGGTCGGTAAACCGGTCGCGGGGATGCTCGCGGCGCTGACGCATTTTCTCGACAGCATGGGCACCACCAACGCGATCCTGCTCGGTGTATTGCTCGGCGGCATGATGTGCGTCGATCTCGGCGGACCGATCAACAAGGCCGCGTATGCGTTCTCGGTCGGGCTGCTGGCTTCGCAGAGTTACGCGCCGATGGCCGCGACCATGGCTGCCGGCATGGTGCCGCCAATCGGGCTGGGCATCGCCACGTTCATCGCCCGCCGCAAGTTCGCCCAGACCGAGCGCGAGGCCGGTAAAGCGGCGCTGGTGCTGGGGCTGTGTTTCATCTCCGAAGGGGCGATTCCGTTTGCCGCGAAAGACCCGCTGCGGGTGATCCCGGCGAGCATCGCCGGCGGTGCGTTGACCGGCGCCTTGTCGATGTACTTCGGCTGCAAACTGATGGCGCCGCACGGGGGCTTGTTTGTGCTGGCGATCCCGAATGCGATCAATCATGCGTTGCTGTATTTGCTGGCGATTGTGGCGGGGAGTTTGTTGACGGCCGTTGTCTATGCGACGGTCAAGCGCCCGGAAGCCGTCGAGCTGGCGCTGGAACCGGCGAAGGCCTGACGGGCAACGCAAATCCCCCTGTGGGAGCGAGCCTGCTCGCGAATGCAATCTGCCAGCGACATGTATGTTGACTGGTACACCGCTTTCGCGAGCAGGCTCGCTCCCACAATGGTTAGTGGTGTCATGGCGAGTTCATACAGGCGTGCTTAAGTTTTCCTTTTTCCAGGGAGAACAGCATGAGCGATTTCAACATCGGTCGTCGGCGGGTCATGCAGGTTGTCGGTGCCGGGCTGCTGATGCCGGGGCTGGCGCCGGCGGTGATCGCGTCGGTCAAGGATCGGCCGCAACTCACCGACGGCGTGCAGTCCGGCGACCTGAAAGGCGACCGCGCGATGATCTGGAGCCGCAGCGACCGTCCGGCGCGGATGGTGGTCGAGTGGGACACCCGCAGTCAGTTTCGTCACCCGCGCCGTGTAGTCTCGCCACTGGCCGATGCGCGCACCGACTTCACCGCCCGCGTCGAACTCACCGGGCTGCCCGCCGATCAGGCAATTTTCTATCGGGTGTATTTCAAGGACGCACAATCCGGCGTCGCCAGCGAACCGTGGCTCGGCCATTTGCGCAGCGCTCCGAAGGCGCGGCGTAATATCCGTTTCGTCTGGAGTGGCGACACCGTCGGCCAGGGCTTCGGCATCAACCCGGACATCGGCGGCATGCGCATCTACGAATCCATGCGCCTGCGCCTGCCGGACTTCTTTATCCACAGCGGCGACACCATCTACGCCGACGGCCCGGTGCCGGCGCAACTGACCACCGAAGGCGGGCGGATCTGGCGCAACCTCACTACCGAAGCCAAGAGCAAAGTCGCGCAGACCCTCGACGATTATCGCGGCAATTACCGCTACAACCTGATGGACGAAAACATCCGTCGCTTCAACGCCGAAGTCCTGCAGATCTGGCAGTGGGACGACCACGAAGTGGTCAACAACTGGTCGCCGGGCAAGCAGCTCGACGAGCGTTATCAGGAAAAAGATATCCACACCCTGGTCGGCCGTGCGCGCAAGGCCTGGCTGGAATATTCGCCGATGCGTTTGCAGGCGGCCGACGGTGGCGGGCGGATTTATCGCAAGCTCGGTTACGGGCCGATGCTCGATGTGTTCGTGCTCGACATGCGCAGCTATCGCGGGGCCAACGACGACAATCTCGGCGCGGCAAAACCGTTTTTGGGGCGTGAGCAACTGGACTGGCTCAAGCGTGGCTTGAAGCACTCCAAGGCGCAGTGGAAGGTGATCGCCGCCGACATGCCGATCGGCCTCGGCGTGCCCGACGGAGAGGTCAGCCCGGGCGTCGCACGTTGGGAGGCCGTGGCCAACGGCGATCCCGGCCCGGCGCAGGGACGTGAGCTGGAAGTCGCCGAGCTGCTCGGTTTTCTGCGGGCGCAGCAGGTGCGCAACTTCGTGTTTCTGACCGCCGACGTGCATTACTGCGCGGCGCATCATTACCACCCGGACCGTGCGGCGTTTCAGGATTTCGAACCGTTCTGGGAGTTTGTCGCCGGGCCACTGAACGCCGGGAGTTTCGGGCCTAATCCGCTGGACAAGACCTTCGGCCCGGAAGTGGTGTTCCAGAAGGCCCCGCCGACCCAGAATGCTTCACCGTTTGCCGGGTTTCAGTTCTTTGGCGAGGTGAACATCGAAGGGCAGAGCGGGGAGATGAGTGTGGTGTTGCGGGATTTGAATGGGGTAGCGGTTTTCGAGCAGAAATTGCAGCCCGTCTGATCACTCCACCTGTAGGAGCTGCCGCAGGCTGCGATCTTTTGATTTTTCAACAACAAGATCAAAAGATCGCAGCCTGCGGCAGCTTCTACAGGAGTCAGTCAGTACACGTCGCGGCGATAGCGGCCCTGTTCGATCAGGCGTTCGACTTCGGTGGCGCCGAGGATGTCGTTGAGTGCCTGATCGACGCCAGAAGCCATGCCCTGCAGGCTGCCGCAAATGTAGATCACCGCACCCTCAGCCAGCCATTTCTGCAGTTCGTCAGCAGATTCGCGCAGGCGATCCTGGACGTAAATCTTTTGCGCCTGATCCCGCGAAAACGCCAGATCCAGTCGTGTCAGATCACCATTGATCAGCCACTCTTCCAGCTCCGCCCGGCAGAGGAAATCGTGCTCGCGATTGCGCTCGCCGAACAGCAGCCAGTGACGCTGCTGACCGTCGGCGATGCGTGCTTTGAGCAGACTGCGCAACCCGGCGAGGCCGGTGCCGTTGCCCAGCAGAATCATCGGCACTGGTTGGTTCGGCAGGTGGAAGCCACTGTTGCGCCGTACGCGCAGGCTGATGCTGCCGCCCACGGACGCATGCTCGGTCAGCCAGCCGGAAGCAATGCCCAGGCTGCCATCGGCGTGTTGTTCCTGGCGCACGATCAGCTCCAGCACGCCGTCGGCGGCAATCGAGGCGATCGAATATTCGCGCATGGCCAGCGGCACCATCGCATCCACCAGCGCTTGCGCATGCAGGCCGACCAGATGCGCACGATGTTCGGGTAACTGGCGGCTGGCGAGGGCGATTTCCAGTGGCTCTTCGAGGCCGTTGATCTTCACCGTGGTTTCGCCACGAATGCCGAGGCCGTCGAGGAAGTGTTCGATGGCCCAGGGGCAGTTGCGCGGCAGCACTTCCACCAGGTCGCCGGCCAGCCAGCTGCTGGTGCTCGGCGCCTTCAGGCCCAACAGGTACACCGGCGCGCCGCTGCTGTCGGGGTTCATCAGGTGGCGGCGCAGCAGCGTCCAGTTGTCGTAGCTCGGTGCTTGCCAGGTGTCGACTGGCGCTTGTCCGGTGATCAGGTCGAGCTGCGTCTGCCAGTGACGCAGGGCGTACGGGTCGCCGCTATCGACTTCGACCGGGGCGAACAGGGTCTTGCCGCCGTGCTCGCCGAGCCACTGATGCAGGCGTCGGGCGAAGCCGCAGAAATGCTGGTACTGGCGGTCGCCGAGGCCCAGCACCGCATAGTTCAGGCTGTCGAAGCTGGCGGCATCGCGCAGTACTTTGCGCTCGAAACCGCGCGCGCTGTCCGGTGCTTCGCCGTCGCCGAACGTGCTGACCACGAACAGCGCGTGGTTCGATTCGCGCAGATCTTCTGCGCTGACATTCGCCAGTGGCTGCACCTTCACCGGCAAGCCGGCGGCCTGCAATTGCCCGGCGGTCTGCCACGCCAACTGTTCGGCAAAACCGCTCTGGCTGGCGAAACCCACCAGCCATGCCGGTTCATCAGCGGCGGGTGCCTGAAGACCTTTGCGCGCGTCCTGAATCTGCTTTTTCTTGCGTCGGCGATCCAGATACAGCAGCCACCCGGTAATGAAAAACAGCGGCATGCACACGGCGGCGAGGGTGACGATGATTCGTCCGACCAGGCCGAAATAGCTGCCGACGTGCAGCGCGTAAATGCTGGTCAACAGCTGCGCCTTGAAGCTCTTGTCGGCATAGCGGTCGACGCGTTTGACGACGCCGGTGGCCGGGTCGAGGGTGATCTGATTCAGCGCGCGATCATGCGGCGAGCTGTCGAGCAGATAGAACACGGTCGCCGGTTGCCCGGCCACTGGCGGCATGCGGATGTTGTAGGCCGACAGGCCCGGGCCGGCAGCGCTGTAGATGCTGCTCCACATCGCCGCGTAGTCGGCCGTCGGTGCCGGGCCTTCCGGCGCCGGCCCGCGACCGCCGCGCACGCGCTCGTTTTGCGGCGCGTCGGAAAGCAGTTTGGTCAGACCCTTGTTGTACCACTCGTACGACCACGACAACCCGGTCAACGCCAGCAGCAGATACACCAGCAAACACCAGGTGCCGGCCACCGAGTGCAGATCCCAATTGAAGCTGCGGCCCTTTTTCTTCCAGTCGAGGGTCAGCCACACGCGCCAGCTGTTCCACTGTCGCGGCCAGCGCAGGTACAGCCCGGAGAGGCAGAAGAACAGCAGGATCAGGGTGCAGGCGCCGGTGATGTTGCGCCCGGTATCGCCCATGGCGAGGAAGCGGTGCAGTTGCAGCATCAGGCCGAAGAAATCCTGGCCAACCGCGTCGCCCATGAACTTGCCGGTATACGGATCGAAGTAGCGCATCTCGCCACGACGTTCGCCTTTGGGCGGGGTGAAGTAGACGCGTGCGGCGTTGCCGCTGTCGGTCTCGACCCAGAGCATCGCGACTTTCTTGCCGGAAGTCGCTTCGATGTGTTCCACCAGCTCGACGGGAGGCAGGACGCCAGCGACCTGCTTTTCCACCTGCAACACCGACGGGTTCAGCGCCCGCAGGATTTCGTCCTGGAACGAATAGGCGGCACCGGTAATGCCCATCAGGGCCAGCACCAGCCCGGCAGTGATGCCGAAAAACCAGTGCAACTGGAACAGGGTTTTCTTCAACACGTCGCTCGCCTTGTCCGTTCGAAATATGTTTCACGGCGCGCATTATGCCGTGGGTTGTCGAGAGCTTCTTTGATTACGCACAAAAGCCCCGTTCAAATGAATGACCGGGGCTTTGTTCTTTGTAGGAGCTGCGGCACGCTGCGATCTTTTGATGTTGGTTTTTAAGAATCAAGATCAAAAGATCGCAGCGTGCCGCAGCTCCTACAGGATCAGAAGTGGAAGTTGGTGCTCAACAGTGCCGTACGGCCCGCCGCCTGGTTGGCGAAGTGGGTCGAGAAGGCCTTGTCGTAGTAGGTTTCGTTGGTCAGGTTCTGCACGTTGAGTTGCAGGTCGACGTTCTTGCTCAGCTTGTAGGCGGCCATCGCGTCGTAACGTACGTAGGAATCGACCATCGTGGTGTTGGCCACGCTGCCGTACACGTCGTCGACGTAGAAGGCACCACCACCGAGGGTCAGCTTTGGCGTGACCTGATAAGTGGTCCACAGGCTGGCGCTGTTTTTCGGCGTGTTCGGCAGTTCGTTGCCGTCGTTGGCTCTGCCCATCGGGCCGCCGTCGACTTGTTCGCTGTCCATGAAGGCGTAGCCGGCGAACACTTGCCACTTGTCGGTGATCTTGCCGCTGGCCGACAGCTCGATACCCTGCACGCGGGTCTTGCCGGCGTTCTCGTAGGAGGTGGTGTCGACTTGCACGCGAGCGTTTTCTTTCTCGGTGCGGAACACGTCAGCGGTCAACGACAGACGATCGTTCAACAGATCCCACTTGGTGCCGATTTCGTAGTTCTTGGTGGTTTCCGGCTCCATGTCGCTCTTGAGCAGGTTGCCATTGCGATCCGGGGTGCCGCCCAGCGGGTTGCCTTCCTGGCCTTCACCCAGGGTGTTGCCCGGTGGCGTCGCGGAGGTCGCGTAGGAGGCGTAGATGCTGCCGTTCGGCGCCGGTTTATAGACCACGCCGAACTGACCGGTGACGAACTCGCTGGTGTCATCACCCTTGGAGGTGGTGGTGCCGGCGTTGTTGTAGGTCTTGTAATCGGTGTCGAAGTGGTCGTAACGCAAGCCCATGTTCACCAGCCACTGCTCGGACAGCTCCAGGGTGTCGAACGCATACAGCGCGTAGGTATTGGCCTTGGTGTCGGTGCCGGCGTAGTTGCGCGAGATCGCGCCGTTCCACGGATCGTTCGGATTCGGGTTCGACAACGAGGTGCAGTTGTAGCCGCTGGACGCGCCGATCATCGATGGGGTGCAAGTGTTGGTCACGGTACTGGTGCGCGGCGTGGTGTCGGTGTTGACGTTGTACGAAGACTTCTGGCCTTCCTCGCGGGTGTATTCCACACCTGTCGAGAAGCTGTTCTTGAAGCCGGCGATGTAGAAATTGCCGAACAGGTCAGTCTGGTTGGTGGTGGTCTCGGTGTTGCTGACCCGCGTGTTGGCACGGCGCCAGACGCTGCCATTGTTGACGTTGCCCTTGCTGTCGTCCGGCTGGGTGAGGATGTAATCCTGCATGCTGGTGCCGTGGCGCAGGGTGTTCTTGATGGTCAGCGAGTCGCTCAGGTCGTGCTCGAGGGCGAAGGTCGCGGTGTCGGTACGGCCCTTGCGGAAATCGCGATCCAGACCGTAGAAGTTGCTGTGATCGCCACCGGCGTACGGCTTGTCCGGGTTGGACTTGGTGCGGGCAGCCGAACCCGCCTTTGGAATGGTGTAAGGAATGCCCGAGTCCGGGATGTCGTTGCTTTCCAGATGGTAGTAGTCGAGGTTGACGCGGGTGTCTGTACCCAGGCCAAACGCCAGGGACGGCGCGATGCCCCAGCGATCGTAGTCGACCTTGTCGCGGCCGGCGACATTGCTCTCGTGGCTCATCAGGTTCAGGCGGCCGGCAGCGGTGTCGCTGAACTGGTAGTTGCCATCCAGGGTGTAACGCTGGGTCTGGTCGGAGCCCCAGGTGAAACCACCGTCGAACGAGTTGCCCAGGTGCGCTTTCTTGCTCACCAGGTTGATGCTGCCGCCGGCCGCGCCACGACCGCCGATGGCCGAGTTCGGGCCCTTGCTGACTTCGATGTTTTCCACGGCAAAGATTTCGCGACTCTGCGAACCGGTGTCGCGCACGCCGTCGAGGTAGGTGTCGCCTTGGGCGTCGAAACCACGAATGAATGGACGATCGCCCTGCGGGTTGCCACCTTCACCGGCACCGAAGGTGATGCCCGGCACGGTGCGCAGCGCGTCCTGCATGTTCAGGGCGCCGGTGTCCTTGAGGACTTGTTGCGGGATGACGGTGACCGAGCGCGGGGTATCGACCAGCGGCGCGGTGTACTTGGGCGAGGAGGCTTTTTCGACCTGGTAGGACGTCGAGTCCTGAGCTTCGCCGGTGATGGCGGTAGCGTCCAGTGCGATGGCATTGCCGGAGGCTTTGCTGTCGGTCTTTTCTGCGGCGAACACCATGTGGCCAGCGGAACCGGCAGTGATGGCGACACCAATGGCCGAAGCGAGCAAACGTGGTGAACTGACCGGCAATTGTGCGTGTTGACGTGACATTTTTATTCCCCTCCCCAAGGATTTGAGGTCGCGGAATATAGGGTAAACGGGTATTCGTATCAATTGCGAAACATTATTATTCGCGACGAATTTACATTCTTTACAATTTAGCCTTACGGTTTTAGCCGATTCATCCGTCGTGCGGGTTTTACACGGCCAATAAGAATCAATACCATTGGCACCCCTTTACCATCAGGTACGATCGCCATGCTGCTGCACATCCCCGGCCTGTTCGCCAAAGAAGAAGTGCAGCGCATCCGCGAGGCGCTGGAGCAGGCGGATTGGGCTGATGGCAAGATCACCGCCGGCTATCAGTCGGCGAAGGCCAAGCACAATCTGCAACTGCCGGAAGGCCATCCGCTGGCCAAGGAAATCGGCGCAGCGATGCTCGAACGGCTGTGGAAAAATCCGCTGTTCATGTCCGCCGCGCTGCCGCACAAGGTATTCCCGCCGTTACTCAACTGCTACACGGCGGGCGGCAGTTTCGACTTTCACATCGACAACGCCGTGCGCCAGCCCAAAGGCAGCATCGAGCGGGTGCGCACCGATCTGTCGGCCACACTGTTTTTCAGCGAACCCGAGGATTACGACGGCGGCGAGCTGGAGATCCAGGACACTTTCGGCACGCAACGGGTGAAACTGCCCGCCGGCGACATGGTGCTGTACCCCGGCACCAGCCTGCACAAGGTCAATGCCGTCACCCGCGGCGCGCGTTATGCGTCGTTCTTCTGGACGCAAAGCCTGGTGCGCGAAGACAGCCAGCGCGCCTTGCTGTTCGAGATGGACGGGGCGATCCAGCAGCTCACCCAGGACATGCCTGATCACCCGTCGCTGATCCGCCTCACCGGCACCTATCACAATCTGCTGCGGCGCTGGGTCGAGGTATGAGTTTTCAACTGCGACGCGAGGAAGTGCTCGACGGCCCGCAGCTCAGCGCCATGCTCGAAGAAAGTCCGGCGCGCGCAGCGCAGGCGATTCTGCTTGCAGCCGGCCAGGGCATTGTTGAAGCGCAGGCGCTGCTTGGACAGATCCTGCTCGATGGCCGTGGCATCGCTCAGGATCAGCCGCTGGCGCTACGCTGGTTTGGCATTGCCGCCGGGCAAGGGCATCTGATGGCGCGCAACATGCTGGGTCGTTGTCATGAGCATGGTTGGGGCTGTGTCGCCAATGCTGCGGTTGCCGCGCAGCATTACCGGATCGCTGCAGATAATGGGCTGGACTGGGCGATGTACAACCTGGCCAATCTGCTCGCTACCGGGCGTGGGATACCTGAGGATCAACTTCAGGCACTGGACCTGTATCGACGCGCCGCTGAAGCCGGCCACGCCAAATCAATGAACCTGTTGGGACGTTATCTGGAAGAAGGGCGGGTGTGCCCGAGGGATCTGACAGCGGCACATGACTGGTATCGACGCTCCGCCGAGGGCGGCGATTTCCGTGGGCAGTTCAGTCACGCCGCGATTCTGGCCCAAGCGGGGCGAATCGAAGAGGCGCTGCAATGGCTGCGCAAGGCGCTGTTGCTTGGCAATGCGAAGTTCTTGCGCATCAGCGGCGAATCGCTGCTGGCATCCGCGCATCCGCAGATACGCGCCATGGGCGCCGAGTACCGTCAGCGCCTGGCGACCCTCGACGCCGAGGTGCCTGCCCTCCATCAGTTATGAAGGGCAGGCGCCATCAGTCAACCGCGCAACCAGCGACCCTGTAGCGGGATCAGGTAATTGCGCAAGGCCTCGCTGTTTTGGAGCACTCGTTCACCATGCAGCTGAACGTCTTCGTTCGGCGCAGCCATGACCGCAGCGAGAAACGCGGATAACGCGTCCGTCAGTTTGCCGGTCTCACTGACGTAGGTTTGCTGATGCGGCACAACCTTTTGCGTGTCGTTCAACTGGCGGGTCTTGTCGTCGTTTTCGCGCAGTTGTTTTGCCAGGGAGGCCACACGCTCCTCACGCTGGGCGAGGCGGGTCTGAATGATTTGCCGCGCCTTTATCAGGTCGTTGTACTTGATCAGCTCATTGGCTTCGTCAAGAAACTTGTTGGCAACAATCAGTCCGGCTTCCAGTGCTGCACTTTCAGGGGTTTTTGGTTTGCCGCCGAAGATGGCCTTCAGTTGTGCGAGTAACGGTTTGACGCGATCAATGAATGTCAGCTTTTCAAACTCCGTTATCGCCAGATTGAGAACCGCCTCATCGTCTTTCAGTTGAGCCAGTGGGATACTTTCTGCACTGTATTCGCGGTCCAGACTGGTTTTGGCAGCGGCCAATTCTTCGAGCCTGAAACGGTTATTGCTGATGGTGATGCTCTGCACGCCAAACACACCGTTGTGCAGTGACGAGTGCAAGCGGGTCATTTGCTCGCTGCTCAACTTGATCAGTTGCGTGACAATCTGCGAATACACCTGGCGTGCTTTTTCGACGTCAGCGTTGGCATCATCACCCTTGATATTGCCCAGCGCTTGCAGGTTTTCGTGCAGTTCGTCAGTCTCCAGTGTCGAAATGGCCGACGTGATGGTGTTGGCAGCCATGAGATCCAGTTCACCGATGGCAGCGTTCAAACCGAGCAACTCATCGCTGAGGGCTTTGATATAGAGATTTGCAGAACCTACGATTGCCTGATAGCGGATAGCCTCGCGGCTTTCTTGCAGGCGGGAGAAGTCGGGTTGCATATAGGAAACAGTTGTCATGGATAATTCTTCCTTGTTGGTTAAGTGATTTTTAGTCGAAAGCGCTGATAAGCTGGTTTGCGTTGATTTGCACTGATTTCCAGTTTTTCAGAACAACGTTCAAACTCGATACAAAGCTTCTGAGCGTCAGAAACTCGTGCATATCCATGACTTTGTTCTGCGAGGAACTGATGTAATCGGTAATGGAAATCCAGAGTGTCTCCAGTTGCGAGGTGCTCTGAATAGCGCCCTCTACATAGAGCGACATGCTATCCAGACCCGCCTGGAATTCCATGAGTGTGCCGGCAAGAATATTTTTCTGCTTGACTTGCGCGGCCAGCAACTCTCGTTGATCAAGCAAGGGCTTCAAATATATCGATTGTTGACGTTCGAGATGTTGATACCAAACTGACGGGCTGCCGTTGATAGCAACGATAAAGCCAAGAATGTGGTCGAAAAAGTTGGGTTCTGTTTCCTTGGCCTTTTCATCGATACGTTGCTGAGCCAGATCGATCGCCGCGTTCAGTTCAGTCAACTGTTGGTTGATTTGCTCATCGCCGGCCAATTTCAACTTCTTGCCAATATTGACGGCAACCTTATCGTTAAGGTCAGACTTGAAGTATTTCAGACGCTCGCTGACGTCCTGGCTGCTGAGTTTTTTCTGGTTGATCGAACTTGCGATGAACGCCAGCGCCTCCTGAATGGAGCCAAAGCGATTTTTCTCCTCTTCGCCGATTTCCAATGGCGGAAGTTTGTTTATTTCTTCCTCGGTCAGCGAATCGATGGTGCCAAGATAGTTGCCGTAGCCCGGCATTGTCATGATGGCATTGATAATGTCCTGGCCGAAGCTTTCAAGGTCCTCCGAAAAAGTTGCCAGGCTACTGGCCACACGTTTCATCGAGTATTCTATATCTGCCCAGGAGCTGGCGTTATTGATGATCGATATATAGAGTTCGACAATGTCGATCAGCTCAAGTCCGACAATGCCTGTCTGTTTTGTTTGTAATTGTTTTTCTAGATCCTCGATATTGCGTGGCAATGTTTTGGTCGCGGAGACGTAGTTTTTTATTTTTCTGACGTCATCTTTAGTAATAAGCGGATTCTGGCTTGGTTGCACTTTAAATTCCCTTTAGGTGTGGTTTGAACCCTCAGGGTAAATTCGAAGTGGCAGTTGAGTACATGTATTGAGTGTGACGGGTTGTTAGTTATTGTTTGTGATTGTTTGAAATGCTTCGTATTGGCGCGAATTGTCGGCGATGATTAAGTTTTGTTCTGGGTTAGACGGTCGGCGTTGTAACTAAATAGTCGATAGTGATAATCGAAGGAAATAAAAAAGGCCCATGAAAACATGGGCCTTTTTTAAATTGCAGCGGGTTACACGTAGAAGGATTTCAGCGGCGGGAAGCCATTGAATTCGACAGCGCTGTAACTGGTGGTGTACGCACCGGTCGACAGCCAGTACAGACGGTCACCAATGGCCAGGTTCAGCGGCAACCCGTACTTGTAGTTCTCATACATGATGTCGGCGCTGTCGCAGGTCGGGCCGGCGATCACCACTTCTTCCATCTCGCCTTTCTTCTCGGTCCAGATCGGGAACTTGATCGCTTCGTCCATGGTTTCGATCAGGCCGGAGAACTTGCCCACATCGGTGTACACCCAACGCTCGACGGCAGTGCGCGACTTGCGTGCAACCAGCACCACTTCGCTGACCAGAATGCCGGCGTTGGCGATCAACGAACGGCCTGGCTCGAGAATGATTTCCGGCAGGTCATCACCAAAGTCTTCCTTCAGGAAGCGGATGATCTCTTCGGCGTAGGTTTCCAGGCTGTTGGTGCGGGTGATGTAGTTGGCCGGGAAGCCGCCGCCCATGTTGATCAGCTTCAGGTGAATGCCGTCTTCTTCTTTCAAACGCTCGAAGATCACTTTGACCTTGGCGATCGCCGCGTCCCAGACGCTGATGTCGCGCTGCTGCGAACCAACGTGGAACGAGATGCCGTACGGCACCAGGCCCAGGTCGCGTGCAAGGATCAGCAGGTCCATGGCCATGTCGGTCTGGCAGCCAAACTTGCGCGACAGCGGCCAGTCAGCGGTGGTCGAGCCTTCGGTCAGAATGCGCACATAGACTTTCGAACCCGGTGCAGCCTTGGCGATGTTGCGCAGGTCGGCTTCGGAGTCGGTGGCGTACAGACGAACGCCTTTCTCGAAGAAGTAACGGATGTCCTTGGATTTCTTGATGGTGTTGCCGTAGCTGATCTGGTCCGGGCTGACGCCACGGCTCAGCACTTTGTCCAGCTCATAGATGGAGGCAATGTCGAAGCTCGAGCCTTTCTCTTTGAGCAGGTCGATGATCTCGACAGCCGGGTTGGCCTTGACCGCGTAGTAGACCTTGGCGAATTCGAAACCGGCGCGCAGGTCGTCATAGGCCTGGCTGATCATCGCGGTGTCGATCACCACGAACGGGGTTTCCTGTTTGTCGGCGAACGCCTTCATTTTCTGAAAGGTTTCGCGCGCGAAATAGTCTTCGACCTGGATCGACATGCTGGGAGCTCCTATGGGCAAACTCGTAAAAACAATGGGTGCAAATGAACGCCCTCCGTATCCCCACTTTGGTTCGCCTACTTCCCAAGGCATGTCGCCGAAAGCAAAAAGGCCACGGGCGTATCTGCCCTTGGCCTTGCTGTCTCGTCGTCAGTACTTGAGCCGGATGGATCGTTTCCAGCATGGACGTTCGGCGCGAACTTTAGGGCGTGAGGGGCCTGAGATCAACTAA
>Ga0247818_10000983_pt1 | contig 17939 bp, 14 predicted proteins | sample 13C_Glucose_Day1_FD_192424 | JGI IMG/M metagenome (GOLD analysis project Ga0247818, IMG submission 192424) | Soil microbial communities from agricultural site in Penn Yan, New York, United States - 13C_Glucose_Day1 | ecosystem: Environmental > Terrestrial > Soil > Agricultural land | place... | reverse complement strand
GCATTTAAATGCTCTCAAAATTCGAGGTGGAAGATGGCTAAGGCTGCAGATGTTGTAGTGCAATGCTTAGAGAATGAAGGAGTTGAATATGTGTTTGGCATTCCAGGTGAGGAAAATCTGGATCTGCTGGAGTCACTAAGATGCTCAACCATCAAATTGGTACTCACACGCCACGAACAGTCCGCCGGATTTATGGCTTCTACATATGGTCGTCTCACGGGTAAGACAGGTGTCAGTCTCGCTACGCTAGGCCCCGGTGCAACGAATTTGGTGACCGCCAGTGCTTACGCCTATCTGGGGGGGATGCCTATGCTCATGATTACCGGGCAGAAGCCCATTAAAAAGTCTAAACAGGGGCGTTTCCAGATCCTCGATGTGGTTGGGATGATGCGGCCGGTTACAAAATACACGCACCAATTAGCTTCTGCGGACAACATCCCTTCTCGAGTACGTGAAGCTTTTCGCCTTGCTGAAGAAGAGAAGCCGGGCGCTGTGCATCTCGAGCTCCCGGAAGATATTGCAGCCGAGCATACGGACAACCGACCAATCCAACCCAGTTTGCATCGCCGTCCGGTTGCCGAGCAAAAAGCTATTGCTGCCGCTGTCTGCAAGCTCAAGGCGGCACACAGCCCAATCTTGGTTATCGGAGCTGGTGCTAACCGTAAGATCACCGCTAAGGTCCTCAGGCAGTTGATCGATAAGACTGGAATACCGTTCGTAACCACTCAAATGGGGAAGGGTGTAGTGGACGAGCGCCATCCCCGTTTCCTTGGGAACGCTGCTCTGTCGGCGGGTGACTTCGTACATCGCGGTCTAGAGGCTGCTGATTTGATCGTCAATATCGGGCACGACGTAATTGAAAAACCACCTTTTTTTATGGTTCGTGGCGGTACGGACGTTATTCATATCAACTTCCGATCTGCCGAAGTTGATCCTGTGTATTTTCCACAAATCGAAGTGGTGGGTGATATCGCCAACGCGATCTGGCAGATCAGCGAAGCACTGGAGCCGCAGTCTCATTGGAATTTCAATCGGCTGATGACTATTCGTGAGGCTAATGAGGTCCAAGTGGCCGAAGGAGCTGATGACGATCGCTTCCCAATTTATCCCCAGCGCCTGGTAGCTGATGTTCGGCGTGCTCTGCCATCTGAGGGTATCGTCGCCTTGGATAACGGGATCTACAAATTGTGGTTCGCGCGCAACTATAAGGCTCATAAACCTAACACGGTTCTGTTGGATAATGCCCTTGCGACTATGGGTGCGGGGCTGCCGTCTGCCATGGCTGCCCACTTGGTCTACCCTGATCGCCCAGTCGTGGCGGTCTGTGGTGATGGTGGTTTCATGATGAATAGCCAAGAGCTTGAAACCGCCGTTCGCTTGAAGATGAATTTGACTATCATCATCCTACGCGATGATGGGTACGGCATGATCCGGTGGAAACAGGCAAATATGGGGTTCACAGATTTTGGTCTGGATTACGGAAATCCTGATTTCGTGATGTATGCCCAAAGCTATGGCGCCAATGGGTATCTGATTCACTCTGCAGAATCGTTTTTACCATTGTTGAAGAAGTGCATTCGCGAGCCAGGAGTTCATGTGATCGATTGCCCGATAGATTATTCCGAGAATGACTTCATTCTTAATGGAGAACTCAAACGTCGTAGTGCGCTTGTGTAATTGAAGTAAGGTGACCTCTTTGTGGTTGCAGTTTTCTTAGCGGAAGTGTCGCCGCCTTGTTATAAAGTTGAGTGGTCGATAGATGTACTGTGCGATTTCTAGTTTTCCTTGTGAGCTAAGTGCCAGGGTCGCGCATTCAGAACTTATACGGATAAATAGCGACTACTTGCATGTGTTGCACATGGAAGGGGGTCTATAAGATGGATGATGTGAATACTGTACAGGTTATCGCCGTAACCGGCGGAAAGGGCGGCGTTGGCAAGACGACTGTGGCTGTGAATCTTTCATTGGCGCTAGCGAAGCTTGGAAGAAGAGTTGTATTGCTTGATGGCGATCTTGGCTTGGGGAATATTGATGTTCTGTTAGGGCTTTCCCTAAAGTACACACTTGCCGATTTAATTGACGGTCGCTGTGAGTTATCCGAAGTGCTTTTAGGTGGTCCGGGTGGCGTGCGAATCGTTCCCGCAGCTTCAGGCTTCCCGAACATGGCGCATTTGTCACCGGCTCAGCACGCAGGCCTGATCCAGGCTTTCAGTGAAATCAGTGATAGTCTCGATGTGCTGGTGATTGACACAGCTGCGGGCATCGGCTCGTCGGTGGTTAGTCTCGTCCGGGCGGCCCAAGAAGCCCTTCTGGTGGTCTGCGACGAACCGACCTCGATCACCGATGCCTATGCACTGATTAAACTGTTGAATCGTGATTACGGAATGGACCGTTTCCGGATCCTAGTCAATATGGCGCATAACTCGCAGGAAGGTCGCGCCCTTTTCGTTAAATTGACCAAGATTACCGATCACTTCCTCGACATAGCACTGCAGTATGCGGGAGCTGTACCGTACGATGAATGTGCGCGTAGGGCAGCGCAGAGTCAGCGAGCAGTTTATGAATACTATCCGCGCTCCAAGTGTGCCCAAGCATTTCATAATATCGCTGTAAAGGTCAGCACTTGGCCTTTGGCAACTATCCCTAGAGGCCATATAGAGTTCTTCGTTGAGCAACTCGTCAAAAAAACGAGAGGATGACATCTCTTTCCGGGCCGTATTCGAATCGTCGCACCGCAGTTCCTACAGGTTTTCGTTGATCCCTGAAGAACCGTTTCATTTGCTCAGCGCATGCTCGGCCCGCACCGAATTCATGAACGCCTGCATCGCCGAGGATTGAATGCGATGGCGCCTGGTGATCAAGCCATACGGCGGCAAGCGTGCTTCGAACTTGATCGGCAGCACCGCCAGTAAATCACGGCCAGGATAATCCTCGACCACCGACACCGGCGTGACACCGAGCATGTCGGTCTGCTGGATCAATGAGAGCAGGGTCATGATCGAGGTGGTTTCGACGATGCTGCTGGGAATATCGACCCGCGCATTGTGGAACACCTGATTGATGATCGCGCGCATCGGGCTGGGTTGTTGTTGCAGCACCCAGGTCATGTTTTGCAGTTCGGCCCAACTCAATTGAGTCGCTTTCGCCAGTGGATTGTGCGCGCCGGAAATCACGCACAAGGCTTCTTCGCCGAGGCTGTCGAAGAGCAATTCTTCGGCCCGGGCACCCGCCGGAATCCGCCCCAGCACGATATCCAGTTGATCCTGCAGCAATGCTTGTACCAGCACGTCGCTGGTGTCGACCTGAATGCTCATGGACAGACGCGGATGGCTTTGTTTCAAGGTTGCGATGGTACGCGTGAGCAGTCCTGAAGCGAGAGCCGGAATCGCTCCCACCGCGACGCGGCCGAGGTTGCCGGACTGCAGGGCGACCAGTTCTTCACGCATGCCGCTGAGTTCGGCGAACACCATGCGTGCGTAGTAAATGACCGTCTCGCCGAACGGGGTGGAGCGCATGCCGCGAGGCAAGCGTTCGAAGAGTTCGACACCGAGCAAATCCTCGGCTTCGTGCAGCATCTTGGTCGCTGCCGGTTGGGTCATGCCGATGTGGTCGGCGGCGCGGCGCAACGAGCCGAATTCCTGCAGGGCCAGCATCAGCCGCAGTTGGCGCAGACGCAGTCGGCTGTGGATTACGTTGGCATCAGGAATTCGGGTCATGGGCCGCGCTCGCATGAAAGACTGCGGCAAGCCTGACAACAAATGTCAGGCGTTGCCAGCATTGCTGTATCACAGCACGGATTTGGTCTTGGCGACGGGCGGTTTGCGCAGGCCTGTCAGGGCGCCCAGTGCCCTGGAAATCAGCGGCCAGAACAGCATCAGCAGTGCCGCCGTGGTCAGGCTGCCCACCAGTGGGTTGGACCAGAAAATCCCCAGGTGGCCGTCGGAGAACAGCATTGACTGGCGGAATGCATCTTCAGCCTTGTCACCCAGCACAGCGGCCAGTACCAGCGGCGCAATCGGGTAGCCGAGTTTCTTGAACAGATAACCCAGGGCGCCGAAGCCGAGCATCAACACCACGTCGAAGAACGAGTTGTGGACCGAGTAGGCACCGATGGCACAGACCATGATGATGATCGGCGCGATGATCGAGAACGGAATGCGCAGGATCGAAGCGAACAGCGGCACGGTAGCCAACACCACGATCAGGCTGACCACGTTGCCCAGATACATGCTGGCGATCAGGCCCCAGACAAAATCATGCTGCTCGACGAACAGCGTCGGGCCGGGGTGCAGGCCCCAGATCATCAAGCCGCCAAGCATTACCGCTGCCGTGGCCGAACCAGGAATGCCCAGGGTCAGCATCGGCAATAAGGCACTGGTGCCAGCGGCATGGTCTGCAGTTTCCGGAGCGATCACGCCTTCGAGTTCACCTTTGCCAAAATTGTCGCGGTTTTTCGAAAAGCGCCGCGCCAGGCTGTAGCTCATGAACGATGCGGCGGTCGGTCCGCCTGGAGTGATGCCCATCCAGCAACCGACCAGGGTGCTGCGCACGATGGTCCACCAGTAGCGCGGCAGCTTGGCCCAGGTGCGCAGGATCACCATCGGTGTGATGCGCGCATGTTCGCCACGGAACACCAGGCCTTCTTCGACAGTGCAGAGAATTTCACCGATGCCGAACAGGCCGATCACCGCCACTTCGAAGCTGATGCCGGTCATCAGTGTCGGCTGGTCGAAGGTCAGGCGCAGGTTGCCGGACACAGTGTCCATGCCGACCGCTGCCATGGCGAAACCGATCATCATCGCCACCACGGTTTTCAGTGGCGGGTTCTTGCTCATGCCGATGAAGGTGCAGAACGCCAACAGGTACACCGCAAAGAACTCCGGCGAACTGAAGGACATGGCGAACGCGGCAATCTTCGTCGACAGGAAGGTCAGCAACAACACCCCGGCCAACGCACCGAGCAGTGCCGAACTGAAGGCGGCGGTCAGGGCTTCGGCGGCGCGGCCTTCGCGGGCCATCGGGTAGCCGTCGAACGTGGTCGCCACCGATGAGGGCTCACCGGGGATGTTGAACAGGATCGAGGTGATCGAGCCGCCAAACAGCGCGCCCCAATACATGCACGACAGCAGGATGATCGCCGATACCGGCGACATGGTGAAGGTCAGTGGCAGCAGCAGCGCCACGCCATTGGGGGCGCCGAGGCCGGGCAACACACCCACCAGAATGCCCAGCAGCACGCCGATCACCATCAGGCCGATATGGCCCGGGGTCAGGATCAGGTTCATGCCTTGCAGCAGGGAATCGAACTCGCTCATTTGAAGTTTCTCCCGGCCAGGGCAATCCAGTCGCCCATCGGGCCGGCATCCAGCGGGACCTTGAACCACAGCGCGAAAATCAGGTAGCTGGCGAGCACCGCGCCCAGGGACACGCTGGCGATCATCAACTTGCCATAAGGTTTGGCGCGCACCTTGTCACGCCACATGAACCAGGCGATGAAGCACGCCGAGGCCACATAGATGCCGGTCAAGGGCATGGCACCGACGAACAGCGCAATCGGGATAAACACCGACATCACTTGTTTGAACGCACTGCGGCTGACGAACGCAACACTGAGCGCCTGCCAGCGCACCAGGGTCAACAGGCCGTTGGCCACGCTGGCGGCACTGAGCATCAGGCCGATATAGAAGGGGAAGTAACCCGGCTCTGGGCCGGCATCGCCCCAGCCAATGCCTTGTTCGAGGCTACCGTACATCACCACCGCGCCGATCAGGGTAGTGAATAACGCCAGGCCGAGTTCGACCCAACGGGTGCCGACCAGTGCCGGTGAATCCGAGGAATGGGACATGAACATATCTCCAGCAGGGCACGGCCGCCCGCAGGCAGGCGGCCGTGGCGACTTCAGTTTTTCAGCCAGCCGGCTTCCTTGAACACTGGCGTGACGCGGGCGGTGTCTTTTTCGATGTAGGCAGTCAGCGGCTCGCCTTCGAGGAAGGTCGGCACCAGGGCGTTCTGCTTCACGTAGGCCTTGAACTCAGGGGTTTCGGTGACTTTGCGCATCAGCTCGACATAGAACGCCCGTTGTTCGGCGGTGACTTCGCCAGGCATGAACACGGTGCGCGGGAAGCGATACTGATCGATGCCCAGGCCTTGTTCGTGGCAGGTCGGCACGTCGGCCCAGGATTTATCGCCGGCGACTTTTTCGGTGTAGCTCATGCGCTCCTTGCTGAATACGCAGAGCGGCTCGACCTGGTCACCACGCCATTGGCTGATGCTTTCGCTGGGGTTGTTGACGTTGGCGGCGATGTGTTTGCCGGCCAGTTGGGTCGCGGCTTCGCTGCCGCTCTTGAACGGGATGTACACCAGTTTGCTGTTGTTGGTCTGGTTGAGCAGCAGGGTCAGGGTCTGGTCGACGTCCTTGGACTGGCTGCCGCCCATGCGCAGGCTCGATGGGTCGGCCTTGACCGCCGCGTAGAAGCCCTTGGCGTCTTTCCAGGGCGCGTCCTTGTAGCTCCAGAGGATGAAGTCATCTTCGGCCACGGCGGCAATCGGTGTTAGCTCCTGCCATTGATAGCCGAGCTTGGACACCAGCGGCAACAGGTAGATGTTATTGGTACCGATCACCAGTTTCTCGGCATCGCCCTTGTTCATCTTCATGTCGAGGAAGGCTTCGGCGCCATTGCCGCCGCCCTTGTTAAGGACGATGGTATTAACGTCGAGCAGCTTGTGGGTGGTGATGATCGACTGGATCAGGCGCCCGAGCTGGTCGGTGCCGCCACCGGGGCCACCGGCGACAATGATTTCGACGTTCTTGTCCGGCTGCCAGGCGTGCGCCAGGGCGGGAAGGGCACCGGCGGCGATCAGAGTGCAGCCAAGAAACAGACGGGAAGTGCGACGGACGAATGCATTTCGCATGGGAAGGGCCTCGTTTCGGTGTTTTTGTAATTGTTATGAGCGACTTGTTTAAGCGTTAAAGCCGCAAGCCTGGCCTGAGTGTGTGAACACGCAGACTCCACGTCTAGTCAAAACAATACATACACCGATAGCCTGGAGTTATAGCTCGGCAAACGAAGCAGGACTTATGTAGGAGCGAGCCTGCTCGCGATGGACTCATGGGCGCTGCGTCTCTTCAAGAAACACGCGTTTTCGTTGAAGACCATCGCGAGCAGGCTCGCTCCTACAGAAAAAAGCGCCAACGTTGAAAGGACGTTGAAAGCAGGGCATGGCATAACCCGAGGCTATCGCCTGATTTCAAGTATTGATTAGACGGTTATCAGCGAGCCTTCGATAGTGCTCACCACGCCGCCAGGAAAGGCGTCGTTACGTTCACAACAATAATAAAACGAGGTACGCACCATGGCTCGTTCCAGTGCTTCCCTGAACCTGCCCGCCGCAGGTATCCAGCCACCGGCCGCGGCGAACGCGCAGGCCGGCACCGCCAAAGCCAGCAGTGTGCGTTGGCGGATCTTCGCCATCATCTTCGCCTTGACCATGATCAACCTGATCGACCGGGTCTCGCTGTCCATCGCGATGCCGACCATTGCCCACGAATTTTCCCTGTCTCCCAGTTTGCAGGGGCTGATCCTCAGCAGCTTCTTCTGGGCCTACGCGCTGTTGCAGATTCCCGGTGGCTGGTTGATTGACCGATATGGCCCGCACCGGGTCATCAGTTGGTCGACCGGCTTGTGGGGCACGTTCCAGGTACTGGCGGCGTTCGCCACCGGTGGCCTGTCATTATTGTTTGCCAGGGTGGCACTGGGTGCCGCCGAGGCGCCGCTGTTCCCCTCGGGCGGCAAGATGATTTCCCTTTGGCTGGCCCCCAGCGAACGCAGTCGCGGCGCGGTGCTGATGGACAGCGGCAGCCCGTTGGGTGTGGCGCTGGGCGGGTTGATCATTGCTTACCTGATCGCTTCGCTGGATTCCTGGCGCCTGGCCTTTGTGATTGCCGGTATCGCCACCCTGGCGCTGGCCTGGCTGGCGCGGCGTTATCTGCGCGATGACCCGGCCAGCCACCCGCAGGTCAATGAAGCCGAGCTTGAACAGATCAACGCCGGCCGTGCCACACCGGCTGCCGAAGCGGCGCGGGTGCCGGTCAAAGGCCTGGGCATTGCCGCGCGTTCCCTCAGTGGCTTGCTGATCGGTCGTGCCAGTTGGGCGATGGTGTATTTCGGGTTGCTGACCTGGGGCCCGAGTTATCTGTCCCAGGCCCGCGGCTTTGATATCAAGGGCATTGGTGCTGCGACTTTCGTGATCTTCCTCTGTGGTGCGCTGGGCTCGTTGACCGGTGGTTTTCTTTGCGACGGTTTGATTCGCAAGGGTGTCAGCCGCGGTACGGCGGTCAAGAGCCTGCTGGCGTTTTCCGGGCTGGTGGCCCTCGGCGCCTTCCTGCTGCTGCCGACCCTGAGCAATCCTTTTGCAGCAGTGGCGCTGTTGGCGATGACCGCGTTTTTCCTGATGTGGGGCAGCCTCTACTGGAGCTTCCCGGCACTGCTGGCGGCTCCGGCGCGGGTTGGCCTGATCGGCGGCGTGATGAACATGGCCGGCAGTACCGGCGGCATTGCGGTACCGATCCTGGTGGGCGTGATTTTGCAGATGACCGGTGGTTTTGCCCCGGTGCTGGGCTTCTTCGCGGTGTGCTCGGCGGTGTTTGTGCTGGCTACGTTGTTCATCAGTCTGGATGAGGTGCGACATGTCTAAGCTCTTGGCCGGTACCACTTGGGATGGCCCGATCGTCGATGCCCATCATCACTTCTGGGACCCGACCGTCAACGACCACCCCTGGCTCGCTCCTGAGGCCAGCGTCCCGTTTCGTTACGGTGACTACAGTGCAATCAAGCGGCGTTATTTCCCTGAGGACTATTTCGCCGATGCGGCCGCGCATGACGTCGTGCAGACGGTGTACGTCGAGACCGAATGGAACCCCGGGGACCCGATTGGCGAAACCAGGTTCATCGAGCAATTGGCCGCCCGTTACGGCGTGCCGAATGCCATTGTGGCGCAAGCCTGGCTCGATCATCCGGACGCCATCGATGTATTGCACGAACAGGCGCGTTTCAAGCACGTGCGCAGTGTCCGGCACAAACCCGGTGGGCCGGCCACGCCACAGCAAGTCGGGCATCTGCGCAGCCTGATGAGCGATGAGCACTGGCGCCGCAGCTATGCCGCCCTCGAAGGCCTGGGGCTGCATTTCGATTTGCAGACACCCTGGTGGAACCTGCACGAAGCCGAGCGCCTGGCCCGGGACTTTCCCGGAATCACGCTGATTCTCAACCACGCCGGCTTGCCCAGCGATCGCAGTGCCGAAGGCCTGGCGAGCTGGCGCCTGGCAATGGCGCGGCTGGCGCAGTGGCCGAACGTGCAGGTGAAGATTTCCGGCCTGGGGCAGGGTGGCCAGCGCTGGCGTGCCAAAGACAACGCCTGGATCGTGCGCGAGGTGATCGCCATGTTCGGCAGCCAGCGGGCGATGTTTGCCAGCAACTTCCCCGTGGACAGCCTGTGCGGCTCGTTCGACGACATCTACAGCGGTTTCAAATCCATCGTCGCCGATCTGCCACGGGCCGATCAGGAGCGACTTTTCTACAGCAACGCGCAGCGGGTTTATCGCTGCGAGCCTTGCGCCATTGACCGTGCGCAGCCTGAACCCTTGAGGAGTGAAGCATGAACAAGACTACCATCGCGATGGTCCTGGGGGACCCCGCCGGCATCGGCCCGGAACTGATCGCGCGACTGCTCGGCGAGCCGCAGGTGCGCAGCCAGGCCAATGTGATCCTGATCGCCGACGAGGCGGAAATGCGGCGTGGCATGCGCATCGCCGGGGTGGAGTTTCCCTTTCGTCGCGTGGAATCCCTGGCGCAACTGGACTTTGTCGATGACACGCCGCTGTTCTACGATTTTCGCGGCGATGCCATGGGTGAGTTCCCCCGTAGCGAAGCCAGTGTGGTGGGCGGTCGCTACAGCCTCGACACCCTCGAACAGGCCCTGCGCCTGACCGAAGCGGGCACCACTGATGCGGTGCTGTTCGGCCCGTTGAACAAGACCTCATTGCACATGGCCGGCATGGCCCACAGCGACGAACTGCACTGGTTTGCCGAGCTGCTGGATTTCCACGGACCGTTCTGCGAATTCAACGTGCTCGACAACCTCTGGACCTCGCGGGTGACTTCCCACGTGGCCCTGGCCGATGTGCCGGGCATGCTCAGCCAGGCGCGGGTGGTGGAAGCGATTGAGTTGATCGACACCGCGCTCAAGCGCAACGGTCTGGAAAAACCGCGCATCGGCGTGTGTGGCTTGAACCCGCACAACGGTGACAACGGGTCGTTCGGTCGTGAAGAGCTGGACATCATCGGCCCGGCGGTGCGTGCGGCTCAGGCCAAGGGCATCGCGGCTGAAGGGCCGTACCCGGGAGATACGATTTTCCTCAAGGTCCAGGGCGATGCCAGTGCCTTCGATGCAGTGGTGACCATGTACCACGACCAGGGGCAGATCGCGATCAAGCTGATGGGCTTTTCCCGCGGCGTGACGGTGCAGGGCGGCTTGCCGATCCCGATCACCACACCGGCCCATGGCACGGCCTTCGATATCGCCGGGCAGGGCAAGGCCAATGTCGGGGCGATACGCCAGGCGTTCGAGATTGCCTGCCGGATGGGCGCCAACAGCTACTGATTTCCCGATCCATCGACAACACTTAACCCTGTGGGAGCGGGCTTGCCCGCGATGGCGGTGTGTCAGGCGGCATTTATGTCGATTGACATTGCCTCTTCGCGAGCAAGCCCGCTCCCACATTTTTTTGTGTCATGCCTGATAACTCGATCAGAGCAATAAACGCATTCATCTATCACCCCAGGTTATCGCCGGATACGCATAAGTGATTATCCGCCGCCCCCGGGCGCTGGCTAAAGTCGGCCCATCGAATGCCTTGGAACCCGTCACCGAGCAGCTCCAGGCACGCGACCCGACAACTACAAGAAGCCGGCAGCTCAAGGAACTGTATTCATGAAAATCAAAGCGATCCGTACCCGCGTTTTCGAGTGGAAAGGCAAAGTCGTTCCACCTCAAGCGCACTTCTGCACCAACGCCAGTGACATCCTTTTCGAGCGCGGCGACGCCATGGGATCGTTCCGTTTCCACGGCTGGCTGGTGGTGGAAGTCGAGACCGATACGGGCCTGGTCGGCATCGGCAACTGCGCCCTGGCGCCGCGTGTGGCCAAGGAAATCATCGACACCTACCTGGCACCCATCGCGATGGGTGAAGACCCGTTCGACAACGAATACATCTGGCAGAAAATGTACCGCCAAAGCCACGCCTGGGGCCGTAAAGGCATCGGCATGGCGGCCATTTCGGCGATCGACATCGCGATCTGGGACATCATGGGCAAGGCGGTCAACAAACCGGTGTTCAAACTGCTCGGTGGCCGTACCAAGGAAAAGATCTGGACCTACGCCTCCAAGCTCTACGCCAACGACAACCTCGACCTGTTTCTCGAAGAAGCCCAGGGCTATCTGAACCAGGGTTTCACTGCGCTGAAAATGCGCTTCGGCTACGGCCCGAAAGATGGCCCTGCGGGTATGCGCAAGAACATCGAGCAAGTGCGCGCCCTGCGTAATCTGGCCGGCCCCGATGTCGACATCATGCTCGAATGCTACATGGGCTGGACCCTGGAATATGCCCGTCGCATGTTGCCGAAACTGGCCGAGTTCGAGCCGCGCTGGCTGGAAGAACCGGTGATCGCCGACGACATCGAGGGCTACATCGAGCTGAAAAAAATGGGGATCATGCCGATCTCCGGCGGCGAGCACGAGTTCACCTCCTACGGCTTCAAGGACCTGCTGGAGCGTCGCGCCGTCGACGTGATCCAGTACGACACCAACCGCGTCGGCGGCATCACCGCAGCGCGCAAGATCAACGCCATGGCCGAAGCCTGGTCGGTGCCGGTGATCCCTCACGCCGGGCAGATGCACAACTACCACCTGACCATGTCCACCACCGCCTCGCCGATGGCCGAGTTCTTCCCGGTATTCGACGTCGAAGTCGGCAACGAACTCTTCTACTACGTGTTCAAGGGCGAGCCGCAGCCGGTCAACGGTTACATCCAGCTCGACGACCACAAGCCCGGGCTGGGCCTGGAAATCTCCGATGAGTACCTGAGCGACTTCAACATCATCGAGTGACCCTGTGGCCACCAATTCGCGACTCTATGGAGGGCCGACATGCGCCTGATTCAATTCGAAAATACTGCCGGACAACGTCAGGTCGGACTCGTCGACGGGGCACAGGTCCAGGTGCTGCGCGACACCCGCAGCACCCGCGAACTGGCACTCGCGGCGATCCGCGGCAAACGCAGCCTGCAAGAAGAAGTCGCGCAGCGCGGCACCGAGCCCGGGCCCGATTACGCGCAGTTATTGCGCCAGCGCTGCGTTTTGCCACCGCTGGATCACGAAGACCCGGCCCATTGCCTGATCAGCGGCACCGGCCTGACCCACCTGGGCAGCGCCTCGGCACGGGACAAAATGCACCAGCAGGACGGCGCCGTAGAAATCGGCATGACCGACACCATGCGCATCTTCAAATGGGGCCTGGAGGGCGGCAAACCGGCGGCGGGGCAGGTAGGCGCGCAACCGGAATGGTTCTACAAGGGCGACGGCAGTATCGTCGTGCGCCCCGGTGAGGATTTTCCGGTGCCGCCGTTTGCCGAAGACGCCGGCGAAGAACCGGAGCTGACCGGGCTCTACGTGATTGGCGATGACGGCCAGCCGTATCGCGTTGGTTATGCGCTGGGCAACGAGTTCTCCGACCATGTGATGGAGCGGCGCAACTACCTGTACCTGGCGCATTCGAAGCTGCGTTATTGCTCCTACGGTCCGGAGTTGCGCATCGGTGAGTTGCCCAGGCACCTGGTCGGCACCAGCCGGATCAAACGCAACGGCGAAACGATCTGGGAAAAGGAGTTTCTCAGCGGCGAAGACAACATGTGCCACAGCCTCGCCAACCTCGAATTCCACCACTTCAAATACTCGCAGTTCTTGCGCCCGGGTGATGTCCACGTGCATTACTTCGGCACTGCCACGCTGTCGTTTGCCGACGGTGTAAAGACCCAGCCGGGGGATCGCTTCCAGATCAGCCTGGATGAGTTCGGTGCACCGCTGATCAACGGCATAGGCGAAAGCGCCCAGCCGCTGCCGATCGGACAAGTTCGCGTGCTCTGAACACAGGTTCTGAGTCGAACGCAATTTTGAACAACACGAAGATCGGCTCCCTTTCCCCTCTCCCCTTTGGGGAGAGGGTTGGGGTGAGGGGTGGCTCTTGAACACCCCACGAATCTTCGGTCAGTCACCTGACTAAGGATCTCCACATGACCACGCCACTCGGACACAACTACATCGGCGGCCGTCGCAGCGCCAACGGCACCTCGCAACTGCAAAGTATCGACGCTACCACCGGTGAACCACTGCCCGGCACATTCTTCCAGGCATCCGAAGCCGAAGTGGACGCCGCCGCCAAAGCCGCCGCTGCGGCCTACCCGATCTACCGTAACCTCAGCGCAGAAAAACGCGCACGATTCCTCGATGCCATTGCCGATGAAATCGATGCCCTCGGTGATGATTTCGTCGCCACGGTCTGCCGCGAAACCGCGTTGCCTGCCGGACGTATCCAGGGTGAGCGCGGGCGCACCAGCGGCCAATTGCGTTTGTTTGCAAAGGTGCTGCGGCGCGGCGATTTCTACGGCGCGCGCATCGACCGGGCGTTACCGGAGCGTCAGCCGCTGCCGCGTCCGGACCTGCGTCAGTATCGCATCGCCCTGGGGCCGGTGGCGGTGTTCGGCGCCAGCAACTTTCCGCTGGCGTTCTCCACCGCCGGTGGCGATACCGCTTCGGCGCTGGCCGCCGGTTGCCCGGTGGTGTTCAAGGCCCACGGCGGCCACATGGCGACCGCCGAGTGGGTGGCGGACGCAATCATTCGCGCCGCCGAGCGCACGCAGATGCCGGCCGGTGTGTTCAACATGATCTATGGCGGTGGAGTGGGTGAGTGGCTGGTCAAGCATCCGGCGATCCAGGCCGTGGGCTTCACCGGCTCGCTCAAGGGCGGTAATGCCTTGAGCCACATGGCCGCGAACCGGGCGCAACCGATTCCGGTGTTCGCCGAGATGTCGAGCATCAACCCGGTGTTTTTGTTGCCCGAGGCGCTCAAGGTGCGGGGCGAGCAGATCGCCGCGCAACTGGCCGCTTCGGTGACCCAGGGCTGCGGGCAGTTCTGTACCAATCCTGGCCTGGTCATTGGCCTGCGTTCGCCGCAGTTCAGCACCTTTCTCGAAACCTTTTGCGCCAGCATGAACCAGCAGCCGCCACAAACCATGCTCAACGCCGGCACACTGGCCAGCTACAGCCGGGGGCTGGGTGAATTGCACGAGCATCCGGGCCTGATGCACCTGGCGGGCAAGCCGCAGCAGGGCAATCAGGCGCAACCGCAGGTGTTCAAGGCCGATGTCAGTCTGTTGCTCAAGGGCGATGATCTGCTGCAGGAGGAAGTGTTCGGGCCGACCACTATCGTTATTGAAGTTGAAGATCGGGCGCAGTTGGCGGCGGCGCTGCACGGCCTGCGCGGGCAACTGACGGCGACGCTGATTGGCGAGGCCGACGAGTTACTGGAGTACCGCTGGTTGGCGGAGGTATTGCAGGAGAAGGTCGGGCGGATTCTGCTCAACGGCTATCCGACCGGGGTCGAGGTGTGCGAGGCGATGGTGCATGGCGGGCCATATCCGGCGACTTCGGACTCGCGGGGCACGTCGGTCGGGACGCTGGCTATCGACAGGTTCCTGCGACCGGTGTGCTTCCAGAATTATCCGGATGCGCTGCTGCCAGAGGCATTGCAGGATGCCAATCCGCTGGGGATTGAGCGGTTGGTGGATGGGGAGATGAGTGCTTCGGCTTTGTAGTGCCTGAGCTGACGCTTTCGCGGGCAAGCCCGCTCCCACAGTTGATCTCAGTGATCACAGATATCGCGTTCACATGAGATCCAATGTGGGAACGGGCTTGCTCGCGAAGACAATGTCGCAAGCACCGCAGCACTACCGGGTCGATACCTTAGCCACTTTCACCACCGTCGGCTTCAACACCATCCACAACGCCAGCGCAATCAACAACCCCCCATAAATATGCGCCATGGACAGTGGCTCATCGAGAAACAGCGCTCCCCACAACACGCCGAACAGCGGAATCAAAAAGGTCGTGGTCATCGATTTCACCGGACCAATCGAGCTCAGGAGCCGGAAGTAAATAATGTACGCAAACGCCGTGCAGCCCAGGCCCAGGCCCAGCAACGACAACCAGACATTCCAGCCGCCCCAGCTCGTCGGTGGCTGGGTGATTACGCTGTAACCGAACAACGGCAGCAGCAACAGGGTTGCCCCGAGCATGCTGCCCAGCGCTGAAAGACGACTGTCGAGCCCACCGGCCTGATCGAGCCAGCGGCGGGCCAGAAACCCCGCAAATCCGTAGCAAGTGGTCGCGAGCAGGCAGGCGACGGCACCCATCAGCAGTTCCATATCGAACGCCACCGGACCGGCACGGGTCAGCACGCCCACGCCGAACAGCCCCAGGAACACACCGCCGAGTTTGGCGCCAGTGAGCCTTTCATGGAAAAACAGGCCACCGATCAGCACGCCCATCAAGGGGGTCGTGGCATTGAAAATCGACGAGTAACCGGCTGGCAACACCTGCGCGGCCACCGAATAGAGGGTCGCCGGAATCCCGGAGTTGATCACCCCGAGCAGCATCACGGTTTTGAGTTTGCCCTTGAAATCCCAGCTGACACGCATCAGCCCCAGTATCACCAACAGTCCGGCGGCGGCGATCGATACACGGAAAAAAGCGGTAGGAATGCTGCCGATCACCGGGGCGATGATGCGCATGAACAGAAAGCTCGCCCCCCAAATGGCCGCCAGGGACAGTAAACGAAATATATCGACGGGGTTCACTGCGCGGTCCTTCCTGGGGGGAGGGGCGAAAGTGTTGCCGAGTGTGTGATCGATGGCAACCGAAATCCGGGCATTTAACTCTTCAGGGTGTCGACGACGCGAAGGCACAAAAATTACGCTTCTCCTGCACCCGCTTCACTGGCTAAGCTCAGGGCTCCCGAATTCCCGCAGAGGTCTCACCATGGCGCAGCAATGGCCAGCCGCCGACATCGCCCGAATGGTTCTCGATGGCTTTGACGATTACCGCGAGCATTTCCGTCAGATCACCGACGGCGCCCGGGCCCGCTTCGAGCAGGCTCTCTGGCAGGAGACGCAATCGGCGTCGGCGGCACGGATCAACCTTTACGAAGAAAAAGTCGGCGAAACGGTGGAGCGGCTGCGCACCGCGTTTGATGCCGATACGCTGGACGTAAGCTGCTGGCCGCTGGTCAAAAGCGCCTACATCACCCTGATCGACCTGCGCTTCGACGATGAGCTGTCCGAAACCTGGTACAACTCGATTTTCTGCGGCCTGTTCAGCCACGACCTGATCAGCGATGGCTGCATGTTCATCCACACCACCCGGCCGAGCCTGCGTCGCGCCCGTGCTGCGCAAACCCGTACCTATAAACCCCAGGGCCAGCTGTCGGTGATGCTGGCGAGCATCTTCGCCGACTACCGTTTCAGCGAGGCGTACGCCGATTTGTCCGGCGACCTGCGCCGTCTCGAAGCGCAACTGCGCGAGAACCTGCCGGACTGGGTGTGCAAGGACCCCGAGCTGAGTGTCGAGCTGTTTTCCTCGGTACTCTATCGCAACAAGGGCGCGTACCTGGTGGGGCGCATCTACACCGCCGATGAGCAGTGGCCGCTGGTGATTCCGCTGTTGCACCGCGAAGGTCGCGGGATCCAGATCGATGCACTGATCACCGATGAAGCCGATGTGTCGATCATTTTCTCGTTCACCCGCTCGTATTTCATGGTGGACGTGCCGGTGCCGGCGGAATTCATTGGCTTCCTCAAGCGCATCCTGCCGGGCAAGCACATTGCCGAGCTGTACACTTCGATAGGTTTCTACAAACACGGCAAGTCCGAATTCTACCGGGCACTGATCAACCACCTGGCCAACACCGACGACCAGTTCATCATGGCCCCCGGCGTGCGCGGCATGGTCATGAGCGTGTTTACCCTGCCGGGCTTCAACACCGTATTCAAAATCATCAAGGACCGTTTCTCGCCGTCGAAAAACGTCGACCGCGCCACGGTGATCGAGAAGTACCGCCTGGTGAAGAGCGTCGACCGCGTGGGGCGCATGGCCGATACCCAGGAGTTCGCCGACTTCCGTTTCCCGTTGAGCAAGTTCGACCCGGCGTGCCTGGAGGAGCTGCTGGAAGTCGCGCCGTCCACGGTGTCGGTGGAAGGCGACACGGTGCTGATTCGCCACTGCTGGACCGAGCGGCGCATGACCCCGCTGAACCTGTATCTGGAAAACGCCAACGAGGCGCAGGTGCATGAAGCGCTGGAAGACTACGGCCTGGCGATCAAGCAACTGGCGGCGGCGAACATCTTTCCCGGCGACATGCTGCTGAAAAACTTTGGCGTCACCCGCCATGGGCGCGTGGTGTTCTACGACTATGACGAGATCTGCTTCCTGACCGAAGCCAACTTCCGATACATCCCGCAGCCGCGTACACCGGAAGATGAAATGGCCTCTGAGCCCTGGTATTCGATCGGGCCGCTGGATGTGTTCCCGGAGGAATTTCCGCCGTTTTTGTTTGCTGATTCGGGGCAGCGCAAGTTGTTCGATCAGTTGCATGGCGAGTTGTATAACGCCGATTACTGGAAGAGCCTGCAAGAGGCGATTCGGGCAGGGAAGGTGATTGATGTGTTTCCTTATCGGCGCAAGGGGTTGGATAGCGAGTAGGTATTCAAGACCCCCCCTCACCCCAGCCCTTTCCCGGGGGGAGAGGGGGCCGACCGAGGAGTCTTGCGTTA
>Ga0247818_10000982_pt1 | contig 17944 bp, 14 predicted proteins | sample 13C_Glucose_Day1_FD_192424 | JGI IMG/M metagenome (GOLD analysis project Ga0247818, IMG submission 192424) | Soil microbial communities from agricultural site in Penn Yan, New York, United States - 13C_Glucose_Day1 | ecosystem: Environmental > Terrestrial > Soil > Agricultural land | place... | reverse complement strand
TGCCGGCGAGGATACCAGAGCCTCGCTTTCCCCGATAAGCGCCACAGCGGTTATGCTCACAGTTCAATTAAGCGACGGGATGCCGCGTGACTGAACTGAATACTCTCTGGCTGACAGAAACCATCCGACTGCGCGAAGAACACGCAGGTCCCCTGGAAGATCTGGAAGCCAACCGATTGGCGCGCAGCGCCGGCGGCGATTTGCCGACCCGCATTCAACGCCGCGCCCTGTGGCTGGCCGAGCGCGATGGCTTGGGCGATGCACTCAAACACTGGCTGCAAGGCGCGCGACTCGCGCTGATCGTATTGGCGGTGCTGGCCGTGGTCAGCGGCGCCGGCCTGGCCTTTGCCGCCATGGGCGACGGCCTGCACCCGGTGAATGTGTTCTGGGCGCTGGGCAGTCTGCTCGGGCTCAATCTGATCCTGTTATTGAGCTGGGCCCTGGGCCTGGTATTTGCCGGCGAACACGGCGCCAGCCTCGGGCGCCTGTGGCTGTGGCTCAGCGAAAAATTGGCCCGGGACGCGAAGGCGGCGCAACTGGCACCGGCCCTGCTGCTGTTGTTGCAACGCCAGAAACTCAATCGCTGGGCCATCGGCGTGTTGATCAATGGCCTGTGGTTGTTGGCGATGCTCAGTGCCCTGGTGATTCTGCTGACGTTGATGGCGACCCGCCGCTACGGCTTCGTCTGGGAAACCACGATCCTCAGCGCCGATACCTTTATTGCCGTGACCCAGGCCCTCGGCGCGCTTCCGGCCTTGCTCGGTTTCAGCGTGCCCACCGAGGTAATGATCCGCGCCAGTGGCGATGCCGCACTGAACATCGAAAGTGCCCGCCAGGCCTGGGCGGCGTGGCTCGTAGGTGTGTTGCTGGTCTATGGCGTGATGCCGCGCCTGTTACTGGCGCTGTTTTGTCTGTGGCGCTGGAAGTCCGGCCGGACAACCTTGCAGCTCGATCTGAATTTGCCCGGTTATGCCCCACTGCGCGAACGGCTGATGCCCACCAGCGAACGCCTGGGAGTCAGCGATGCCGCGCCGGCACAACTGCATCGCGTGGAGAGTGGCGTCAGCGAACAACACAGCAATGGCGCACTGTTGGTCGCCATCGAGCTGGACGACGACCGCCCGTGGCCGCCCCAACTGGCGAAGAACGTCAGCAACGCCGGGATCCTCGACAGCCGCGAATCGCGCAACAAACTCCTCGAGCAACTGAGCCGCTTTCCTCCTGCGCGCCTGGCGATTGCGTGCGATCCACGGCGCTCGCCGGATCGCGGCAGCCTGGCGCTGATCGCCGAACTGGCTCGCAGCGCCAGCGCCACTCGGGTGTGGTTGTTGCAGGCGCCGCCCGGGGAAGCGCTGGACGCCGAACGCCTGGGCGACTGGCATGTGGCGCTGCAACAACTGGAGCTGCCGTTCGCTGATTGCGCGCCGATGAACTGGCTGGAGACGGGTCATGACTGACGCCAGCAAGCAGCCCCTGAAACTCGCCGTGGTCGGCCACACCAACGTCGGCAAAACCTCGTTGCTGCGCACCCTGACCCGCGACGTCGGTTTCGGCGAAGTGTCCCACCGCCCCAGCACCACGCGGCATGTCGAAGGCGCGCGGTTGTCGGTGGACGGTGAGCCCTTGCTGGATCTCTACGACACCCCTGGCCTGGAAGACGCCATCGCCCTGCTCGACTACCTCGAACGCCTGGAGCGTCCCGGCGAACGACTGGACGGTCCGGCCCGGTTGGCGCGATTCCTCGAAGGCAGCGAAGCCCGACAGCGCTTCGAACAGGAGGCCAAGGTCCTGCGCCAGTTGTTGGCGTCGGACGCCGGGCTCTATGTGATCGACGCGCGGGAACCGGTCCTTGCCAAATATCGCGACGAGCTGGAAGTGCTGGCCAGCTGCGGCAAACCGCTGTTGCCGGTGTTGAATTTTGTCACCAGCACCAACCACCGCGAGCCGGCGTGGCGCGAGGCACTGGCGCGCCTGGGTTTGCATGCGCTGGTGCGCTTCGACAGCGTCGCACCGCCAGAGGACGGCGAACGCCGGCTCTATGAAAGCCTCGCGCTGCTGCTGGAAAATGCCCGCCCGCAACTGGAACGCCTGATCGCCGACCAGCAGGTCCAACGCCTGGCCCGTGAGCGCAGTGCGGCGCGGTTGATTGCCGAATTATTGATCGATTGTGCCGCATGCCGGCGCAGCGTGGTCAGCGATGCGCAACAGGAACAGCAGGCGATCGATGAGCTGCGCAAAGCCGTGCGCCAACGCGAGCAGCGTTGCGTCGAAGCGCTGCTCAAGCTCTACGCGTTTCGCCCGCAGGACGCCGCGGCCAGTGATCTGCCACTGCTCGATGGGCGTTGGGGCGATGACTTGTTCAACCCCGAAACCCTCAAGCAACTGGGGGTGCGGGTGGGTGGCGGTATCGCTGCCGGTGCCGCCGCAGGGGCCGGCGTCGACTTGCTGGTTGGCGGCCTGACGCTGGGTGCTGCCGCACTGGCCGGGGCGATCGCCGGCGGCGCCCTGCAAACCGCGCGCAGTTATGGCAGCCGCTTGCTGGGCAAGATCAAGGGCCAGCGCGAACTGACGGTCGATGACAGCGTGCTACGACTATTGGCGTTGCGTCAGCGGCAACTGCTGCAGGCGCTCAATGCCCGTGGGCATGCGGCGATGGACAGCATTCAGGTGGCGACGCCACAGGACAAAACCTGGCGCGAAGGCAAACTGCCCGAGGCATTGAACAAGGCTCGCGCGCATCCGCAGTGGTCGTCGCTAAACCCGCAGCCAAAATTGAGTCAGGCGGAACGACAGGAAGAAATCGAAGCGTTGGCCGGGAAAGTCGCCGATCTGTAGGGCCTGTTATTTCCACCTGAACATGAGAAACACATTGGCCAGCGATTGGACGATTACACCGTCGACTTGCTCGATAACGCCATCGTGATTGGCATCGCCATTGACGACGCACTCCAGCACGCCGTCGTTGTTGCCATCAAAGACCCCGTGCCAGGACTCCAGGCGCTCAGGCTCTCGACCTCGGTTGGCGTGATGCAGGTGCAACTTCACGACGTTGGGCGTGCCATCGGAGTGAAGATCCTCGGCGAAAATCTTCATGTACCGATCCCCGTTTTCTCCGTCGTTGAACCAGTTCATCTTGAGATACGAATTTGCGAAAATTTCCAGCAACCGTTGGTCTATCGAGTTTTCCTTCCCGTTCTGATTTACGTCGCCTTTCTTGTAGTCGACTCGACCGTCGGTGTCGAAATCAACGGCGAACGCCTCGTTGACCAGGACACCTTCCATGCTCGGACCAAGCGCTTGATAAAATTCGAGTAAAACCAGATCCGCCCGGCCATTTCCATGACGATCCTGTGCAATCACTTTTAAATAACGCATCCGTGCGCTTCCTTGGGGAAAAACCTAGACTGCCCCGTTATCCCAAGGCACTCCATACGCCGTTTCCCTTTGGTCTGTAAGACAACTCAGCGCGCCACGCCAGACAAGACCGTCGTGGCTTTGCGTTTCAACACCGCAAGATCAAGCACCGGCACATGCTTCTCCTTGGCCAGCTCATCCCACTGGCGCATGCGTAGACTGACTGCGCACAAAGGGTCCTGCTCGAATGCATCGGCCTCGGCCTCGGACATCACGCCACCCTGATATTCCAGGGTCCGACGACTGGCTTCGCTCAGGCGTTCGTAGTACCCCGGCTCTCTGCGTGTCAGATAACGTTTGGCTTGAACGTGATACTCCACCAACCGCGCCATGCGTTCGCTGAAACCTGCACGGCGCAGATAATCAGCGCCCAGCCGCTCATGACTCACGATGCCGTAGCCGCCCATGTTCTCGGCGCTTTCCCCGCAGATATGCCCGATGTCGTGAAAGAACGCCGCCAACACGACTTCATCATCAAAGCCTTCGGCCATCGCCAGTTGCGCGGCCTGGGACATGTGCTCGATCTGCGACACCGGCTCGCCGATGTAGTCGCTGCTACCGAACTGCTCGTACAAAGCGAACACTTTGGCGATCACTTGCTCGTTGCATTGCATCAGATTTCTCCCAACTGATGGCGATGTTTCGTTCGGCCATGGCCGGCCCGACGCTCAAGCCCTTTTGCGGACGCAGGAACTAAAACGGTCCGGCCCCCGTGAACCATAGACACCTTGCCAGCGTTCGACCACCTGCTCGGCATTGTCCTGAAGTCAGCCAGCTCCTACAGGGGTATACGATCTCCTGTAGGAGCTGGCTTGCCAGCGAAGAGGCCCTGTCAGCCGATGAAGAGCTTACTTGGCCGCCACTTTCTCAGACTTGCCGTCATAACGCTTGCGCCATTCGGCCAGGATCTCGTCGCGGTTTTTCGAAGCCCAGGCGAAGTCGTTCTTGATCAGGCGCTGCTCGTAGTCGGCTGGCAATTCAGTTTGCGGCTTGGCAATGCCCGGCTGCGCGAGTACGGCGAAGTTCTCCTTGTACAGATCCATCGCTTCGGCGCTGGCAGAGAAATCAGCCAGTTTCTTCGCCGCTTCTTCATGTGGAGTGCCCTTGATCACGGCAGTCGCTTCGATCTCCCAGCCCAGGCCTTCCTTCGGCAGGATGATGTCCAGCGGCGCGCCTTGGCGTTTCAGCTGCACAGCCGGGTATTCAAAGGAAATGCCGATCGGGAACTCCCCAGCCGCCGCCAGTTTGCAAGGCTTGGAACCGGAGTGAACGTACTGGCCGATGTTCTGGTGCAGACCGTCCATATAGGCCCAGCCCTGCTTCTCGCCGAACGTTTGCAACCAGGCGCTGACATCGAGGAAACCGGTGCCGGACGACGCCGGGTTAGGCATGACGATCTTGCCCTTGTATTCAGGCTTGGTCAGGTCTTGCCAGCTGACGGGCTTGCTCAGGCCCTGCTTTTCGGCTTCGACGGTGTTGAAGCAAATGGTCGCGGCCCACACGTCCATGCCGACCCAGGCTGGCGGGTTGGCGGCGTCGCGGTAGTTGCCGCCGATCTTGCCGAGGTCTTTTGGCGCGTAGCTTTGCAGCATGCCTTGCTGGTCGAGGATCGCCAGGCTCGATGCGGCCAGGCCCCACACGGCGTCCGCCTGCGGACGGGCTTTTTCAGCCAGCAGTTTGGCGGTGATGATCCCGGTGGAATCACGCACCCATTTGATTTCGACGTCCGGGTTGGCCTTTTCGAACGCTTGCTTGTAGGTCTTCAGTTGTTCGGCTTCAAGAGCGGTGTACACCGTCAACTCGGTTTTCGCCGCAAAGGCGTTCAGGCTGAAAGCGGTGAGGACAGCGGCGGCCAGGGCCATAGGCTTGAACATGATCTTTTCCTGTAGTTGAGTTGAGGGTATGAATCAGTGACCGGGCGCGGTCTGCCGCCAGGCTTGTGAGCGGCGCAGCAAACCGCGTGAAGCCCAGGCCAGCAGCAGGGACACGCCCGCCGAGGTGAACAGAATCAGGGTCGACATCGCCGCCGCACCGCCAACGTTGCCGGCGTCGTCCATGTTCAGCACCGCGACCGCCGCGAGGATGGTGTCGGGGCTGTAGAGGAAGATCGCCGCCGAGACGGTGGTCATGGCCGAAACGAACAGGTAGCGCACGATGTCCAGCAGTGCCGGCAGGCAAATCGGCACGGTGACCCGCAGGTAGTGCCGATACAGCGGCGCCTTGAGCGACAGCGCGGCGGCTTCGAACTCGGCATCGAGTTGACGCAGCGCGGTGGTGGCGGTCATTTGCGCGGTGGTCAAATAGTGAGCAATGGTGCAGACCACCAGCAGGGCCATGGTCCCGTAGAGCACGTGCAGCGGGTTGCCGGCGAGGTTGAAGAAGAAGACGTAGCCCAGGCCCAGCACCAGGCCCGGCACCGCCATCGGCACGAAACTGAGCATGCGCAATGCCAGGTTCAGCCCGCGCTGGCTCCTGGTTTTTTCCATCAGGTACGCGCCGGTGAAGATCAGCACGCTGCCGATCAGCGACGTGCACAACGCCATCTTCACGCTGTTGCCATAGGCCAGCCAGCCGCCACCCGCGGTGTCGTTGAACTGGTAGTGGTTGAGCGACAGCGACAGGTTGTACGGCCAGAACTTCACCAGCGACGAGAACACCGCCATGCCGAACACCAGCAGCAAAGCGCTGCAGATCAGCAGGACCACCGCCAGGTAGCAGCCGTCGCGCAGTGTCGAGGGTGCAGGTTTGAACACCTGGGCACGACCGCTCATGGAATCGCCGTGGCGCCGACGCAACCAGGCATCGACTCCGAAGCTGAACAGCGCCGGCAGCAACAGCACCATGCCGATCAATGCGCCTCGTCCGAACTGTTGCTGGCCGACCACCGCCTTGTAGGCTTCCAGCGCCAACACTTGATAGTCGCCACCGACCACTACGGGTACACCGAAGTCAGTGATGGTCAGGGTGAACACCAGGCAGAACGCAGCGAACACTGCCTGACGGGTCGCCGGCCAGGTGATGCTGCGAAAAGCTTTGGCGGGACTTGCGCCCATGCTGGAGGCGGCATCGAATAGACGCGCATCCGCCAGGGACAGGGCCGACAGCAGGATCATCAAGGCATGCGGGAAGGTGTAGATGACTTCACCCAGAACGATGCCCCAGAAACCGTAGATGTTGTCCGAGAACAGGCTACGCAGCATGCCCTGGTTGCCAAACAGGTAAACCAGCGCGATGCCGGGCAGCATCGACGGCGCCATCAAGGGCAGCAGCGAAATGCCACGCCAGATACCTTTGCCGGGGATCAAGGTGCGTTGCAGTGCGTAGGCAAACAGATAGGCCAGTGGCACGACAATGGCTGCGACGCTGAGGGAAACCTTCAGACTGTTGCCAAGCAACCAGTGGAAATTTTCGCTGGTCACCAGTTCCCTGGCAGCGACCCAACCACCGCCCTGCCCGGCCTCAGCGCTGAAACCACGCCAGAAGATCGCCAGCAACGGCATCAAGACGGCGATGCTCAACAACAGCAGCAGAAGGACTTTGCCGCCGACCACGAACAGCCGGTCACCGATCTCGGCGCGGGAAACCTGCCGCACTTGCTTGTGCGGCAGCGGCAGCGCGATGTTCGCGCTCATCAGGCAAACACCTGCAGGCTGCGTGGAGGCAAGGCGACCATGATCTGCTGGGCCCCAAGACGCGGCATGGCTTCCGGTGCCAGCTCCGCCAGGAGCGCATGGCCCGGCAATTGATCGAGCTCGAAACTCATGCGGCAGCGGTTACCGAGGAAGGTGATTTCACGAACCTTGGCCGGGAACAGGTTTTCCTCATGCACCAGCGGGTTGACGTTGATCGCTTCAGGGCGGCAGAACAACCGGCCCGACGCGGTCTTGGCGCCACCATCGGCCAGACGCATGCTCATCCCGCCGACCTGGGCGTGGCTATCGCTGCTGCGCTGGAACGGCAACCAGTTGCCCTGGCCGACGAACTCGGCCACGAACGGCGTGGCCGGACGGTTGTAGATTTCCTGCGGCGTGGCGTATTGCTCGACCCGGCCGTTGTTCATCACGGCAATGCGGTCGGCCATCAGCATGGCCTCGTCCTGATTGTGGGTGACCATCAGGGTAGTGATGCCGAGGTTGCGTTGCAGCTGGCGCAGTTCGGTGCACAAATGCTCGCGCACACGGGCATCGAGGGCCGACATCGGTTCGTCCAGCAGCAATAGCGAAGGTGCCGGAGCCAAGGCGCGAGCCAGCGCCACGCGTTGCTGCTGGCCGCCGGACAACTGGCCGGGGTACTTTTTCTCGCTACCGCTCAAGCCGACCAGTTCCAGCATCTGACCGACGCGCTGACGCACCTGGTCGCGACCACTGCCGGCCAGACCGTAGGCAATGTTCGCTTCAACGGTGAGATTGGGGAACAACGCGTAGGACTGAAACAGGATGCCGTAGTCCCGCGCCTGGGGCGCCAGGTGGGAAACGTCGCGATCGCCCAGGTACAGCTCGCCGCTGTCCTGCTTCTCCAGGCCGGCGATGCAACGCAGCAAGGTGGTTTTGCCACAGCCCGAAGGGCCCAACAGGCACACCAGTTCACCGGCCGCCACGTCGAGGGAAACGTTGTCCAGCGCGGTAAACGCGCCAAAGCGTTTCTGTACGCCGCGCACCTTCATTGGGGCACCGGGGTTGCTCAGGGCAGTTGCGATCGAGTTGTTCATGGACGGACCTCATCTGGCAGATGGGGCCATCCTAGGGTTGTAATGCGTCCGTCATGTGGCAGTAAGGCAAAAACCGCCGATAGTGGTATTCAAGGATTTTGGTTGAGTCTGCAAATGCTTTGGTGCCTTGTCTGGCCTCTTCGCGAGCAAGCCCGCTCCCACATTGAATCTGCGGCGTTCACAGATCCAATGTGGGAGCGGGCTTGCTCGCGAAAGGGCCGGGACTGCCACTACTGATCTCAGGCCGGAGACATTTCCTGCGCCAACCCCAGGAACGCCGCTGGCAACCGGGCGTTTTTTCTCTCTTTGAGGCAATACAAATATTCAGGAATCTGCGGTGCATTCTCGATCGTCAGCACCCGTAATTGCGGATCGTGGGGCACTTCCTGGCGGGCAATGATGCTGATGCCGATGTTGCGCAACACCGCCTCGCGGATCGATTCGCGGCTGCCGATCTCCAGCAGCGGCCCGAAACACACACCGGCATTGGAAAGCAACGCTTCGGTCAAGCGGCGGGTGGTCGAGCCCGGTTCGCGCATCAACACGGTATGCCCGGCCAATGCACCCAGCGATACGTGATCGTGGACCGCCAGCGGATGATTGCGATGCACCGCCAGCACCAGCGGATCACTGCCGAGCACCCGCCGAATCAGCCGCGCATCCTCCAGCAACTGCGAGGACGCCGCGACATCGACCCGATAGTCTTCAAGCGCCTCCAGAACTTGCTGGGAATTGCCGATCTCCACCGACACCTCCACCTGCGGCAGGCGCTCGCGGAAGGTCTTGACCAGGTCGAGGATGTAATACGGCGCCGTGGCGGCAATGCGCAACGTGCCCTGGACCTGCCCGCTGTTGCGCAGGAAAAACTCGATGTCGGCTTCCTGCTGCAGCAGCGTCTTGACCATCGGCAACAGCCGCGCCCCCTCATCGCTGACGCTGAGACGGCGGCCGCCCCGGTAGAACAACTCAACCGAGTACTGGCTTTCCAGGTTGCGAATCTGCGTGGTCACCGTGGGTTGGCTCAAGCCGAGCTTTTTCGCTGCCAGGGTGATGCTGCCCAGGCGGGCAACCATGTAAAACGCCTTCAGCTCGGCACTCAGCACAACCTTCCCCCATCCTCTATTTGCGCAACAGGCGCAGTCCATTGAACACCACCAACAGGCTCACGCCCATGTCGGCGAACACTGCCATCCACATGGTAGCGAGCCCGGCGAAGGTTACCCCAAGAAAGATCGCCTTGATCACCAAAGCCAGGGCGATGTTCTGCTTGAGGATGCTCGATGTCTGGCGCGACAAACGAATGAATGCCGGAATCTTGCGCAGATCGTCGTCCATCAGGGCGACATCGGCGGTTTCGATGGCCGTGTCGGTACCCGCGGCCGCCATGGCGAAACCAATCTCGGAACGGGCCAGGGCCGGCGCATCGTTGATGCCGTCCCCCACCATGCCGACGTTATGCCCCTTGGCATACAGCGCTTCGATCGCCTGCAACTTGTCGCTGGGCAACAAATCGCCCTTGGCCTCGTCGATGCCGACCTGGGCGGCAATCGCCTGGGCGGTGTGGACGTTGTCGCCTGTGAGCATCAGGGTCTTGATGCCCAAGTCATGTAGCTGCTGGATCGCTTCGCGGCTGGATTCCTTCACCGTGTCGGCCACGGCGAACAGCGCCAATGGGCCGGATGGGTCGAGCAGCAGCACGACGGATTTACCCTGTTTTTCCAGCGCGAACAGCTGCTCTTCCAGCTCAGGCGAGCACAGGTTCAGCTCTTCCACCAGCCGATGGTTGCCCAGGTGATAGGTCCGGCCATTGATGTCCCCGCGCACTCCGCGCCCGGCCAACGCCTCGAAGTTATCCACCATCAGCGACGCGGATTGTTCATTCACAGCCACATTGGCGATGGCCAGCGACACCGGGTGATCCGAACGACCGGCCAGCGCTGCGGCAATCGCTGGCGCAGACTCGTTGGCTGTCGGGTCAAGCGACAGATAATCGGTCTGCACCGGTTTGCCATGGGTGAGGGTTCCGGTTTTATCCAGCGCCAGGTAGTCGAGCTTGTAGCCCCTTTCCAGATACACACCACCCTTGACCAGGATGCCTTTGCGCGCGGCGGCGGCGAGGCCGCTGACGATGGTCACCGGGGTGGAAATCACCAGTGCACAGGGGCATGCGACCACCAGCAACACCAATGCGCGATAAATCCAGTCAAACCACAACGCGCTCATGAACAGCGGCGGAATCACCGCCACCGCGAGGGCGAAAATGAACACGGCCGGCGTGTAGATTCTCGAAAACTGGTCAACGAATCGCTGGGTCGGTGCGCGCGCGCCTTGAGCCTGTTCGACGGCATGAATGATCCGCGCCAGCGTCGAGTGGTTCGCTTCAGCGGTCACCACATATTCCAGGGAGCCGGCCTGATTGATGGTGCCGGCGAACACCTTGTCGCCAACCGTTTTATCCACCGGCAGGCTTTCACCGGTGATCGGCGCCTGATTGATGGTCGAACTGCCCGACACCACTTCACCGTCCAGACCGATACGTTCGCCAGGACGCACCCGCACCCGCGCGCCGAGCTCGATGGTTTTGACATCTTGAGCAATCCAGCTGCCATCGGCCTGCAACACCGTGGCCTGCTCCGGGGTCATTTGCATCAGGCCGCTGATGGCGTTGCGCGCCCGGTCCAGGGATTTGGCCTCGATCAATTCGGCCACGGTGAACAGGAACATCACCATCGCCGCTTCCGGCCACTGGCCGATGAGGATCGCACCGGTCACGGCGATGCTCATCAGTGCGTTGATGTTGAGGTTGAAGTTTTTAAGGGCGATCCAGCCTTTTTTATAGGTACCGAGGCCGCCGCTGAGGATCGAGATCAGCGCAATGATCGCTACCACCCAGTTCGGCGCAGCATTGCTGAAATGGATCACTTCGGCGGCCAGCGCGCCAATACCCGACAGCGCCAGGGGCCACCAGGGTTTTTTCTCTGGAACCGGCGCGGGCGCTTCAGCGCCCTTCTCTATCGGCTCGGCCTGCATGCCGAGGGACTTGATCGCGTCGATGATCGGCGCGGTGCTCGGCAGGTCATGGGTGACGCCAAGTACACGGTTGATCAGGTTGAATTCCAGCTGCTGCACACCCGCCAGCTTGCCGAGCTTGTTCTGTATCAGCGTCTGCTCGGTCGGGCAATCCATGGCCTCGATGCGGAAACTGCTCAACCGCGCGCCGGCCGTCGGCGTTTCGCTCAGCTTGATCAGCGAGGGGGCCGTGGCTTTCGAAGAACAGCAGGAATCACCATGGCTGCCATGTACATGCTTAATCACAGGCTTGAGTTTGCTGCTGCAGCAATCGTCTGCGGCATCAGGTTTATGCGTGTGCTGGGAATCGCTCATCGGGTTCATCCATAAAGGTGCCTGTTGCCAAGTAAAGACCCTGTAGCCACTATAGGGTCAAGCACCCATTTGGAGATTGCCGTCATGAAGATTGGAGAGCTGGCCAAACTTACCGATTGCGCCGTGGAAACCATCCGTTACTACGAACGCGAGAACCTGCTGCCGGAACCGGCCCGCAGCGACGGCAACTACCGCGTCTATACCCAGGCCCATGCCGAACGCCTGACCTTCATCCGCAACTGCCGCACCCTCGACATGACCCTCGAAGAAATCCGCAGCCTGCTGGCGTTTCGCGACAGTCCGCAGGATCAGTGCGAAAGCGTGAATGCGCTGATCGACGAGCACATCCACCACGTCAAGGCGCGAATCGATGGGCTGCTGGCCCTGCAGACGCAACTGCTCGACCTGCGCCAACGTTGTGGTGAAGGGCCGGACGTCGATCAGTGCGGGATTTTGCAGCGGCTGGAGGTCAGTGGCGGGGTTGTGGCGACGGAGGTGGAGCATTCACATGTCGGGAGAAGTCATGGGCATTGAGGGCCTCTTCGCTGGCAAGCCAGCTCCTACAGGGTTTCGGTGAATCTGTAGGAGCGGTGCCAGACTCAGACGGCCATTGGCGCGGTCATCGGTGCGTGATGTTCGTAACCTTCCAGCGAGAAATCGCCCGGCTCCACCAGTTCCAGCCACTCCGGCTGATAAACACCGGTCTTGGCAAACTCCGGCACACGGTCGCTGATCACCAGTTTCGGCATCGGGAACGGCTCGCGCTTGAGCTGTTCGTTGAGCATGTCCAAGTGGTTTTCGTAGACGTGGGCATCGCCGATGAAATAGGTGAACCAGCGCGGCGTGTAGCCGGTCAGGCGGCCGATCAGGCTCAGCAGCGCGGCGCCTTCGGTGAGGTTGAACGGCGTGCCCAGGCCCAGGTCGTTCGAACGGATGTAGAGGGTCAGGGAAATCTCCTTGGTCTCGACGTTCGGGTGAAACTGGTACAGCAGGTGACACGGCGGCAACGCCATTTCATCGAGCTGGGCGACGTTCCAGCCGTGGAACAGGATACGCCGGCTGCCCGGGTCCTTGATGATGGTGTCGATGCACTGGCGAACCTGGTCGATGGCCTTGTACAGCACCACGTAGGCCTGGCCATTTTCTTCGCCTTCTGCGATCTGGCGGTAGCCTTGCTTCAGGGTTTGCTCGATGGCGGCCGGGTTACTGAGCGGGATCTGCTTGTACGCCGGCCATTTGCGCCATTGCACGCCATAGATCTCACCGAGGTCGTCTTCACCCTGGCGGAACGGATTGGCCAGCCACTGGGCGTTTTCGTTGGCGTTCTGGTCCCAGACCTTGCAGCCCAACGCACGGAATTGGGCGGCATTGTTCACGCCACGCAAAAACCCGCACATCTCGCCGATGGCCGATTTGAAGGCCATCTTGCGCGTGGTGATCGCCGGGAAACCTTCCTTCAGGTCGTAGCGCAGCATCGCGCCCGGAAAGCTGATGGTGTTCACGCCCGTGCGGTTCGCCTGTTTGGTGCCGTTCTTGATGACGTGGGCGACCAGTTCGAGATATTGCTTCATGAGTTACCTGTGTCCTTGAACCCGCAGCCATCGCTACGGGGTTCGAATTTTATACGGCTGCCGCTGGAGTTGCCGGGGCGCGGTGATACGCCAGCCAGATCAGGAACAACCCGCCGACGATCATCGGCACGCACAGCACCTGCCCCATGGTCAGCCAGTTCCAGGCCAGATAGCCCAGTTGCGCATCCGGTACGCGGACAAATTCGACGATGAAACGGAAGATGCCGTAGAACAGCGCGAACATCCCCGATACCGCCATGGTCGGCCGCGGCTTGCGCGAGAACAGCCAGAGGATCAGGAACAGCGCCACGCCTTCAAGCGCAAACTGATACAGCTGCGAGGGGTGACGCGCCAGTTGCGCCGGATCGGTCGGGAAGACCATCGCCCACGGCACATCGGTGGCCTTGCCCCACAACTCGGCGTTGATGAAGTTGCCGATCCGTCCGGCGCCGAGGCCGATCGGCACCATCGGTGCGACGAAATCCATCAGCTGGAAAAACGACTTGTTGTTCTTTTTGCCGAACCACAAGGCTGCCAGCATCACGCCGATGAAGCCGCCGTGGAACGACATGCCGCCCTTCCACACTTCAAAGATCAACAGCGGGTTGGCGATATAGGCACTCAGATCGTAGAACAATACGTAGCCCAGGCGACCACCGACAATCACCCCCATCGACATCCAGAACACCATGTCGGAGAGCTTCTCCTTGTTCCAGGTCGGGTCGAAGCGGTTCAACCGGCGCGAGGCCAGCAGCCAGGCGCCGCCGATGCCGATCAGGTACATCAACCCGTACCAGTGGATTTTCAGCGGACCGATGGCCAGGGCCACCGGGTCGATCTGCGGGTAAGGCAGCATTGCGACTCCTCATGAGTTCATATCAATTCCCGGGCGACGCTGCCACCTCAGGATTAAGCCAGTATTGCGCTGCCCGTCAGAGCAGATGCTTCAGACTAGAAAGTTCAGACCGACGCAGAACAGCAAAGCCGCAAACAGTCTTTTCAGCAACCTTGGCGACAGATTGTGCGCCAGTCGCGCGCCGAAACGGGCGAAGACCATGCTGGTCAGGGCTATGCCCAATAACGCCGGCAGATAAATGAAACCGAGACTATGGGCTGGCAGCAACGGATCGTGCCAGCCCAGAATCATGAAAAATAATGCACTGGACAATGCAATCGGCAGGCCGCAGGCCGATGAGGTCGCCACCGCCTGCTGCATCGGCACACTGCGCCAGGTCAGGAACGGCACCGTCAGCGAACCGCCGCCAATGCCGAAAATCGCCGAAGCCCAGCCAATCACGCTGCCGGCGACGGTCAGACCGACTTTCCCCGGCACCGTTCGGCTGGCCTTTGGCCTTAGGTCCAACGCCAGCTGCGCGGCGATGACCAGGGCGAACACGCCGATGATCTTCTGGAGGTTGGGCCCGGAGATCGCTTCGGCGGTCAGTGCACCAAAACCCGCACCGATCAGGATGCCCAGGGTCATCCACGCAAAAATTGGCCAGCGCACCGCCCCGCGGCGGTGATGCTCACGAATGGCGTTGACCGAGGTAAAGATGATCGTCGCCAGCGAGGTGCCCACGGCCAGGTGCGTGAGGATCGACGGATCAAATCCCTGCGCTTTAAAGCTGAATACCAGCACCGGGACGATGATGATTCCGCCCCCTACGCCGAACAGCCCGGCCAGCACTCCGGCACAGGCGCCGAGCGCCAGATAGAGCAGAAATTCCATGCTGTTTCCCCACCCAACCCCAAAACCGGAGCGGCATGGTAACGGATGCATGGCCTCGGGCTCCACTGGATGGCGATGGATACCCGCACGATGACTGCGTAGAGTGGGCAAAAAACACACAAGGATCACCTTATGTGCCTGATTGTTTTCGCCTGGCGACCGGGCCACGCCCAACCGCTGATCGTGGCGGCCAACCGCGACGAATTCTATGCCCGCCCCAGCCTGCCGCTGGCGCAATGGCCCAAAGCACCGCACGTGCACGCCGGGCGTGACCTGGAGGCGGGGGGCACCTGGCTGGGTGTCGGCGCCAACGGGCGTTTTGCCGCGCTGACCAACATCCGCGATCCGCATCGACCGCCGGGGCGCCGGTCCCGCGGTGAATTGGTGGCGAGGTTTCTTACCGAAGACCTGCCGATTGATGACTATTTAGTCGAGGTTGTCGCGCGCTCGCCGGAATATGGCGGGTTTAACCTGCTGATCGGCAACGCCAACGAGTTGTGGCACTTCAATGCCCGGGAATCGGAAGCGGTGATGCTGCAACCGGGGGTCTACGGCTTGTCGAATGCCGGGCTGGATACGCCGTGGCCGAAACTGCTCAAGGCCAGGGCGGCGTTGAGTGAAGTGCTGGATGATCCGCAACCCCAGGCGCTGCTGAAGTTGTTGAACGATCCGCAAACCGCACCGTTTGCCGAGTTGCCGGATACCGGGGTGGGGCTGGCGACGGAGACATTGCTGTCGAGTGTGTTCATTGCCAGCCAGAGTTATGGAACGCGGGCGAGTACGGCGTTGATCGTGCAGGCGGATGGCTCGCGGCGGTTGGTCGAACGGAGTTTCGGGCCGTATGGCGGGCATCTTGGGGAAGTAGAGATCAGCATTTAGTTGCGCTGTCCGTGCCGGCCCAATCGCGAGCAGGCTCGCTCCCACAGGCGAATGTGGGAGCGGGCTTGCTCGCGAAGGGGGCGCCGCAGGTTTAGAGGGCCTTGATCGCCGCCGGATTGATCATCCGCGCCAACCCGAGGTTCTTCAGCGCCAATTGCAGCGAGCTGTGGATAACCTGCGGGTTGTCGATGGTCATCAACTCGGCCAGCAATTCCCTGGCCTTGCTCAGGTTGATCTGGCGCAGCATCCACTTCACCTTCGGCAGGTTGGTGGCGTTCATCGACAGGCTGTCGAAGCCCATCGCCATCAGCAGCACCGCCGCAGCCGGATCACCGGCCATTTCGCCACAGATACTCACCGGCTTGCCTTCGGCATGGGCATCACGCACCACGTTCTGCAGGGCCTGGAGCACCGCCGGATGCAAGTAGTCATAGAGGTCGGCTACCCGCGGGTTGTTGCGATCCACGGCCAGCAGGTACTGGGTCAGGTCGTTGGAACCGACCGAAAGGAAGTCCACTTGCCGTGCCAATTCCCTGGTCTGATAAACCGCGGCCGGAATTTCGATCATCACGCCAACCGGCGGCATGGGGACGTCGCACCCTTCGTCGCGAACCTCACCCCAGGCACGGTGAATCAGGTGCAGGGCTTCTTCCAGCTCGTGCGTGCCGGAGATCATCGGCAGCAGGATCCGCAGGTTGTTCAAGCCTTCGCTGGCCTTGAGCATGGCACGGGTCTGCACCAGGAAGATTTCCGGGTGGTCGAGGGTGACTCGAATGCCGCGCCAGCCGAGGAACGGGTTGTCTTCCTTGATCGGGAAGTACGACAGTGATTTGTCACCGCCGATGTCCAGGCTGCGCATGGTCACCGGTTGCGGGTGGAAGGCGGCGAGTTGCTCGCGGTAGATCGCCAGTTGTTCCTTTTCGCTGGGGAACCGCTGGTTGATCATGAACGGCACTTCGGTGCGATACAGCCCGACGCCTTCGGCGCCGCGTTTCTGTGCTCGCGCCACATCCGCCAACAGGCCGGTGTTGACCCACAGCGGCATGCGGTGGCCATCGACCGTGACACACGGCAGATCACGCAGCGCATCAAGGCCCAGGGCCAGTTGTTTCTCTTCTTCCACCATCTCGGCGAACTGCTTGCGCAGCACGTCGCTGGGGTTGGTATAAACCTCGCCGCGATGACCGTCGACGATCATGCCAATGCCATCGACCTTGGAATACGGCAGGTCGACCAGGCCCATCACCGTCGGAATGCCCATGGCCCGGGCCAGAATCGCGACATGGGAGTTACCCGAACCGAGTACCGATACCAGGCCCACCAGCTTGTTTTCCGGCACCTCGCCGAGCATGGCCGGCGTCAGTTCCTCGCTGACCAGGATGGTATTGTCGGGGTAGACCAGGGTTTGCTGGCGCTCTTCCTGCAAGTAGGCGAGCAGGCGCCGACCCAGGTCCTTGACGTCCGAGGCGCGCTCACGCAGGTAGGCATCGTCCATCAGTTCGAAACGGTTGACGTGATCGGTGACCACCTGGCGCAACGCGCCCTGGGCCCACTGGCCGGTCTTGATCACGGTGGTCACTTCGTTGCCCAGCGCCGCGTCGTCGAGCATCATCAGGTAGACGTCGAACAGGGCCCGTTCTTCCGGGCGCAATTGGGTGGCGAGCTTGGCCGACAAGGTACGCATGTCGGCCCGCACGCCTTCGATGGCGGTCTTGAACAGCCCGAGCTCCGCGTCGATGTCGATGATGGTCTTGTCGGGCACCACGTCCAGATCGGCCGGTGGCAGCATGACCACCGCCGTGCCCACCGCCGCGCCAGGCGAGCCCGGCACACCGACGAACTTGGCTTCCTGGATACCCTTGCCCTGCCGCCCCAAACCACGGATCGAGCCGGTGGCCTCGGCGTGGGCAATTACCCCGGCGAGCTGCGCGCTCATGGTCACGAGGAAGGCTTCTTCACCCTCGTCGAACTGGCGGCGTTCCTTTTGCTGGATGACCAACACGCCGACGACGCGACGGTGGTGAATGATCGGCGCCCCGAGGAACGAGGCGTAGCGCTCTTCACCGGTTTCGGCGAAGTAGCGGTACCGCGGGTGATCCGCGGCGTTTTCAAGGTTCAGGGGTTCTTCACGCGTGCCGACCAGGCCGACCAGACCTTCATTGGGTGCCATGCTGACCTTGCCGATCGAGCGCTTGTTCAAGCCCTCGGTGGCCATCAGCACGCACCGGTTGGTCTCCGGGTCAAGCAGGTAGACCGAGC
>Ga0247818_10000981_pt1 | contig 17946 bp, 16 predicted proteins | sample 13C_Glucose_Day1_FD_192424 | JGI IMG/M metagenome (GOLD analysis project Ga0247818, IMG submission 192424) | Soil microbial communities from agricultural site in Penn Yan, New York, United States - 13C_Glucose_Day1 | ecosystem: Environmental > Terrestrial > Soil > Agricultural land | place... | reverse complement strand
GTTCGAGAGTGCGGCTCGGGCGCCCCCCTCCACTACCGGCCCTTGGTGTCGCAACGGGCCACCTCGGTGGCAGAGGTCGCCCGGGGGTGGCAGTGAGCCGCCACCCGTGAGAGCGACGATCCCCCTGGCACAGCGCCAGTAGGGGCCCGCTGCTCAGATCCAGCTGGGGAACCACATCCGGGCAGACCAGTCGGGCTGAGGGATGACCTGGGCGGTGTAGATCGGCCAGAAGAACGCGAAGATCGCCAGCGTCAGCAGCAGGTAGCCCCCCACGACGGCAAGGCCGACACGCCGCCGCCGCGGCGAGGCCGAGCGACTGCCGAGCACCAGCCCGAGCACGAACACCACGGCCAGCACGACCCACGGCTCGAAGGCGATCGAGTAGAACGAGTAGATCGTGCGGTGCTGGTAGTTGAACCACGGCAGGTACCCACCCGCCAGGCCCGCGAGGATGGCGCCGGCGCGCCAGTCGCGGCGCAGCAGCCAGTAGTAGAGCAGCACCACGATCGCCAGCGTCCCCAGCCACCAGATGGAGACCGTGCCGATCGAGGTGATCGCCTTGGAGCACTGCTCTACGGCGCAGCCGTCCTGCCCCTTCTTCGGCCCCTCGTAGAAGAACGACGTCGGCCGGCCCTGAACCATCCACGACCAGGGGTTCGTCTTGTACGGGTGGTCGGACGTCAGCCCCACATGGAACGAGTAGATCTCCTGGTGGTACTTCCACAGGGAGAGAAGGGGATCGGGCACCCAGGACCATCCCCAGTCGGGGTTCTGCGCTGCCCACTGCCGGTCGTAGCCCGTGGCCGAGCGGAACCAGCCGAACCACGAGACGAGGTAGGTCATCGCCGTCGCGCCGACCATGGCGAGCGCTGCGAAGAGCCCATCCTTGGCGACGGTCCCCCAGAACCAGTGGCGCACGCCCGCCGCGCGCCTGGCCCCGAGGTCCCACCAAACCGTCATCAGCCCGAACGTGACGAGGAAGAACAGCCCCGACCACTTGGTCCCCGCTGCCAGGCCGAGGCAGATGCCGGCGACCCAGCGCCACGGCCGCAGGCCGAGCCACGGGCCCATGGCCAGGGCCCGGCTGCCCCGAGGCAGCCCCGCGGCGCGTTCCGCAAGGAGTGCGCGGCTGCGGTCTCGGTCGATGAGCAGCGCGCAGAATGCCGCGAGCGCCCAGAACATGACGATGATGTCGAGCAGCCCGGTCCGCGAGTGCACGAAGTGGTGGCCCTCGAAGGCGAGGAGGAAGGCGGCGGCCGTCCCCAGCAGGCTCGAGCCGAACATCCGCCGAGCGGCGCGCCCGATCATGAGGATGGACAGGGTCCCGAGCAGGGCGACGGAGAAGCGCCACCCGAACGACGACGCTGAGCCGAACATCCACTCTCCAGCGGCGATGACCCACTTGCCGACAGGGGGGTGGACGACGAGGTCGCCCTCGGTGCCGAAGACGTCCGGGGTGCCGTTGGTGAACAGCTCGTCGGGTTTCTTCAACGAGTCCGGGACCCGCATCTCGACTCCGTAGAGGAGCATCGAGACGCCCTGCTTGACGTAGTACGTCTCGTCGAAGACGAGCTGGTCGGGGCGGCCGAGCGACCAGAAGCGCATGATGCCGCCGACGAAGGCCATCGACAGCGGGCCGGCCCAGCCCCAGACGACATCGCTGGGCCGGTACCCGAGCAGGCGGGATCGCAGCTGCTCGGCGGAGGTCATGCGCGTCATCGTATGCGGGGCAGTCGCCGTCATCGCGCACCCTCACCTGAGAGGATCGCGGCGTGAGTCCTGAACCCGGCGTCCTCGTCCTCGCCGCCACCCCGATCGGCGACCCCCGCGACGCAGCACCGCGGCTGGCCCAGGAGATCGGGACCGCGGACGTCGTTGCGGCCGAGGACACCCGACGCCTTCGGCGGCTCTGCGCTGACCTCGGCGTGACGCCGTCCGGGTCGGTCGTCAGCTATCACGAGCACAACGAGGCGAGCCGCACCGCGGAGCTCGCCGAGCGGCTGCGCGAGGGCGCCCGCGTCGTCGTGGTGACCGACGCGGGTATGCCGTCGGTGTCGGACCCCGGGTACCGGCTGGTCACCGCCGCGATCGAGTCCGGTGTCCGCGTGACGTGCGTGCCCGGCCCCAGCGCGGTCCTCATGGCACTGGCGGTGTCGGGGTTGCCGGTGGACAGGTTCTGCTTCGAGGGCTTCCTGCCGCGCAAGGCCGGAGAGCGCGCTCGGACGCTGTCTGCGCTGGCAGGGGAGCGGCGCACCCTGGTTTTCTTCGAGGCGCCGCACCGGATCGAGGCCGCGCTGCGGGCGATGGCTGACGCCTTCGGCGCCGAGCGACCCGCGGCCGTGTGTCGCGAGCTCACCAAGACGTATGAGGAGGTGCGTCGGGGGACCCTCGCCGAGCTGGCGGACTGGGCGGGCGAGGGGCTCAAGGGGGAGATCACTGTCGTGGTCGGCGGGGCCAGCGCGCAGGTGACGTCCGTCGAGGAGGCGCTGCCCGGCATACAGGAGAGAGTCGCCGCAGGCGAGCGGCTCAAGGAGGTCTGCGCCGACGTGGCCGCCCAGACCGGGCTGTCGAAGAAGGCGCTCTACGACGGGGCTGTCGCGCTCAGACAGTCCTGACGAAGCCCTTGGAGCACGAGCCCTGCCGCGTCAGCGTGCCCGTCGGCGAGCAGGCGGTGCTCGTGCCGCGGACGCCGAGTTCCGGCGCTGGCCGACCGCTGTCGGGAGAGGACCAACTCAGACGGGAACGCGCGGACGCCCGCGGCGCCGGCGCCGGACGCGCAGCCACATCCAGATGAGGAACCACGCGAGCACCACCAGCAGCAGGAGGACGAGAACGGGTGCGAAGATCGCCGCCAGGGACAGGCCCGCTGCTGTGCCGTCCTCGACGCTGGAGACCACCGGCGCGCCGAGCCCGCCTGTTCCGGCGTTGATCGCCGGTCGGGCGGCGGCTTTCCCGGTGTGCACCAGCCCCGAGACGATGATGCCGAGGACGACTCCGACCCAGGGGTTCTGCTGCATCCACGCCGAGTTGTCGAGGTCCTCGGCAGCCGCCGTGGCAGCGAAGATGAGGCCTCCCATGGCCGGGCGGATGAACGTCTGCACGGCGTCGTTGACGGTGTCGACCGCCGGGATCTTGTCGAGAACCACGTCGGCCAGCAGCAGGATCGACCCGATGCCGATGGCCCACCAGCTCTCGATCCAGGCGTACGTGGAGGGAAGGGTGATGACATCGGTGAAACGGGCCACGAGGGCCACGATGAGGAACGGGATGTAGGCGTTGAGCCCGGCGGCCGCTGACAGCCCCATGCCTGTGAGTACTGCGATCATCGACCACCTCCGTGCCGGCGGACCTGCTGACGGGCCCGTCTGGTCATGTCTACTCGACGCCGGCGCTCGGCGCGCGGTTCCCGGTGGCGCGCGTCGGCCGCGCTGGAGGTCTCGCTGATCTCAGTCGCCCTTGACATTGACCACCTGCCGCAGCGTGTGCCGGACCGAGACGAGGTCAGCGGAGTCGGCCATGACCTGGTCGATGTCCTTGTAGGCCCCGGGGACCTCGTCGAGGAAGGCATCGGTGTCGCGGTACTCGATCCCCGCCATGGCCGCCCGCAGCTGGTCGCGGGTGAAGTGCTTGCGCGCCGCGGTCCGTGAGAACTGGCGACCGGCCCCGTGCGGCGCGGAGCAGAGGGCCATCTCGTTGCCGAGTCCCTCGACGACGTAGGAGCGCGTCCCCATGGACCCCGGGATCAGGCCGAGCTGGCCGGCCTGGGCCTCGATGGCGCCCTTGCGCGAGACCCACAGCGAGCGGCCGGCATGCGTCTCGCGCTGAGTGAAGTTGTGGTGGCAGTTAACCCGCTCGGCCTCGACGACAGGCTGTCCGAAGAACTCGCCGAGCTGGCGGATGACGCGATCCATCATCTCCTCGCGGTTGAGGAGCGCATAGTGCTGAGCCCACCCCAGGTGCCTCATGTACGCGTCGAACTCGTCGGTGCCCTCGACGAGATAGGCGAGGTCGCGGTCGGCCAGCTCGATGCGCTCGCGCTGCATGAGCTTGCGGGCGACCGTGATGTGGTGCTGGGCGATCTTGTTACCGACGCCGCGGGATCCCGAGTGGAGGAACGCCCAGACCCGGTCCTGCTCGTCGAGGCTGACCTCGATGAAGTGGTTGCCCGAGCCCAGGCTGCCGAGCTGCTCCCGCCACCGCTCGGACCGCTGGCCCGGGTCGAGCCCCGCAGCGGCCGCCTCCGACTCCAGCAGGGCGATCCGCGGCTCCGCAGTGGCGACGATCCGCCGGTTCGCCGCCCCCGCGGACAGCGGGATGGCCCGCTCGATCGACCGGCGCAGCGGCCTGAGTGGGCGGCCGGCCACGTCCTCGACGGTGAGCTGCGTGAGGACGGCGATCATGCCGCAGCCGACGTCAACGCCGACGGCCGCCGGGATGATCGCCCGGTCCGTGGGGATCACCGACCCTACGGTGGCGCCCAGGCCGGGGTGTGCGTCGGCCATGAGCGCGACGTGCGGGTAGACGAACGGCAGCTCGGCGGTGCGCCGGGCCTGCTCGAGGGCCTGCTGGTCCACCACAGACGCCCAGCTCAACAGCCGCGGAGTGATCTGGCGCATGACCTCCTCCCCAGTGGGTCACGTGCGAGTGGGCACGCTCCCCGGCGACAGCGTCGCACGCGGCACCCGTCGCCGAAAACGCGGTGGCTGCCCCACCCCTAGGATTCAGGGCATGAAGGTCCTCTCCGCCGTCGCCTGGCCGTACGCCAACGGGCCCCGGCACCTTGGCCATGTCGCCGGGTTCGCCGTGCCCTCCGACGTCTTCAGCCGGTACATGCGGATGGCGGGCCATGACGTCCTCATGGTGAGCGGCACCGATGAGCACGGCACGCCGATCCTGGTGCAGGCCGACAAGGAGGGCACCACTGCCCGGGAGCTCGCCGACCGCAACAACCGCATCATCGTCGAGGACCTCGCCCAGCTGGGGTGCTCCTACGACCTGTTCACGCGCACGACGACCGCGAACCACTACGCCGTGGCCCAGGACCTGTTCACCCAGGTCTGGAAGAACGGCTACATGATCGAGCGCACCACCAAGGGAGCGATCTCGCCCTCCACCGGCCGCACACTGCCGGACCGCTACATCGAGGGCACCTGCCCGATCTGCGGGTACAGCGAGGCGCGCGGGGACCAGTGCGACAACTGCGGCAACCAGCTCGACCCGACCGAGCTGAAGGACCCGCGCTCGAAGATCAACGGCGAGGTGCCCGAGTTCATCGAGACCCAGCACTTCTTCCTCGACCTGCCAGCGCTCGCCGACGCGCTGCGCGAGTGGCTCGAGGGGCGTGAGGCGTCCGGGACGTGGCGGCCGAACGTCATCAAGTTCTCGCTCAACATCCTCGACGACATCAAGCCCCGCGCCATGACCCGTGACATCGACTGGGGCATCCCGGTGCCGCTCGACGGGTGGAGGGATCAGCCCTCGAAGCGGCTCTACGTCTGGTTCGACGCGGTGATCGGGTACCTCTCGGCGTCGGTGGAGTGGGCCCGCCGGCTTGGCCAGCCCGAGCGCTGGCGCGAGTGGTGGAACGACCCGGAGGCGCTCACCTACTACTTCATGGGCAAGGACAACATCACCTTCCACTCCCAGATCTGGCCGGCGGAGCTGTTGGCGTATGCCGGCAAGGGTGCCCGCGGGGGCGAGCCGGGCGACTACGGGGTGCTGAACCTGCCGACGGAGGTCGTCTCCTCGGAGTACCTCACCATGGAGAGCCGGCAGTTCTCCTCGTCGCGCGGCCACGTCATCTACGTGCGCGACGTGCTGTCGCGCTACCAGCCGGACGCGCTGCGCTACTTCCTCTGCGCGGCCGCCCCCGAGAGCCAGGACAGTGACTTCTCGTGGCGCGAGTTCGTCACGCGCACCAACGGCGAGCTCGTCGCCGGCTGGGGCAACCTGGTCAACCGCACGGCCTCGATGATCGCCAAGAGCTTCGGGGAGATCCCCGCAGCCGGGCCATTGACGGAGGCTGACGAGGAGCTGCTCGGCAAGGTCCGCGCAGGCTTCGACTCGGTCGGCGACCTCGTGGGCCGGCACCGGCTTCGCCAGGCCATCGCGGAGGCGATGCGCGTCGTCGGCGAGGTCAACAAGTACGTCACGGACCAGGCGCCGTTCAAGCTCAAGGGTGAGGACGAGCGCGAGCGCCTCGGCACCATCCTGCACGTCACCGCCCAGGCGGTGGTCGACCTCAACACGATCCTCAGCCCGTTCCTGCCGCACTCCTCGAACGCGGTGCACGCGACCTTCGGCGGCGAGGGCGAGTTCATGCCCATGCCGCGCATCGAGGAGGTCGCCGACCTCGACGACGGGAGGTCCTACCCGGTGATCACGGGGGAGTACTCCACGACGCCAGCCTGGGAGTCCCGCCCGGTCCACGTCGGCGCGCCTGTGAGCAAGCCCACACCGATCTTCGCGAAGCTCGACGAGGCGATCATCGAGCAGGAGCTCGACCGGCTCCGCGGCGCCGACGAAGTCACGGCTGATGGCGACGCCTGAGAGACGTCGTCCCAGCGGCCACCACCGGGTGCCGGCCGCGCCCGACCCGCTGTCGATCCCGGTGGTCGACAACCACACCCACCTCGACATCGCGCGGGAGGGCGAAGAGGCTCCCGACATCGCCCAGGCGGTGGCGGCCGCGGCCTCGGTCGGGGTCGACCGGCTGGTGCAGATCGGCTGCGACCTCGAGGGCGCCCGCTTCACGGTCAAGGCTGTCGAGGCCCATCCCGCCCTGCTGGGCGGCGTGGCCCTGCACCCCAACGAGGCACCGAGGCTGGCCGCGGCTGGAAGCCTCGACGCGGCATACCGCGAGATCGAGGAGCTGGCGGCGCACCCGCGCGTGCGCGTCGTCGGTGAGACGGGGCTGGACTATTTTCGGACCGGCCCGGATGGCGTTGGTGTGCAACAGGATTCGTTTCGTTGGCACATCGATCTCGCCAAGCGGCTCGGCAAGGCGCTGCAGATACACGACCGGGACGCCCATGACGATGTGCTGCGCATCCTGGAGGAGGAGGGCGCCCCGGACCGGGTCGTCATGCACTGCTTCTCCGGGGACCTCGCGATGGCCCGGACCTGCGTCGAGCGCGGCTACTACCTCTCCTTCGCGGGGACGGTCACCTTCAAGAGCGCCAAGGGCCTTCGCGATGCCCTCTCGGTGACCCCGCTGGAACGAGTGCTCGTCGAGACCGACGCCCCCTACCTCGCGCCGGTGCCGTGGCGGGGGGCGGCGAACGCGCCCTACCTCGTGCCGCTGACGGTGCGCTCGATGGCAGGGGTGCTGGGCGTGGCGGTGCCCACCCTGTGCGCGGCCATCAGCACCAACTCGGAGGACATCTACGGCCCCTGGTGAGGCTGCCGAGACGGGGTGCGCGCACCTACCGCATCGACGAATCACAGGGCTGTGATTATGGCCAATCCTTGAACTGGCCGTTACCAAAAGTTGACCTGAGTGCCGATCGCCGCCATGGTGGATGACTGTTGGCCGGGTTCGGATTGTCCCCCGGCGGCACGCACGAGGGGTGCTGGCACTGCCAAGGACGGCAGGCAGGCACCCCCTTCGCCTCGTTGGCGCAGGGCCCCGCTGCAGTGGTCCCGCCGAGCGAGGTCCCTGTGATCTGAGGGGCGGCCGCCTGTTCCGTTGCCCGGATGGTTCGAGCACTGGAGCACTATGACTTTCCTTCCGGCTAAGCGCATCGCCCAGGCCGCCGTGGTGACGACACTCGTCGCCGGCGCCGTGGGCGTTTCTCATTACGACAAATCCGTGAACCTCTCCGTGGACGGCAAGGCCTCCTCGGTGCACGCCTTCGGCGGTACCGTGAGCGACGTCCTCGAGAAGCAGGACATCTCGATCGGCGAGCACGACGTGGTCGTGCCCGCCCTCGGCAGCCCGGTCGAGGACGGCCAGAAGATCGTCGTCCGCTACGGCCGCAAGCTCACCGTCACCGTCGACGGGAAGACCCGCGAGTACTGGACCACCGCCACCACCGTGGCGGCCGCGCTGCAGGAGCTCGGCATCCGCGCCGACTCCGCCAAGCTGTCGGCCTCCCGCTCGCAGACGCTCGGCCGCGAGGGCCTGACCCTCGCCGTGTCCACTCCCAAGGCCCTGACCGTCCGGGTGGATGGCAAGAACCTCACCGGCACCTCGACCGGCCTCACCGTCAAGGACGCCCTCAACGAGCTCAAGGTGAGCGTCGACAAGGACGACCGGGTCAAGCCGGGTCTCGCCGCCGCGGTCAGCGACGGGCTCAAGATCGCCGTGCAGCGCGTCTCCTCCAAGACCATCACCGCGACCGAGCCCATCTCCCACGGCACGGTCGAGAAGTCGGACTCGACGCTCTACAAGGGCGACACCAAGACGCTCACGTCCGGCAAGGCCGGCGCCAAGGTCGTCACCTACAAGGTCACGACGGTGGACGGGAAGACCGAGAGCAAGAAGGCCGTCAAGAGCGTCGTCACGTCCCAGCCGGTGACCCAGGTCGTCGCCGTCGGCACCAAGACCCGTCCGACCGCTCCGACCACCCCGACGGGCGGCAACAAGCCGGCCGCCGACGGTCTCAACTGGGCGGCCCTGGCCGAGTGCGAGTCCGGTGGTGACCCGACGACGAACACCGGGAACGGGTTCTACGGCCTGTACCAGTTCGACGAGCAGACCTGGCACTCCGTGGGCGGCTCCGGCCTGCCGCACGAGAACTCCGCCGGCGAGCAGACCTACCGCGCGCAGATCCTCTTCAAGGACCGCGGCGACAGCCCCTGGCCTGTCTGCGGCAGCCGTCTCTACAGCTGACCGCCTCGCCTGCGATGGCCCCGGACCACACTGGTCCGGGGCCATCACCGTTTGCCCCTAGAGTGCTCGTCATGGTCGAGCACGACACCACCAGCGGCTACCTCGGCGCTGGGCAGATCCGCGAGATCGCGGCACGTCTCGGCCTGAGGCCCACCAAGCAGTGGGGCCAGAACTTCGTCGTCGACGCCAACACGGTCAAGCGCATCGTGCGGCTCGCAGGCGTCGGTCCGGAGGACTCGGTGGTCGAGGTGGGGCCTGGACTCGGCTCACTCACCCTCGCCCTGCTCCCCGTCGCCGGCCACGTCACCGCCGTGGAGGTGGACCCGGCTCTCGCGGCAGCCCTTCCCGGGACCGTCGCCCAGCTCGCACCGGGGGTCGCCGACCGGCTCTCGCTCGTCCAGGCCGACGCGCTGCACGTGCACGAGCTCCCCGACCCCCAGCCCACGGCCCTCGTGGCGAACCTGCCGTACAACGTCTCCGTCCCGGTCGTGCTGAGCTTCCTCGAGCACTTCCCGACCATCGAGCGGGTCCTCGTCATGGTCCAGCTCGAGGTCGCCGAGCGGCTCGCGGCCCAGCCCGGCAGCAAGGTGTACGGCGTGCCCAGCGTCAAGGCCGCCTGGTACGCCGACGTCCGGCTGGCGGGCACCGTCTCGCGCAGCGTCTTCTGGCCGGTGCCGAACGTCGACTCGGGTCTGGTGTCGCTGACCCGGCGTCCCGCCCCGCAGACCCCGGCCACGCGCTCGGAGGTCTTCGCCTGCATCGACGCCGCCTTCGCCCAGCGCCGCAAGACGCTCCGCGCGGCGCTCGCCGGCTGGGCCGGGTCCGCCGCCCGCTCCGAGGAGATCCTGCGGGCCGCAGGCGTCGACCCCCGCACCCGGGGCGAGCAGCTCGGCATCGACGCCTTCGCTTCGATAGCGGCGGCCCGTCTGGCCTAGGGTGTCCGCATGACTTCCGTGACCGCGCCGTCCACCTCGGCGACGGTCCGCGTCCCGGCCAAGGTCAACCTCGAGCTCCTCGTCGGTCCGGTCCGTGAGGACGGCTACCACGCCCTGTCGACCGTCTACCACGCCGTGAGCCTCTTCGACGAGGTCACCGTGTCCTATGCCGATGAGTGGGGCCTGACCGTCGCCGGTCCTCGGGCGGACGGCGTTCCCACAGACGGCTCGAACCTCGCCGCCCGGGCGGCGCAGGAGCTCGCCCGTGCCGGCGGCATCGACGAGCCGGTCCACATCCGGATCCGCAAGGACATCCCGGTGTCGGGCGGCATGGCCGGCGGCTCGGCCGACGCGGCGGCGACCCTCGTGGCCTGCGACCACCTGTGGGGACTCGGGCTCAGCCGCGAGGCGCTCGAGGAGATTGCCGCCGACCTCGGCAGCGACGTCCCCTTCCTCCTGGCAGGGGGCACCGCCATGGGCTCGGGGCGGGGAGAGGTGCTCGCGCCGGTCCTCGCCAGGGGCACCTACCACTGGGTGTTCGCCCTCAGCGACGGCGGCCTGTCGACCCCCGCGGTGTATGCCGAGTGCGACCGGCTGCGGTCTGCCTTCACCGTGCCTGAGCCGAAGCCGAGTCCCGAGATGATGCAGGCCTTGCGCTCGGGCAACGCCCGGCTGGTGGCGGAGGCCCTCGCCAACGACCTCCAGCCGGCGGCCATCTCCCTCATGCCCGAGCTCGGGGACATCCTCGATGCCGGCATGGAGTTCGGGGCGCTCGGCGGCATCGTCTCCGGGTCCGGGCCGACCGTGGCCTTCCTCGTCGAGGGCACGGAGGCCGCGCTCGACCTCGCCGTCTCGCTGACCGCGTCCGGGACGGTCCGTGACGTGCGCCGCGCGACCGGCCCAGCCCACGGCGCCCACCTCGTGGCAGGACCCAGGCCCGACTGATGGCCAACCTCATCTCCGTCGAGCGCGCCTCCCTCGCCCTCGGCACCGCCCAGGTGCTCGACGAGGTCTCGCTCGGCGTCAACGGCGGTGCCCGCATCGGCGTGGTCGGGCGCAACGGCGGCGGCAAGTCCACCCTGCTGCGGGTTCTCGCGGGAGAGCAGGTCGTCGACTCTGGGCGCGTGACGCGGGCGGGCGACGCCACCCTCGGCATGCTCGCCCAGGTCGACGTCCTCGATCCGGAGTGGACCGTCCGCCAGGCGGTGCTCGGCGGGCTGCCGGAGCACGTCTGGGCAGGTGATCCCCGTGTCCGCGACGTCCTCAGCGGCCTGCTCGGCGGCATCGGGGCCGAGGGAATGGGCGGCCTCGACGCGGTGGTGGGGCCGCTGTCGGGCGGAGAGCGTCGCCGTCTCGCCCTCGCCCAGCTGCTGGTCGCCGACCCCGACGTGCTGCTCCTCGACGAGCCGACCAACCACCTCGACGTCGAGGGCGTGGCCTGGCTCGCCGAGCACCTGGTGCAGCACCGCGCCCGCCCCGGCAACGCGCTGGTCGCGATCACCCACGACCGGTGGTTCCTCGACGCCGTCGCCACGATGACGTGGGAGGTGCTCGACGGCCAGGTGCATGACTACGAGGGCGGCTACGCGGCATACGTGCTGGCCAAGGCCGAGCGCGAGCGCATGGCGGCGGTCACGGCCGAGCGGCGCGACAACCTGCTCCGCAAGGAGCTGGCCTGGCTGCGCCGCGGGGCTCCGGCCCGCACCAGCAAGCCCAAGTTCCGGATCGAGGCCGCCAACACCCTCATCGCCGACGAGCCGCCCCCGCGCGACGACGTCGAGCTCGTGCGGTTCGCGACGACACGGCTCGGCAAGGACGTCATCGACCTGCTCGACGCCAGCGTGCAGCTCGGTGGTCGCACTCTGCTGGACCGCCTCACGTGGCTGCTGGCACCGGGGGAGCGGGTCGGGATCGTCGGTGTCAACGGGTCGGGCAAGTCCACGCTGCTGCGGGCGATCGCCGGCGAGGTCCCGCTGGCCTCCGGCAAGCGCACCGTGGGCGCGACGGTGCGCCTGGCCTACCTCTCGCAGGAGGTGCGCGAGCTCGAGCGGTATGCCGCGTGGCGCGTCATCGAGGCCATCGAGGACGTCCGCACGCACATCCGTCTGGGGAAGAAAGACGTCAGTGCCTCCCAGCTCGCCCAGCGCCTCGGTTTCACCGGCAGCCGGCAGCAGACCCGGGTCAGCGACCTGTCCGGGGGAGAGCGGCGACGGCTGCAGCTGACGCGGCTGCTCATGGACGAGCCCAATGTCCTGCTGCTCGACGAGCCGACCAACGACCTCGACATCGAGACCCTGACGTCGCTGGAGGACGTGCTCGACGGGTGGGCCGGCACCCTTCTCGTCGTCTCACACGACCGGTACCTCCTCGAGCGCGTCTGCGACCGTCAGGTGGCCCTCATGGGGGATGGCAGGGTGCGCGAGCTGCCCGGAGGAGTGGAGCAGTACCTCGAGCTCCGGCACGCCGAGGAGCAGCGGGCAGCCGCGGTAGCCAGCGCACGGACGGCAGACGCGGCACCGGAGGCAGACGCTGCGGGCCCGGCCGCTGCTTCGGCTGCCTCGGCGGCGGAGCTCCGCGAGGCTCGCAAGGAGATGGCCCGAATCGAGAAGCAGCTCTCACGGCTCTCCGAGCGCGAGGAGCGGCTGCACGGCGCGATGGTGGAGGCCGCCACCGACCACGCCCGGGTGCTGGAGCTCAACGGCCAGCTCCGCGAGGTGGTCGAGGAGCGCGAGGAGCTCGAACTCGCGTGGCTCGCTGCAGCGGAGGTCGCCGGCTGATCCCGGGCTGACGCTGCTAGCGCTGGGGCGTCCGCGGCCTCTCGAGGATGAACGACCGGCCGGTGACCTCGGTCGGCTCGATGACGACCAGGCTGAACTTGTCGTAGGGCACCCAGGAGTGGAGGGGAAGCTGCTCGGCGCGGTCCGCCTCGGCGCCCTCGAGCTCGCGGGCTTTGCCGCGCACGACGACGCTGACGGCGCGGTTCTCGTCGTACCGGTCGACCTCGAAGGCGACGTCCTGGTTCATGGTGACTCCCAGGAGCTTGCTGCCCTCAGCAGTCCGGAACACGAGGTTCTGGCCGTCCACGAGGTAGTTGATGGGAACGATGTGGACCTCGTTGGCGAGGTGGAAGGCAAGACGGCCGAACTCCTGCTCGCGCAACAGTTCCCAGCAGTCGAGCTCGGGGAGCTCGGTGACGACTTCGAGCGGGGTGTCCATGCCCGTTTCCTCTCTCCTCGGGTCCGTGAGACCACGCTAGACGCGCTCAGCCGAGGGCGGATGGGCCAAAAGACTCACTCCCCGGCGGCGGGCCGGCGGGGCAGTCGCGCCAGCATGCGGCCTACGACGGCGTCGTTGCCGAGCGCTGTGGGTGATTAGTTCTCGAAGGGCGCGAGCAGCCGCCGCAACAGGCCGGCCAGCTCGACGCGCTCTTCCTCGGGCAGCTGGGCGAGCAGCTCCCGCTCGCGGGCCAGCAGGTCGGCCATCGCCGCGTCGACAGCCGTCTTGCCCGTCTCGGTGAGCTGGACGATGACGCCGCGACGATCGTGCGGGTCGGGGCTCCGGCCGACGAGTCCACGGCGCTCAAGCCGGTCGACCCGGTTCGTCATGGTCCCGCTCGTCACCAGGGTCTGCTGCACGAGCTGACCGGGAGAGAGCTGGTACGGGTCGCCGGCGCGGCGGAGGGCGGACAGCACGTCGAACTCCCACCCCTCGAGGCTGTGCCGCGCGAAGGCCTGAGCCCTGTTCAGGTCGAGGCGGCGGGCCAGCCGCGAGACGCGCGAGAGCACCTGGAGAGGGGAGACGTCGAGGTCCGGGCGTTCGCGGCGCCAGGCGTCGACGATCCGGTCGACGTCGTCTGCCGCGGGGGTGGTCATGCTGGAAACTCTACCTCCCATCAAGTATCTTGATATCAAGATAAATCACGGGGTTGCGCCGTCGCAGATCCGGGCGGCGGGAGACCCATGAGAGAGGACGGGCCATGAGCACCCGATGGGATCCCCAGCAGTACGCGAAGTTCTCCGACCACCGCAGCCGGCCCTTCGCCGACCTCCTTGCCCGGGTGGGGGCGACGGACCCCGCCCTGGTCGTCGACCTCGGCTGCGGCAACGGGCCGCTGACCCTCACCCTGGCCGACCGGTGGCCGGGGGCGCGCATCGTCGGGGTGGACTCGTCGCCCCAGATGCTCGCCTCGGCGCGAGAGCTCGACCCCGCCGGTCGTGTGGAGTGGGTGGAGGGTGATCTCGCCTCGTGGGACGTCACCAGCCTGGGACAGGCCCCCGACGTCGTCGTCACCAACGCCACGCTGCAGTGGGTGCCGGACCACCTCTCGCTCCTGCCCACGTGGGTCGGGGCGCTCGCTTCCGGGGGCTGGTTCGCGATGCAGGTGCCGTCCAACTTCGACGCGCCCTCGCACCAGCTGATGCGCGACGTCGCCCGCGAGCACCCGGCCGCCGACCGGCTTGGGCCCGGCCTCGCGCGCGTGGGGGTCGCGGAGCCGGCGGTCTACATCGAGGCCTTGGACGCCCTCGCCTGCGAGGTGGACGCGTGGGAGACGACCTACCAGCACATCCTCGACCCGCGGGGCGAGCAGGACAGCCCGGTGCTGGAGTGGGTGCGCGGCACCGGGCTGAGGCCGGTGCTCGACGCCCTGACGGACGAGGAGGAACGCAGCGCGTTCCTGGCCGACTACGACGCGCGTCTCCGCGCGGCATACCCACGGACTGCCGCCGGGGTGGTGTTCCCCTTCCGGCGCGTGTTCGCCGTCGCCCACCGCTGCGAGGAGGTGCCCGCATGACCGTCGTCGGGCTGCATCACGTGCAGATCTGCTGCCCGACCGGGGCCGAGGGCGAGCTGCGCGCCTTCTACGGCGACGTGGTCGGGCTGCCGGAGATCCCCAAGCCGCCGGCGCTCGCGGCACGCGGGGGCGTGTGGTTCCGAGTGGGTGCCCAGGAGCTGCACTGCGGCGTCGAACAGCCGTTCGCCCCCGCGGAGAAGGCGCACCCGGCGCTCGCCGTCACCGACGTGGCGGCCATGGCCGAGGCAGTGCAGCGGGCCGGCGGGCGGGTGTTCTGGGACCAGAACATCCCCGGCGTCCGTCGGTTCCACACTCTTGACCCGGTCGGCAACCGCGTGGAGTTCCAGCAGGTGTGACCCTGCGGCCGGGAACCGACTGAGGCCCGGGAGCCCCGCGTGGGACAGGGCCATGGACGGCATCGTGGACCTGGCCATGGTCGGGCCGTGGCCTGACCGGGACCTGACCGGGACCTGACCGGGACTGAAGGGGCCGGTGGTCCGGCCAGGCCGGGACGTTCGGCCCTGATGGCGTCTGTCGGCATGCCGACAGACTGCGAGTGCATCAAGAAATCGCAGATTCAACCACTGCCGGCGATCCCGGCACAACTGAGGAGAATGGCAATGCGCAAGACCATGGACAAGCTCATCTCCTGGACGGGGCTCGTGGTTGCCGCCGTCCTCCTTGTCGCTGGCGGCCTGCTGACCTGGGCCAGCACCTTCATCGAGAACAACGTCACCGAGCAGCTTCAGGCACAGCACATCACGATGCCGGTCGCGGCGGCCTTCCCCGAGGGGCACGAGAAGTTCCTCGAGCCCTACGCCGGCCAGCCCTTGGAGAACGGCCAGCAGGCCAAGGCCTACGCCGACCACTACATCCTCGTCCACATGAACGAGTCGAGCGGTGGCAAGACCTACTCCGAGATCAGCGGTCAGTTCATGAAGCTCGCCAAGGACCCCGGCGCCGACCCCGCGATGGTCAAGGAGCTCGGGGACCTCCGCCAGTCGCTGTTCATGGGCAGCACGCTCCGCGGCCTGCTCCTCTACGGGTACGCGTTCGACACCATGGGCCGCATCGCCGGCTTCGCCGCCATCGCAGCCTTCGTCGGCGCAGGCGTCATGTTCGTCCTGGGCCTGATGGGCCTTCGGCACGCGGCTCGGCAGCCGGAGGTCGAGTACATCGAGACCCCGGTCAAGCCGGCGGGTGTCACCGCCTGACGGTCTTCGGCACAGGAGCGCGGTGGCCTCGGGAGCATCCCGGGGCCATCGCGCTGTGCTGCGATGTCTGTCTTGTCGCGCAGGGGCGGCCGGAGCCGTAGGGCCCTGGGCGGTCGGCGCCGCGTGGTCCAAGGCGCTCGCGCCTCGGTGCCGGGGTCAGGCCGAGGTGGTGCGCAGTGCAGGCTTCTTCTCGAGGCCGGCCAGGCCGTTCCACGCGAGGTTGACGAGGTGAGCGGCGACGTCCGCCTTCTTCATCCTGCGCGAGTCGAGCCACCACTGGCCGGTCAGGGCGACCATGCCGACCAGCATCTGGGCGTAGAGCGGGGCAGCCTTCGGGTCGAGCTTTCGCCGCTTGAACTCGGCGGCGAGGATGTGCTCCACCTGGGAAGCGACATCGGAGATGAGGCTCGCGAACGACCCCGTCGACTGGCCCGGAGGGCTGTCACGCACGAGGATCCGGAAGCCGTCGGTCGAGCCTTCGATGTAGTCGAGCAGGGCGAGAGCGGCCCGCTCCAGCGTCACCCGGCTGCCGGCGTCGGACGTCAGCGCTCCTGTGATGGCGTCGAGAAGGGACGCGATCTCACGGTCGACCACGACGGCATACAGGCCCTCCTTGCCACCGAAGTGCTCGTAGACCACGGGCTTGGAGACGCCAGCCTTGGAGGCGATCTCCTCGACGGTCGTGCCCTCGAACCCCTTGTCTGCGAACAGTTTCCGGCCGATTTCGATGAGCTGCTCGCGCCGCTGCTTGCCCGTCATCCGGGAGCGGGCGGTCGTGGTGGCATCCTTCTCGCGGGCGTCAGTCACACGCGCCATCATGCCGCCTCACGCCTCTGGCCCGGACATTGCGGTGTCCAGCACGTCTGCAGTCCACACCAGAGCCAGCACCACACCAGAGCCAGCACCACACCAGAGCCAGCACCACACCAGAGCCAGCACCACACCAGAGCCAGCACCACAACAGCGGCCGCTTGCGATGGCGAGCGCGACCCGCAGGGGCGCTGGGGCTCGAGGCTGCCGTGGGTGAACGCTCGCTTGCGGCGGCGGTGCCACGCGTGGGTGTAGCGGGCGCCGCGGCGGACATGTCGTCGGCCCCGTCGCTGACGTAACTTACGGCAACGTAACCTACGTGGTCGTAGATTCTCGTCCGGAAGGGACGGCGTCCGAGCCGGTCGGTGACAGCTGTGGCCGTTGGCTACTCTTGCGGCAGTCCCCTTCGGGGGCGTTCCCCGGTTGGTCTGCTGGCAGGGCCCGCCTGACTTTGAATCAGGACAAGCGACGTAGGTTCGATTCCTACCCGGGGAGCCAAACCCGCAGGTCAGCGGCTTGCGTCCTCGGAGCCCGGGTCAGCATCGGACCGACTTGCTAACGGGTTTGCTAACACCAGAGCTGGTCGGGGTCGACGGGCTGGTCTACCACGGCGGCGAAGATCTGAGCCACCTCGACGGCCTGGTCGCGGAGCACGTGCGCGTAGACCCGCAGGGAGATGGCAGGGTCGGCGTGGCCCAGCCGCGCCGCCACGACGTGCACCGGGACGCCGGCCTTGAGCAGCAGGGTGGCGTGCACGTGGCGCAGGTCGTGCAGCCACATCGGGGGCAGGACGGGCTTGTAGTGCCCGGGGTTGATCGCCTCGACGGTGCGGCGCATGAGCGAGCCGGCGACGTCGGGGAAGAGCGGTGAGCCGATCTCCATGCGGAAGACATGGCCGCCCTCGACCCACGAGCCGCACGCCCGCTCCCGCTCCTTGGCCTGGCGCTCCGCGTGCTCACGCAGTGCCGCGACGGTGCCGGCGTCGATGCCCACCGTCCTGACCCGGCCGGTCTTCGTGGTGCCCTCCACGCGCCGGCCCCCGACCATCGTCACCGAGCCGCGGACGACGATGTGCGGGTGGTCGCCGTCGAGCTCGACGTCGTCCCAGCGCAGGTGCAGCAGCTCGCCGCGACGGGCGCCGGTGTAGGCGGCCAGGCGGAAGAACGCATAGAGCCGGTGGGTCGAGACGGCGTCGAGGAACGTGCGCAGCTCTGCCGCGTCCCAGACCTCGTGGACCTGGACCACCGCGTCGGTCTTCGGGCGCTTGGCCCGCTCGGCGGTGTGTTCATATGCACGCTCAACCTCTTCGAAGCGGATCACTGGTGGAGCCGGCTGATCTGGGCGAGTGTGCTCGCCTTCTTC
>Ga0247818_10000980_pt1 | contig 17950 bp, 18 predicted proteins | sample 13C_Glucose_Day1_FD_192424 | JGI IMG/M metagenome (GOLD analysis project Ga0247818, IMG submission 192424) | Soil microbial communities from agricultural site in Penn Yan, New York, United States - 13C_Glucose_Day1 | ecosystem: Environmental > Terrestrial > Soil > Agricultural land | place... | reverse complement strand
GTCCCTGCTCGCCGGCGCGGGCGCGGCCCTCGCCGTCGGCGCCCCCGCCGCCCGTGCGAGGCCCGCCCCGCACGGCCCCTTCGGACGCTACGGCTCACCCGCCCGGCGCCTCGACGCCCTGACCCTGTACGTCGACCCGCACGGCAGGGGCGACCACACCGACGTGCAGTCCGCCGTCGACGCCGCCACCGGCACCGGTCACACCCTGGTACTGGCTCCCGGCACCTACCGGGGCAGGGTCACCGTCGGCGCCGCCCGGACCGGACTCACCCTCATCGGTGCGAGCGGCGACCCGCGCGACACCGTCGTCGTCCACGGCACCGCGGCGGGCACGCCCAAGCCCGACGGCTCCGGCACCTACGGCACCAGCGGATCCGCCAGCGTCACCGTCCAGGCCGCGGGCTTCACCGCCCGCGACGTGACCTTCGCCAACGACTGGCTGCGCTCCGACAACCCGGAGTACACCGGGACCCAGGCCGTCGCGATCAAGGTCCAGGGCGACCGTTCGGCGTTCTACCGCTGCCGCTTCCTCGGCCACCAGGACACCCTGTACGCCGACTCCCTCGCCCTGACCGCCTTCGCCCGGCAGTACTACCGCGACTGCTACATGGAGGGCGACGTCGACTTCGTCTTCGGGCGCGCCACGGCCGCCTACGACCGCTGCCACTTCCGCACCCTGACGCGCCCCGACCTCACCTCGGCCCCGTACGGGTTCGTGTTCGCGCCCAGCACCGCCGGAGCCAACCCGCGCGGATACCTCGTCCTGCGCTCGCGGATCACCAGCACCGCGCCCGACGCGTACTACAAGCTGGCCCGCCCCTGGGTGCCCTCGTCCGACCTCACCGCGCACCCGATGCTGACCGTCCGCGACAGCCACCTCGGCGCGGGCATCGACGCCGTCGCGCCGTACGGCACCATGTCCGCCGGCTTCCCCTGGCAGGAACAGCGCTTCGCCGAGTTCCGCAACACCGGCCCCGGCGCGCGCGTCACCGTCCCGGACAACCGCCCGCAGCTGACCGCCTCCGAGGCCCGCGCGCACACCCTGGCCGCCCACCTCGGCGACTGGCGCCCCTACGCGTGAGCCTCGGCCTCACCCAGGGGGCGCTCCCCGCCTTCCACGAGCGGCTCAGGGACGAACTGACCTTCCCGCTCTCCTGGGAGAGGGCCACGGCCCGTGACTTCCCGGCCTGGCGCGCGCGGGCCCGCGCCGTGGCCGGGGAGTCGCTGCTGCAACCGGCCGGCCCGGGCCCCGAGCCCTTCGACCCGGTGACGGTCGAGGAGCACCGCTCGCGGGCGTACACCGGGCGCACCGTCGAGTTCGCCCTCAGCCGCTACGGACGTGCGCGCGGCTCCCTGCTGGTGCCGAACGGCGTGGGACCCTTCCCGGCCGTGCTGCTCCTGCACGACCACGGCTCCGAGTTCACGATCGGCCGCGAGAAGCTGGTGCGGCCCAGGTCGGACCCTGCCAGGCTCGCCCTGGCCACACGATGGGCGGACCGGCACTACGACGGACGGTTCATCGGCGACGACCTGGCCGCCCGGGGTTACGTCGTGCTCGCCGTGGACACCCTCGGCTGGGGCGACAGAGGCCCGCTCGCCTACGAGGACCAGCAGGCCCTCGCCGCGAACCTCATGCAGCTGGGCACCTCGGCGGCCGGTCTCGCCGCGCACGAGGACATCCGCGCGGCGGCCTTCCTCGGTTCACTGCCGGAGGTCGACGGACGCCGGGTGGGGGCGCTGGGCTTCTCCATGGGCGCCTTCCGTGCCTGGCAGCTGTCCGCCCTGACCGACGGCGTCCGCGCCGCGGCGGCCGTCTGCTGGATGACGGGGCTCAAGGAGCTGATGCTTCCGGGCGGCAACGCCCTGCGGGGGCAGTCCGCGTACTTCATGCTCCACCCCGGCCTGCACCGCCATCTCGACCTCCCGGACGTGGCGTCGCTCGCCGCCCCCAAGCCGGCCCTGTTCCTCTCCGGCGGCCGCGACCACCTCTTCACGCCGGCCGGGGTGCGGACGGCGTACGCGAAGCTGCGCGCGGTCTGGGAGGCGGCAGGAGCGGGCGACCGGCTCACCACCACGGTGTGGCCGGAGACGGGCCATGCCTTCACGGCGGCCATGCAGGACGAGGTCCACGCCTGGCTGGACACCTGGCTCGGCACCCCCGCCGGATCCGGACCCGGGCCCGGCGGGGGCGCCCCACTGCCGCCTCCTAGTCGTAGCTGAGGTCCGACGCGGTGTAGCGGCAGTACGTGCCGTCCGGGCCGCTGCCCGTCTCCGTCGGCTCGGCACCGGTGTTGTTGCCGGTGTAGCGGACGCACGGCTTGATCTTCTTGCTGCTGTCGCCGTGGATCCGCACCGAACGCAGTGCGGCGGTGTCCCCGTAGTTGGTGTTGATGCCGACCAGGGACTTGCCCGGTGCCGTGATGTCGACGTCGTTCACGATGATGGAACGCTGGTACTGCGTGGAGCAGTTGCCGCAGGAACGGACGAGCTTGCCGAAGTCCGCGACCTGGAACTTCGTGATGACCAGCTTGCCCGCGCCGTTGAACTGGAAGACCTTGTCGGAGGCCTTCCTGGCGCCGCCGCCGTACACCGTGTAGACGGAGCCGGTGGACTTGCCCTTGAAGGACGCCGCGTCCTCGCCGACGTCCTCCCACCAGACGTTCTGGATCGTGCAGCTGCCGGAGCAGTGGACGCCGTCGGCGGCGGGTGAGCCCAGGACGACGTTCTTGAGCGTCGCCCCGTCGGCCAGCTTGAAGATCGGGTCCTGGCCCTCGTCCTGACCGCCGTCGCCGAGGTCACCGCTCCCGTAGAAGCGCTTCAGCGACCCGTCGTACGTCCCGGAGACCTCGATCGTCTTCGTGACGGCCTGGCTGCCGGTTGCGCTGGGCCAGGCGGGCACGGCGGCGGTGGCCGCGCCTGCGGGCTGGAGCATCACGTTGGTGGCCAGGGCGGCGCCGGTCAGGGCCAGGGCCGCGGTCAGCGCGGCGGCCATGCGTCGCCTGCCGGGGCGGCGGCGGTGGGTGTGCGCTCGTTCGCTCATGTCGGTCGGTCCGTTCCTCGGGGGTGGGGGTGTGTGTAGCGCTGATGGGTCGCCACCGCCCGCGAAAGGGTTGCCGTGTCATGGACGCGTATTTCACACGGAGACCTCGCGCCCTCAGCGGGTGTCGCCGAAGTCCCCGCCCACCGCGGCCGGACCACCCGTCGTGCGTGCCCGCGCCGTGTAGTCGTCCCGCCCCGTGTCGCGCGTGCCCTCGTCGTGGTTGTACTGCCCCGCGAACGTGTGCGTACCCACCGGCACGCTCCGGCCCGGCTTCAGCGCCCAGCGGTAGACGAGATACCCCTCCTCCTCGCGCACCGAGACCTCGAAGTCCCCTTCCGGCAGCGAGCGCCAGGAACCGGTCGTGTTCACACCGCCGTTCTGCGCGATCCGGAGCTCGACGGTCAGCCCGGACAGCTTCTCCGTCGTCTTCACCACCACCTCGCTCTGCGCCCAGTAGCTGTTGCTGTTCGGGTCCAGGGAACCGTCCGACCACAGCGGGCCCCGGCCGGCCGGCAGTGCGGCGCCCCGGGGGCCGGACGGCGACGAGGGCGCCGTCGGGACGGGTTCGGCGGCGACCCGCTGCCCGCTCGTGGGCTCTTCCCGGCCCGCCGAGGTGACCGCGAGCGCCCCGGCCGTCAGCACGCCGCACACCGCCACCGTCGCGCCCGCGATCCGCAGCCACGGCATGGGTGTGCGGGGGGCGCGGGCGGGGCGGGCCGGCGGCTCCTGGGCCATCCCGCGCTCGATCCGGGCCAGCATCCGCGCCCGGTCGGGCCGGTGCGAAGCAGCGGCCGTGCGCAGCCGCTCCCGCAGCTCCTCGTCCATCAGTGCCTTCCTCCGGCGCGCTGACCCGCAGCCGCCACCTGTACCTGTGCCGCCGGGGTCTCGGATCCGAGCAGCCGCTGGAGTTCCGCCACACCACGCGAGGTCTGGCTCTTCACCGTACCGACCGAGACCCCGAGGACGAGAGCGGTGTCGCGTTCGGACAGGTCGAAGGCGTGCCGCAGCACCACGCACGCGCGCTTGCGGAACGGCAGCCGTCGCAGGGCCTCCTGGACGTCCACCACCGCCGACACGTCGGGCCCGTCGGCCGTGTAGGCGTCCCCGGCCCCGCGTGGCATCCAGAACAGGGCGATCCGCCGGCGCTCGCGCACCGCGCTGCGGATGCGCGTACGGGCCAGGTTGGCGACCACGCCTCGCGCGTACGCCCCCGGGTGATCGGCGTCCCTGACCCGGTCCCAGCGGTGCCAGAGGGCCAGCAGCGCTTCGGCTGCCAGGTCGTCCGCCGCATCGGCCTCGCCCGTCAGCAGATGGGCGAGCCGGGCGAGTTCGGTGTAGTGCGCCTCGAAGAACGCATGGAACTCGGCGGCGGCGGCATCATCGACGACCGTGCCCACGGATTACCTCTTCTCTGCACCGGGTGCCTGCGCGCTCGGACAAGCTGTGTACGTTCCCAATCCCGTTCGCGGGGCGAGAGCGTACCAACGCGCACCCCGGAAGCGCTTCGACGCGGGTGCGCCTCCCAGTAAGGCGTAACACGGCGAAAACCTGAACCCCCCTGCGGCAGGTGAACGATCCAGCTGTCGCAGGGGGGCATGTCCAGTTTCCGGTCCCGGGGGTTCAGTCCTTCAGGGCCGCCTTCATCATCTTCTGCGCGACCGGAGCCGCCAGGCCGTTCCCGCTGACCTCGGAGCGGGCCGCCCCCGAGTCCTCGACGACCACCGCGACCGCGACCTGCTTGCCGGTCGAGTCGTCCTTCGCGTACGAGGTGAACCAGGCGTACGGGGTGTTGCTGTTGTCCACGCCGTTCTGCGCGGTTCCCGTCTTGCCGCCCACCTCGGCGCCGTCGATCCGGGCGTTGCTGCCGGTGCCCTCCTCCACGACGGTGACCATCGCGCTGCGCAGCTGCTCGGCCGTCGACGCCTTCACCACACGCTCGGTGTCGTCGTCGGAGTACTCCTGGAGCGTGGAGCCGTCGGAGTCCGTCACCTTCGAGACCATGTGCGGCGAGGCCAGCTCACCGCCGTTGGCGAGGGCCGACGAGACCATGGCCATCTGGAGCGGCGTCGCGGTCACCTCGAACTGGCCGATGCCGGTCAGCGCGGTCTGGGCCTCGTCCATGCCGGACGGGTAGACGCTCTGCGACGCCCGCACCGGCACGTCCAGCTTCTCGGTGTCGAAGCCGAAGGCGTCCGCCATCGCCTTCAGCTTGTCCTGGCCGAGATCGGCCGCGACCTTCGCGAAGACGTTGTTGCAGGAGTGCTGGAGGGCGGTGCGCAGGGTGGCGTTCTCGCAGGGGGCCGAGGGGTTCTCGTTCGACAGGACCGTGCTCGTGTGCGGGAGGGTGTACGGATCGGGGCTGTCCGTGGCCTCGTCGACCGAGCTGTAGAGGCCGTTCTCCAGCGCCGCCGACGCGACGACCAGCTTGAACGTCGAGCCCGGCGGGAGCGGCTGCCGCAGCGCCCGGTTGACCAGGGGCTTGTCCTTGTCGTCCAGCAGCTTCTGCCATGCGTCGCCGTCCGACGTACCGCTGATGTCCGACGGGTCGTACGAGGGCGAGGAGACCATCCCGAGGATCCGCCCGGTCGCCGGGTCGATCGCGACGGCCGCGCCCCGGTCGTCCCCGAGCGCTTCGAAGGCGGCCTTCTGGACGTCGGGGTCGATGGTCGTCACCACGTCGCCGGGTGACGCCTGCTCGCCGGTCAGCAGATCGGCGGGACTCTTCAGCCGGTCGTCGGTGCCGTCGAGTACATCGCCGTAGATGCCTTCGAGCTGGGTGGCGCCGTACGCCTGCGAGCTGTAGCCGGTGACCGCCGCGTACAGCTCGCCCTGGGTGTAGGTGCGTTTGTGGCGGAGGTCGTCGCCGTCCGTCTCCTTCGAACCGGTGACCGGGGAACCGGCCACGATGATGTTCCCGAGCGGCTGCGCGTACTGCGCGATCACGTTCCGCCGGTTGTGTTCGTCGTCTGCGAGCGCCCGGGCCTCGTACGCCTGCACCCAGGTCGCCCGCACCAGCAGGGCGAGAACCATCAGCAGACAGAAGACCGAAGCGCGCCTGATCGTCTTGTTCATCCCGCTGGAGGGACGAACGGGGGCGCGGGGGGCGTTCCCGTTCGTGTGCCTTCTCACCGGTTTCTCAGGCGCGCCGCTCCCGGCGCCGGGGCGGGCCTCCGGCGCCCGGAGCCTCCGGTGCTCAGAGCCTCCGGGTCGCGAGGGTCAGCCGGTCGCGGGCGTCGAAGAGGGCGTCCTTCACCATCTGCTCGTGCGCGGGCGTGAGGCGGGCGACCGGCACCGAGCAGCTGATCGCGTCGCGCGCCGGGGTGCGGTAGGGGATCGCCACGCCGAAGCAGCGCAGCCCCAGCGTGTTCTCCTCGCGGTCCACCGCGTATCCCTGCTCGCGGATCAGGTGCAGTTCCTCGATCAGCTTCTCGCGGTCGGTGAGCGTGTGCTCCGTCAGCGCCGGCAGCGTCTCGGGCAGCATCTTGCGCACCTGCTCGTCGCTGTGGGTGGCCAGCAGCGCCTTGCCGAGCGAGGTGGAGTGCGCGGGCAGGCGGCGGCCGACGCGCGTGAAGGGGCGCAGGTAGTGCTGGGACTGCCGGGTGGCGAGGTAGACCACGTTGGTCCCGTCGAGCCGGGCCAGGTGAATGGTCTCCGTGGTGTCGTCGGAGAGCCGGTCGAGGGTGGGCCGGGCCGCCGCGACGACCTCGTCGCCGTCGATGTACGAGGTGCCGACGAGCAGGGCACGCACGCCGATGCCGTACCGCGTGCCGGTGGCGTCCGTCTCCACCCAGCCGAGCTCCACCAGCGTGCGCAGCAGCATGTAGAGGCTGGACTTGGGGTAGCCCACGGCCTCCTGCACCGCGGCCAGCGAGTGCATACCGGGGCGTCCCGCGAAGTATTCGAGGAGTTCCACCGTCCGTACAGCGGACTTGACCTGCGCCCCACCAGACTCGGCTACCGACATGCCTTATGCCCCTTCCAGCCTTCTTGTACGACCCTGCTACTTCTTGCAACCACGAGCGCCCGGAAATAGAGTTCCCATGTATTCACGTTCAGGAACGCTGTTCAGAATACCGAACAACTTCTCCTGTGTGGCAGTGGACCGGAAGGAAATACGGTGGCAGCAGCACCAGTCTGGAGCGTCGACCCCCGGACGGGGAACCCGCGCGAGCAGGTTGCGGTGGAGGCTACAGCGGAGGAGGTCGACCGCGCGGTCCGGGCGGCGCACGCCGTGCGCGGCACGCTGGCCGACCGCACCGTGCGCGCGGCGTTCCTGCGCACCGCGGCCGATCTGCTCACCGAGGCCCAGGAACAGATCGTCGAGACCGCCGACGCGGAGACCGCGCTCGGCCCCGTCCGGCTGACCGGCGAACTCGCCCGCACGGCCGCGCAGCTGCGGGCCTTCGCGGAGGTCGTGGACGAGGGTGCCTACCTCGACATCCACATCGACCACGAGGACGGCAGCAGGACCCCGCCCTGGCCGGACCTGCGCCGCTACAAGATCCCGCTCGGCGTCGTCGCCGTCTACGCGGCCAGCAACTTCCCGCTCGCCTTCTCCGTCCCCGGCGGCGACACCGCGAGCGCGCTCGCGGCGGGCTGCCCGGTCGTCGTCAAGGCGCACCCCGACCACCCCGCGACGTCCGAACTCTGCGCCTCGATCCTGCGTACGGCCGCCGCACGCAACGGCCTGCCCGAGGACGTCGTGAGCGTGCTGCACGGCTTCGACGCGGGCGTCGAGCTGGTCAAGCACCCGCTGATCTCCGCCGCCGGCTTCACCGGTTCGATCCGCGGGGGCCGTGCGCTGTTCGACGCGGCGGCGGCCCGGCCCACCCCGATCCCCTTCCACGGTGAGCTCGGCTCGCTCAACCCCGTCGTGGTCACCGAGGCGGCCGCCTCGGAGCGCGGCGACCAGATCGGTGCCGGACTCGGCGGTTCGATGACCATGGGCGCCGGACAGTTCTGCACCAAGCCCGGTTTCGTGTTCGCGCCGTCCGGCGAGGCCGGTGACCGGCTGCTGAAGTCCCTCACCGAGACGGTCGGCGGCACGGGTGCCGGCACCATGCTCGACCACCGGATGCGGGACGCCTTCGTCAAGGGCGTGGCCGAGCGGGCCGCGCTCCCGGACGTCGAGGCCCCGGTCGCCCCGGGCGCCGGGGACGACCACACGGTCTCCCCGGGCTTCTTCACCGTGCCCGCCCGGCACCTGGCCGAGGAGGGCCCGCACGACGCGCTGCTCGAGGAGTGCTTCGGCCCGGTCACCGTCGTCGCGCGCTACGACTCCGCGGACGAGATCACCGCCGTGCTCTCCCGGCTCCCCGGAAACCTCACCGCCACCCTCCAGATCGCCACCGAGGAGGCCGACGGCAGCGCCGCCGGGCTGCTCGGCGAGCTCACCCCGGTGGCAGGGCGCGTGCTGGTCAACGGCTGGCCGACCGGCGTCGCCGTCGCGCCCGCCCAGCACCACGGCGGCCCCTACCCGGCCACCACCTCCACCTCCACCTCGGTCGGTGCCACCGCGATCGAGCGCTGGCTGCGCCCCGTCAGCTACCAGTCGACGCCCGACGCGCTGCTCCCCCCGGAGCTGCGCGAGGACAACCCGCAGGGCCTGCCCCGCCGGGTCGACGGGCGCCGCGCATGACGGCGATACAGCTCCCCGAGCTCCCCTTCACCCTGGAACCGGCCGGGCCCGAGGGCGGATGGACGTACGAGGGCGGGGTGCTCACCGGCCTGGCGGGCGCGGAGCAGGACCGTTTCGTCCCGCCGGGCGGTGACGCCCTGGAGCCCGCGACCGACGCGCCCCGCCTGCTCGGCGCGGCACCGGAGGGCGATTTCCAGCTGATCGCCCGGGTGCGGGTGGGCTTCGCCGCAGCCTTCGACGCGGGGGTCCTCTACCTCCACGTGGGGGAGCGGGAGTGGGCGAAGCTCTGCCTGGAGCTCTCCCCGGAGCGCCCGACGATCTGCACCGTGGTCACCCGTGGTCAGTCCGACGACGTCAACTCCGCCGAGGTGGAGGGCGACACCTACTGGCTGCGGCTCAGCCGCGCCGGCGGCGCGTTCGCCTTCCACGCCTCGCCCGACGGCGAACGGTGGACCTTCGTCCGGCTGTTCACCCTCGGCACGGAGCAGGAGCGCGCGGCCGCCCGCATCGGCTTCCTCGTCCAGTCGCCCACGGGCAAGGGCTGCGAGGTGTCGTTCGACCACATCGCCTTCCGGCCCACCGCCCCCGGCGATCTGCGGGACGGCAGCTGACCGGCGGACGCACACGGACGAAGGGCCCGGATCCGAGAGGATTCCGGGCCCTTCGGTCTGTCCGGGACCCGTCATCGCTCGGTCTGCCCGGGCAAGTTCCTCGGCCTGGCCATCGCCTCGACGATCGCCGGGGCCCACGGAGGCCGCCTGGAGCTCGACACCGGCCCGGGTGAGGGCCGCGCCCTCCGGCTGCTCCTGCCGGCCGCCCCCGGCCAGGAGCACTGCCCCGCACCAGCGCGCTGACCCGCGCGCCCGCTGCGGGAGACGGTTCAGCGCACCACGTCGAAGACGTTCTTCTGCAGCCCGTTGGCGTACGCCTCGTGCTCGACGAGCTTCAGCTTCTGGGTGTCCTTGTCCGTCGCGCTGAACAGCCGCTTGCCCGCGCCCAGCAGGAGCGGGAAGACCAGCAGGTGGTAACGGTCGATCAGCCCCGCGTCCGAGAGTCCCTGGTTGAGGGTGGCGCTGCCGTGGACGATGATCGGCCCTCCCTCGGTCTCCTTCAGCGCGGCGACGTCGTCGAGCGAGCGCAGGATGGTGGTCTCGCCCCACCCCGGTACGAGGTCCCCCTCGGCGAGGGTCGTGGAGACGACGTACTTCGGCATCACCTTGTAGTCCGCGAAGTCCTCCATCTCCGGCCACACGGGGCTGAACGCTTCGTAGCTGACCCGGCCCATCAGCATCGCGGAGGCCTCCTTCTGCTCCCGGCCCTTGATCTCGAAGGCCTCGGGGAGGAACTCCACCTCCTTGAAGGTCCATCCGGAGTTCCGGTAGCCGGGCTCGCCGCCCGGGGCCTCCACGACACCGTCGAGCGAGACGAAAGCGGTGCTGATCAGAGTGCGCATCTGAAGTTCCTCGGTTCTCGTGTCAGGTCCGGCGGCTCGTCCGGTGAACGCGGCGGCCTCGTCGTGGCGCCGCGCGCTCCTCATGGTCTTCGACTGCGGCTCGCCGGGAAACTCATCGGTCCGGGGCCCGCCGCCCGGTCACCTCGGCGCCGCCGATCGCCGCCGGTCACCTCAGCGCCGTCGATCGTCGCCGGTCACCTCAGCGCCGTGCTGTTCGCGCCGTCGCTCGCCTCCCGGACGATGTCCGCGTGCCCGGTGTGCTGGGCCGTCTCCTGGAGAAGGTGCAGCAGGATCCGCCGCACCGTCCAGTGGCGTACGACCCCAGGCTCCCACGGTGTCTCCGGAAGGCGGGCCTCCGCGTCCGGGCGCGCCGTCGCGGCGGCCTCGTCGGTGGCGCGGGCGGCCTCCTCGTACGCGGCGCGCAGGCCGGCGACCGTGGCGCCCTCGGGGCACCGGTACTGGCTCATGTCCCACATGCCGTCCGGGGTCCGGCCGGTGGTGTCGGTGAGGATGTGCGTCCAGACCCGCTCGCCCCGGGTGAGGTGGTTCAGGATGCCGCCGAGCGTCAGCTGGCTCACCGTGGACCGCTCTGCCAGCTGTGCGTCCGTCGCGTCCCGCGTGGTGATGAGGAGGAGCCGGCGCGCTTCGCGCAGGGCGGTCAGAAGTCCTTCGGTCTCAGGCGTCATGCGGACACCGTAGAAGGCCAACAGGTCAGAAGCTGTCCTCGTTCGGACCGGGGCGCCCTGAGCCGGGAGCATGGTCCCCGGACCGGGACGCCCTGAGCCGGGAGCATGGGCCGGCCCCGGGAATCAGCCGCTCGGTCCGCACGTTGAACCGGCGGCGGAGGCTCCCTCCGCACCGTTGCTGCAGAGGTGGAGAGTAGAAGAGTCATGCGCGTCGAGATATGGAGCGACATCGCTTGCCCGTGGTGTTACGTCGGCAAGGCACGCTTCGAGAAGGGCCTGGCCGGGTTCGCCCACCGCGACGAGGTCGAGGTGGTCCACCGCTCCTTCGAGCTCGACCCCGGGCGGGCCAAGGGCGACATCGAGCAGGTCGTCGACATGCTGGCGCAGAAGTACGGGCGCACCCCCGAGCAGGCCCGCGGGATGGAGGCCAACGTCGCGGCGAACGCGCAGGCCGAAGGGCTCGGCTACCGCGTCGAGGGGCGCGACCACGGCAGCACCTTCGACATCCACCGGCTGCTGCACCTCGCCAAGGCCCGGGGGCGCCAGGACGAGCTGCTGACCCGCGTCTACCGGGCGAACTTCGCCGAGGAGCGCTCGGTCTTCGACGACTCGGTACTGGCCGATCTGGCCGTCGAGGCGGGACTCGACGGTGACGAGGCGCGTGCGGTGCTGGCCGACCCTGAGGCGTACGCCGACGACGTACGCGCCGACGAGCGCGAGGCCGCCGAGTTCGGTGCCAACGCCGTGCCGTTCTTCGTGCTCGACCGGCGCTACGGGATCTCCGGCGGGCAGCCCGCGGAGGTCTTCGCCCAGGCACTGGAGCAGGCGTGGAAGGACCGCGAGGTGCCCGGTCTCACCCAGGTGGGCGGGGACGCCGCGGCCTGCGATGCGGACGGAGCCTGTGAGGTGCCGCAGCAGAAGGTTTCTGACCAGCGCGTATAAGGCTGCCTAGGGCGCGCCGCTCATATCTGCACGATTGACGTGGGGTTGAGCGGCCGTCAGGCTGTGGCGCATGGAGACTTCTGCGATCGACCAGGCGAGGGCCACCGAATTCGCACCGGAGACCACCTATCTCAACACCTCCACCTGCGGGTTGCTGCCCCGCCGCACCGTCGAGGCCGTCACGGCACTGGCCGGCGAGAACGCCGCGGGCACCCGGGCCGGCGCGGGCAGCTTCGAGCGGGTGGACGCCGCCCGGGCGGGCTTCGCCCGGATCGCCGGGGTCGGCGCCGACCGGGTGGCCGTCGGTGGCTCCGTCGCCGCCCATGTGGGGCTCGTGGCCGCCTCCCTCCCCGCGGGTGCCGAAGTCGTCGCTCCCGAGGGTGAGTTCAGTTCCGTCGTCAGTCCCTTCGCCGTGCGTGGCGACCTGAAGATGCGATACGTCCCGCTGGCCGGGCTGGCGGACGCCGTGCGGCCAGGGACCTCGCTCGTCGCCTTCTCGGCCGTCCAGTCCGCCGACGGCCGGGTCGCCGACCTGGACGCGATCCGCGCGGCCGCCGCCGAGCACGGGGCCCGCACCCTGCTCGACGCCAGCCAGTCGGCCGGCTGGCTTCCGCTCGACGCGGGGGCCTACGACTACACCGTCACCGGCGGCTTCAAGTTCCTGCTGTGCCCGCGGGGCACCTCGTTCCTCACGGTCACCGAGGAGGCGCAGGCGACCCTGCCCGTCCTGTACGCGGGCTGGGTCTCGGCGCAGGACCCCTGGAACAGCACGTACGGACCGGTGGAGCAACTGGCCGTCACCGCACGGCGGTTCGACGAGCCGGTCGCCTTCCTCGCCTATCACGGCGCCGAACGGTCGCTGGAGCTCCTGGCCGAGGTCGGCCCCGACGCGCTGTACTCCCACGCCACCGGGCTCGCCGCCCGCCTCCGGGAAGGGCTGGCGTCGGCCGGGTACGAGACCGTGCCCGGCACCTCGGCGATCGTCGCCCTGCCCGGGCTCGGCGGCCGGGAGCCGGATCTGGCCGCGGCCGGGGTGATGGTCTCGGCCCGGGCGGGGAACCTGAGGGCGGCCTTCCACCTGTACAACACCGAGGCGGACGTCGACCGTGTGCTGGACGTGCTGTCGGGCTGAGCCGGCTACCGCCCGGGGCAGTCGCCGGTCTCCTGGCAGAGGTTGTCCTCCACCTTGGCGAGCAGCCTGACCAGCTCGGCGCGCTCGGCCGGGTCCAGCCCGGTGAGGGTGTGCTCCTCCAGGCTCGACCAGGCGTCGCACACGTCGGTGCGCAGGGCGCAGCTCTCCACGGTCGCCTCGACCAGCACGGCCCGCCGGTCGTCAGGGTCGGGGCGGCGGCGTACGTGCCCGGTCTGTTCGAGGCGCTGGAGCATCTTGGTCACGGTGGAGGGGTCGAGATCCATCGCCTTGATCAGTTCGGCCTGGCGGACCGCGCCCGTGTCCCACAGGTGCATCAGCAGGAACTCCTGCCCGGGATAGAGACCGAGCCCCCGGAGCAGCTTGCCCGCCGCGTTCCTGTGCAGCCTGGCGACCCGGGAGACGGCATGGCTGACCGGGCCGCCCATGGCCGCGCTCGGCAGCCCGGCGGCACACGCGGGATCGGCGGCAGTGGTGCTGTCGGGCTGCATCGTGACTCCTCCGGGCGGTGTCTCTGCCCGGTCCGCAGCCGGGTTCATGACGTCCTCGTGAACTTTACCTTGGTCGGCCAATTAATAGGTTACAGTGACCGGCAGCTGATTACTTGGCCGACCATATAAATTCGACGGAGGCTCTCATGACCACCGTGTTCGACCCCATCGACCTCTCCGGCATCCAGCTCGCCAACCGCATCGCCCTCGCGCCCATGACCCGCAGCAGGGCCGGTGAAGGAGGCACGGCGACCGACCTCACCGTCGAGTACTACACCCAGCGGGCCTCGGCCGGGCTGCTCATCACGGAGGGCGTCCAGCCCTCAGTGGTGGGCCAGGGCTATCCCTCCACCCCCGGCCTGCACAGTGCCGAGCAGGTCGCCTCCTGGCGCAAGGTCACCGACTCCGTGCACGCCGCGGGGGGCCGGATCTTCGCCCAGATCATGCACGCGGGCCGGATCGGCCACCCCGTCCTGCTGCCGGACGGGCTGAGCCCGGTCGGCCCCTCCCCGGTGACGGCGCCCGGCCAGGTCTACACCCACGTGGGGCCGAAGGACTTCGTGGAGCCCCGCGAACTCTCCGATTCCGAGATACGCGCGACGATCGCCGACTTCGCCGCCGCCGCGCGCAACGCGGTCGAGGCGGGCTTCGACGGGGTCGAGCTGCACGGCGCCAACGGCTATCTGATCCACCAGTTCCTGGCCCCCAACACCAACCTGCGCACGGACGGATGGGGAGGCTCCGACCAGGCGCGCGTCCGCTTCGCCGTCGAGGTGACCAAGGCGGTCGTCGCCGAGATCGGCGCCGCGCGCACGGGGCTGCGCATCTCGCCCGGCAACCCGTACAACGGCATCGAGGAGCCGGAGCCCGACGCCGTCTACCACGCGCTCGTCGCCGAGCTCGAACCGCTCGGGCTCGCCTACCTGCACGTGCTGGAGCAGGCCGACGGCCGTGAACTGACGCTCGCGCTGCGGAAGAAGTTCACCGGCACGCTCGTCATCAACGTGTTCTCCGAGGGGCCGACCGGCCCCGAGCACCACACGGTGATCGACGACGGCATCGCCGACGTCATCTCCTACGGCGCGCTCTTCCTCGCCAACCCGGACCTGCCCGCCCGGCTGAAGGCCGGCGGGCCCTTCAACACCCCGGACCCGTCGACCTTCTTCGGTGGAGGGGTGAAGGGATACACCGACTATCCGGCGCTGACGGACTGAGGTCCGGCCCCGAGGTCCGGCCCCGAGGTCCGGGGGTGTGGGTCCCATCGAAAACAGTAGCCATGGACATAGTAGCTATGTACTCTATTTTCCATGAGCAAGGGTTCACCGGGGCCCACGCCCGGCTTTCTGGTGTGGCGGCTCGCCAACAAGTGGCGGGTCGCGGTCGATCGTGCGCTGGCCCCGCTGGGCCTCACCCACGCGCAGTACGCGGTGGTCGCGTCGCTGTACGGGATGGGACGCACCGGCGAGCGGCCCAGCCAGCGCCGACTCGCCGACCACACCGGCCTGGAGGCGCTGTACGTCTCGAAGCTGGCGCGCGCCCTGGAGTCGGCCGGTCTGATCGAGCGCACCCGTGATCCCCGTGACCCGCGTGCCGTGCAGCTCGCCCTCACCGAGGAGGGCCGGACCGTCGCGCTGCAGGCCGTCGCGGCGGTCCAGGAGCTTCTCCAGCAGTTGCTGGAGCCGCTCGGCGGCATCGACGGGCCCCGGACGCGCGCGTTCACCGAAGAGCTGACGACCCTGCTCGACGCACCTCTCGCTCCATCCGTACCGACCGACGAGAGCACCCAGGGGACGACACCATGACCACCACCACCTCCACCGGCCCCACCGCATCCACGGCACCCGCCGCCGACGCCCGCACCCTCGGCCTGGCCCACTACGCCGCCCGCGGCGTCCTGGAGCACGTCCTGGCGAGGCACGGCGTCACCTTCCAGCAGCAGATCGCCCTGCGCGCCGCCGTGACCGCCGGCGGCCCGCAGACCGCGGACGAGCTGGTCGCCCAGGTCCGGGCGTCCCTCAAGGCCGACCCGGCCGGGATCCGCGTCACCCTCGACGAACTGCTGGCCGCACGGCTGCTCGCCGAGGACGGCGCGCATCTGCGCCCGACCGACGCGGGGCGCGAACTGCTCGCCGCCGTGGGCGCCGAGACCGCCCCCTTTTCAGCCCGTATCTGGTCCGGCATACCGGCCGAGGACCTGGCGGTCGCCGGCCGCGTCCTCGCCCTGGTCACCGAGCGCGCGGAAGCGGAGCTCGCGGCACTGGCCGCCTGACCGCCCGGGCGCCCGGCCCGTAGGACCTGCACCGAATCCCGGCGCCCGGCCCGCAAGGACTACGCCGAATCCCGGCGCCGTCCCGTGATGCCTACGCCGAATCCCGGCGCACCAGTTCGGTGGGGAGTATGACCGCTGCCGGGTCCTCCCCGCCGATCTGCGCCAGCAGCACCCGGACCATCTCCGCGCTGATCCGGTCCCACGGCTGGCGGACCGTCGTCAGCTCCGGGCGGGCCGCGAGCGCCGCGGGGGAGTCGTCGAAACCGCCCACCGCGATGTCCTGCGGTACCCGCCGGCCCGCCCGCTCCAGGGTGCTCAGGACCCCCTGCGCCATCAGGTCGGACGCCACGAACACCGCGTCCACGTCCGGCGCCCGCTCCAGCAGCAGCGCCGCCGCGGCCTCACCGCCCGCCCTGCTGTAGTCGCCCGGCACGATCAGCGACTCGTCCACCGGCAGCCCGCACTCGGTGAGCGTCTCGCGGTAGCCCGCCAGGCGGTCCACACCGCCCGGCGTGTCCAGCGGGCCGGTGACCGTGGCGATCCGGCTGCGCCCGGACTCGTACAGGAAACGCACCATGTCCCTGGCGCCGTTGCGGTCGTCCGCCGCCACGTAGCTGACCCGCGACCCCTGGCCGAGCGGCTTCCCGCACGCCACGAGCGGTACGCCGGCCTCGTGCAGCTGGGCCGCCACGGGATCGCCGGAGTGGTTGGAGACCAGCAGCACCCCGTCCACGTGCCCGGCGATGTAACGCATGTTGCGGCGCCGCTCCGCCTCGGTCCCCGCGATCATCAGCAGGAGCGGGATGTCGTGCGCGGCCAGCGCGGTGGTGCAGCCGCGCAGCAGCACGTTGAAGTTCGGGTCCTCGAAGAAGCGTTCCTGGGGCTCGGTCAGCAGGAACGCCACCGAGTCGGAACGGCCGGTGATCAGCGACCGGGCATGCCGGTTGACGGTGTAGCCGGTCCGCCGGATGGCGGACTGAACCGCTTCGAGCGCGGCCGGGCTGACGTTGTGACCGCCGTTGAGCACCCGGGAGACCGTGCCCCGGGAGACCCCGGCCTCCCGGGCGACGTCATGGATCGTCGGCGGCCTGCGGCGTCCCGCGCCGTTCTGTTCTGTGCGGCTCATGGTGCTCGATCTTTCATGAAGGGGTGCCCTGTTGAGGAGCTGTCAGGACTTTACGGCGCCGGAGAGCAGGTCGAGGCTCCAGAACCGCTGGATGACCAGGAACAGGGCGATCAGCGGGATGATCGCCAGCAGTGCTCCCGTGATGACCAGGGTGTAGAGCGCCGGGGTGTTCGAACCCTGCTGGAGCAGCGTGTAGAGCCCCAGGGTGACCGGGAACTTCTCGTCGTCGCCGAGCATGATGTACGGCAGCAGGAAGTTGTTCCAGACCGCCACGAACTGGAACAGGAACACCGTCACGAGCCCCGGCAGCATCATCGGCAGCGCGATCGTCCGGAAGATCCGCCACTCGCCGCCGCCGTCCATCCGCCCGGCCTCGATCACATCGGCCGGCACGGCTGCCGCCGCGTAGATCCGGGCGAGGTAGACGCCGTACGGCGAGAGGATCAGCGGCAGCAGCACCGAGAGGTAGGAGTCGGTCATGTCCGCCTCGGCCAGCAGCAGGTACTGCGGCACGGCCAGGATCACCGGAGGCATCAGCACCCCGGCGAGCAGGATGTTGAAGACCGTCTCCTTGCCCCGGAAGCGGTACACGGCCAGCGCGTACCCGGAGACCGCGGACACCGCGGTGGAGAGCAGGGCGCCCGCACCCGCGTAGAAGGCCGAGTTGGCCATCCACTTCCAGTACACCCCGTCGCGGTACTCCGTGAGGTCGGCGACGTTCTGCGTGAATCCGGAGCCCGGCAGGAAGGTGAAGGTGGAGAACAGCTCGCTGCCGGACTTCGTCGAGGCGACCAGGACCCAGGCGACGGGCAGCAGGCAGTACAGCGCGCCGAGGAGCAGCGCGGCGGTCGGCACGAGCGGGAGGCGACGGCGGCCGGGGGAGGGGAGTGGCTGGGTGCTCATCGGGAGTCTCCCTGCTTCGTACGGGAGTTGGCCGCCTTGAGGAAGCCGAACGACAGGGCGAGGGTGGCCAGGGCGATGATGACCGCCTGGGCGGCGGCCGCGTGGATGTCGTTGTTGACGAAGGCGTCCTGGTAGACCTTCATCAGCGGACTCCAGGTGGTGGAGAGCGAGTTGGTCAGCGGCTTCAGCGTGGTGGGTTCGCTGAAGACCTGGAGCGTCGCGATGATCGAGAAGAAGAAGGTCAGGATCAGG
>Ga0247818_10000979_pt1 | contig 17962 bp, 20 predicted proteins | sample 13C_Glucose_Day1_FD_192424 | JGI IMG/M metagenome (GOLD analysis project Ga0247818, IMG submission 192424) | Soil microbial communities from agricultural site in Penn Yan, New York, United States - 13C_Glucose_Day1 | ecosystem: Environmental > Terrestrial > Soil > Agricultural land | place... | reverse complement strand
CCGGAACTTCAGCGAATTCCGTTCCACGTCTCCGAAATGGGAGCGTTCGTGGATCTGGTCTTCGTGCACGCCAGGGGAGGTTTCAACAGTTACGCCGTATCCCACCTTTCCAGAAAATCGTGTCATGGCTGAGAGAGGTCAGCTCAGGCGGCCGGACGCGTGAAGGGCCACGAGTCGCTCTGGTTGTCCGCGAAGTGGTAGTTGGTGTCCGCGATCGCGTAGATGGTCGTGGACTCGCCCGCCGCCAGGGCCGTCTGGGCTCCTGCGGTCAGGGTGGTACCCTCGCCGTCCTTGTAGACCACGCCGGTGACGGTCGGGATCGTGATGACGCCGGTGCCCTTGTTGAAGGCGGGCTTGGTCGGGGTCGCGAGGACGCTCGCCGCAGCCGTCTTCTTGATGACGATCGCGGACTTCGGGCGGACGAGAGCACCCGACATGCGGGTCTCCAGCAGGTACTTCTGCTGGTTGTAGTCGATGTCGAAGTCCTCGAACATCGTCAGCTCGCCACCCTTGTCGGTGCCGATGTTGTAGTCGTCGAGGTTGACGATGATGCCGATCAGGTCCTCGATCTCCTTCATCGGCTCGACCGTGATGATCGCCGAGACACCGAGGGCGTCCGCGACGGCCTGCTTGGTCTCGTAGATGCGCCGACGGTCGGCGTCCCGGATCTTGAGGAACTTGTTGAGCTGCGGGATGGTGGTGTAGAAGACCGGGGTACCGGTGCCCTTGTAGAACTCCATGCCGTCCATGACGCCGTCGATGACCTCGTCGTACGAGGACTCGGAGTCGTCCACGTTGACGTTCAGCGTGGTGACGAACAGCTCGTGGTCGTTCAGGATGGAGCGGATGCCGGTGCCGTCCGCAGCACCCAGCGGGTCCTTGATCTTGTCCTCGTCGATCGCCGACCGGCCGTCACCGATGAGGATCGCACGCGCGATCTCCTCCTCGGTCATGAGCCGCATCTCACCCTTGAGGAACGAGACGACGTCGAAGTCCGTGATGTCGAGCATGTCGTCACGGTCGAGCTTCTGCTTCTTGTAGATCGTGGTCGGGCTGGTCGCCCGCTTGGTCACCCCGATCCACTCCTCCAGCTTGTAGTGGCCCTTGATGTAGCCCTTGGCACGGGCCTCGTCCTGCCGGAGGTCGGCAGAGAAGGTCTTGATGCGGGAGAACGGAGTGTGACGGGTACCGTTGAGGACGCTCGCGACCCACTCGGTCCGGCGCTTCTCCAGCTCGATCGTCCCGGTGGCCATCTTGGCGTCCGGGAACAGGATGTCGATGTCGGTGATGCCGTGCTGGAGGTTGGCCTCGGCGTACTTCTCGACGGCCGACTTCAGCGAGCCGAGCTTCTCGGCGTCCGCGAAGATACCCTTGAGGGCATCGTGGGACAGCTCGTGCTTGCTGCCGCCCTGGGTGCTCTCGGTGGACTGGTCGAACACGTTGCGCGACATGTTGTCGGCTCCTTCCTGGTGGGTGAGGTCGCCCTCGCCGGGCTGGTTGTCGGAGTGGGCGGCAGAAGCCGCGTCTTCGAGTGCGACGCCGATGAGGAAGTGAACGACGTTCTTCTCCTCCTCGGTGAAGCCCTCGTAGACGTCGGCGATGGTCAGGTCCTCGTCGGCGTGAGCGAGGTTCTCGTCTTCGTCGTCCACTTCGTCGTCCTCGTCTTCCTCGGTGTCGTCGGTGTCGTCGGTGGTACTCGGGTCGCCGTGCTGGAGGGCAAGGCCGGTGTAGACGACGGCGTCCTCGTCCGACTCGATGACCGATCCGTCACCGTGCTGGATGTTGACGAAGTCGATCTTGGCACCGGGGTTGGCACCGGCCAGCACGAGGCTGACCTCACGGATGACGCCGTGGGTGACGGTCTTCGCGTGCTCGATGAGACCGTTGGCGAAGATCGAGAGCGAGTTGATGTCCTCGTGCTCGACCGACTCCTTGGCCGCCTGAGCCTTCGGCGTCTTGTTGAAGAACCCGAAGGCGTACATGCCGTCGTCTCGGGCTTCGAGGAGGGCGTGACCGAGCACGTTCTCCGGGTCGCTGTGGGCGTGCTGCCAGACGAGCGGAATACGCTTGCCGTCCATGTGTCGGAAAGCGTCAGACGTGATGGTCCGGCCATCGGAGCACTTGAGCCCAGCCTTGGTGGCGTAACCGCTGAAGTCAGGCTTACGGTTTGCTCCCATTTTGACTGCTCCCTTCTACTTCGTAGTCTTCTTGGCTCCGATGGAGCCTTCGTTGCGCATCTTCGCGATCCGCTCTTGGATGGTCTTGATCTTGGCGTTCAACGACTTGATGTCTTCGGAAAGAGCCTTGTCCGGGTTCTTCTTCCGGTACTCTTCCGCCGCCTTTGCAGCCTTGGCCTTCTGAGCAGGCGTCAGCTTCTGTGCGGCAGTCTTCTTCGCGGTTGAAGTCGACTTCTGAGGAGTGGCCTTGTCCTTGACGCCGCTTCGTGCTTTGGCCGCCTTGGTGAGTTCAGCTAGAACAGCCTGAAGTTTTGCCAAACGACCCTTGAGAGCGGCTACATCGGCTTCAAGTTTCCTCCGCCTTTCGGCCTGTCGTTGTGCCCTCGTCTTCTTGGGCGGCTTAGGCTTTACGGTCTTGGTGCGACCTTTCAGCTTACGAGTCCTGAGGTAGTACTCGCGCCGCTTGGCTGCGTCATACGCGTGAACGAGGTCGTCAGCCATCCTCGATCCCTAGATCCGAGAAGATCGCATCGAGGGTTCCGTTGAGATCGGCAAGACCACTTGCTATGAGGTCACTACCGTCATCCTCGGTTTCTTCTTCGGGGAGTTCGTCATCGGGAGGCGGAATAGCCTCCATACCCGTTTCTTCCCCTGCCTGAGGCATGTTGCTGTTGACCAGCTTGTCCGCCTTCGGGTCCGTGGAGGGCCTGAAGCCGATACCCTGCCGGATCTCGTTCGAAGTGAGAACTTCGTTACGAGTGAACTTGTCGGCGATCTCAGCGATCTGTTCCATCGGAACCAGGGCGAACGGGTCCCTGAAGAACATGACCGACTGGCCCTGAGTCCGCGCAGTCCGGGTGAGGAACTTGCGCTTCATCTCTTCGGAGATGGCTCTGACGATCGGCTTGATAGTCCGGTTGTGGTAGTTCAGCATGGCCTTCTCATCGGCCGTGCCGTTCATGACTTCTTCGGTCAGACCAAGCTGAGCGTAGAGCTGAGCCGTCAAATATTCGATCTGCTTGAGGAAGTTGTTCTCAACCGGTCGGTTCAGTTGTTGGATCTTCTCGGTACCGTCGGTGTAGGCGATACCGTACTGACTGCCCTTCAACTGGAACTCAATATCCTGCCGACGCTGTTCGGCTTGCGCTCGGCGAGCTTCGGACTTGATCACGTAAGGAAGCTGGATGATCATGTCGAGCTTACCCGAACTGGTCTGCTCGTCGACCGAGTCCATCATCGCAAGTTTCTTGGTCAGACGCTTGAGAGTGGAGTTCGGTTCGTTCATAACCGCGTACAGCGGATTTTCGACGATCGCGACCATTTTCTTCGGAACGGTGATTTCTTTCCGTTCCCCGTTGCGTTCGTCGTAAAGACTTACGCGAACGGTCTGCGGGTGCCAACCCACAACTTCACCGACACGGAGGGACTTGATGTCGTAACCCCCCGTTTCGAGGGGCGAAATATCGGTGTCCACCGGAACGATAGCCGCGACGCCCTTTTCGAAGAGGGTCATCGCTATGTCCTGCTGGAACTGCTGCGGGCTCTGATCGAGGTTCGGATCGACCTGAATACAGTCCTGAAGGCCGCTGTTCATGTCGCCGATGTAACGCCCGTCAGCATCCGTTCGGACGTGTCGAATATCGATGCCAGCCACATCGATCCCCAGCCGGGTGTAGATCGACGAGATGATGGAGCGTTCGCTCGAAAATGACAACCGGTTACGGGATGGTGAAGCGTAATACCCGAGCCCGCCGACACCGTTGTGCGAGTGAAGACCGTCCAGGTAGTTCTCGTCCAGGAACGCGTTCCAACTGTGCCTGAAACCTTCCTTCACTCGGGAAAGCAAGCCTGCCATGAGTCACCTCCTCTCTGAAAATATGGCTCGAAGCTAACCGATCCCCATGTCGCGGAGAAGGTTCCGAGCAGCCTTGTGCCCGTTCGGGTCCTTGGCTTTGTTGTACGTGTCCTTGGCTGCCTTGGCGATCGTCTTGTCGATACCGGCTTTGTGGGCGTAAAGAGCTCCGCCCACCACGATCGCAGTCGCCGCTGAGGCGTACTGGGAGTTGCCCCGAAGAATATGGCTGGTTCCTCGGATGCCCTTCCTCGTACTGTTCGCGACGTTCTTACGCTTTCGCTCGGACTTGGCCTTGGCTGCGTGCTTCGAGGTATCCTGGTTAGCGAGATGCGCCTCGAAAGCCTTCTTGTAGCCGGGGTTCTTCTTGCTGATCCCATCGACACGGGCCTTGATGAGCTTGCGTCTGGTACCAGCGCCCTCGCCGTAGAACTGCTTGGCTCTGGCGAACTCCTTAGCGTCCTTTCGGGCCATGCGGTCGGTCTTCGCGGATACGCCACCTGGACGGATCTTACGACGAACGCCCCACTTCATACCCTTGACACCGTAGTGTACGAGAATATCGGAGCCTAGTTCAGTGTGTTTGACCTTGTCGAAGTCATACACCATGTCCATGAGACCACCCCACATAGGGTCGTCTTCTGCGCTCGTCTTCTTACCGGTGTACTCGAACCCCATCTTCTCGTAGATGTGTTGAGCGTCCGGGGAATTGCCGGGGACCTCAAGAACCATTCTCTTGAATCCCTGCTGTTTCCCGAAGTCACGACCAGCCTTCATTACGGCTGTCGCATAACCCTTACCCCGAGAAGACTTGTCGATCCCGAGCCAGTTGAGGTAAAGCTCGTCGTTGTTGCGCTTTTGGACGTGCGCATCGCCGACCTTCTTACCTGACCCGTCAAGAATATCGAGCATGGCTTGTTTGCTGTAGCCTTCTCGGTACTTCTTGCTGACACGGCCAAGAGCTTTGTGGATCTTGTTCGCCGGAACCTTCTTCAGGGTGATGGTCTCGCCCGAAGAAGTTTTTCGAGAAACCGAATCCGGACCGAGAGATACCAGGGGTTCGCGGGTCTTACCTTCCCGTCGAACGCCCCACTTCATACCCTTGACACCGTAGTGTTCCAGCGTCGGGTTTACCTCGGCGATGTACTCTTCGAGAATATCGAGCAGATCGCCATACTCGTCTTCGAGATTGAACTGTTCGGCGGCCACTGGATCTCCTCTAGATCGAAGAGATCTTGTAGGCGCCGTCCTTGGACCTCTTGGCGTAGGTGGGGCCGTTCGTCGGCTTGGAGGGGAGACCCATCGTGGCCGCAGCGGTTGCCCGCCCACGGTTCGTCTGAGCCTTCTGTGCGATCCTGGACGCCGCCTCGCCACCGTACTTGTCGACTGCGTTCAGGGTCGCGTTGATGGCCCGAGGGGAGTTGTAGAGGGCCACGACAGCGGCGGCCTTCATGAGGGTACGCTGACCCTCCTTCTTCCGGGCCGTCCGGAGATCGGCGCCTTGGTTCATGCGGCGGTTGATGCGCTTGACCCCACCGGCCTTGAAACGCACCGCGTCCTTGCGTCGATCACTCGTGGAATATCCCGCGTTGGGCTTGTTGGCTTCAGCGCGACGGACACCCCACTTCATGCCCTTGACGCCGTAGTGAGTGAGTTCTGAAGACACGTTTACCTCACTACTTCTTTCGGTCGTAGTAGCCGGTGCGCTGACGAGCGTCGATGACACGAGAGTTGTACGAAGCGACTCCGGCTACACCGATCCCGACCGGGCCCGTGAGAAGTGTCGCCATGACCTTTTCCCCGGTGCTCAGCCTTGCGGCGGTGACTCGGTCGGGGTCCTTCAGGAAATCGACCTTCATCTTGTTGAGCTTGGCCTTCTGATTGGCCTTGGCCGTGGGGCTCTTCGCCTTGCGGACTGCGCGCTTCTGTCCCGAGTACTCGTTCTGCTTTACTTGCAGTCGGGCCCGAGCTCCGTAGACCTCTCGGGTTGATGCCGCCTTGCGGACACCCCATTTCATGCCCTTGACGCCGTAGTGGGCAAGCTCGCCCGGCGAAGGACTTCTTTCGGTCATTCGAATTCCTCCTTATGGAGCTTGTACGCCACGAAGGCGTCCATTAGGGCAGCTACGTTGTCGATCTTTGCTTCTTGACGCTTCTTCAAGAGCTTGCGGTTGCCGTTGGTGTCTTCCATGGTGATCGCGTTGCCCATGGCAAAGGACATCAACACTTGATCAAATATGAGCAATCGTTCACCACTGAGAGCCTTGAGTTCCCCAAGCGGGACAGACTCTGTTCTCGCCCCCTGAATCACTTTCTCGATTCCATGCGGCCCGTTCTCCGCCTCCCAGCGGGCTACGAACTCCTTGGCGTTGTAGGGGTCGAAACCAAATGCGCGCACGTCATAGTTAGAGTCCTGGATGAACTGGTCCAGGTCATCATAGACCTCCATCATGTCGAGGATGGTTCCCTCAAGCACGTGGAGGCTTCCCTCTTGGATGAACTCGTCGTACTTCTGGCGCATGGCGCCAGGCAGCTTCAGCAACGTCAGAGACGAGATGTAGCTGCGGGTCTTCACTCCAAATTTGCCGCCTGACAGCGGAAAGAGGAATGTGAACGCACAGAAGTCATCGCCCTGGGAAAGGTCGGCGCCCATAGCACAAGGCATCTCCCAGAATTCCCGGTAACGATGAGGCAGTGTCTCTTCGTAAGTGAAGAAGTACGTGTAACCCTCCATCGGAAGTCCGAAACGCTTCGCCAGAATATCGTTCCTGGCGGCTGGTGCCTTCTCGGCTCGTTCAACGTCGAGTTGGTAAACGTCATACGTTACGGTCTTTCCGAGATTCGGGTTGGCCTTCTGCCACATAGCCGGGTTAGCTACTTCTTCGACCGCATCCAACTTGTAATGCCAGATGGAGACGTGAGGAGCCTGGTACTCGCCCTTGAGAATATCGGCAAGCTCCAGCTTGATGGTGTCACCGCTGCCGTTACGAACAGTTCCTTCGGAACTGACGGCCACGATGAGAAAATCGTCGAGCTTCGAAGCTCCCTGTTCGATGGCACCGATGACATCCTCACGGAGATCACCGGACAGCCATTCGTCGACCGTTGCCACTTTGGTTCGGAGACCTTGGAGCTTGTTAATGGTCATCGGCCGGACTTCGAGCATCGATCCCGTAAGGAAGTTCTCGACGCCCTTCTTAGTGGCCGCCAGCTTGACTCGTTTGGCCTTGGAACCTGTGGTGTTCTGGAGCGACCCCTCGGTGAGAAATGCGAAGAGAGGTCCTCGTGACCGGACGATGGAAGTCCTGACCGGCGACATGACTTCGTCGGCCTGCTTCATCGTGGGGGCCGTGGTGATCTGATGCGTCGTTGACGAATCGATGTTCAAAAAATAGCTCTGGAGGCACGATTCGTACAATGACTTAGCGGCGCCTCGGGCTACGATCAAGTACTGCTTCGTCGTGAGACGCTTCTTGATCACCTTGTCGACGTAACGGCCACCTTTCTCCCCCGGCTCGTACACGCTTCGATTTACGAAGTAGTACCAGCAAAATATCTGCTCGGCCCACAACTTGAAGGTGTCGAGAAGGTGAAGATCGCTTCCGTCGGTAAGCGTCAGTTCTGCTTCGCAGTACTTGACGAAGCCTTCTACCGGATCGGGGTCATAGTAGATGTTCGGATTGGCGATGAGAGCGTCGATACGGTTCATCTCCAGGGAGACTTCCCGGTTCACAGGAATATCACCGCGTAGTACCGCGTCCCGGAACTTCCCGTAGTAAAGAGGAACTGCCGTCTTCGACAAAGCCATCGCTAACCCTCCTTTCTACGAGTTACGCCGGATGAGCGAAGTTCCAGCAGCCGCAGCGGCAGGACCCGCCCCACCAGTTGCGTAAGCGAAACCTGCGGCAGCCGCTGCCTTGACACCGGTCTTGACGGCCTTACCGGTCGGCGTTTCCATGAACTTGCGGGCCTTCTCGTAGGTCTGTCCCATGGCTAGGATCTTCTTGACCTGATCGTGACCCGCGTCGATAGGGTTCTTTCCAGAAGGAGAACTTATAGCCTGGTCGTACCGTCGCTCCAGGTCCATGCGTTCGAGAAGCTGACGCATCTCCTGGTTGCTGAGAGTGCCAGTCCCCTTGAAATCAGCCTTGTCCTGGAGCTTGGTGGCTGTTCTGGCATCCTCGGACATACGTGGTGCCCTGGCGGCAGGAGCTGCTGCGAGTTGTGCGTCACTGCGACGGACGCCCCACTTCATACCCTTGACGCCGTAGTGGGTGAGAGCTGCCATCGCTACCTCCTCGTAGCTGTAGGGCTTGAGATCGAACGTCGGACCTTCGGAGTCCCCGATCCACAACGCGACTCGGTCGAATTTGACGAAGGTGACATCTCCGTCATACCCGTTCGGGTCCTTCTTTGCCGGGGTGTCGGGATACCCGACGGTGAGATGAGGAGTCCATCCCTCGAACTGATCCGCCGAGTTGTAAGCGGTAGACACGAGAGGGTGCTGAAGGAGATTCTCGCGGAATCGGAGAATGTCCTGAGACCACCTCTTGCTGAAAAAGAGGACGTCCGCGTCCTTGTCACCCAGAAGACCTCGACGTTCGACGTCAAGAGTGAACTGGGGGAGAAGTGTTGACGCATAGTCGACGTACTCCTGGAGCCTGGTGAGTTGCTCCTGGTTGAACCCGGGCTCTCCCAGATACAGGAGCGTCAGATGGGGTTCCTTCTCGCTGGAGATCTTCCGTACATAGTCGTTGTCACTGGGAAGAGCGACGATCACAAGCTGGGTACGGGAGCTGTCCATTCGTCCCCCTCTCGGACGACGTTGAGAAGCCATTCCAGCTTCTCGATCTGCTTCTCCATCGACGTGAGCGCGAACCCCGATCCCGGAGGATCGAATACGATCCGCACTGCCATGTAGACGTATGTCCTGGCCTGGTTCAGCAACTTCTTGTCACCGAGGAAGGCGTCCCACGTGGACGTGTCGTCCTCGATCATGAACCCTTCGACGGGACCGATCCCGAGCTGGTTCAGTCTCGCCAGCGCTGAGTTGATGTGCATGATGATGTCGACATCGAACGAGGTGTCAGCCTCGGGCAGGCCGAGAACCTTCTTGACACTGACGAGGATGCGCGGTTCCACGTGGGACACCTCCTCTCATTTTGACGGGTCGGCGTTACCGACGAGCCTTGGCCTGACGGTTGACCTCGGCCTGGACCTGCTTGGGGTCGTAGCCTGCTTCCCGGAGGTCCCTGGACCGGCTCGGGTCGTTGCCCCACTTCCCGGCGAGCACCTCGGCGGCCAGCGTCTTGACGGACTTGGGTCCCTGCTTCGGGTTCATCAGCGCGTCGACCTTGGACTGCACGGACTTGGCGTTGTAGCCAGCGGCGAGCAGCTTCCGGACACGCTCGGGACCGTTGCCCCATCCGCCCTTGCCCTCGATGATCTGCTGAGCGACCTGGGCCTCCGTCTTCTTGGAGGGGGTGGAGGAGTCCGAGGAGGAGGGGGAGCTGGACGGCTTCTGGTAACCACCGGCGAAGAAGAGCACGTGGACGTGGTCCATGTGGTTCTCGGTCACGCTGCCCCGGTCGGCCATCTTGCGGACGACGCCGGGCTGGGTGACGGTCGAGGTGATCTTCTGCTGCCAGATGACGTGCTGGACCCGGAGACGCTTGCGGTTGGTCCAGAGGTAGTTCCTGATCCAGTCGCCGTCGTCCTTGTCCTTGACCATGAAGTCCAGGGCTCGGCCGCTGTGGTGTTCGGTGTTGCTGGCGTTGCCGTCGTAGCCCCACATGTACCAGGGCGCGTGCTTGGCTGCGGCAGCCTTGTCGTAGACCTCGCGGGATATGGACTTGGTGGCGGTAGCCACGTTCCCGAGCTTGGCGCTGACAGATGCGTAGGTCATTCCGAAGCCTCCTCGGCGTCGAAGTCGGCGTTGGTCAGGTCGGCCTCAGTGGTGTCGTCGACACCGTCGAGAACGTCACCGCAGGGACGGCCGTCCTCTTCCTTGTTCTTGGCGTTGGTCATGGTTCTCCTCGTTACCAGAGTTTGGTATCGCCAGCTCTGCGCTCGACAAGAGGTGTGGGAAGCAGACTCTCGTCGCCGTAGTGAATGGCGTTGTGGGTTCGATGTGCAACAGTGATTAGGTTGTTCGGATCGAAGAGACAGTCTTCCCCTGCCTCGATCTGTTCGGCGGTGATTGGGTTCAGATGATGGATATAGAGACCCTTGTGGATCTCGTACCCATCGATACCCAGATCGCATCCGTTGTCCCGAACGATGATCCCATCTCTGGCTTGTCGCCATTCGCGAGACGTGTAGAAATCCTGATTGATCCAGCGGTTGAATCCGAAAGTGGCTTGTCCGACTCGGCCTTTCAGAGCCAGGTAACGGAACCGCTCTGCGAAGGTCTCAAGACGCCTTACTTCAGAATACGTTCTACTCGTCATCGGATTCCTCAGGCGGCCTGCCTTGGTAGCCCCGGAAAGCATCCATCGCTCGGGAGTACATCTCTTCGAGGCGATGGGTCGAGGCCATCTCTTCGATCTTAGCCTTCTGGAGTTCGACGTCTCCGCGAATACGTTCTTGTTCGAGCTGTTCTCGGGTAGATCCGAGCTTCAGGTAGTGAGTGATCACCTGTGCTGAGGCTGTTCCCTCAAGCATCTGTTGTTCAGCTACTCTTTCAGCCAGAGAAATCAACTGGCTTTCCCGAGCCTCTGGAGTTGTGGCGGCTCTACGCCGACTTGTCTCGGTGAGAGGCTTAGGTTGTCGGCGAACAGGCACGGTTTCAACTCCTTTCCATCGGGTTCATGTCAAGAAAACTAGGGTTCCCCAGGGCCTTCCTTGGTGAGTGATGGCACTCTGCCCGAGCGAAGGGTACAAGGAAGACCCAAGGCAACCCTCGGGGCAATCCCGGGAGGTAAAACTTCTCTCCAAAAGTCCCGCCGGGGGAAAAATATGGAGGCGGGCGATGCAGAGGGGGGTCTAATTTTGCGGACCCCTCCCCCCGTCTCTTGATCATGGAGGCAAAAAGGGAGAACCCTTGTATCGCAGGATGGACCGAGGCCAGCTTAGGGGAAGCGCACGAGCAGTCGGGGGGACGGCTGCTGTGGCTAGTAAGCTGACCTCGGTCCGGTCTGTGAGGCCTGGGCCAGTTAAGGAGTTACTGATTCCTTAGCTGGTGCCATGACCTTGACTCGGTTGCCCGACACGTTCTCTTCGAGGATCTCGTCGATCGCGTCAGTGATCGCAGCGAGTTCGAGTTGGAACGAAAGAGCATCCGATGATCGTGTTCGCCTGGCCAAGAGGGATAGGGTGTTGTACCCCATACGGGTGTCCTCTCGGTACCAGTCATCGAACTGTGTGTAGTAGTTGAATGGGTTGTCTTCGGTGGTGACCATGTACTCGTCACTCATGTGGCGTCACCAGCCAAGCCAGCCTGGAGAGTGGTGACCGAGACACCGAGGTGGGCCGCCACTTCAGCAAGCGTGTACCTGTTGCTGTTGATCAGCGTCATGGCGCGAGCCTGCATGGTTGCGTCCATCATGGGCTTGTCCTTGGGTGTGGCCAGTTCCTTGATGAGATCCACGTCGGTGTTGTCGAGGATCGCTTCCAGCTTGCTCTTGGTGATGGCGCCAGCCTGGATGGCTTCCCACTGCTTGTCCGTGATCTCGATCTGCTTCTTCTTAGCACCGAGACGATCGCGTGCATCCTGAAGCGCTTTGCTCTTGAGCTTCTTGATCTCGGCCGCGTCCATGTCCGGGTTGGCTTCCTTCTTCTCACGGAAGACGGCGTTACCAAGGACCTGGGCATGACGCTCAATGGGGGCATTGCGGAGGGCGGTGTTCAGGGCTGCGTTGAGATCCTTGACTTCCTCGTCGTAGGCCTTAGCCGCTGACGGGGAGTACTCCAGATCCTTGATGCCGAGGTACTCGCGCCTGGACTGGTTGGCCAGGGCCTTGAGCTTGTTCGAGTGATCGGCGTAGATCCGCTCCATGGGAGTACCAACACCATCGATGAGGGTGTGGGCATCGTCGGTCTCAGCGAGCTTGGTCGACTTGATCTTCTTCGGCGTACCGTTGAAGAACTCCGTACCAGTCTCTACGTAGACCAGCTTCCCAGTCTCCCGGTCAATGAAGCCACCGTCCTTAGCAGCACGAGGCTTCCTGTCCAGTACGCGGGTCTCTGACGTAGCCCTGGAGATCAGGGTTGCAGCACCCTTGTTGGCACCACCCTGATACTTGCGCTTCAGGCCAGCGATGCCATTGTCAATGGCTGACTGCTTGTAGTTGAGACTGTGTTTCTCAGCATCGATGACCGTCATGGAGTGCTTGACCGCACGAGCGATCTCGTCGAACGGTGCACCCTTGGTGGTCATGTCGGTGATGAGGTTGGACACATCGCCCATCTCACGGCCCTTGACCTTGCCCGTGGGCTTCTCGCCTTCGGCGAACTCGACGGTCTTCTTGGCCGCGTTCCACGTACCACCATCCATGGTACGCATACCATCGTAGGCAGGATAGGCGGTCTTCGGGTCGAATCCCTGGAGTTGCTTCAGTGCGGGATGGGACTTGATCAGGCCGTCCTTGTTGGGGATGACGAGGACGGTATCACCGTCAAAGTCAGCTCCAGACAAGCGCTCTGCTACACGGCTGTTGATACCGATGGCGTCGATAGCCTTAGTGCCGATGAGCTTACGCGCTTCGCGATGACGGTTGTTCACCGTGAGTTCGGGGATCTCGAAGATGCCACCATGCGGGAAGCGGATCAGTGCCACACGTTCGCCGTCCGTGAAGGTCGGAGCGTAGACCTCGTTGTCCTTCAGCGAATTGACAGGCAGGATCACCTTGTTCGCCTGGCGAGGCATGTGTGCGGCCTTGAGATGGACAGCGGAAGCGTCTGCTGAGTCAGCGAACTTACCCAGCAAGTGCTTCTTGACCGTAGGGTTGGTGAGACTCATGATGCGATCGTACTCGGTCTTCTTGCTCTCGTACGCCAAGTCAAGCTGCTGCTTGGCGAGCGAGGGCCTCTGCTTCGACAGCATCTGAGATGAGAGAGTCTTGGACCACTCATCCCACTTACCCTCTTGGTTCACGATGTTCATCACCGAGGTGACCCTGGGTGTCCCATCATGACCAAGTTCTTGGATCTGATCGTTGATGTTGGCGCCGAAAGGATCTTCCGGATCGTCCTTCATCTTCTTCATGGCATCGAGCTTGTTGCCAGTGCTCGATTTGTTGGTGTTGAACACAAGGTCCACACCAGCAGGCAGATCATCCCGATACATGGCCATGCCCTTGAGATAGTGCGTGCCGTTCACGGCGATTCGCACCTGAGCGTAGTTGGCCTTGCCGAGATGAACGTCCTTCACTCCTGGACGAACGTAGATCACACCGTCAGCGTCAGTGCCGCCTTGTTCTGCGTAGCGGACGCCAACTCTCTTGGAGCTGATCGAGAGCGGAGGGAGTACCTTCGGATGGAAGGTTCGACCTCCGTCCCGAGACACAAGCTGAGCAGGTGTGATCTTGTCTCGGTTGTCCCACACTTCCTTGAACGGGGTGTCAGGCTTCGACAGGACCTTCATCTTGGTCATCTTGCCTGTACCCAGCTGTTCTACGTCCACGTAGTGCAGCTTGTAACCCTCGTCTTCGAGGATGCGCCTTGCGGCCTTGAGCTTCTCAGAACTGACGTTCATGTGGAGCTCGACACCCTTGCCTACGTCGATGTATCCGTGCTTCTGGACCTGCGCACGGAGAGAATCGGCAGTAGACTTGAGGATTTGGTTCTTGGTGAGTGCGTCTTCCTTGAGGAGGTTTCGCACCTGTGACTCGCCGATAGGTGTTTTCCTACCACGACTCATGATCTTGGCGATGGCGACGTTCGAGTTGCCAGCTTCTCTCAGCCGTCGAGCCTGGGAGATGTCAGCCGCTTTCGCGGCGTTCCTGGCGATGGTAACGGTGTCGCGGAACTGGGAGCTCGTCATACCGAACCCTTCCCAGATCTGCTTGTCCTTCAGGCCCTGATCACGCAGGTCCTTAACCATGCCAAGAAACGTGCCAGCTCGCTCATGCGGTGTCTCACCGGACCCCCAAGGATACCGACCCGACTTACGGAGGATTCCGTAATGCTGGATGACAGGCTTGTCATCTTTGGCGCTCAATTCAGTCCCCCCGATGTGTACTCGTCGACGATGTCGTCAGACCACTTGATGCGGTCATAGACGAACGCGAGATAGGCCCGGTCGATCGGTTCGGCGTAGACTTTCTCGCCCTGATAGATCCGGAGCTCTCCGTCCATCCGGAACGGCTTGTAGCCGTACTCTCGACAGAAGATACCAGCGTAGACGTAAAGCTGGTCCATGGTTGCCTTGGAGACACCCGTCTTCAAGTCGTGGATACGAAGGAAGCCGTCGAATCTTTCATCGTCGGTGTACTCCTCGAACCCGATGGTGTCTGCGGTACCGTAGCAGTTCACCGAATAGAACAGCATCCGCTCGGGCGACATACCGAACTCGATGGCGTCGTTCACGTAGAGATCGAGAACGGGCCATTCGGGATGGGGCATGAGCATGATGTTGCGCTTGATGTTACGGGCAGCGGTCTCGTGGATCTCCGTACCCAATGCTGCTGCCTGAGCGGTCGACAGACGCTCGACCAGACGCTCCCTGTCATAGCGGAGCCAGGCAGGACTGGAGGGGCTGAGAACGGCGTGAGTGCCTTCTACTCTTGGATGCGAGTTAAACCCCGCAAAGCGCTCGTTGAAGAGCACGGAGAACTTCCTCTTCGTTTGAAGGGTAGATGAAGGCAGCGAACGACATCGAGTTCAGAAGCTCTACGTAGTAGGGCTGGTTGACCTGAACCTTTGCCGTCTCACTGACCTTGACTTCCAGAAAGGCATACCGCGATCTGTAGAAGATCACCAGGTCGGGTATGCCTTGCAGATAGCCCGGATCGTTCTTGAGGATGACGCAATCGGGAAACAGCAGTCGGAGCTTCCTGATTAGCTCCGACTGGTACTTAGCCTCCGTCATGCGTCACCCCAAGTGAAAAAAACGGGACTTATTCTATCCCTTCTATCTTATCCCGTGTTTTCTAGGCACTTTGGTATCTGCGCGTCACTTGAACAAGCAGAAGTGTTGCAGGATGACCGGGACGATCGCGCCACTGACTATCGAGAACGCTATGTCTCGGTCAAGGGCGCCTAGAGTCAGCGCCGCTTGCCATGATGTGTCGAAGACTTCCCCAGTCTCGACGACTTGCACCTTGCGGGTGAAGCAGGGCGCGTCTTGCTGGAACTGCTGGTAGTACTTGATCGCGAACCAGCGCGGACGCCAACAGAGATTGTCGGCGCGTGCGTTGAAGCGATCACCGTCTAGATTGACGGGTGTGTCGAACGCGAAGCTGGGGCGAATGAGAAACGCCTCGGCCACGAGTACGTTGAGAGCCCTCTTGTACTGAACCTTGTTCTTCGTCAAACCGACGTTCACAACACCATGCTGATTCACCTGAGGAACCAGTATTCGGTCGGTCTCGTCGTTACGCACTGAACCTGCGGTGCTCACGGAATAGTCCGGGAACAACGCGATCTTCCGCCACTCTTCTTGCATGGGACCCCACCCGATCATTTCATGGTTCAGAGGCGCCATGCCAGAAAGCCAGTTTTGAACCCCAAAACTTTTCGTACTGCGTAACATGGTATCTATAGATACTAAGTTCTCGCGTAGTGGGTAGTGTTGGCCTTCAAAAGTGGTTATCTGGCATGAGGGGGGCCCGAGATGCCCGATTTCTTGCAAATCCCGAGCCCACCTCAAAATTGGCCACCCGTTTGACCTACGGTTTTACCCCGGACGGACTAGGCCCGTTCGAGGCATCCGGCTGCCACTTTTGGTGCCAGATCCGGCAGGGTCTGCCAGAAAACTGGCAGAGAAGGCAGAAACTGGCTATGCCGCGAGGCTAAATGGGCCGATTTTCTTGACGAACTTCACTTCGTTGAAGCTGTGTTTCGTCTTCAGTGCCTTCAGAACTGCCTGATCGATTGACGCTTCGGACAGCAGGACGTAGTAGTGCAGAAGCGAGTAAGGCGTATTGAGACGGTCAATTCGACCATGCGCCTGGTGCCACTGCTTATACGAGTACGTCAACGAATAGAACAGCATCGCATCCGTGGTTGTGCAGTTCCATCCTTCGGCCCCGGCGGTGTACTGGACGAGATACACCCAGCTATCACCTTCCGGGACCTCTTCATGCTTGTGTCCGTTCCACTCCGCTACAGTTGTCTCCCCAGACAGCTTGCGAAGCACCTCCAACTCGTAGTCGAAGTTGTAGAAGATGATCATCCTAGGATGCCTCTTCATGTGGAGACGGACAGCTTCAAGGCGCGACGGGTCCGAGTACACGACCTTCCGCATGAGATAGAAGAACTCCGCAAGACTGCGGATGGGTCGTTCCTCATACGGGTTCCAACGCTCCTTGGTGATCTTGTCCAGCGCCTCCTGGTTGAACCGCACCTCAACGTTCTGAGTAATGCGGGTGGTATGCCGTTCGAAGGGCATCTCAACCAAGAGGTCGTTGCGTAGGCGTGCGAGCTTGTTCACGCCGTGGTATCTCTTGATCTTCGGGAATTTGGCATAGCTGTCGTACTCGACGTGCTCACGCTTGAAGTGGGTGATGTTCTTGAAGTACCCGTTAGCGATGAACACCGGCGCGTAGTCCAGCCATGTGTCTCCCGGAGTGGCGCTGAGCAAAATCCAGGTATTGTTGTTCTGCGGTTTAGCTATGAACTGGAAAGCCTTGACCCAGCTACCACTACCGACGAGTCGCTGCTCGTCAAAGATGAAGAAAGCGTTGCGGACGTTCTTGTATTTGGCGATGTTGTTCCAGGAATCAACATACAGCTTCCCTCCGAGCTCGGGGCTACGGTGATGAGAACTGATGCCTACCTTGATGAACTCCTGCTGCCAGTCGCGAGAATCACGCTTCTTAGCCGTGGTAATCACGTAGACGTCTCGCGGCGCTTCCTTCTCAGCATAGTAAACCGCTGCGGTGAGCGACTTACCAGTCCCTACCCCACCCCAGAGAATCTTGCCGTTAGAGAGCGCTTCGACGGCAGCTCGCTGGTGCGGGTAAAGACTAATCGACACGGGTTACTCCTCATCGGCGTCATCCTCGATCAACCACAGCGGCCGGGGACCGGCGTACTGCGGGCGGGGCGTTTCGTCGGTGGAAGCAGCGTTCACGGCGTCGTCAGTCTGCTTCTTCGTACCTCGTTCCATCCGATCGATGGACTCTTCGACCTCTCGCTTGATGGCGTTCTGGTTGGCTGCCAGAGCTCTGTAGAGGGCCAGTTGGTTACCCGCCAACTTCTCGGGTATCGGTTCGGTCTTGTGCTCCCACACGGGCTTCTTGGTGAGCACGATTCCGGTGTTCTCGTAGCCCTCGATGATGAGGGTCTTCGTTCCGTCGTCCATGTGCACGGCGGTCATGACGACGTCGACGGCGTTCGGGTGCTTGCGGAAGAACTCCTGCTTCCGGGCCTCCACGAACCCGTCAACACTCTCGTAGTCCTTCTCCACGTCGAACGGGTGGAAGTTGACCGTGAGCTTGGCGTTCCGCCCCTTGACAGGCGGGGTGATCTGCGGAACGGGCTTCGCAGTCCACGCGTCGGGCGAGATGTAGCTGGCATCCGGCCGCAGCCTCACGGTGGGCCCACCGGCGACGAGACGGTCGTAACCCCGCTCACGGGCGAGCTGGTCGAAGATCGGGGTGTTGCTGATGTGTACGACGTTGTCGGACATGATTCACGTTCCTTTACGTACTGGTGGTGCGAAAAATGATCTGGCACGTAAAGCAGGGACAAGAGTCCGAAGACCCCTGCCCCTGCCCTCGCGCACCCAGACCCCAACCCCTGTTAGGAGATCAGGGACATGACGTACTCG
>Ga0247818_10000978_pt1 | contig 17962 bp, 13 predicted proteins | sample 13C_Glucose_Day1_FD_192424 | JGI IMG/M metagenome (GOLD analysis project Ga0247818, IMG submission 192424) | Soil microbial communities from agricultural site in Penn Yan, New York, United States - 13C_Glucose_Day1 | ecosystem: Environmental > Terrestrial > Soil > Agricultural land | place... | reverse complement strand
CATCGGTCCCGCGATGTTGGCGTCGGACCGCAAGGATTCACTCTCCTCGACTTCAGGCTCGCAATGAACAGAGCCTGCCATGCTTTCGGGGTCGTGAACCAGCGAGGCCGACTGTTCTGTGGATGAAACCGGTTCTGTGGACAACTCAGTAACCCGCACGTGCTTGCGGTCGCGCGGCGTGGCAGCCGCACGACCGCGGCCGATGATTCCCTGCAGCAGAGAGCGACGTTTCACGTGAAACACGATGCCCCTGCGGTCCAGCGGCAGGCACCCGACACTCCGCAGGCGGCGCATATGGCTGCATGCATGGAGCATCAAGGCAGATAACCATCAACAGCAGCAAAGGATCACAAGGTGCTCCGGACGGAGCCCTCGCGCAATGCCCCTCAACGGCGTCGCCGCGTGCGCCCCACCCGCGCGGCCTTGGCCCGCTTTGCGGCGAACCTCACACCTCCGGGGCTCTCTCCGACCACCACACGAACAACGGTGGACGTGGGATCAACGAGCCCCTCACCGACGTGCAGCACCTCGGTGTCCACCACTCCGAGCTTGCTCAGCGCCGCACGAGCTCCCTGGATCTCTTCCTCGGCCGTGCCCCCCTTGAGAGCCAGCATCTCGCCGTAGGGGCGAAGCAGGGGGACACCCCAGCCGGCCAGCCGGTCGAGCGGGGCGACGGCCCGGGCCGTCACCACATGAACAGGCTGCAGCGTCCCGAGCACTTCCTCGGCCCGGCCGCGAACGACCGTCACATGATTCAGCCCCAGGAGCTCGACGACCTCCTGGAGAAAGTTCGTACGACGCAGCAGGGGCTCGAGCAGCGTGATCTTCAGGTCGGGGCGTACCAATGCCAGAGGAATGCCAGGAAGGCCGGCACCCGAACCCACGTCGCAGACCGTGACACCCTCGGGGACCACCTCGGAGAGCACTGCACAGTTCAGCAGGTGGCGTTCCCAGAGACGCGGCACCTCACGAGGACCGATCAGCCCGCGCTTGACGCCCGCGTCAGCGAGTAGTTCCGCGTACCTGACAGCTTCTGGGAAGAACTCACCGAATACCGCCTGCGCCTCCTTGGGCGCCTGAGGGAGCTCTGCTTCCTCCGTCACGGGGACCGTCCTTCCGTACCGCACTAGCACGCTGACTATCAGGCTGACAAAGATCGGCCCCGCCTGCGAACAGACGGGGCCGACAGTACAAGGATCCGGTCAGGCCGGGAGAACGACGACGAAGCGCTGCGGCTCCTCGCCCTCGGACTCGCTGCGCAGACCCGCTGCCGCGACCGCGTCGTGCACGACCTTGCGCTCGAACGGCGTCATCGGCTCGAGCTTCACGGACTCGCCCGAGCTCTTGACGTCATCCGCGGCCTTGGCACCCAGCGCGGCCAGGACCTCACGCTTCTTGGCACGGAAGCCGGCGATGTCCAGCATCAGGCGACTGCGGTCACCGGTCTCCCGGTGAACGGCCAGGCGCGTCAGCTCCTGAAGCGCCTCCAGCACCTCACCGTCACGGCCCACGAGCTTCTGCAGGTCACGCGCCGATTCGCTGATGATCGAGACTGCGGCCCGGTCCGCCTCCACGTCCATGTCGATGTCGCCGTCGAGGTCGGCGATGTCGAGCAGGCCTTCGAGGTAGTCAGCCGCGATCTCTCCCTCCTGTTCGAGGCGGGTCAGAGTGTCGCTGCCCTCAGCGGCCGTGGTGGTGGTGCCTTCCGTCACGGATGGACTCCTTCTTACTTCTTGGACGGGTGCTTGGGCCGCTGCGGGCCCTTGCGCTGTCCGGACTTGGCTTGGCGTGAGGAGCCGGACGCGGCGGGCTTGTCCGCCGACTTCGGCTTGTCGTCCTGCTTCTCCAGCGACGTCTTGGCTTCCGAGCCGGTGGAGCCGGAGCTTTTCGCCGTCGCGGGAGGCGTGGCAGCAGTGTGGCGCTTCGCCTTGGTCTGGCGCTTGGGCTGCTGACGCTTGGGCGCAGCACCGCCCTCGGCCTCCAGAACGGCTGCTTCGCTCTTCGTCACCGTCCCGTCCTCCTGGGCGGCGAGGCCGAGCTTGGCCAGGCCGGTGATGAACTTGCGCTCGATGTCGTTGCGGTCGGGCCCCTTGGCGACGATCCGCTTGACGGTGTTACGCCGCGTCCGTCCACGTACCTCACCGTGCGAGGTCACACTCTTCAGCACGCGGTTCAGGTACTGGTCCTGCGCCTTGCTGCCGGGAGTCGGGTTCTGGTTGATCACGTACATCTGCTGACCCATGGTCCAGACGTTGGTGGTCAGCCAGTAGACGAGGACACCGACGGGGAAGTTGATGCCCATGACCGCGAAGATCACCGGGAAGATGTACATCAGCATCTTCTGCTGCTGCATGTACGGCGTCTTCACCGTGAGGTCGACGTTCTTCGTCATCAGCTGGCGCTGCGTGAAGAACTGCGACGCGGACATCATCACGATCATGATCGCGGTGACGACACGGACATCGGTCAGGGAGGCGCCGAGAGCCGAGACCTTCTCTTCGCTGTCCATGAACTTCGCGGCCAGCGGAGCGCCGAAGATGTGTGCCTGACGGGCGCTGTCCAGCAGTGGCTGGTCGATCACGCCGATCGTCTTGCCCGAGGCGATGGCCGAGAGCACGTGATACAGGGCGAAGAAGAACGGGGACTGCGCCAGGATGGGAAGGCACGAGGAGAGCGGGTTGGTACCCGTCTCCTTGTACAGCTTCATCATCTCTTCGGACTGACGCTGCTTGTCGTTCTTGTAGCGCTCCTGGATCGCCTTCATCTTCGGCTGGAGCACCTGCATGTTCCGCGTCGACTTGATCTGCTTGACGAACAGCGGGATCAGACAGATACGGATCAGCACCACCAGGGACACGATGGACAGGCCCCAGGCCCACCCCGTGTCATCGCCGAAGAGCGCTCCGTACAGCTTGTGGAACTGGACGATGACCCATGAAACAGGCGTGGTGATAAAGCTGAACAGACTGGCAATCGTGTCCACTAATCAGGCTCCTTGAGCTTTGGGCGAGGTCTCTGTGGCCGGGCTCAGGGGTTCGGAGACCGACCCCCCGGAAGGCACATCGGCGGCGGAGTCCCCGCCCTTGCCGCCGCGCACCCAGGTGCGCAGCAGTTCGTGCCAACGCGGACGTTTCCGTGGCGGTACATAGTCCACGCCGCCGGGTGACCACGGATTGCATCTCAGGATGCGCCATGCGGTCAGCGCTGTTCCCTTGATCGCACCGTGCCGGTCGATCGCCGTATATCCATAGTGGGAACACGACGGGTAGTAACGGCAGACAGGCCCGAGAAGCGGGCTGATCGTCCACTGGTACAGCTTGATGAGAGCCAGCAGCGGGTACTTCATCGCGCGCCCCCTCCCAGCAGCCGCTGAAGGGCGGCGTCCAGGTCTTGGGCCAGCTGTGCATGGTCGGCGTCACCCGATCCGGGTAGCGCTCGTACGACAACAAGGCTACCGGGGGGCAGCAGAGCAAGCCGATCGCGGACCAGGTGACGAAGCCTGCGCTTCACCGCCGTGCGTACGACTGCTCCACCCACTGCTTTGCTGACAACGAAACCCGCACGTGGCGGGGGAGCACTCTCCCCTGTCACGTGCGGGTCCGTAGCACCGCTGCGTAGATGCACGACGAGAAGCGGGCGTCCGGCCCGACGTCCCCGGCGTACAGCGACCGCGAAGTCCTCGCGCCGCCTCAGCCGATTCTCGGTAGGCAGCACGTCATGACCTGACCGCGATCAGGCGGACAGGTTTGCGCGACCCTTGCCACGGCGGTTCGCGAGAATCGCGCGGCCGGCACGGGTACGCATGCGCAGTCGGAAGCCATGGGTCTTGGCGCGACGACGATTGTTCGGCTGGAAGGTGCGCTTGCTCACTCGGGGGCTCCAGAAATGATTCGTGTGTTGGCGGGACATCGCCTGGCTGTCACCGTGCGCCCACGAGGAACTCGCGTAAACGCCTTAGTGCACCGCTTCACAATCACAGATCGTGATGTTTGCCCATCGGAGGCAGGCGGCAGCAGCCATCGACAACTCGACCTGGTCACGGTACGCGCGGCTACGCCATCCGGTCAAACCGGCTCCACAGCACCCCCTGCTGTACACAGCCTGTGGACAACAACTTGAACCGCGCGGGTCGGCCTGACTACCGTGGCTGAACTCCGGTTCTTTTCCTTCCTGCCTGCCGGGCCTCACCCGACCCGACCCATCCCGTCCCGAGAAGCACACATTCGTGGGACATGCGAGAGAGCGTGCCTTGTGGCTGATGTACCTGCCGATCTTGCCGCAGTGTGGCCGCGAGTGCTGGAACAACTCCTCGGGGAGGGCCAGCAGGGCATCGAGCCGAAGGACAAGCAGTGGATCGAGCGCTGCCAGCCGCTGGCACTCGTCGCCGACACCGCGCTGCTGGCCGTACCCAACGAGTGGGGCAAGCGCGTCCTGGAGGGCCGGCTCGCACCTCTGATCAGCGAGACCCTCACCCGTGAGTGCGGGCGCCCGATCAGGATCGCGATCACCGTCGACGATTCGGCGGGCGAGCCGCCTGCCCCGCCGGCGCCCCCGATGCACCAGCCCCGCCAGGGGCAGCAGGCCCACCGGTACCAGGGACCGCAGCACGACGAGCCCTCGCGCAACGACGGCTACGACAACTACGGCCCCCGGTCCTCCGACGACGGCATGCCGACGGCCCGCCCCGCCTACCCCGACTACCAGCAGCACCGCCCTGAGCCCGGAGCCTGGCCCCGTGCCCAGGAGGACCTCTCCTGGCAGCCCCGGCACGGCGGGTACCAGGAACGTGATCCCTACGCGAGCCCGCGTCCGCAGCAGCCGCAGCACGACTACCGTCCGCAGCCGCCCGAACACCAGGGCTACGAGCCGCAGCGGGACAGCCGTGACCGCCACGATCTGCAGGACCAGCAGCCCCAGCACCGCCAGGGCGGCCCCGGCACCGGGAGGGCCGGCGGCGGACCCATGGGCAACCAGTCCGCGCCACCGCCCGGAACCGGGGAGCCGCACGCCCGGCTGAACCCGAAGTACCTCTTCGACACCTTCGTCATCGGCGCCTCCAACCGCTTCGCGCACGCGGCGGCGGTCGCCGTCGCCGAGGCTCCCGCGAAGGCGTACAACCCCCTCTTCATCTATGGGGAGTCAGGACTGGGCAAGACCCATCTCCTGCACGCCATCGGCCACTACGCGCGGAGCCTCTACCCCGGCACCCGGGTGCGGTACGTGAGCTCCGAGGAGTTCACCAACGAGTTCATCAACTCGATCCGCGACGGAAAGGGCGACACCTTCCGCAAGCGGTACCGCGACGTGGACATCCTCCTGGTCGACGACATCCAGTTCCTGGCGAGCAAGGAGTCGACGCAGGAGGAGTTCTTCCACACCTTCAACACGCTCCACAACGCCAACAAGCAGATCGTGCTGTCCTCGGACCGTCCGCCCAAGCAGCTGGTGACGCTCGAGGACCGGCTGCGCAACCGGTTCGAATGGGGCCTCACCACGGACGTGCAGCCGCCCGAACTGGAGACGCGTATCGCGATCCTCCGGAAGAAGGCGGTCCAGGAGCAGCTCAACGCCCCGCCGGAGGTGCTCGAGTTCATCGCCTCACGGATCTCGCGCAACATCCGTGAGCTGGAGGGCGCGCTCATCCGTGTGACGGCGTTCGCGAGCCTGAACCGGCAGCCCGTGGATCTCGGCCTGACCGAGATCGTGCTCAAGGACCTGATCCCCGGCGGTGAGGACTCCGCTCCCGAGATCACCGCGCCGGCCATCATGGCGGCGACCGCCGACTACTTCGGGCTGACGGTCGAGGATCTCTGCGGATCCTCCCGCAGCCGTGTCCTGGTGACGGCGCGCCAGATCGCCATGTATCTCTGCCGCGAGCTGACGGATCTCTCCCTGCCCAAGATCGGTGCCCAGTTCGGCGGGCGCGACCACACCACGGTGATGCACGCCGACCGGAAGATCCGCGCGCTGATGGCGGAGAGGCGTTCCATCTACAACCAGGTCACCGAGCTCACCAACCGCATCAAGAACGGCTGACGCCCGGCGTCGGCAGAACGCGCCCAGGGCGCCTCATGAGGACCGTACGAGGTCCTCATGAGGCGCCCTTCTTCATGGCCGAAGCCGTAAGCCGACGTAACCCGCGCCGGCGGCTGCCCGTGGACGGCCTCAGCGGCGCGAAGGCCCGCGGCGGCACGCCACGCTCGCCCGGCACGTCACCGGAGCCGCTTGTCCTGGAGCGCTCCTGAGCCTTCCGGACGCGCTTCCGCGGCTGCGGCCGGCCGTCTCCGAGGGTCTTCACGCACGCTCTCCCACTCCGGCCGACGGCTCGCGAGACCGCTCGATCCATGTGGAGTGTTCGAATACAGGGCTCTGACGAGGGCTTCTCCACAGAAGAAGCCGGAATCCGGCATCCACAGCCTGGGGACTGTGAAGTTGTCCAGATTGCGTCCACAGGGCCTGCTGTCGATACTCCATCAGGCCAGGTCACATGGTTGGGGATTTGTGGTCAACGATGATCCACAGCCTGTGGACAGAATCTTCGTCCACAGGTGCTCGACGATGTTGTCCACCGGCGGCCCACAGGCACGCCGTCGTTGTCCCCAGCTTCTCCACACCCCTGTCCACTGTTCGGCAACCCGACACCGCCTTTCACTGCCGAGAGTGAAAGGCGTCACACCGGGAGGGCGGATTGAGCTGTGGGGAACGGGGGTAAAGCTGGGGACAGCCCTGGGGAGAAGTCACCCCGCCCTGTGCATCGGGTGTGCAGAACTTTCGCGTGTCCACAGAACCGCGTGGTTGTCCACCGGTGCCACCCACAGGGGCAGTGGACAAAAAACCGATGTTGACCTGCGCAAACGACGTTATCCACGGTTTCCACAGGGCCTACTACTACTACCACTCAGAGTTAGCCAGGAATCAGCTTCGAAGCAGGGCCTGTGCACAACTCGAGCGGCGACCTCGGCACGCCTCTCGGCGCGACTTGACCCCGAGCAGCAACGAGTGTCGGTCCCGTACGTCAGACTGGACCCCGGCGGTCTCCCCCAGCCCTTCGGCAGGGAGCCCCGTTCAGACGACGAAGGCCAGCAGGGCGAGCGAGCAACAGCAGGAGGCGGTTCCGGTGAAGATCCGGGTGGAGCGCGATGTACTCGCGGAGGCGGTGGCCTGGGTGGCCCGCAGCCTCCCGGCCCGTCCGCCGGCGCCCGTTCTCGCGGGCCTTCTCCTGAAGGCTGAGGACGGAGCCCTCAGCTTCTCGAGCTTCGACTACGAGGTCTCGGCCAAGGTCTCGGTGGACGCCGAGATCGAGGAGGACGGGACGGTCCTCGTCTCCGGCCGCCTGCTCGCCGACATCTGCCGCGCCCTGCCGAACCGGCCGGTGGAGATCTCCACAGACGGTGTACGGGCCACGGTGGTCTGTGGCTCCTCGCGGTTCACACTCCACACCCTTCCTGTGGAGGAGTACCCGGCGCTGCCCCAGATGCCGACGGCCACCGGCACCGTTCCCGGTGAGGTCTTCGCCTCCGCCGCGGCACAGGTCGCCATCGCGGCCGGGCGTGACGACACCCTGCCCGTCCTGACCGGCGTCCGGATCGAGATCGAGGGCGACACCGTCACCCTCGCGTCGACCGACCGCTACCGCTTCGCCGTACGTGAGTTCCTGTGGAAGCCCGAGAACCCCGAGGCCTCGGCCGTCGCTCTGGTGCCCGCCAAGACCCTCCTGGACACGGCCAAGGCACTGACCAGCGGCGACACGGTGACGCTGGCGCTCTCCGGCTCGGGTGCGGGCGAGGGCCTCATCGGGTTCGAGGGCGCCGGACGCCGGACGACCACGCGACTGCTCGAGGGTGACCTCCCGAAGTACCGGACGCTCTTCCCGACCGAGTTCAACTCGGTCGCGGTCATCGAGACCGCCCCGTTCGTCGAGGCCGTCAAGCGCGTGGCCCTCGTCGCCGAGCGGAACACCCCGGTGCGGCTCAGCTTCGAGCAGGGCGTGCTGATCCTCGAGGCCGGATCCAGCGACGACGCACAGGCTGTGGAGCGTGTGGACGCCGTGCTCGACGGCGACGACATCTCGATCGCCTTCAACCCGACCTTCCTGCTGGACGGGCTCAGCGCGATCGACTCCCCGGTCGCTCAGCTCTCCTTCACGACGTCGACCAAGCCCGCGCTGCTCAGCGGCCGGCCCGCTGTCGACGCCGAGGCGGACGACGCGTACAAGTACCTGATCATGCCGGTCCGCCTCTCCGGCTGATCCCGGCGTGTTCCCTGTCATGGCAGTTTCCGGCGGGCAGGCTCAGCGCCGAGCGGGCTCACCGTGCTGCACCCCGCCGTGCTGCCCGGCCCGGGCGTAGGCTCGGTCCTGGGTACACATCGGCACAACGCTTAAGGAATCTCTGATGGAGCTCGGTCTCGTCGGCCTCGGCAAGATGGGCGGCAACATGCGCGAGCGCATCCGCCGCGCAGGGCACACGGTCATCGGTTACGACCGCAACCCGGACGTCGCCGATGTCCACAGCCTCGAAGAGCTTGTGGGCAAGCTCAAGGGCCCGCGCGTCGTGTGGGTGATGGTCCCGGCGGGTGCCGCGACGCAGTCGACCATCGACGAGCTGGCCGATCTGCTGTCCCCGGGTGACGTCGTCGTGGACGGCGGCAACTCCCGCTGGACCGACGACGAGAAGCACGCCGTGGAGCTGGGCATCAAGGACATCGGCTTCGTCGACTGCGGCGTCTCCGGCGGTGTCTGGGGCCTGGAGAACGGCTACGCGCTGATGTACGGCGGCACCGAGGAGAACGTCGCCAAGGTCCAGCCGATCTTCGACGCCCTCAAGCCCGAAGGTGACTTCGGTTCCGTCCACGCGGGCAAGGTCGGTGCCGGCCACTTCGCCAAGATGGTCCACAACGGCATCGAGTACGCGATGATGCAGGCCTACGCCGAGGGCTGGGAGCTCCTGGAGAAGGTCGACTCCGTCACCGACGTGCGCGAGGTCTTCCGTTCCTGGCAGGAGGGCACGGTCATCCGTTCCTGGCTGCTCGACCTGGCGGTCAACGCGCTCGACGACGACGAGCACCTCGACCAGCTCCGTGGCTTCGCCGCTGACTCCGGCGAGGGCCGGTGGACGGTCGAGGCCGCCATCGACAACGCCGTGCCGCTGCCCGCGATCACCGCGTCCCTGTTCGCGCGCTTCGCGTCGAGGCAGGACGACTCGCCGCAGATGAAGATGATCGCCGCGCTGCGCAACCAGTTCGGCGGCCACGCGGTCGAGAACAAGAAGTAGGACCGCACGAGAGCGGGGCCGTGGGCGGCAGCCTGCCCGCGGCACAGCTGAACACAGCAGAGCAAGCAGTCGGAAGGGTCGGCGACCATGCACGTCACGCATCTCTCGCTGGCCGACTTCCGTTCGTACGCCCGGGTCGAGGTCCCTCTCGACCCGGGCGTCACCGCGTTCGTGGGGGCCAACGGCCAGGGCAAGACCAACCTCGTGGAGGCGGTCGGCTATCTCGCGACCCTCGGCAGCCATCGGGTGTCGTCCGACGCCCCCCTGGTGCGGATGGGTGCGGAGCGTGCCGTCGTACGGGCCGCGGTCACCCAGGGCGAGCGGTCGCAGCTGATCGAGCTGGAGCTCAATCCGGGGCGCGCGAATCGGGCCCGTATCAACAGGTCGTCGCAGGTCCGGCCGCGTGATGTCCTGGGGATCGTGCGGACGGTGCTCTTCGCACCGGAGGACCTGGCGCTCGTGAAGGGGGATCCGGGGGAGCGCCGTCGCTTTCTCGACGAGCTGATCACGGCACGCTCCCCCCGCATGGCGGGTGTCCGCTCCGACTACGAGCGGGTGCTGAAGCAGCGCAACACCCTGCTCAAGTCCGCCGCCATGGCCCGTCGGCACGGCGGCCGCTCGATGGACCTGTCCACACTCGACGTCTGGGACCAGCACCTGGGCCGGGTGGGGGCGGAGCTGCTCGCGCAGCGGCTGGATCTCATCGCGACCCTGCAGCCGCTGGCGGACAAGGCGTACGCGGACGTCGCCCCCGGCGGCGGGCCCGTGACGCTGGAGTACCGCAGTTCGGTCGGTGACGAGGTGGAGCCGGCGCGCACCCGCGAGGAGCTGTACGAGCAGGTGATGGCGGCCCTGGTCCAGGCGCGTAAGCAGGAGATCGAGCGAGGGGTGACCCTGGTCGGTCCGCACCGTGACGACCTGGTGCTGGGTCTGCGCGGGATGCCGGCGAAGGGCTACGCGAGCCACGGCGAGTCCTGGTCGTACGCCCTGGCGTTGCGGCTGGCCTCGTACGATCTGCTGCGCACGGAGGGCAACGAACCGGTTCTGGTGCTCGACGACGTCTTCGCCGAGCTGGACGCCCGCCGCCGTGAGCGGCTGGCGGAGCTGGTGGCCCCCGGTGAGCAGGTACTGGTGACGGCGGCTGTGGACGACGACGTTCCGGGCGTGCTCGCCGGAGCGCGGTACGCGGTCTCCGCCGGAGCGGTGGAGCGGCTGTGAGCGGCCAGGACGATCAGGGTGGTGCCCCGCGGGGCCCGGCGAAGCAGCCGGAGGTCTCGGGCGTGGATCTGGCACGCGTGGCGCTGCGAGCCGCCAAGGAGCAGGCCCGTGCCCGGGGCGCGGCCGCGCAGCAGAAGAACCAGGCCAGACGTGGGGGCGGTCTGCGGTCGGGCGCCCGGTCCGACGGCCGCGATCCGCTGGCCCTGGGCTCGGCCATCAACCGGCTGATCACGGAGCGGGGCTGGGAGACGCCTGCGGCGGTCGGCGGTGTGATGGGCCGCTGGCCGCAGATCGTCGGTGACGACCTGGCCAACCACTGCGTGCCCGTGCGGTACGACGAGGATCCGGACGAGCGGGTTCTGACGGTGCAGTGCGACTCGACGGCGTGGGCGACGCAGCTCCGACTGCTCGCGCCGCAACTGGTGGCCCGTCTGAACACGGATCTGGGTCACGGCACCGTGCGGATGATCAAGGTTCTCGGCCCGGGGGGCCCGCAGCGCAGGTTCGGTCCTCTCCGCACTCCGGGGAGCAGAGGTCCCGGCGACACCTACGGCTGAGCAGGGCTTTCCCGGATCCACGGCCTCCATGGCCCCGGCGGGACGAGGACGTCCGCACGGCGGCTCACCCGCTTCTGTCCCGATTCGCCGACCGCGCAGGGATTCCGGTCTGTACGACTATGTGCCGCTTTGTGGTGTGCATGAAAAGTGAAGCGTCCCTCACCGTAGCGGGAGGTTGACAGCCCGAAGCGCACAAAGCCCTCGTGAGCCCTCCGGGGCCCCTGTCTGAATATGGGGAGTCGTCAGCCGCTCATTCAGGGCGGCACATGCGTACTCAGGCACCGGCAAACCCCCATTCATGTCAGCGCTACCGGTAGACTGGTGGACAATCCCGCTTCCTCGCGGGAGTCGTCGATACAAGCCGAACGACGCAGCCGCTCCCGCCTGCCGGAGAACGGCCTGTGCTGTGCCAGAAAGGGCGCTTCGTGGCCGATTCCGGCAACCCCAACGAGAACATCCCGTCCACAGCCGGTGAGCCCGGCGAGGTCACCGCCTCGTACGACGCCAGCGCGATCACCGTGCTCGAAGGCCTGGACGCGGTCCGCAAGCGCCCCGGCATGTACATCGGGTCGACCGGTGAGCGCGGTCTCCACCACCTCGTGCAAGAGGTTGTCGACAACTCGGTCGACGAGGCGATGGCCGGGCACGCGGACACCATCGACGTCACGATCTTCGCCGACGGCGGGGTGCGTGTGGTCGACAACGGCCGTGGCATCCCGGTCGGCATCGTGCCGTCCGAGGGCAAGCCGGCCGTCGAGGTCGTGCTCACCGTCCTGCACGCCGGTGGCAAGTTCGGCGGCGGCGGTTACGCCGTCTCCGGCGGTCTGCACGGCGTCGGTGTGTCCGTCGTCAACGCCCTGTCCACGCGCGTCTCCGTCGAGGTCAAGACGGACGGCTACCGCTGGACCCAGGACTACAAGCTCGGCGTCCCGACCGCCCCGCTGGCCCGTCACGAGGCCACGGAGGAGACGGGGACCAGCGTCACCTTCTGGGCGGACGGCGACGTCTTCGAGACCACCGACTACTCCTTCGAGACGCTCTCGCGGCGCTTCCAGGAGATGGCGTTCCTCAACAAGGGACTCACCCTCAAGCTCACCGACGAGCGTGAGGAGGCGAAGGCCACGGCGGGCGCCGACAGCGCCGAGGTGGTCGACGTCCCCGACGAGGAGTCGACCCGCACGGTCACGTACCACTACGAGAACGGCATCGTCGACTTCGTCAAGTACCTCAACTCCCGCAAGGGAGAGCTCATTCACCAGTCGGTGATCGACATCGAGGCCGAGGACAAGGACCGGCTCCTCTCGGCCGAGATCGCCATGCAGTGGAACACGCAGTACACCGAGGGTGTCTACTCCTTCGCCAACGCGATCCACACGCACGAGGGCGGTACGCACGAGGAAGGCTTCCGTGCGGCGCTGACCTCGCTGGTCAACCGGTACGCGCGCGACAAGAAGCTGCTGCGCGAGAAGGACGACAACCTCACCGGTGAGGACGTCCGCGAGGGTCTGACGGCGATCATCTCGGTGAAGCTGGGCGAGCCGCAGTTCGAGGGCCAGACGAAGACCAAGCTGGGCAACACCGAGGCGAAGACCTTCGTCCAGAAGGTCGTCCACGAGCAGCTGACGGACTGGTTCGACCGGAACCCGAACGAGGCCGCCGACATCATCCGTAAGGGCATCGCTGCCTCCACGGCCCGTGTCGCGGCCCGCAAGGCGCGTGACCTCACCCGGCGCAAGGGGCTCCTGGAGAGCGCCTCGCTGCCCGGCAAGCTGAGCGACTGCCAGTCCAACGACCCGACGAAGTGCGAGATCTTCATCGTCGAGGGTGACTCCGCCGGTGGTTCGGCGAAGTCCGGCCGTAACCCGATGTACCAGGCGATCCTGCCCATCCGCGGCAAGATCCTGAACGTCGAGAAGGCCCGGATCGACAAGATCCTGCAGAACACCGAGGTGCAGGCGCTGATCTCGGCCTTCGGCACGGGGGTCCACGAGGACTTCGACATCGAGAAGCTCCGCTATCACAAGATCATCCTGATGGCGGACGCCGACGTCGACGGTCAGCACATCAACACCCTGTTGCTCACCTTCCTCTTCCGCTTCATGAGGCCGCTGGTGGAGCAGGGCAACGTCTACCTCTCGCGCCCGCCGCTCTACAAGATCAAGTGGGGCCGGGACGACTTCGAGTACGCGTACTCGGACCGGGAGCGGGACGCCCTCGTGGCGCTCGGCAAGCAGAACGGCAAGCGGATCAAGGAAGACTCGATCCAGCGCTTCAAGGGCCTCGGCGAGATGAACGCCGAGGAGCTGCGCGTCACCACGATGGACGTCGACCACCGTGTGCTGGGCCAGGTCACGCTGGACGACGCGGCGCAGGCCGACGACCTGTTCTCGGTGCTGATGGGCGAGGACGTCGAGGCGCGCCGCTCGTTCATCCAGCGCAACGCCAAGGACGTCCGCTTCCTCGACATCTGAGTCGGCCGTACAAGCAAGCCGCAGTGCGAAAGGACTTTGACCAGCAATGGCCGACGAGAACACCCCTGTGATGCCCGAAGAGGAGCCCACCGTCCCGGGCGTGGGCATGCGTGTCGAGCCCGTGGGGCTCGAGACGGAGATGCAGCGCTCCTACCTCGACTACGCGATGTCCGTCATCGTGTCGCGTGCGCTGCCCGACGTACGGGACGGCCTCAAGCCGGTCCACCGCCGGGTGCTGTACGCGATGTACGACGGCGGATACCGCCCCGAGAAGGGGTTCTACAAGTGCGCCCGCGTCGTCGGTGACGTCATGGGCACGTACCACCCGCACGGCGACTCCTCCATCTACGACGCCCTGGTGCGCCTCGCGCAGCCCTGGTCGCTGCGGATGCCGCTGGTGGACTCCAACGGCAACTTCGGTTCCCCGGGCAACGACCCGGCCGCCGCCATGCGGTACACCGAGTGCAAGATGATGCCGCTGTCCATGGAGATGGTCCGGGACATCGACGAGGAGACCGTCGACTTCCAGGACAACTACGACGGGCGCAACCAGGAGCCGACGGTCCTGCCGGCGCGCATCCCGAACCTCCTGGTCAACGGCTCCGCCGGCATCGCGGTCGGCATGGCGACCAACATCCCGCCGCACAACCTGCGCGAGGTCGCCGCAGGGGCCCAGTGGTACCTGGAGAACCCCGAGGCCTCGCACGAGGAGCTGCTCGACGCGCTGATCGAGCGCATCAAGGGCCCCGACTTCCCCACCGGCGCACTGGTCGTGGGCCGCAAGGGCATCGAGGAGGCGTACCGCACCGGACGCGGCTCCATCACGATGCGCGCGGTCGTCGCGGTCGAGGAGATCCAGGGCCGCCAGTGCCTGGTCGTCACCGAGCTGCCGTTCCAGACGAACCCCGACAACCTGGCGCAGAAGATCGCCGACCTGGTCAAGGACGGCAAGGTCGGCGGGATCGCGGACGTCCGGGACGAGACGTCCTCGCGCACGGGCCAGCGCCTGGTCGTCGTGCTGAAGCGTGACGCGGTCGCCAAGGTCGTGCTGAACAACCTCTACAAGCACACCGATCTGCAGTCGAACTTCGGCGCGAACATGCTGGCGCTCGTCGACGGGGTGCCGCGCACGCTGTCGATCGACGCCTTCATCCGTCACTGGGTGACGCACCAGATCGAGGTCATCGTCCGGCGCACGCGGTTTAGGCTGCGCAAGGCCGAGGAGCGGGCGCACATCCTGCGCGGCCTGCTCAAGGCGCTGAACGCGATCGAAGAGGTCATCGCCCTCATCCGTCGCAGCAACACCGTGGAGATCGCGCGTGAGGGCCTGATGGGCCTGCTGGAGATCGACGAGATCCAGGCGAACGCGATCCTGGAGATGCAGCTGCGCCGCCTGGCCGCGCTGGAGCACCAGAAGATCACCGCCGAGCACGACGAACTCCAGGCGAAGATCAACGAGTACAACGAGATCCTGGCCTCCCCCGAGAAGCAGCGTCAGATCGTCAGCGAGGAACTGGCCGCGATCGTCGACAAGTTCGGCGACGACCGGCGCTCCAAGCTGGTGCCCTTCGACGGCGACATGTCCATCGAGGACCTCATCGCCGAGGAGGACATCGTCGTCACGATCTCCCGCGGCGGCTACGTCAAGCGCACCAAGACGGACGACTACCGTTCGCAGAAGCGCGGCGGCAAGGGCGTGCGTGGCACGAAGCTCCGGGAAGACGACATCGTCGACCACTTCTTCGTGTCGACGACGCACCACTGGCTGCTGTTCTTCACCAACAAGGGCCGGGTCTACCGGGCCAAGGCGTACGAGCTGCCGGACGCCGGCCGGGACGCGCGTGGCCAGCACGTCGCGAACCTCCTGGCGTTCCAGCCGGACGAGCAGATCGCGCAGATCCTGGCGATCCGCGACTACGAGGCCGCGCCCTACCTGGTCCTGGCGACCAAGGGCGGCCTGGTCAAGAAGACCTCGCTGAAGGACTACGACTCGCCCCGTTCCGGCGGCGTCATCGCGATCAACCTCCGGGAGACGGAGAGCGGCGCGGACGACGAGCTGATCGGCGCGGAACTGGTGTCGGCCGAGGACGATCTGCTGCTCATCAGCAAGAAGGCCCAGTCGATCAGGTTCACCGCGACCGACGACGCGCTGCGCCCGATGGGCCGCGCCACCTCGGGCGTGAAGGGCATGAGTTTCCGCGAGGGCGACGAACTGCTCTCGATGAATGTTGTCCGGCCCGGTACGTTCGTGTTCACTGCCACCGACGGTGGTTACGCGAAGCGCACCGCCGTCGACGAGTACCGCGTCCAGGGTCGTGGTGGTCTCGGCATCAAGGCCGCCAAGATCGTCGAGGACCGCGGTTCCCTCGTCGGTGCGCTGGTGGTGGAGGAAGCGGACGAGATCCTCGCCATCACGCTCGGCGGCGGTGTGATTCGTACGCGAGTCAATGAAGTCAGGGAGACGGGCCGTGACACCATGGGCGTCCAACTGATCAATCTGGGCAAGCGGGATGCCGTCGTCGGCATCGCGCGCAACGCCGAGGCCGGTCGTGAGGCCGAAGAGGTCGACGGGACCGATGAGGCCGAAGGCGCCACGGGCGAGGCTCATGCCGAGACCGTGGTCGAGGGCACAGTCGAGGGCACGGCGCCTTCGGCCGGGGAGCACGAGGAGTAGAGCGTGAGTGGAGCCACGGGCGCAGGTTCGGCCGCTTCCGGGGGAGGCGCGAACGGCGCCCGTGGCCCTGCCACGGACTCCCAAGGGGGAACTGTGACGGACACTCGGGGACCTCAGTACGAGGGGTACGCGACCGGGCCTCTGCCCGGTGAGCGGGAGCCCGCTTCGGGCCAGGCGGGGCCCTACCACCCGCCGCAGGCGTACGCGTCCCCTGCGGGCGGTACGCAGGGCGGAGGCACACAGGGCGGTGCGCAGGGCGCCACAGGCGGCGGGCAGGCGACGCGGCTGCCCCGCACGGGGGCGCGGACGACTCCGCGTACCCGTAAGGCGCGTCTGCGGGTCGCGAAGGCCGATCCGTGGTCGGTGATGAAGGTCAGCTTCCTGCTCTCCATCGCCCTCGGTATCTGCACGGTGGTCGCCGCCGCCGTCCTGTGGATGGTGATGGACGCGATGGGCGTCTTCTCCACCGTGGGCGGCACGATCAGCGAGGCCACCGGCTCGAACGAGAGCAACGGCTTCGATCTGCAGTCGTTCCTGTCGCTGCCGCGCGTGCTCATCTTCACCTCGGTCATCGCGGTGATCGATGTGGTGCTGGCCACCGCGCTGGCGACGCTGGGCGCCTTCATCTACAACCTGTCGGCCGGCTTCGTGGGTGGCGTGGAGCTCACGCTCGCCGAGGACGAGTAGGGCGCCGGGTATCGATTTTGGGACTGGCCCCGACGTGCGCTAATCTTCAGAAGTCAGCGCAACAGCGCGGCGGGGCTATAGCTCAGTTGGTTAGAGCGCATCCCTGATAAGGATGAGGCCACAGGTTCAAATCCTGTTAGCCCCACCAGCGAGAAGGCCCCCACCGGAAACGGTGGGGGCCTTCTGCGTATGCGGGCGCGAGCGGGACGTGGCGTCGAGACGCGGGCCTGTGTGAGCGCCGTCACGGCTTCTTGTCCGGCTACTGGCCACCCACTGCTGAACCGCTGGTGTGCGGGGTGCGAGTGGCGGCGGTGCCGTGGCACCTCCGCGTTCGCGTCTCGGCGACCGCCTGTGCGGGGGCATGGAAAAGGCCCCCGCCGGTGTGAACCGGACCAGGGGCCTGGGTGGCGTTCTCGGTGCCCTCAGGGCGGCAGCGGGGCCGAGTCCCCGGCAGGTGAGGCGCTGTGGCCGGAGCGGGTGCTGTCCGTCGCGTGCGTGGCGTCCGTGGAGTCGGCCGACAGCTGGCGGGTGGCGGGCGAGGAGCCGTGGGCCTCGGCGCGGATGCGCTGCTTCATCGTGGGTGGCAGCGCCCTGTCACGCGGGAGGGTCCATCGCACCGACTGCGTGGGCGCGGTTGCCGGGTTCGCAGCCGTGTGCTCGTGGCTCGTGACCGCGGGTTCCGCGGCCGTGGCCTGGGCCGTGGCGAGACCCAGCGACGCGAGGATCGCGAAGAAGGCGGTGACGAAGGCGGTCCAGATGCTCTTGACCTTGAAGGCGCTCATGGCCCCTCGCTTTCAGGTGGTCCGGTTTGCTTACCTTTCCGATGATGTGGATCCGGTCCACGGAAACCGGGACCGACGCCCCCGGTTCGCCGATCTTCCGATGAACACCACTCGTATGGTTCAACCGGTTCGAAAAGCTGCCCAGCGCTGCGACAGAGGGCTCCGAGAAGGGCTTGAAGCGGGTGGCGGCCGGGTTCCGGGGAGGTCACCGAACGGTATCGGCCGGTGTGTATAGTCGGGCGGCAGAAGTCCCTTACGTCAAGGAAAGACGAGGTCGCGCGGTGAAGAAGCTTCTCCTGGT
>Ga0247818_10000976_pt1 | contig 17972 bp, 12 predicted proteins | sample 13C_Glucose_Day1_FD_192424 | JGI IMG/M metagenome (GOLD analysis project Ga0247818, IMG submission 192424) | Soil microbial communities from agricultural site in Penn Yan, New York, United States - 13C_Glucose_Day1 | ecosystem: Environmental > Terrestrial > Soil > Agricultural land | place... | reverse complement strand
GTCCAACGGCACTCCGGCCGATGACATTGGTTTGCGTGTGCTGTTCAACGGCACGTTATTGAGTGAACTCGAGGACAGCGAAGTAGTGTCCCTGACCGACGCCGCCCCCGGCAAACGTGTCTTGCTGGAAATCGTCCCGATGCCGCCGGCCGATGGGGTTTACAAGCCCGGCAATTACTTTGGCAACGTCAACATGATCTTCAACGCGGTCATGCCTGGGGCTTGAGTGATAAATCATGAAACTTAAAAGACTGGAAAGAGTTGCGGGGCTTTTTGTTTGGAGCTTGATGGCGGGCCTATGGAGTGTTGAGTCGGCGATGAGTGCCACCATGGAGATCAGGGCGGTATTTCGACCGGATTCCTCCAAGCCTATGGATAACAAGTTCATTAATCAAACGCCTGTGACGGGGCATTGCCAATTGCAACCGGAGTTCTGTAACGACAGAGGTCTGTTCTCACTTCTGATGCCTATCGACTTCGTGTCTGTGGCGCCCATTGAAGCCAAGCACCCTGATTCGCGCAAAGGGGCGATGTTTCGCGTGCCAGGTCACTGGCAGGTGCTTCGTGTCAGGAATGTCGATACTCAAGAGTATGCGGAGCTGGAGGTGCGCATAGCCTCGATCGGCGGCCGTTATATCCTTCCGGATACCGCCGAAAACCTCGTGGGTGAAGGCGAACCCACTACTGTTCAGGGCTGGCACACTCGCTTATGGGGTGATTGGACATGGAGACCGCCGGCCCCCTGTCAGGCAACAGGCGGGATGTATACCGCGCCGAGCAGCAGAACCTTTTTCTGGATAACACCGACCGCGAATCAATGCGCGGCAAACGCCAACTACCGCATTTCGAATCTGGCTTACGACAGGATGCAGATCGGCTATGAGCTGCGCACACCTAATCCGTTGGGAATGTCTTCCGGTTTGTATGCCGGCGACTGGACCTATACCGTCGGTTCGGGGATGGATTTCGACATGGGCGACATCATGCAGCCCAGCAGCTCAACCCTGACCCTGAACTTTGTGCTGGACGTCCAGCACACCCTCAAAGTGGAAGTGCCACCGGGGGGCAACCGCGTGGAGCTGGTGCCGCAAGGCGGCTGGCAGTCGTGGTTGACGCAAGGGCGCAAACCGACACGGCTGTTCCGCGACCAGACGTTCAATCTTTCCGCCAGTTCACGTTTCAAAATGCAGCTCGAATGCCAGTACACACAGGATGGACAGCATTGTTCCCTGCGAGAACCCGTCAGCGGTCACGCTGTTCCCCTGAATGTCAGCGTCAGCCTTCCCCATGGGTTGAGCGATGCCAGTGGGAAACCGGTCAGTCGTTTACCGCTGCGGATTGACGGCAGTGGTACGGAACTGTTTCAACCGGGCATTTATGTGGATCGCAAACCGGGAACGCTGCACTTCGAAATTCCCGCCGCTGAAGTCGGCGAAATGATTCGTCCAGGTGTGACTCGCCAATACTCGGGCAACGTGACAGTGATCTGGGATTCGGATGTTTAGCGGCTCCGTGAACGCAGCCCGGTGCTTGATATCGATTTTAGGAGGCTAAAGGGATGAAGCGTTTTCAAGTGTTCCGGCAATGTGTAGGCGCGACTTTTTTATTGTCGGTGTGGCCGTCATCAGCCTGGGCAGAGGAGGTGTCGATTCAGGCCTCGTTCAAGCCGGATTCGGCGAACCCGCAGCGCAATAAATTCACTAACGACACGCCGTCCAGTGGTTACTGCGCCACGTACCCTCAGCAGTGTGTCGACAACGAAATGTTCAGCCTGCGGGTACCGATCCAGTTCGATTCCAGCGGGCCGATCACGGCCAATCACGCTGATCCGCGCAAGGGCGCGTGGATCAAGGTCCCGGCGCAGTGGCGAGAGCTGACCGTATTCCATGAAACCACGGGTAAACCGGAGTCCGTAAAGGTTCGCATTGCCGGCATAGGTTCCAGATATGTGACGGACGACGTGATCGGTCTGGTGGGCGGCGGGGATGATTATCGGCTCGCTCACAATCAACTGTGGGGCAGCAGTTGGGTGAACGCACCGGCACCTTGTCTGTACAGCGGCGTCGGTTTCTATGCGCCACAGACCTACGGTTTTTTCTGGAAAACCCCTGTGGAGGGTTCATGTGTAAAACAGGCAAAGTTCGATGTGCCGTGGATGCAATATCAGTATCTGGATTTTGCCTATGAGCTCGTGACTCCCAACCCATTGGGCATGTCGTCGGGAAAATATGTCGGCGATTTGACCTATTACCTCGGTCCCAACAGAGACTTCGACATGGGCGACATCATGCTGCCCAGCAGTCCGACCCTGACCTTGAATTTCACGCTGGACGTGCAGCACACCCTCAAAGTGGATATCCCACCAGGGGGCAACCGTGTGGAGCTGGTGCCGCAAGGCGGTTGGCAGTCGTGGTTGACGCAAGGGCGAAAACCGACCCGCCTGTTCCGCGACCAGACGTTCAATATCTCCGCCAGTTCACGCTTCAAAATGCAGCTCGAATGCCTATACACGCAGGATGGGCAAAATTGCGCTTTGCGAGAGTCTGTGACCGGTCACAACGTCCCCCTGAAGGTCAGCGTCAGCCTGCCCCATGGCTTGAACGATGCCAATGAGCAACCGGTCAATCGTCGGCCGTTACGGCTTGACGGCAGTGGCACGGAGTTGTTTCAACCGGGGATTTATGTGGATCGCAAACCCGGAACGCTGCACTTTGAGATAACCCGGGACCACGTCGAGGAGATGCTCAAACCGAATGTTGCCCGAAGTTACTCAGGCAACATCACGGTCATCTGGGATTCGGAAGTGGGTTGATGCCAGTCCCTCAATGCAGACGGCGAGACTGGCATCGACACGCATCTATTTCGACGGATCGGCCTTTTGCAGTGCTTCATGGGTCAAGCGTCTGCTTAACGCTTTTTCGTCATAGCCGATCTCGTTGAGCAACCGCTCATACACGGAGTCGGTCATCTCGGCGCCGGTAAACACCACGCTGTGGGGCACGGGCAGTTGATCGGCGAGATCCTGCAACTGTCGGCGCAACGGAGCCCGGTGCAGTTCCGACCATCGGGCGGAATGTACCCAGGCACGTTGCGCATCGCGCAACTGATCCAGTAGCTCGGGTTTGCCCCGGTAGATTCGAGCGTTACGGCTGTAGGCGTCGGGGTAGGCCTCGCGCAGGTACTTTTCCCAGAAGGGCTGTTCGATCATTTCATTGACCAGCCCGTCGCCGGCCTCCATGGAGATCACGGTGTCAAACGCCGTATCGAGGGTTCTGGCGCTCACACCAGCCGTGGGTTCGTAGAGCATCGTATTGGATTGCCATGGCAGGCCCAGGCGGTAGGCCAGGCCGGTTTCGTAGGCCAGGTACACCTCGACTTCATCGGGATTGCCCGCTCGGCTGCGGACATCGGCACCGGCGATGTCATCCACCCGCGCCAGGCGCGCGGCTCCTTTTGCCAGGGTCACCAGCCTGCTCTCCAGAATCGCGGCCGAAGTCGAGAGGGCATAGGCTTCGGTGGTCAGCACCTTGATCCCCATGTTATTGAACAACTGGGCACCGGCATCGGCGCAGGTGGTGGGGGCGGAGGTCATCTCAAACAGCTCGGTGCGCAATTCGGCGTCCAGGTCCATGGCCTCGATCATGCGCCAGACGCGCCCGCTGAGTTGTTCACGCAACGCTCCACCGGCGCGGTAGTCGGCCGATTGCTTGAGTTTCTCGATCAATGCGAAGAAGTCTTTGGAGCCTGGCTCGCTCATCAAGTCGTGCCAGGCTTCTTCCTTGAACGTGCCCAATCCGGCGACGACCTTAGTCCACCAACGGGAATCATCCGTCATCGGCCAGGCATTGATCGCATGCTCGGCGGCACGGAGGTAGATATGCCCGCGGCTCAGGCCCACCGACTTTCGGTACTCCTCAAAAGCGACGCGGTTTACATCGGAGAGCTGCTTGGCGAACAAACGCGTGCGGGCCACGATGCGTGCATCTTCGGAGCCTGGCACCACGGTCGGCAATTCAGTGAGCGGGTTCTCCATCAGGTCGAGGAAAAACCCCCGTGGGCGGCGTTTCTCGAACAGACCATCAGGCCAGCGCGTCACCCCGGTGTTGCTCAAACTGAGGAGCATCAGGTTGGGCATACGCTCGACATTGGGCAGCAGGCCCAGTTCCGGGTTTTCATCGAGCCTGAGTGTTTCCATGCGGGTCAGGTTTCTCAGGATCTCGACGGCGTCGGGTGTCAGGGTGATGTGGTTGTCCGTCAGGCGCAGGGTGCGCAGAAAGTGCATCTTGTCGATGCCGGCTGGCAAGTGGGCCAGCCGGCAGTCCCTGGCACTGAGCTGCTCCAACTGAGGGAAGTCTTCCAGCAGGCTGCCGGCTCTGGGGTTGAAGGTTGCCCGGTCCAGCGTCAGTGTGGTGACTTGATCCAGCAGGTGCTGGATATCGGGCAACTTGTCCCACCACTGATCGAGGTTGATGACTTTGAGCTCCGCCGACAGATCCAGTGCGTATCCACCTTCGAGGCTGGCGCTGCGCTCACCGAAGACTATCGATCTTCGTTCAAAACACTGCAACAGTCGGTCGGCGATGAAGCTACCGCCGTTTTGCATGTAGTCAGTCCATTCGGGATTACTCAAGCCCTCAAATGGGTCGCTATAGGACAGTGGCACCCAGCTTTCCAGGGTCTGTCGCAGCCTCTTTAGCTCGTTCTCCAGCGCGCTCATGACCTCGAACGGCTCCTCTTTGGCATTCAAGGATCGAGCGAAGGTTTCCACTTCGCGTTTATTCAGGTTGGGGTAGAGATTGCTTACCCGGTCTTCCAGCGTCGCGGCGGGTTTGGAAAACAGTGGGCCACGCAGCAGGGTGATCGTTTCCGGGGGCAGGACGGGCACGTTCGGTGGCTCGGCGAGCAGTGTCCTGCGCACGCTGGGCATTTCGGTCTTGGCCATGATCCATTGCTTGAAGAAAAGGCCTTGTCCGGGCCGGTAACCCAGTGCCTGTCGCCTGTTCGCGGGCATGGCGTGGAGTACCGACTCCATAAAATCCTCGGCTTCATGCAGTTTATTGTTGGCGCCGTCACGCACTTCGTATTGGCCGGATTCCTCGCGGATCAGCAGTCGCACGGTCGTCGCGTCATCGGCGCCGACGCTGCATCGCAGTAATCCGTCGAAGGCTCCTTCGCGCACTTCAATGCGCAGTTCGGCGAAGGTGTCGCTGTGCAGCCGCAAGGTGTTGAGCACCAGCCTTTCGGTATCCGCCCCCCACTGCGCGTCAGCATAAAAGCCCTCATAGGCGTGACTGAGCCGTGCTTCGAAGGCGGCTTCGCGGGCCAGGGTTTTCAAGCGCAGCGGCGGGCGCTGTTCTTTTGACAGGCGCTCCAGTTCAGCGCCACGGGCCCCGGTCAGCAGTGTTTCGGCCGTGCGGGCCGTCAGCTCCGGTACTGTTTGACGGAGCACACCGATACGTGGGTCGTCCGAGGTTTGCCCGGCCTGGTAGAGATAAGTGAAGATGTCTGTCCTGATCTCGCCGGCTTCATCACCCAGTCGATTACGCAGGGCCTGCACGCGATCACCCTTGGCGACCTGCGGGCCGAGCAACGCTTCCAGCTCGGCCTCGCTCAAGAAGTCGACAACGCTTTGCGCCAGTTGACCGCTCATGACAGGAGTGAGACTGGTGGCGAGGGTCTGTTCGTCAGTGGCCTGGCCGTTGCCATACTGGTGAAAGGGCCCGGTCAGGTCGGTGTTCTGGTAAACCTTCAGCGCTTTCTCTGCGGGCCAGCCGTCCAGATAGGTCACCAGAGACTCGAACCAGTAAGCGTTCGGTTCGAGGGGCTGCCCGGCACGGATTTGCTCGATCGTTGTGTCGATCTGTCGGTCAATCTTCAAACGCTGCAGGCTGTCGGCAAGCAGCGGCGGTGGTGGTGCATTGTCGATGTACATCCGGCGCAGCGCATCGTCGTCGGTGCCGCTGGCGATGCGCACTCGCTCAAGTGCTGCATCGCTGAAACCATCCACGTCATGGCCGAGGCGGCGCATCAATGTCGGGCCTTCCCAGTCCTGCGGGGTTTCACCTTCATGGGTCCAGGCACCCAGGCCATTGGTCTTCAATTCGGGTAAATAGGCATTGGCGCGCTGAGGATGCTTGATGCGGTAGCGACCCTGCTCTACCTGGTGTTGCACGGCGTAGTGTTTGCCCTCCAGTGGCAACACACTTTGCCCCTTGTGCGAATGCAGGCCGCGATCATCAGGTTGTGAACCGTCCGGCAACGTGAGTCCGGGCTGTTCGTAGGGTGTGAGATCGGGATGCCATAGCCGGGACTGACCGTTGGGCAACCTCACCGGTTTCATGCCTTCGATCAAGGGCGAAAGCCTCAGGCGCGCGAATTTGCCAAGCTCCGCACCTGCCGCAATAGCCGCCAGTTGAATGATGTTCGTCACCACCTCGACCATGTGTTCGGCGGCTTCGGTCCATAACCCTTCGGCCATGTCGACGATGGATTCGACCACGTCACTGGTGATCTGGTAGGCGGTGTAGACCATCATCAACTCACCCAGGAAGGGCACGAACGGGGTGATGACAATCAGCGCGACGTTGAAGATGTCCGAAACGATTTTCTTGAAGTTGTCCCACCAGGCCCAGCGGGCATTGCTGTCGGCATCGGCGGTGGACACGGCGATGTGTCTGGCGTCGTTGAGAATCTTGTTCAGTTTCTGCTGATAGAGATGCGTCCACAGACCGCCGTTGATCAACTCGGTACGAAAATGCAGTCGGGGGTGAGACACCGGTTCCTCGCGCCATGGCGGTCGCTGATCCAGTGGCTCTTTTTTGTGCCAGCGCACCTCGGTCAGGTTCTGCTGGAGTTCGGCGAAAAACAGCCCGCGTTGCTGATGAGGGACGAACTGACTGAAGTATTGGCGGTAGGTCATGCCGCTAGATCTGATCAGCTTGTTTTCCCGCAGTTGGCGCGTCAGTTCGTTGAGAAAGTCGGGAAGCGAGGGGTACGACTTCAGAGGATGTTCGGGGTCCTGCGGGACATAGGCAATCACCTGTTCGGTCTGCCATGTCCGATCCAGATCGGGGGCGATCAGGACGATGCCGGTCAGCGCCGTGTCCAGCATCGACAGTTCGTGAAAGCGCAGGTGCTTGCCTTTGAGTTTGAGGTTGCGTTCGCCCTCAAGCATCGCCAGCACGACGTCACGGGTGTAAGGCCCGATGTCGCCGGTCACCACTGCCAGCTGCGCCGCCGCTACGAATGCTGCTTTCTGACTTCTGACGACTTTTTTCTTCAAGAGCGTTTTGGCAACGGCATCGTCGGGCAACAACATGCTTTGCAGATATTGGTTGTATCGGGCGCCGATATCCAGTTCGCGACACAACGTCTGGAACTGAGCGATGGACATCTTGCGTTTGATCGGTTTGATGTCGAACAGCCCACGTTCATCGGGTTGGCTGATGAAATCCGAATCGGCTTCGCAGGTTTCAGAGCGTGCAAAGTTGTGCAGCGCGGCGTCCAGCAGAGAAACAGTTCGGGTGACTACACCTTTTGAAATATCGATGGCATACCAGGGCTGTTGCTTGGGTAAATAAAGATGCAGGAATGTTGTTTTGACGTCGTCCTCGACACCATAGTGTTGCTTGAGTGCGGCACTCAATAAGGGTTCGGCAAATTCATAAACATTCTGCAACTTGTTGAACAGCTGGTCGATGCTGTTGTGTTCGGTCCACAGTTTCAGATTGGCATCTTGTAACTGGCTGTGATCGTGCTGTGAGGCGGTTGTTATCCAAGTCGCGGGGCTTATTCGCGCGGAACTTAGTTCCCTGGCTCTTTTTAGTGATGAGCTTTTGAACACGAGAGGGATGCGGCTCTTGATAAACACGTAGTGACGGCCATTGTCGCCAAGTGTGTCCGGCTCTTGATCTGCGGTTATACGTCCTTGTAAGTCAGACATTGTTCTAATAAACCTTGAGCGTTGATAGGAGCTTCCAGCCTACCTTTCATCGCTCAAAGTTAAAGTTTGAATAACTGCTGTTAAGTCAGAGTTCGTCCTTGAAAAAACATTGAAATTATCAATATCGAAAATAATTATGTACCACCTATGCACACGACCGGTTCTGCTAACGCCGCACCACTTCAATCGGCAAGCAACCGGTGTTTCCGGTGGGTTGCAGGTACGGCGTCAGGATCGGCGCCATGCCCTTGAGCACTTGCACCGGCAGCGCTGAAGTGAACGTGAACATTTCGGCGGAGCGACCCGGCACGAAGGCGGTGAGGGTGCCGAAATGGTGATCGCCGATGAAGAACACGAACGTCGCCGTACGATTGAGGGATTTCGAGCTGATGACCCGTCCACCGGAACCGATGGCTGAAATGCGGTTGTCGCCGGTGCCGGTCTTGCCGCCCATGGCCAGCGGCTTGCCATCGGGGAGGGTGAAGCTGCCTGAAACACGTCTCGCCGTACCTGCATCCACCACTTGCGACAAGGCTTCGCGCATGGCCGTGGCGACTTCGGATGGCATCACCCGCTTGCCCACTTCCGGATCATTGATCAACTTGGTTTCGTACGGTGTGTCCGCCGCGAAATGCAGCGTGTCGATGCGCAGTGTCGGCATGCGCACGCCATCGTTGAGAATGGTGCCGATCAACTCGCCCAGCGCCGCCGGACGGTCGCCGGAGCTGCCGAGAGCGGTGGCCAGCGACGGCACCAGGTGATCAAACGGGTAGCCGACTTGCTGCCAGCGCTGGTGAATGTCGAGGAACGCTTCGATCTCGAGCATTGTGCGAATGCGGCTGTCACGGGCGCCCTTGTGACGGCTTTTGAACAGCCAGCTATAGACTTCCTGGCGTTCGAAATGGCTGGCCTTGACGATCTGGCTCCACTTGGCGTCAGGGTTATTCAACAGGTAGCCCATCAGCCACAGGTCCAGTGGGTGAACCTTGGCGATGAAGCCCTGATCCGGCAGGTCGTAGGCACCGGGGCTGTAGTTTTCGTACAACCGTTTAAGGCGTTCGTCGGTGAGTTTTTCGTTAGGTTTTCCGGTGGGCTTGGGGCCTTTGAGATGCGAACGCACAAAGGTATTGAAGCTTTCCTGACTGGCCTGCGGCAGCAAATAACGGTGAATTGCCGCCAAGCGAATCGGCGTCGGGCGCGTGCTGTCGAGGAAGGTGTCGAGCCGCGCCTGAGTGTCCTTGTTTTTGTACTTTTTCCAGAACTTCAGCAGGAACGAGGTGCCTTCGCGATCGGCGAAATTGGCCAGGTATTCCTGACGTCGAGGGTCGCGGTCGTCCTTGAGCAGTTCGGCGCTGCTGTTGGGGCCGGAATACGTGGTGTAACGCACAAGGTCGCGCATCAACCGAACGAACGGCAGGTTGATGGATTCGCGCAGGGCATCGCGCAAGGTCGGTATGCGAGCGTTGTCTTCCTTGCGAAAGTTATGAAACACGTGCAACCCGCCACCGGTGAAAAACGCTTCGCCGGGGCTGGCCGAGTATTTGCGATCCAGGGCTGCGGCGAGCATGGCCGGCAGGTTGTGGTCTTTGTTCTCGATCAGGTAATCGACGGCCCAGCGGCTCAGGCGGTCCTGGTCAGGGACGTCGAGTTTTTTCAGTTCAGGGACTGTCATCCCGGCATATTTATCGTGCAATTCGGCGATGATTTGCAGGTAGGTGGTGAGCACGCGCATTTTTGCCGTGGAACCCAATTCCAGCTTGCTGCCTTCGTTGATGTCGAACGGCTGGTCGGTGCTGTCAGTCTGAATCCGCACGCGCGCGCCATCCGGTGTCAGTTCAAACAGGGTGAAGCTGTAGCGCACCTGGGTGGTGCTGGTGGGGGTGAGCAGGCGTTCGCCCATCAAACCGATCTGCGTGGCAAACTCCGGATCGGCCAGATGCTTGAGGTACTCGGTGGCCTTGGATTGCAGGTCGCCTTGCAGGGTGCTGGTGGCGGACAGATCGAGGCGATCAAGGTCGTATAGCGGACGATTGAGCAACCCGCCCAGGCGGCTGCGCGCCACGCTGATGCCTTTGTTGGTTTCGATCGGTTGAATGGTTGGCTGGGTCTGCCAGTCGCGATAAGCGACGGTGCTGGCCAGCGCTGCCGCCGCGAATGGCGCATCGATCACGTTGTTCTGTGCCAGCAGCCGAATGTGGCTGTCGGTGAGGTCCGCCAGTTCATCACGGCCCTTGGTCAGGTAATGAGAAGGGCGGCGCTGCGCAATCATCAACGAGAGCATTTCACGCAGGGCCAAGCCCTTCGCGGCCATGGTCTTTGGATCCGTGGCGGTGCTGGCCAGTGTTTCGTTGGCCTTGTTGAAGTCGGCGCCGTACCAGACGCGCAACCCCTCTGCCATGCCATGCACTTCACCGTGGCCCGGCACGGCTGACAGCGGCACGCTGTTGAGGTAGTCGCGAACCACATTTTGCCGCGCCTCAAGGGTTTGCGGACCGGCCTGATACGCACGCACGGTGGCGGAAATCATCTGCCGGATTTTTTCCGCACCCGAGACAGTCAGGCCATCGGGCGAATGCCGGTACTTTTCAAGCTGAGTCGCCAGGGTACTGCCGCCCGCCGACTGGCCCGGCAGGTGAATCATTTTAGCCACCTGAGACCATGCGGCCATGCCGAAGCGCGGCCAGTCCACGGCGGGGTTCGCCAAGGGTTGTTTGGGGTCGAGCAGAAAGCGGTTCTCGATGAACAACAGGCTGTTGACCACCACCGGTGGAATCGATTCGAAGCTCGAATACAGCTGTTGTGGATATTTGAACTGGTACAGCGGTAATGCGCGGCAATCAGTGATCGACAGGCCAGCCTGGATTTTCTCCGAGTAAGGTACGAAAAGACCTTTGGCGCTGTAGTCCATCAGCTTTTCGGAGAAGCGGGTTTGGGCTGAAATTACATAGTCGCGCTTGAGTAACCGCGGCAGGAACTCGTTCAGTGAGCTGTAGCCCAGTCGCAAATCGAAAGGCCCGGCGCCAGGGTAACGAATGGCGTCGCTGGGACCCGGTTCCAGGGTGTAATTCAGAGACGCGGCGAACTTGCTGACTTCCCGCGCCTGAAACTTCGAGGTGCGCATTTCCTTCGCAGCAGCCAGTCCCACAACGATCACGATGATGAGCAACAGCAACCAAAACGCCTTCCAGCCGTGTTTGACACGGCTGCTACGTGGTTTTTCAGGTGATGGCGCTTCATCCACAGGTTCAGTCGGGACCACAGTTTTACTCGTATCGGTTTGCCACAAAGCGCCCATAGTCGATTGATCCATTTACGCAGATTTATCGGACTTGAGTGAAGCTTAGTCGGTGGTTGGCGATGGTGAAAAAATTGTGGGCATGGTTGTCGCCTATTTTTTCTGCCCCACACAAATCCTTGTAGCAGCTGCCGAAGGCTGCGTCCGGCTGCGAAGCAGTCGCCAATCCTGCAATCCCGATTTTTCCGGCAGGCCGCGGTGTCTGTTTTACGACTGCTTCGCAGCCGGACGCAGCCTTCGGCAGCTGCTACGGGGGAGGGAGGTGTGGTCGGTTAAGAAGCTTGATCTAGAGCTGTCGAGCGGTAAATAAGGTCCCTGCAAGTGCATGACGGTGCACCAATGCTGTGCAATACTCGGCGCCGTTTTCTGTAACGGGTGAAATCACTTTCAGCCAGTTAAAGTCTCTCCGTAAATCGCGCTTTTGCCCAGAGTTGTGGCTGCAATTTGTTATTTATAGAGTGAAAACGCCTGCTCAATGCTTTTTATACTGCACGACCCGCTGATCCTGGAGGTTTTGTCCTACAGGACGGTCCTGCTCACGAAGTGGACCGGTATCAGGCAAGCAATGGCTTATCGGTCAGCGCTTCGACACTCGGTGGTCATATCCAATAACAAGACGAGGATGTCCCCTATGCCAGTCGGCAATCACCTGCCCCACGGCGAGACCGCTCAAGGCGGCCCGCTGAAACGCGAACTCGGCGAACGGCATATTCGCTTGATGGCACTCGGCGCCTGTATCGGCGTCGGTCTGTTTCTCGGATCGGCCAAGGCCATCGAAATGGCCGGCCCAGCCATCATGCTGTCGTACATCATCGGCGGTCTGGCGATCCTGGTGATCATGCGTGCCCTCGGCGAGATGGCCGTGCACAACCCGGTCGCCGGCTCTTTCAGCCGTTACGCTCAAGACTACCTCGGCCCCTTGGCGGGCTTTCTGACCGGCTGGAACTATTGGTTCTTGTGGCTGGTGACTTGCGTCGCGGAAATCACGGCGGTGGCGGTGTACATGGGCGTCTGGTTCCCCGACGTACCGCGTTGGATCTGGGCGCTGTCGGCGTTGATCAGCATGGGCACCATCAACCTGATCAACGTGAAAGCCTTCGGTGAATTCGAATTCTGGTTCGCCCTGATCAAGATCATCACCATCGTAGCGATGGTCATTGGTGGTATCGGCGTAATCGCGTTCGGCTTCGGTAACGACGGTGTAGCATTGGGGATTTCCAATCTATGGACCCACGGCGGCTTCATGCCCAACGGCGTGCAAGGCGTGTTGATGTCCCTGCAAATGGTCATGTTCGCCTACCTCGGTGTCGAGATGATCGGCCTGACTGCCGGCGAAGCCAAGAACCCGCAGAAGACCATCCCGGATGCCATCGGCTCGGTGTTCTGGCGGATTCTGCTGTTCTACGTCGGCGCGCTGTTCGTGATCCTGTCGATCTACCCGTGGAACGAAATCGGCACCCAGGGCAGTCCGTTTGTGATGACCTTTGAGCGTCTGGGCATCAAGACTGCTGCCGGTATCATCAACTTCGTGGTGATCACGGCCGCGCTGTCGTCCTGCAACGGCGGCATCTTCAGTACCGGGCGCATGCTCTACAGCCTGGCGCAGAATGGTCAGGCCCCGGCCGGTTTCGCCAAGACGTCGAGCAACGGCGTACCGCGTCGTGCTTTGCTGCTGTCGATGGGGGCGCTGCTGCTGGGCGTGTTGCTCAACTATCTGGTGCCGGAGAAGGTTTTCGTCTGGGTCACCGCGATTGCCACCTTCGGCGCAATCTGGACCTGGGTGATGATCCTGCTGGCCCAGCTCAAATTCCGCCAGGGCTTGAGCGCCAGCGAGCGTGCCGGCCTCAAATACAAGATGTGGCTGTACCCGGTCAGTTCGTACCTGGCGCTGGCGTTCCTGGTGTTGGTGGTTGGCCTGATGGCGTACTTTCCGGACACTCGCGTGGCGTTGTACGTGGGACCGGCATTCCTGGTGCTGCTGACAGTGTTGTTTTATGTGTTCAAGCTGCAACCGAACACTGTGTCGCACGGTGCGGTGCGTTCGACTACGTAAGGTGCAGGGTTTGAAATGCAAAAAGCCCCGGTCGAGATGACCGGGGCTTTTTGGTTTCAGGCGACAGCGATGTGCGGTGAGCGATTCAAGCGTTTATTGAACTCCAGCCAGACCGCCAACAACCCCATCAACCCGGCCCCCACCAGTGCGGTGAAGAGTTGCATGGCAAACGCATCGTCGGTCAAGGCGTTGACCATGTCCGCCAACGGCGCCAGCAACACACCGAGGCAGAACACTTCCAGCGAAAAACGACCCATGCGCGAGCATTGCCGGGCCATCCAGTTTTGCGTCCAGTCGGTGTTCGGCAACAGTTTCGCCGTAACGTACGCCAGGGCCAGAAAGTGCAGCAATCGCACCGGCGACAGGTCGGTTTTGCTTATCGGGTAGAGCAGGTTGTTCAGCAGGGTCGGCATCAGCGCGTCATGTATGTCCGGCCATCGCCACGAAACAGTAATCACCCCGGCAGCCACCACGTAAATCGCCGCACAGACAAACAACGGCTGGCGCAGCAGTGGACGAGCCTCTGTCACCCGTGGCCTTTGCCAGTGAATTGCAGCGGCGCCGCCGAGTACAAACAGCAGTTGCCAGGTGATGGGGTTGAAGTACCACACGCCGTCTTTGATCGCGGCCAGGTTCCAGCCAAACGACGGCGCCAGCAAGTAAACGCTCAATGACACCGCTACTACCGCCCAGGTCTTGCGCACCAGCATTGGCAGCACCAGCGGCAACCCGGCCAGCAGCACGATATACAGCGGCAACGGATCCATCAGGTTCGGTTTGAAGCGCAACAATAATTCATCCGTCAACGCTTGCTGCGGGTTGGTGATGAAGTGGAGCATGCCCATTTCCTCGACCAGATCGCGGGTTTCCACATGGCTGTTGGCAAAGAACACGATGCCCATCAGCATCGCCAGCAGGAAAATATGCACCACATACAGCACCCAGACGCGGCGCAGGATTTTTACGCAGGTTCTCAGATAACCATCGCGCGCTAAGGCCTTGCCATAGACCAGGACCGCCGCGTAGCCCGCCAGAAATACAAAGACCTCTGCTGCATCGCTGAAGCCGAAATTGCGCAGGGTGATTTGACCCAGGGGGTTTTGGGGCACGTGATCCCAGAAAATGAAGATCAGTGCCAGACCACGGAAAAAATCGATTCGGTGGTCGCGTTCAGTCGTCATGGCAGCGGGCTCTTGAACGGTGTTTGTAGGAGGAGCGGGCGGCGTCACAAAAGATTGCGCGGCGCACGCGGCGGCGCAGGTTGCAGGGATTCACCAGCAATTGCAAAAGGGGGAGGTTGCGGGATATTTCTACGCATCGCCGAAGGTCAACCGCTTGCCTGAAAGCCCGGCAGCTTTACGATTTCTTACTGCGTCGGAATCGTAAACGAGCAAGTCAAAATGACCGTTGGTCTGGAATGGTGCGCTACCTGTCAGCTCTGACAGTAGACGCGTGCCTTGCGCTGACTTTAGGTTGACACCTGAAAGAGCGGCTGGCCAAGGAACGGACATGAAAGCCTTATGGAAAGAGTTTTCCACTTACGCGGTGGTTGGCGTGGCCAATACACTGATTCATTGGCAACTGTTTTATGTACTGCGCACCGCCGCCGAATGGACCCAGGCCGCCAGTAACGTTTCGGCGTTTTGTGTGGCTGCGGCGTTCTCTTTGTATGTGCATGCGCTGTACACATTCGACGCCAAATATTCGGTGCTTCGTTACCTGGTGTATCTCTGTTTCATGGGGGTGATGAGTTTCGTTGTCGGCCATTTCGCTGATGTCTGGAACATTCACGGGTTGGTGACCGTCGCGTCATTCTCGCTCCTGAGCCTGATTTGCGGGTGGCTCTTTTCGAGATTTTTTCTGCTCGGCGATCATCAGCCATGAAGGTTTTTCAGCGCGCAACGCGCCCACTGAAACAACTCAAGGCGCCGTCTCGACCGTTTGTTGTCGATCTGGATGGAACGCTTCTAAGGTCCGATCTTCTGTTCGAATGCGCCATGGCTTTTGTCCGTCGCCAGCCGTGGCGCTGGATACAGCCTTTGGTTTGGCTATGTCGTGGCAAAGCTTTTTTGAAAGAGCAATTGGCGAAGGCAACAGTTATCGACGTCACCCTGCTGCCCTACGACCCCGATGTGCTGGCCATGATCGAGGCGCAGCGCAAGGAAGGGCGGAAAATTGTATTGGCCACCGCCAGTCATCATTCCTTGGCGTTGCGTGTTGCCGAGCATCTGAAGGTGTTTGATGACGTCTTGGCCACAAGCCTTGAATGCAATCTGTCAGGTACACACAAGCGCGATTTGCTGGTGACGTTGTACGGTGAGAGAGGCTTTGATTACGCTGGCAATGCTTTTGAAGATCTGTCGATCTGGCGCGCCGCCGAACGCGCCTATGTCGTCAACCCGTTGCCGGGCGTCGAACACGCCACTAAAAGCCTGGTAAACGTCGAACAAGTGGTTCGCGCCGGCGCGACGAATCTCAGGGATTGGTACAAGGCGTTTCGTATCCATCAATGGGCAAAAAACACCCTGATTTTTGTGCCTTTGCTGGCCGCACACCAGCTCGGCACTCCGCTCTTGGGGGATTCAGTCATTTCTGAATATCGATCTGATCGATAAGAGCCGCATAGCGACGCGCGGCTGTTATCGATTTGGTTTACGCAGCCTCCTCATTCGGCTCAAAACTATCCGCCCGTGCCATCTGCCACATCCGTGAGTAGAACTCGCCGTTCACTTCTCCAGTGAGCAACTCCCCCGGTTTGGCCCAGTCGGCGCCTATGGCCAGGACACTGGCGATGTCGAAGGCGCTGACGATCTTGCCGCTGGCTCCTGGCTCGTTTGCAAAGGGGCGGGCAACGTTCACGGCACTTGCTCTTTTTCGATTCAAACTTGAACGGAATGGGACATCAGTCGTTTTTTGTCTTCATGTTTTTGCTTGGCCCGGGGAAGGGCGTTGATGCAGTAGTTGACATAGTAGAAGCCGAAAAGCCCCGTATAGACCAGGCTCATCCGCAGTTCGAAATTGTGTTCAGCCAAGGCATAGGCTCGTAGCACTCTTCGAGCTCGGAAGCACCAGAGGAGAGATAGCAACATCAGCAACAGGAGCAAGATGCCGCTGGCGATGAGGGTGTATGGATGGTTCACCGTACTGAGATTTCCGACAACGCCGATGATAATCAGGTACCAGACAAGGAACGTCGTACTCATGGTTTTGATTCGAGTGACCTCTTCAAGTGCGTTAAAGGTTTTGTACAGCCAGATATTCAGATAAAGACCACCCGTAGCCAACCCCAATAAAAACAGGTGAAACGTCTTTGTATTGATTTTTTCTTTTAGCGTTGAGATGTCGGACATACCGGGGGCTCCATTGGCTGCGAGATGGGCGAGTGACCGTTGATAAACGGGACGACCACGCTATCAAACTCGGACGTGGGAAATTTCCGAGCCGGTAAGTGGATAGCTCCTGTTGTTCACGCGATCCGGATGTCAGCCTTGTAATGCCCGTCTGATGACGGGCCCCTGGGGAGCATGGGATCCTTGCGGTTTTTACCCAAGGCCCTTTCTGATCCATGACACTTCCATCCGCTGATACACCGCGCCTCATCCGCATCGCCGCCGCCCTGTTGATAGGCCCCGACGGCCGCACATTGCTAGTGCGCAAGCGCGGCACCCAGGCCTTCATGCAGCCGGGCGGCAAGATCGAAGCCCGTGAACAACCGGTACACGCGCTGGCCCGAGAGCTGGAAGAGGAACTGGGTCTGGTCATCGATCCAGCGCACGCCCGTTACCTTGGGCAATTCTCGGCACCGGCCGCCAACGAGCCGGGATTTGTCGTACACGCCGAACTGTTTTTGCTGACCATCGACATCGACGTCACCCCGGCAGCCGAGATCGAAGAAGTGATCTGGATTGACCCGGCCACCGATGGCGATGTCACGCTGGCGCCATTGACACGGGACCTGATCCTGCCGTTTTATCGAGCATCGCTGACCGAACCTGCCTGATCATTACCGGACGAAGGATTGCTCATGATCCCGCTTCAAGACCTGCTGATTTTTGCTGCCGCCGCGTTGCTGATGGTGCTGACGCCGGGGCCGAACATGATCTACCTGATCTCCCGTTCCATCTGCCAGGGGCGTAAGGCTGGCGTGACGTCATTGCTGGGTGTGGTCGCGGGGTTCTTCGTGCACTTGTTCGCCGCTGCGGCCGGCCTGACCGCAGTGTTCCTGGCGGTGCCGATGGCCTACGAAGTATTGAAATGGGCGGGGGCATTGTACTTGCTGTGGCTGGCCTGGCAGGCAGTCAAACCCGGTGCGCGTTCACCGTTTGAGCCGCAGCAATTGCCGCCGGACTCATCGCGCAGACTGATCACCATGGGCTTTCTCACCAGCGCGTTGAATCCCAAGATCGCGGTGTTTTACCTGTCGGTGTTTCCGCAGTTCATCAACCCTGAACATGGCTCGGTATTCAGCCAAAGCTTCATCCTTGGCCTGACGCAGATCAGCGTCAGCTTCTGCGTCAACCTGCTGATCGCGCTGTTCGCGGCGGGCATCGCGTCCTGGTTCGTCAACAACCCGACCTGGCTGGCGGCACAGCGTTATGTCATGGGAGGTGTGTTGGCGGCGCTGGCGGTGCGGCTGATGCTTGAGCAACGCAGGACGGCGTGAACATGTGGATTGAACGGCT
>Ga0247818_10000972_pt1 | contig 17996 bp, 17 predicted proteins | sample 13C_Glucose_Day1_FD_192424 | JGI IMG/M metagenome (GOLD analysis project Ga0247818, IMG submission 192424) | Soil microbial communities from agricultural site in Penn Yan, New York, United States - 13C_Glucose_Day1 | ecosystem: Environmental > Terrestrial > Soil > Agricultural land | place... | reverse complement strand
CCATCCGCTCCATCCTGGCCATGGCCAGGAAGCCCGCGGCCTCCGGCACGTCCAGCACGTCGAAGGTGCGGCCGGCCGGGAGGATGACGGAGGAACCCGGCTGCTGCGACCACATCCGGCGGGCCGTGGCCGCGTTGCCGGTCGCCTGGCCCGCCCAGTCCGGGCGGGTGGGGTGAGCCCCCGGCTCCGCGCAGCCGGCGTCGCCGCACGAGCAGCGCTCCGCACCGGCCACGGCTTCGAGCCAGGTGCCGGGAACCACGTCCCAGTGCCGTTCCTGGGTGTACCACGCAGCGGCTTCGAGCAGCTGTTCGCTCCGCTGCTGGGGGATCCGTGCGGCTTCCGTCACTCCGATGGCCTCTTCCACGCACCACACAACTCCGGTCACCACCAGGGGTTACGGGCGCGCGTGCGCCCTTCCCGGCGGATCGATCCTGCACGTGGGGCGCACGGATGCACGGGCGGGGGCGCGCACGGGCAAGCGCACCGATGCGGGGGTAACCGTTCGCAGAACTGTGCCAACTCGCCACCGTCCGTAGCCGATGCAGATGAATATGCGCATTTCTCGTGCCGTGCCGGGCAGTGATGCCTCACCGACAACACCGCGGTCCCAGGGGGAAATATGGCAGCCAGGCCTCTCGTCGCCCGTCAGCCGAACGAACGGCTCCAGACGCTCATCCAGGAGGCGGCGTGTTCCAACGCCGGCCTCGCACGCCGGGTCAACATGGTCGGCGCGGAACGAGGGCTGGACCTCCGCTACGACAAGACCTCCGTGGCCCGCTGGCTCCGTGGCCAGCAACCGCGCGGGAGGGCGCCGGGAATCATCGCCGAGGCGATCGGCCGCAAGCTCGGGCGTACGGTCACGATCGACGAGATCGGCATGGCCAACGGCAAGAGCCTCGCGTCAGGCGTCGGCCTGCAGTTCGCGCCGACCGTGCTCGGGGCGATCGAGCAGGTCTGCGAGCTGTGGCGCAGCGACGTGGGCCGTCGCGACCTGCTGTCCGGGTCCGCGGTGGCCGCGTCCGCGCTGGTCGAGCCCAGCCGTGACTGGCTGATCACCGGCGCCGACCCGCAGGTGGCGCGGGCGGCCGGGAGCCGGGTCGGCATGCCGGACGTGGAGGCGGTGCGGGCGATGACGGCCGCGCTCGTCGACCTGGACCACCGTTTCGGCAGCGGGCACGTGCGGCCCGTGCTGGTGCACTACCTCAACAGCGTGGTGTCCGGGCTCCTTTCGGGGGCGTACCGCGAATCCGTCGGCCGTGAGCTGTTCGGCGCGGTGGCCCGCCTCACCGAACTCGCCGGATACATGGCCGTCGACACAGGCCAGCCCGGCCTGGCCCAGCGGTACTACATCCAGGCGCTGCGGCTGGCCCAGGCAGCCGGCGACCGGGCGTACGGCGGCTATGTGCTCGCCGCTTCGATGAGTCACCTCGCCGCGCAGCTCGGCAACCCCCGGGAGATCGCCCAGCTGGCGCGGGCGGCCCAGGAGGGCGCCCGGGGCCGCGTCACCCCACGCGCGGAGGCGATGTTCCACGCCGCCGAGGCGCGGGGCCACGCGCTGATGGGCGACGCCCGTACCTGCCAGGTGGCCGCGAGCCGGGCGCTGGCCGCCCTGGACCAGGCCGACCCGGACACCGGCGACGACCCCGCCTGGATCGCCCACTTCGACGCGGGCTACCTCGCGGACGAACTGGCGCACTGTCACCGCGACCTGGGCCAGGGCGAACCCGCCGCCCGGCGCGCCAAGGAGGCCCTGGCCGCGCTCCCGGAGTCCCGTACCCGGCGCCGGGGCATCGGCCTGGTGCTGCTGGCCTCGGCCCAGGTGCAGCAGCGCGAGGTGGAGCAGGCCTGCCACACGGGGCTGCGGGCGATGGAGCTCCTGGGCACGGTGCGCTCCAGCCGGGGCGCTGAGTATCTGGACGACCTCCAGCAGCGGCTGGAGCCGTACGGGAACGAGCCCGCGGTAAGGGAGTTCGGCGCCAGGCTGGAGCTCCAGGCCGCCTGACCGGAGGATTCGGGGGGCTACGCCGTCGTCGCCGTGGGCGTGCCGGGCCTCACCGCTGTGTGGAGGGGTGGTGAGGGGCCTCGGTCGCTTGGCGCCATGCGCGGGCCACCCGGTAGCGTGAGCCGACGATTCCATAGGTTGACACGTAGGAGTCCCGGTGACGCAGAGCGGACAGGGTGACGAGCGGCAGCTTCCCGCCGTACGGCCCGCGCACGAAGGTGTCGTGCTGCCCGCGGAGGGCGGCGCCCCCTGGCCCGTGGGCGGGCAGCCGGACCAGGCCGCGCCCGCGGGCGGGCAGCCGTGGGGCCAGCCCTGGGGGCCGCAGGCCACGCAGGACGGCCAGGCACCGGGGCAGCTGCCACCGGAGCAGCACCAGCCGGGCGCCTACGCCCCGCAGCACGGGCAGTACCAGCCCCCACAGCAGCCGTACGCCCCGCAGCAGGACCCGTACCAGCGGGACGCGTACCAGCAGGACCCGTACCAGCAGCAGTCCTACGCCCAGCCCCTGCCGCCCGAGGCCGCCCCCGGCACCGGTCACGCCGCGGGCCAGGGCGGGGACGCGGACGCCACGCAGTACATCGCGCCCGTGCCCGGCGGCCCCCTGCCCGGAGGGCTGCCGCCCGAGCGCCAGGCCGAGTCCACGCAGTACCTGGGGCAGTCCGCCGCACCCGGGCAGCCGTCCGACGGTGACGCGACCCAGTACATACCCCCGGTGCCCGGCGGCGCTCCCTACGGGATCCGGCCGGGGGCCCCGGGCGACCGGCAGCCGCCCGCGGAGTTCGACAGTCTCTTCCGCAGCGAGGAGCCCGCGGGCGCCACGCAGCAGATGCCCCACTTCGACCCGGGCCACCAGCAGCCGCAGCGGCCCCACCAGGCACAGCAGCAGCCGCAGGGTGCCCAGCCGTACCAGTCCGGTCCGCAGAACCTCTCCGGCGCGCACGGCGGCGGCGGCGAGCCGGACCAGGACCGCGGCGCCCCGCGCAGACGGTCCCCGCACATCCCGCTGATCGCGGCGGTGGTCATCGGCTGCGCCGTCATCGGTCTCGGCGCGGGCGCGCTGATGAGCGGCGGCGACGACAGCCCCTCGGACGACAAGCAGCCGGTGGCCTCGCAGAGTTCCTCGGCGGCCGGCTCCGCCGAACCGGCGGCGGACCCGGCGAAGCCGCAGGCGGAGGCTCTGGACAAGCTCCTCGCCGACAGCAACAACAGCCGTGCGGCCGTGATCAGCGCCGTCGAGAAGATCAAGAGCTGCCGGGCGCTCGACCAGGCGGCGACCGATCTGACGGGTGCGGCCACGCAGCGCCGCAGCCTCGTCACCCGGCTGGAGACGCTGAGCCTCGACCAGCTCCCCGCCCACGCCGAGCTGAAGGACGCGCTCACGAAGGCCTGGCAGGCATCCGCGGAGGCCGACGATCACTACGCCGCGTGGGCCGGGCAGGCCAAGAACGACAAGAAGGTCTGCAAGGGCGGCACCGCCCGGTCGACGGGCGAGACGGCCAAGGCCGAGAAGTCCAGCAGCGATGCCACCATCGAGAAGCGCAAGGCCTCGGGGCTGTGGAACACCCTCGCGCAGAAGTACGAGCTGACGGAGCGGGCGCCCACCCAGCTCTGACGCGACGGCCCCGGCCCGGCCCTGCGTGCCGGGGCCCGTGCCGGGACGGGCCCCCAGGCGTCAGCTGTGCGGATCGGCGCCCACGAGGGTCTGCGTGACGTCCACGAAACCCTTCTTCGCCGAGGTGAGACGCCCCTGGCGGACCACCTGGAAGGTCACCCGCGCATTGACGATCCGCCCGTAGGGCGCCGTGCCGACCATGTCCTGGAAGCGCCACCGCAGCACGGGAGTGAGACCGCCGGTGTCCACCTCGGTGCCCCGGTTGAGGCTGACCGAGATGCCGCCCGCCGTGATCGAGGACTCGTCCATCGCCTCGACGACCGCCTTGAGGACCGTGTAGGCGATCCACGTCGTCTGCACGCCCGGGTCCTCGGGATCGATCCGGTTGTCCCCGAAGGCGTACGTGTCGATCACCTGGCGCATCTCGTCCCAGCCGGCGTCCTCCGAGTCCGGGTACCAGCCGGTCACCAGGGCCCCCTCGAACGGGCTGTTCGGGCCGCCGGAGCGGTTGATGAGGCTCTGGCCGACACTGCCCAGCACGGACGAGATCCGCACCTCGCTGCCCTGCGGCTCCAGCCGGCGGAAGGAGTCGAAGAACGTCCCCGTGCCCTCCCCGAGCACCGCGGTCACGCAGCCGTCACCCGCCTGTACGAGGGCCTTGGCCGCCTGGGAGTCGTACGACGTGGCCTCCTCGGGCGCGCTGATGTCGTAGACCCCCGGGCGGTGGCTCCGGCTGAGACTCGTGTCGAGCAGCCCGGGCATGGTGTCGCCGACCAGGCTGTCGGGCCGCACGAGCGACACCTGCTCGCACGTGGCCGCCAGCTGCTCACCGTTGCCCGCGACGAGCGCGGGCTGCCCGCCGTTGACGGGGTAGGACAGATAGCTGGTGAACTCGTCGGCGGAGGCGCCGTACCCGCCGATGTACGGGATGCCCGCGGCCTCCAGCGGGGCCAGGAACGCGCGGCCGTGCCTGCTGTACGAGCCGATGACCGCCGCCACGTCCTGGTCGGCCGCCCGCCGTGCGCACGTCGAGGCCCCGGCGGCGGTGTCCTGCTCGTTGCAGGTGAGCACCCGCAGTTCGTGGCCGTCGATCCCGCCCTGCTCGTTGATCCAGCGGGCGTACGTCCTCGCCATGGCCGGCATGCCCGCCATGTTCACCGCGTCGGCTCCGGCGGTGTCCGGAGCCCAGGTCATCACGGTGACCGGATCCCTGGAACCCCCCGACGCCCCGGGGAGGACCCCACAGCCGGATACGAGCAGTGCGCCGGCCGCCGCAGTTGTGAGGAGTCTGTGGGGGCGGGAGGAGGTGAGGCGTCGCCATCCGGTCATGGTCATGAACTTTTGCGCCTCGCGGGTAACGCAGCAGTGTGCCGTGGTCAACGCTCGGTGACGTGAAGGTGAATTACGGGGGGCTGCTCGCGTCCGCCGGAGGGGAACGTACGATCGACAACCGTGCAGCAAGGTTCGGAGAACACTTCCCGTCGCGGCCGTCGCTCCTCCACCATGGGCGGCATGCCGCTCAACGACATGCCGTGGTGGCGCTGGCGCAGCAACGTGCGCTCGGCGCTGCACATGCTCTCCGACCCCGTCTTCCACCACGAGTGCTGGCTGGCCGGCCGGGAAGGGTACGGCGACGTCACCGACGCCGTGTACCGCCTGGTCGAGGACACCTGGCTCGACAACTGGTCCGCCGAGAAGTACGTGGGCACGATCTTCCGCGACTCCGCGGAGGCCGCCCTCGTGGACGTCGCCGCCCTGCGGGTGCTGCGCATCATGCACCAGATAGGCGCGGACGCCCCCGTCTCCGCGTATCTGGAGCACCCGGGCTGGAACGAGGCGGTCGTGGCCGCCCGCGAGGCCCATGTGATGCTCGCCACCAACGACGGCGAGGACCCCGACACCCCGCCCCGGTCCCTGGACGTGCTCCGCATCATGACCAGATCGGCGTGACCCGCGGGCGGTGTGGCACCCTACGGGAATGACCGCGCCGCAGCCTGCCGAATCCGTACCCGCTGCCTCGGACGCCCCAGCCGAGCAGTACGTCCTCACGCTCTCGTGCCCCGACAAGCAGGGCATCGTGCACGCCGTGTCGAGCTATCTCTTCATGACCGGCTGCAACATCGAGGACAGTCAGCAGTTCGGCGACCACGACACCGGTCTCTTCTTCATGCGCGTCCACTTCTCGGCGGATTCCACGGTGACCGTGGACAAGCTGCGGGCGAGCTTCGCCGCGATCGGCGAGGCGTTCCGGATGGAGTGGCAGATCCACCGCGCGAGCGAGCGGATGCGGATCGTGCTGATGGTGAGCAAGTTCGGCCACTGCCTCAACGACCTCCTGTTCCGCTCGCGCACCGGCGCGCTGCCCGTCGAGATCGTCGCGGTCGTCTCCAACCACACGGACTTCGCGGAGCTCGTCGCCTCGTACGGCGTCCCCTTCCGCCACATCCCTGTGACCAGGGACAACAAGCCGGAGGCCGAGGCGCAGCTGCTGGAGCTCGTGCGCGGGGAGAACGTCGAGCTGGTGGTGCTGGCCCGCTACATGCAGGTCCTCTCGGACGATCTCTGCAAGCAGCTGAGCGGCCGGATCATCAACATCCACCACTCGTTCCTGCCGAGCTTCAAGGGCGCGAAGCCCTACCACCAGGCCCACGCCCGCGGTGTGAAGCTGATCGGTGCGACGGCGCACTACGTCACCGCCGACCTCGACGAGGGACCGATCATCGAGCAGGAGGTCGAGCGCGTCGGGCACGGTGTCACACCGGACCAGCTCGTCGCCGTCGGACGCGATGTGGAGTGCCAGGCGCTGGCCCGCGCGGTCCAGTGGCACGCCGAGCGGCGCATCCTGCTCAACGGCCGCCGTACGGTCGTCTTCGCCTGAGCCGCCCGGTCGTCCGGTTCACAGCCGGGTCGTCCGGTTCACAGCCGGCTGAGGGAGGCCGCGGCGCACAGGACGTCGCGGATCGCCTCGCGGTCGCCCTCCTGGCCCGCCGCCGCCTCGACCGGCGACACGTGCCCGGCCACCAGCCGGCAGAACTCCACGCCGTCGAGGGCGACCTGCGCGACCGTGTGCGCGGGGGAGCCGAGAGCGGCCGGCGAGTCGAGCGCGATGTACCAGTCACCGCCGCCCCGGCCCTCCACCTCCAGGTGCAGCGAACGCCCCGGGCTGCCCGCCGTGACCAGGTGCCGGGCCGGTCCGGCGAGACCCGCGCGGCGACGTCCGGCGAGGGTGGCGGGCAGCAGCCGGGCCGCGAGGTCGATCATGTCGTGGAGATGGGCGGAGGCGGGCGGCTCGTACGGGTAGTCCACGGCGTCCGCGATGTCCCCGCCGTGCACCCAGCACTCGAAGGCCCGTTCCAAGAGCGAGTCGTGCAGCGGGAGGGCGAAGCCGCCGTAGGGGACGGAGATGTCCTGGACGCCGGCGAACGACACCGTGCGTACGAGGGTGTGGCTCTGGTCACGCCACGGCGCCCGTACGGCCCGGGTGGGCGGCCGGCGCGCTGACGCCCAGAACGACTCGGTGCGTTCGGTCGGGGACACCGGCCTGCCGCCCTCGCCGAGCGGATCGTCCAGGCCGAGCGCCGTGGACACCAGGCCGTCGACGGCCATCAGGTGGCCGATCACCCCCGCGACCGTCGTCCTGCGGTTCACCTGCCGCTCGCCTTCGAACCACTTCAGCCGCACCGGAGCGTGCCACTCCGAGTCGCCTATGTCCCGCAGCAGGGCGTCGAGCCTGGCGGTCTCCGCGTCGTACGGAGCGGCCCAGGACGGGACGGGGATGCGGGCCGGGCGGCGTCCCAGACAACCCTCCAGGACCCGGGACCTGAGCATCGGGTCCAGGTCCAGGGTGCCGTCCGTGTGCAGCAGTCCCACGGCGTCGCGCAGCCGCAGCGCCTCGTCGGCGCAGGGGGCGCACGAGGTGAGGTGTTCCTCGACCGCCGCCGTCTCCTCGGCGGAACAGGCGGCCAGGGCCCAGGCGCCGAGCAGTGACTTCAGCACCCGGTGGGAGAACGGCGGGCCGGGCGGCTCCGGTGGCTCCGAGCTGCCGAATGCCGCCGGAGGGAGACAGTCCCAGTCGTCGGCGGCCGCCCGGGGGCCGGGTATGCGCCGTTCCACCGGATGCTCGCCGTCGCGGGCGCCGTCGCCCTGGCCCTGGTTCATGGCGTCGGCCCGTAACCGGGAGGCGCGGAATCCGCGGACGGCCGGGTGTTGGCCGTGGAGAGCAGCTGCAGCCCGAGCCGCAGCCGGCGCCGGGCCTCGTCCCCTGTGACGCCGAGATCGGAGGCGGCCTGGCGGTAGTCCCGGCGCTGGACGTACGCCAGCTCCAGGGCGGCGCGCAGCGGGGCGGGCATCGAGGCGACGATGTAGTCGGCGCGGGCCGCGGCGGTGGCCTTGAGCACCCGGTGCTCCAGCTCCTCGGACCAGGCCTCCGCCTTCGCCTCCGCGCCCTCGGCCTCGCCGTGCGCGCCGCGGAGCCGGCGCACGGCCTGGCGGTGGGTGAGGCGCGCCACCCAGGAGCGCATCGGGCCGTGCTTGGGGTCGTACGCCTCGGGGTTCTCCCAGACGTAGCCGAAGACCTCGCGGGTCACCTGGTCCGCGGCGTCCTCGTCGTCGAGCATCCGGTGGGCCTGGCTGTGCACCAGGGCGGCGAACCGGTCGTAGAGCTCGCCGAGGGCCGCCGCCTCGCCCCGCGCCAGCCGCTGCTGCATGCGGCGGTCCCAGCGCGGTGGTGCGTCCTTCGCCATCGAGCCCCCAGCCCTGTTCCCCTCGTCAGGTCGAATGTAGTCGGCGGTATCGGGCGTGCACGTACCTTTGCGGCAAGTACGTCCCCCGAGCGGCGCCGAATGATAAGGAATGCATGGCGCCTTGCCGTTTCCTGACCGGGTAAACGATCCTTGAGCGATCATTTCCGGATGAATCGCTGACCGGCGATGCGCGGAACGGGGTTTCGCGGGAGCTCACGAGGGCAGGCGCGAGGGGGAACGGTAACTTCCGGATCCTCCGGACCCCCCGGACGAGAGGCCGAGCCGCGTGACGCTGAAGGTGGACGAGACCCAGCAGGACGCGTGGACCGTGCTGCGCATCCACGGCGAGCTCGACCTCGTCAGTTCGCCCGTGGTGCGCCAGTCGGTCCACCGCGCGGTGGCCGCGGGCCGGCACGAGGTGGTCCTCGATCTCTCCGGTGTCTTCTTCTGCGACTCCAGCGGTGTGAACGTCCTGATCGCGTCCCGCCGCCTCATGAAGTCCTGCGGCGGCAGGCTGCGGCTGATCCTCCCGGCCCGTGGCGCGGTGGACGGCTCGCACGTCAACAAGGTGCTCGGCGCCCTCGGGGTACGCCGCCTCTTCGAGGTCTACCCCGACGCGGACACGGCGACCGACGAGGAGTCCACGCCGCTGACGGCCTGACGCGCCGGGGCGGAGCGAGGTTGTGACAGCCCCGGTGGGAGTTGGTGACACGTGACGCCGGCCGGCGACGTACGCTCCCCGCATGGACAGCGCAGAGTACGAGCGCAAGATCGCTCACCGCTTCGCCGCCTTCGACCAGGACGGCAACGGCTACATCGACCGCGCCGACTTCAACGCCGCCGCGGCCCGTCTGCTCACCGAGTTCGGTACGACGGCCCGCTGCGACAGAGGCCAGGCGCTCTACACGGGTGCCGAGGCGTTCTGGCAGGGCATGGCGGGGATCGCCGACGTGGACGGGGACCAGCGTGTCACCCGGGAGGAGTTCGTCGGCGGGGCGGTGAAGCGGCTACGGGACAACCCCGATCGCTTCGCGGAGATCGCGCGGCCCTTCCTGCGGGCGGCGCTCGCCGTCGCCGCGGGTTCGGACCCTGAGGGCGCGGCGCCCGCCTCGGCCCCCGTCGCCGCGGTGGAGCGCGCCCTGCGGGTGCTGGGAGCGGCGGACGACATCGCGAGCGTGGCGGCCCGGAGCCTGGACACCGATCAGGACGGCCGGATCGCGGAGCCGGACGCGGTCGCGGCCTTCTCCGCCTACTTCACGGTGATCGAACCGGACGCCTAGGCCACAACACGCCCGACGGAGTGCCCAGTTCACTTCCTTCCGCGGCCCGGCCCCCGGCACGCGCGCGCCGGGGACCGGTTCCGGGTCGCGGGAGGTCGAGGGCCTCCGGGGGCGTACGGAAGGCAGCCCCCGGGTCACGCAGCGCATCCGGTGACCCGATGCGCCCCGGGGGCGGTCTGTCACCGGGCGGAGTCACGCCGTCCGCCTCGGGTACGCTCCGTGGGATGCGAGCGGTACTGGAACGGGAGGATCCGGGGGTGGCCCGAGCGGCCGCCCCGGTCGGCCGACGGTGCCCTGCTCGCGGGCCACGGAGCAGCGCCGGGCCTGCCGGGGGCTTGATCCCCGCGCTGCCGGCGCGCTTCTGTTCGACTCTCCGCAGCACGCGTCGCACAGTATGGACCACGCGTACTCCTTCGCGCTGGAATATGCCCGAAGCGCTTGTTGCGGTGACTGTACGTCAACCATGCTGTCCTGCAGGGGAGTCACGTTCCGTGACCCTGAGGAGGCGCTAGGCGATGTGTCCGCCGGTTCGGATGGTGTGAGCGGTGCAGGTGCTTCAGGTTCAGCTGGAGGTCGGGCCGGATCCCGCAGAGGTGGGGCGGGCCCGCAGATGGGCGCGGTCGCGACTGATCGGGTCCGGGTTGGAGGACGACGAGCCGCTCGCGGAGACGCTGATCCTGCTGATCTCGGAGCTCGTCACCAACGCGGTGGTCCACACGGGCTGCCCGGCCGTGCTGCGGATGCTGTTCGGTGCTCAGGGCTCCGCGGGAACCGTCCGGGTCGAGGTGGCCGACAGGAGCACCCGCCCGCCCCAGCCGCGTCACGCGGAGGGCGAGGACACCGGCGGCCGCGGGCTGGAGCTCGTGGACGGCCTGGCGGACCGCTGGGGCTGGCAGCCGGAGGGCGCCGGGAAGAGGATCTGGTGCGAGGTGGACCGCGGCGGCCCGGTGATGGTGCCGGTGATCCAGGAGCAGCCCGGTGACCGGGCAGCCCGCCTCTGAGGTCCCTGCCCTTCGGCCGTCCGCCCGGTGCGGCTCGGTGCGTGCGCCTACGTCCGCTCGGCAGCCGTCCGGCTCCCGCTCGGCGGATCGGGGCCGATCGGGGCAGCTCGGCGCCCGCTCAGCGCCCCGTGACCTCCGACCGGAACGTCCGCCGGTAGACCGTGGGTGACACCCCCAGCGCGGCCTGTACGTGCTGCCGCAGGGAGGTGGCCGTGCCGAAGCCGGCGTCGCGTGCCACCTGGTCGATCGACAGGTCCGAGGACTCCAGCAGCTGCCGCGCCCGCTCCACCCGCTGCTGGGTGAGCCACTGCCCCGGGCTGACGCCGACCTCCTCGCGGAACCGCCGCGTGAAGGTGCGCACGCTCATCGACTCCCGCTGCGCCAGGTCGCGCAGCAGGATCGGCTGCTCCAGCCGCCCCAGCGCCCAGGCCCGCGCGCCCGTCGTGGTGGCGGACCGCGGTTCGGGCAGGGGCCTTTGGATGTACTGCGCCTGGCCGCCGTCCCGGTGCGGGGGCACGACGGTGCGGCGGGCGACGTCGTTGGCGACGGCGGTGCCGTGGTCGCGCCGCACGATGTGCAGGCAGAGGTCGATCCCGGCGGCCACCCCGGCCGAGGTCAGTACGTCCCCGTCGTCGATGAACAGGACGTCCGGGTCGACGCGGACCTGCGGGAAGAGCCGCTGGAAGTGGTCTGCGGAAGCCCAGTGCGTGGTGGCGGGGCGCCCGTCGAGATATCCGCCGGCGGCGAGGGCGTAGCCGCCCGTGCAGATGGCGACCATCCGGGTCCCGGGTCTGATGAACGCGAAGGCGGCGGCCAGTTCGTCGGTGAGCCGTCCCTCGTCGTACACGGGGCCCAGTTCGTAGGAGGCCGGTACGACGACGGTGTCGGCGGCGGCCAGCGCCTCGGGGCCGTGCTCGACCACGATGTCGAAGTCGGCGTCGGTGCGTACCGGGCCGGGCGGGCGTACGGAGCAGGTCACGATGTCGTACAGCGGCTCGTCGTCGCCGGTCGGATCCGGCCTCCGGGCGCGGCCGAAGATCCGCTGGGGGATGCCCAGTTCGAAGGGGATCACCCCGTCGAGGGCGAGTACGGCGACGCGATGGCGCATCTGGGCCCCTGCTCTCCCACGCGTTGGATGTGTCGGCTGCGGACTGATAAACGTACCGTTCATGCAGGAAATGCCGAGTGCGCGTTCAGCCATTCCCCGCGAGGCCGTGGTCCGTGCGACGGCGGGGGCGGCGGCGGTCGTGACCGTGGCGGCCGGCCTCGGTGTCCGCGCGACGGCGGGCGGGGACGTGGCCAAGTACGCGGGCGACGCCCTCTACACGACACTGATCCACATCCTCGTCACGGTCCTCGCGCCGAGGGTGCGGCCCCCGGTGGCGGCGGGCATCGCCCTGGCCGTCAGCTGGGCGGTGGAGCTGGCCCAGCTGACAGGTGTACCGGCCGAGTTGGCGCTCCGCAGCACGGCCGCGCGGCTGGTGCTCGGCTCGACGTTCAACGCGCCGGACCTGTTCTGGTACGCGGTGGGGGCCGGTCTGGCCTGGGCCGCCCACAGCCGCCTCATGGCCTGGAGCGCGACGCCACGGACCCGGTCCTGATGGCCCGATCCCTGCGAAGGGTGTCCACTCAGCCACTCGTGCGGGGACGGCCGCCGGCCGGATGCTGAGCGGCGTGAACCGGACAACCGAAAGCGCGACCGCCGAGAGCGCGCCCGCCCACAGTGCGACCGCTGAGAGCGCGACCGCCCACAGCGCGACCGCTGAGAGCGCGACCGCCCACAGCGCGACCGCTGAGAGCGCGACGGCCGAAAGCGCGTCCGCCCGCAGCGCGTCCGCAGAGAGCGCGACGGCCGAGAGCGCACCGGCCCTCTCCCGCCGGCCGCGTATCCACCGTGCCTGGATCGTCGCCGCCGTCACCTTCGTGACGATCATCGGCGGCGCCGCCTTCAACTCGCTCCCCGGCCTCCTCATCGAGCCGCTCAATGACGATTTCGGCTGGTCGTACGGCGAGATAGGTCTCGCCGTCTCCATCGACATGGCCCTCTACGGGCTGACCGCACCCTTCGCGGCGGCGCTGATGGACCGGTTCGGCATCCGCCGGGTCGTGGTCGTCGCGCTCAGCACGGTGGCCGCAGGGGCCCTGGCGAGCTACTGGATGACGGCGGCCTGGCAGCTGATGCTCTACTGGGGCCTTCTCGTCGGCCTGGGTACCGGATCGATGGCGATGGCCTTCTCCGCGACCGTCACCAATCGCTGGTTCGTGGCCCGCCGCGGACTGGTCACCGGGATCCTGACGGCGGCCGGGGCCTCCGGCCAGTTGATCTTCCTGCCGCTGTGCGCCTGGATCGTCGACGAGCACGGCTGGCAGCCGGCCACGCTGACGGTCGCGCTGGCGGCGTTCGTCGTCGTCCCGTTCGTCTGGCTCCTGCTGCGCGACCACCCGGCGGACGTGGGCCTCGCCCCCTACGGCGGGACGTACGTGGAGAAGCCGGCACCGGTGACGGGCGCCGCGACCCGCGCGGTGCGCGTCCTGTTCGACGCGGCCCGCACCGGCCCGTTCTGGCTGCTGGCCGGATCGTTCGCGATCTGCGGTGCCTCCACCAACGGCCTGATGCGCACCCACTTCATCCCCTCGGCACATGAGCACGGCATGGAGATCCCCGCGGCGGCCTCGCTGCTCGCCGTCATCGGTGTCTTCGACATCATCGGCACGATCTTCAGCGGCTGGCTCACCGACCGCTTCGACGCCCGTCGGCTGCTCGCCGTCTACTACGCGCTGCGCGGCGTCTCGCTGCTGTTCCTGCCGATGCTGATGGCGCCGACGGTGCACCCGACGATGGTCTTCTTCATCGTCTTCTACGGCCTGGACTGGGTCGCCACCGTGCCGCCGACCCTCGCCCTCTGCCGTGAGCAGTACGGCGAGGACAGCGCCATCGTCTTCGGCTGGGTCCTGGCCTCGCACCAGGTGGGCGCGGCCCTGGTCGCCTTCCTAGGAGGCGTGGCACGAGACGTGACGGGCTCGTACGACCTGGTCTGGTACGCCTCCGGGGCCCTGTGCGCGACGGCCGCCCTGATGGCCCTGGTGATCCGCCGCAAGCGAGAGCCCGTGCGGGACGCGGTGGGCACGGTGGACGCGGTGGGCCGCTGACGGGCGGTCCGGGAGCGCCCGCTACGGTGACGTCCCGTACTGGGGCGGGCGCCGGGGGGCGGATGAGCGTGGCGGAGAAGAGCGGCAGACCGAGGGCCGTGGGGCGGGACGGCACCGTGGCCCTGGTGGTCTGCGCCTCGCAACTGGGCGCGCTGCTCGTCGGCTTCGATGTGTTCCAGCTGGGACGCACGGACGAGTACGGAAGGCCGGGCGGTTCGTCGCTCGGCCTGCTGTTCACGATGATCCTGGGCCCGCCGCTGCTCCTCGTCCTCGGGATGGCCCACACGGCCCTCATGACGATGCCGGCCGATCTCCTGGGCGGCGCGGTGGCCCGGCGGGCACCCGGCGGACCGGGGCAGTGGCAGGCGGCGTTCGCCCTCGTACTGGCTGCGGTCTATGCGATACCGGTGGCGGCGGCGGGTGCCCCGTACGTCCCTGCCGTGGCCTGGATCGGGGGAAGTGCCGTCCTGCCGCTGCTGGGGGTCGCCCTGCTCCACAGGATCGAGCGGAGGCGGGGCCGGGCACCGGGGGCCGGCGCGGTGTGTCTGGCGTCCCTGTGCGCGGGGGTGCTCCTCGTGCTGGTCTCCGTACTGGCCTGTGCGATCGCGCTCGCCACGGGCCTGGTGGGGCACTACACCCCGCCACGCCTCGGTGAGACGCGGATGTACGGGGTCTGGAGGAGCGGGGACGGGCTGACCGAGATCAGGCTGGCCGAGGGCGGCCGGGCGGAACTCACCGGCGTGCCGTACGAGTCCGACTTCCAGGAGGTCTTCTGCGACGGCGGGAGTTCGTGGACGTACAGGCCCGCGGACGGTCCGGCCGGCGGAACGGTCGAGCTCGCGCCCGTGGACTGCCCGGCCATGAGCTGGACGGTGGGCGGCACGGAGGAACGGCCCGAGCTGTACGTCCTGTTCGGCGACCCGGACGTGGGTGACGTCCGGGTCCTCACCAGAGGCTGATCTCTCCGGTCAGTGCCGGCCCAGGCGCCCCGCGATCTTCCGGGCGTCCAGGGCGATCTCACGGAGCATGCCGCTGATGGGGTTCGTGAAGCCGGTGAAGTAGAGGCCCGGAGCATTGTGGGGCGTGCGGGCGCCGTGCACCACGGGGCGGCCCCCGGGGCCCAGTACGCCGAGGTGGCCCACCAGCGGTTCCAGCGAGCGTTCGTAACCGGTCGCCGCGATCACCACCTCCGGGGTGAGCCGGGTGCCGTCGGCCAGCACCACCGCGTCCCCGTCGAAGGACTCGACGGCCGCCACGGGGATCACCCGGCCGCTCTTCACCGCGTCGATCAGGCCCACGTCCTGGATCGGGACGGCACCCTCCTTGACCCGGCTGTACAGGCCGGTGTCGGGCCTGGGCAGGCCGTGTCCGGAGAGGTCGGGCACGGCGACACGGCTCAGCAGGCCCGCGGCGGCGTCGACGAGGCGCACCGGAAGCCTGCGGACCAGGACGGCGGTCCCCTGCGCGGGCCAGCCCGCCGTCGAGCGGCGCACGATGTGCGGGGGTGTCCGGACCGCGATCCGTACCCGGGAGGCGCCTCCCTCGACCAGGTCGACGGCGATCTCCGCCCCGGTGTTGCCGATGCCGACCACGAGGACGTCCTTGCCCGCGTACGGGGCCGGGGCCCGGTACTCCGCGGCGTGCAGCAGCTCACCGGTGAAGCCCTCGCGGCCGGGCCACGCGGGTATCCGCGGGGTGTGGTTGTAGCCGGTGGCCACGACGACCGCGCGTCCGGTGAGCACGCGCCCGCCGGTCGCGCTCAGTTGCCAGCCGCCGCCGTCCGGCGCCGGGTCGATCCGGGACACCTCGACGCCCGTCACGACCTCCAGCTCGTGGTGGACGGCGTACTTCTCCAGGTAGCGGACCATGTCCGCGCGCGAGACCCAACGGCCGAAACGGCGCGGCATGCGCAGTCCCGGCAGCGCGGACCAGCGCCGGGTGGTGTGCAGGTGCAGCCGCTCGTAGTGGCGGCGCCAGGACGCCCCCACGTGCTCGGACTTCTCCAGCACCACCGCCCGGACACCCTGCTCCCGCAGGGCTGCCGCGGCGGCGAGACCGCCCGGACCGCCGCCGATCACGTAGACCGGCCGGCCGTCGGTCCGGTCGATGGAGGCGGGCAGAGGGGTACCGGAGACGGAGGTGGGTTCGGGCATGCTTCGGAGCGTAATAGGACATGAACATGATGGGTCCCGGTTCGGGTGGGAATCGGTTGCGAAATGATCACGGATACCCGTCGCGGAGGGCGAACTCAGAGGCCGGGTGCGCCCCATACCGGGAACCAGCGCGAGAGGTCGCCCTCCAGCCGCAGGTCGTCACCGAGGACGGCGCGGACCTGGAGCTCCAGCTGGTTGTCGCGCTTCTCCCCGCCGCCCGGCGCCGGGGCGAACGGGTAGAAGGTGCCCCGCTTGTAGAGGTAGACCAGGGCCAGCGAACGCCCCTCCGGGTTCCGGAAGCCGATCATCGAGCAGAGCAGATGGGGCCCGAACCCGCCGTCCCGCAGCAGGGTGTTGACCGCGTGCAGGTCGTTGACCAGCGCGGCCGTGTCATCGGGCTCCTGGCGGGCGAGCAGCCAGGTGTAGCCGTAGGCGTCCGTGCTGAACTCCACCGGGATCCCGCCCCGCGCCGTGTCCGCGTCGAGCAACTCCCGCACGTCCTGCCGGACACGGGCGAACGCGCCGCCCTCCACCCCGGCGAAGCACACCGAGCCGAGCCCGGTCGGAGTGAAACCCGTCCCCGCCTGGAGGGTCAGCGCGGCGGACGGCACGGCGAACAGCTGGTCGAGGTCGGGGCGTACGGGTCTGGCGCGCCCCAGGATGCTGTCGAGCAGGCCCACGGAAGGCTCCTCACGGACGGGACAGGCCGGCGGAGATGCGCGCCAGCTGGTCCAGCCGCTGTTCGAGGGTCGGGTGCGAGGAGAGCAGCCGGCCGAGGCTCTCCCGGGCGGCGAAGGCGGGCACGAAGTAGAACGCGTTGTACGGCTCGGCCTTCCGCAGGTCCTCCGTCGGGATCCTGGCCATCTGCCCGCTCACCTTGGTCAGGGCCGACGCGAGCGCCGACGGGCGGCCGGTGAGCAGGGCGGCCGTACGGTCGGCCGACAGCTCGCGGTAGCGGGAGAGCAGCCGGGTCAGCAGGAAGCTCAGTGCGTACACGACCGCGCTGATCAGCGGGATCAGCATGAGGATGACGCCCGCCGGGTCGTTCCCCCTGCTGTTGCGTGCGAAGCCGCCCCACAGGGCGACCCTGGTGACGATCCCGGCGAGGACCCCGAGGAACGACGCGATCGTCATCACGGCGACGTCGCGGTGCGCCACGTGCGACATCTCGTGGGCGAGGACGCCTTCGAGCTCCTCCGGCTCCAGCCTGCGCAGCAGCCCGGTCGTGGCGCACACCAGCGCGGTCTTCTCGCTGCGCCCGGTCGCGAAGGCGTTCGGCACGTCGCTCCGCGCGACGGCCACCCGGGGCTTGGGCATGTCGGCGAGGGCGCAGATGCGGTCGATCGCGCCGTGCAGCTCGGGCGCCTCCTGCGGTGTCACCTCGCGGGCGCCCATCCCGTACGCGGCGATGCGGTCGCTGAACCAGAACTGCGCGACGAACAGTCCGCCCGTGAGGGCCAGGATCACCGGCCACGCACCGCGCAGGACGGCGAGGAGCACGCCCACCAGGACCACGTACAGCAGACCGATGAAGAACATGGTGCTCACCATGCGGGTGGTCAGGCCGCGGTCCGGGGCGTAGCGGGAACGGGATCGTGCCATGAGGGCCTCCAGCGTTCATCTGCCTCCCATGATGCTCCTCCGCCGCCATAACGGGACGAAAGGTGCTTTTCACGGCCAGAGGAGCTCGCGCCTCCAGTCCGCCCCTTCGCGCCGGTAGCGCAGCCGCACGTGCCGGCGCCGGGCGTCCCCCTGGAAGAACTCGACCTCCCGCGGCTCGACCACGTAGAGCGTCCAGGTCTCCGCCTCCGCGTCCGGCTCGGCCCGCGCCCGCTCCCAGGCGGCCTCGGAGGCGCGTACGAGATCGTCGTACGCGGGCAGCACCTCGCTCTGCGAACCCGTCAGCGCCGAAGCGAGGGCGCCCGTCGACCTGGCCCGCAGATCCGCCCGGCTCTCCGCGCGGCTCGCGGGGGTGACCGGCCCGCGCACCCGCACCTGGCGGCCCTGGGCGGGCCAGTAGAAGCCGAGGGCGGCGTACGGCCGGGCGGATCTGCGG
>Ga0247818_10000967_pt1 | contig 18049 bp, 15 predicted proteins | sample 13C_Glucose_Day1_FD_192424 | JGI IMG/M metagenome (GOLD analysis project Ga0247818, IMG submission 192424) | Soil microbial communities from agricultural site in Penn Yan, New York, United States - 13C_Glucose_Day1 | ecosystem: Environmental > Terrestrial > Soil > Agricultural land | place... | reverse complement strand
CACCCTTGCCTGCCGCGAGGCCGTCGTCCTTGACCACCCAGTTGGGCCCGAAGCGGTCGAGTGCCTCGTCCAGCTTGGCGGGCGAGTCGACGATCTCGCTGTGCGCGGTCTTCACACCGGCGGCGGCCATGACGTCCTTGGCGAACGCCTTGGAACCCTCGATGCGCGCGGCGTCGGCCGACGGGCCGAAGCAGGCGATGCCTGCCGCGCGGACGGCGTCCGCGACACCCAGCACCAACGGGACCTCGGGGCCGACCACGACGAGGTCGGCGTCGAGCTTCTTCGCGAGGGCCGCCACCGCCTCCCCGGACGCGATGTCGACGGGGTGCTGCTCGGCGATCTTGCCGATCCCGGCGTTGCCGGGCGCGCACATCAGGGCGGTGACACCCGGATCGCGAGCAAGGGCGAGAAGGAGGGCATGTTCACGGGCTCCGGAGCCGATAACGAGTACGCGCACGGGTGTCAGCCTACGGGCCACGCCGAACGGGATGGTCGGAGCGTGCGGTCTCGACACTCCCGCCGGTACGGGCTACCGTACTTCTAGAATTCCGTAATTCCGAATTATCGAATTTACACAGGTGAAGGGACCTTCTCGATGACCAGGAAGCTGGGCACGGTCACAGCAGCAGTCGCGGTCGCGGTAAGCCTGGGCGCGTGCAGCGCCGACGACTCCGCAGACCGGCAGGGCGAACCGGAGGCTCCTGCCGTGTGCGCACCGCTGCCACCCGCCGACATCACGACGGCCTCCGGGTGGGTCGGATACGTCGGCTCCCACCCCGACGACGTCGCCTTCGCCGTCGACGACGGTCGCGGCCGAACAGTCGCGCACCGCGCCGGCGAGACCGTTCCGCTGGCGTCCGCGATCAAGGTGGTGCACCTGGCCGCCTACGCGCGGGCCGTCGCGTCGCGTGAACTCGACCCGGCCGAGCCGGTACCGCTGTCCGAGTGGGAACGCTGGTACCTCCCGAACACCGACGGCGGCGCCCACCCGAAGGCCCTGCAGCGGCTCGGCGTCACCGAACCGGGCGCCACGGTCCCGCTCGAGCAGATGGTGACCGCGATGATCCAGGAGAGCGACAACGCCGTCCCCGACTATCTGCGCGACCGGCTCGGCGACGCCGCCCTCGCCGACGCCGCCGCGCAGGGCGGCTGGGACGACCTGGAGGTGCCGACCCTGCTGGGCTCGACCATCGCTCTCCTCGATCCGGCAATCTCGCGGGACAGCCGGTGGGACGCCGCCCAGCGCTACGCACACGACGGCGCCTACCGCGAACAGGTCGTGCGGATGTCGCCCGGCGACGACTTCCCGGCGGTCACGGCCCGGGTGCAGGAGTCAGGGGTGGCGGGTTCGGCCGCGGGCCTGGCCTCGTTGCACCGCGCGATCGCGACCGGCGACTTCGGTCCCGGCTCCGACGTCGCACGCCGAACACTCGAATGGCAGCCCGCCCCGCCCGGGCTGGACGGGCTGGGTTTCAAAGGTGGCAACCTTCCCGGGGTGGTCACCGAGGCGATGACGATCCGTCGTCCCGACGGCACCGTCGCCACCGCGGTGCTGCTGACGTCGAACCTCTCCAGCGAGGACTACCTGAACATCATCGGCGGGAACTTCGCGCACCAGCAGCTGCTTCTCGAGGCGATGACCGATCCCGACACGACGTCGCAGCTAAGTTGTGCCGTGTGAACGACGAGTACGACGCCCGGCTCGCCGACCTCGAGGCGCGCGTCCACGCCCTCGAATCGGCCACGTCCGCCGAATCCCCGACAGCCGATTCCGGCGAGAGCATCGGCCAGATCGGGTATCAGGGAACCGTCGACCTGGGCGGCGACATCCAGTGGACGATCCGCTACGACGCCGGCGCCACCCTCGACCTTTCCCCCACCGCCGTATCGAATGTGCTCGCCGCACTGGGACATCCGACCCGCCTCGAAATCGTCCGCACACTGCTGCGCGGTCCCGCCGGCGCGGCCGAGCTGCAGACCGCGGTCGGGCTGTCCTCGCCCGGTCAGCTCTACCACCACCTGCGCGCCCTCGGCGGGGCGCGCATCGTCGAGCAGGAGTCGAGGAACCACTACCGCATCGCGGCGGCGAAGGTGGTGCCATTGCTGGTCATCACCCTCGCCGCCGCGGATGTCGGCGAACACCCCCTGTGAGTACTTGTCAACCGCGGGCGGTTAACAAGTACTCACAGGTGCGGTGAAGTCCGCGGCGGCCAGGCCGAACACGAGGGCAGGCGCAATGCCTCCGGTGTACGCGCGGTTGTAGAGCCCGCCGGTGTCCGACCCAGCCGCGAACAGTCCGCTTATCGTTCCGCCCGTCGCATCCAGGACGCGGCCGTGCTCGTCGATGCGGATGCCATGGAAAGGGAATGTCAGTGCCGGGCATGCCTCGACGAGGTAGTACGGCCCCTCATCAAGAGGCTTCGAGTCGTAGCGGCGCGGCGGCTGAGCGTCCGGACCGGCCGCATTGAGTGCCCGGATCTGATCCGCAATCGCGGCACCGTCGTAGCCCCACTCCTCGGGAAGATAGGCGAACTCGTCGAGGCTCTCGGCGATTCCGCACCGCCCACCCCGGCGCTGCGCGAGGTCGAACTTGTCGATCGCGGCGGCGCCCTCGACGTAGCTGCCGGTGATCCACTCGCGGTATACCCGTGCGTCGGCGACGAGCAACCCGCGCGACTCCGGCTGCTCCAGCAGGTCCATCGTGGTCAGATGGTCACCGACGGTCTCGTCGGTGAAACGCCGGTTGTCGAGATTGAACAGCAGCGCATGCTCGCTGTAGTAGAGCGACAGCGCGACGAAGTCGGCCGTGTCGCGGAAACGCACCCCGGCCGGGATGAGATGGCCGTAGAAGCCGGACCTGTCCGCGCCGGAGGCCGCGCCGACGGACTCGGCCAGGCGTAGTCCGTCCCCCGCACTGGTCGGATTGGAACGCAGTTGCATCCCGGTTGCCGCGGGGTGAATGTGCGCGACGGCCAATTCGGGGCTCGCCTGAAATCCTCCGGTCGCGAGAATCGTCGCCTGGGAACGTATTTCACATTCGGTACCGTCCGAGAGCCGCACGCGGGCACCTACGACTCCACTGTCCAACGTGAGCAGCGACAGAGTCTCTGCGCTCGTGTGCAGCTCACCGCCGTGACTTCGGATTCGCCGCCGGCACTCGTCGATGTACCGATTCGTGTCGAACTGATGGCCGGTGCCGTAGCGGAGAACGGTCACCGCGTCCGCGCAGTCGACGCCGAGTGACCGGATCCAGTCGATCCCGTCGGAAAACCCGTCGACGAGCGCTCGACGTAACGCCGGGTCGCCGTCCGGGTTGACCTCGTCCATGACGTCGTGCGAAGGCGCGGTCCAGGCATATCCGGCGAACTGGGCAGACCCGCCGATCGCCGCGGACTTCTCGACGACGACGACCGATCGTCCACTGATCGCCGCCCGCGCTGCCGCGGTCAACCCGGCCATTCCTGCGCCGATGACGAGTACGTCGGTTTCGATTTCTGGCATCTGGTGCTCCTCATCCCCTTCGACAAGCAGATTGCACTACCCACCGACACCGTATCCCCCAAGCTGAAGTCAGTTCAAGTGTCGTCAGGTTGGCCAGGCGAGACACCGCGCCGTTCGAGGAATGTGATTGCCGACACAGGGTTTCCTCTATAACATCTATTGAACTGAACTCGATTCAAGGAGTGGATGTGCGGAAAATTCTTCTCACGGTCGGCGTGGTCCTCGCCGCGACCTTGACAGCCTGCGGAACTCAGGCCGGTAACGGCGATGCGGGCGGGTCGATCAAACTCGGCGCATGGCTTCCCCTCTCGGGACCGCAGGCTTCGGGGGGTCTTCCTCAGGAGGCCGGTACCCAGGCGTTCTTCGATCAGCTGAACGCGACAGGGGGAATCCACGGTCGCCCCGTCGAGTGGACTCCCGTCGACAACGCCTTCGACCCGCAGCAGACGATTCAGGTGGCGCGACAGCTGGTCTCACGCGACCGCGTTGTCGCGATCGTCGGCGCCAACGGCACGGCAACCACAGAGGCGACGTTTCCATTCGTTCTCGAACAGAACGAGATACCCATCTTCGGAACCTACGGCGGCTCCACTTCCTGGTACGACCCGCCGCGGGACGGGCTGTTCGGAAGCCAGACGCTCTACGAGAACCAGGCGCGTGCCGCCGCGCAGTGGGCCCTCGACGAGGGTGCCAAGAAGGTCACGATCATCCGCAACGATCCGGCGGCGTTCGTGAATGTGGGAGCAGTCGCCACGGCCGAACTCGAGAAGGCCGGGGCCGAGGTCTCGACGGTAGAGGTCAAGCTCGGTACCACCGACTACAGCCCGTTCGTGTCCCAGATCCGTTCGGCCGCAACCGATGCAGTCCTGACGATCCTGCCGATTCAGGAGGCCGCTGCCTACCTCAACGAGATGGCCCTGCAGGGTGTCAAGATCCCCAGTTACGGCTACTCCCCCACGATCGGTAACAGCCTGCTCGACCTCGCAGGTGCGAACGCGGAAGGATTCCGCGCCGTGTCACTGACGCTGCCGCCCACCGCCGACAACCCGGAGGTCGAGGAGTACCGGCAGGCACTTGCGAAGTACAAGCCGGGCGAGAAGCCCGATTTCTACTCGCTGGCAACCTATGGATCGGCGAAAGCGTTCGCTCAGATCCTCGCGAGTATCGACGGCGAGATCACGTCCGAGTCCGTCACCGACGCGATAATCACGAGCGGCACCCTCGACACCGGCGTGATGCCTCCGCTCACGTTCAGCGCGGACGACCACCTCGGCACCGACAGCGTGGTCCGAGTCCAGGTCGAGGGCGGCAAATTCGTCTCCATCGGTGACTTCGTGTCACCGCAATAACAGATCGAGCGCATCCAGGTCGGCAAGTCCAACCTGGATGCGCTCGTATGAACAGTCAGACGGTGAATCGTCCACGGTTGCTGAGTAGCACCGCACCCACTACGTTTCTGGCCTGTTCCGAAGCGAGGAACAGCACGTTGTCCGCGATCTCGTCCGGTGTCGCGTACGGCACCGGTGTGTTGTTGACCCACTGCACTTTGAGTTCTTCCGGTGTGCGAGAGGCCATGCCGGTCTCGGTCGGGCCGGGAGCGACGAGGTTGAGTCGGATACCGAACGCGACCACCTCCTTGGCGACGGCCTGACAGAAGGCATGGACGGCCGCTTTCGACGCCGCGTAGTGCGGGTATCCCGTCAAGGTATCGAACGCCGAGGACGAGCCGATCACGACGATCGCGCCGCCTTTCGGCTTCATTACCCGCACTGCGGAGCGCACCACGTGAAAAGTGCCGTCCAGATTGACCGACATCACTCGGCGCCATTGCGCGTCGGTGAGGTTCGCCGTCAGGTCGATCGGGGTGCCCGCGGCAGTCGCATCCGTGATGATCTTCTTGGACTCCGGGTCGTCGACGCCGGCGGCGTGCACGACGACGTCGAGCCGGCCCTCGGCAGCGAGGACCTCCGCCATCACAGCATCGACGGCCTTCGGGTCCGAAACGTCGACGCTGTGTGCGATCGTCGTGGGGTCGTCCCCGTACCGCCGGCGCAATGTCTCGACCACGATGTCGGCCACGTAGACGCGAGCAGCTCCCTCACCGACGAGTTGCGCGACGACTGCCGCTCCGATTCCTGATCCGCCTCCCGTTACCAGGGCGACCGCGCCCTCGAATCTGCCTTGCCCTGCTGTCCGGGACATATCTACCTTCCTCCGTACTTTCTCGTCGTTGAACACACGGTCTAGTGCGCTTCACTGATGCGAGCAGGGATCTCTGTACCGAAGTACGCCGCCTCGGCGGTCTCACTGAATCCCGGCGTGCCACTGTTGCCGCGCGCGACGGCCTCACCTTGACGCAGAACAACAACCTCGCTGCAGGATTCGAACGCGCGGGCGAGTGACTGGTCGAGCAGAATGGTCGTGATGCCCCGCCGTGCCAGGGCATTCACCTGTGAATAGACTTCGTCGACCATCGCCGGGGACAGTCCCAGCGCGGGTTCGTCGAGGATCAGGACTTCGGGGTCGGCCATCAGTGCCCGGGCGATGGCGACAAGCTGTTGTTCGCCGCCGGACAGTGAGCCGGCCGGTGTGTCCATGCGCGTCCGGACCCGTTCGGGGAGCCCCTGCCGCAGCTCGTCGAGCCGAGTGCGCAATGTACGGCCGGAGATTCCCGCGGCGTACGCCGCGACCTCCAGGTTCTCGCGCACCGACAGGGTGCGGAACAAGGCCCGCCCCTCGGGAACCAGGCTGAGCCGCAGGGTGTCTGCACCATTGATCGTCCGGGTGCCCCCGGTCGACTGCAGATCGCCGTGCAGGATCCGCCCCAGAGTGCTCTTGCCGGCACCGTTCGCACCGACGATGCCGAGGATTCCGCCGGCATGGACGTCGAGATCGATGCCGGACAATGCGTGCACACCCTCGTAGTGGTGTTCGATCCCCCGCACGGAGATCAACGGCGGCGCCGCTCGGTCGATGTCGGGTGCGATCAGTGTGGTGTCGATGTTTCCGAGATACGAGTCGCGGACCTGCCGGTTCTGCAGGACGGTGTCCGGGGTTCCCTCGGCGATCAGCTCACCGAAGTCGAACGCCACCACCCGATCTGCGACGGAGAACAGGTCGTCGAGGACGTGGTCGATGATGACCACGGAGGTACCGGAATTCGAGAGCCGGCGGATGTGGTCGGCGAGTGTGTGACGTTCGTCTGTGTCGAGGCCACCGAACGGTTCGTCGAGCACGATCAATCGCGGGTTGTCGGCCAGCGCCGCGATCGCCCGGGCGAGATCCACCCGCTTCTGCAGCCCGAACGGCAGTTCCCTGGGGAGTCGGTGCACGTGGTCGGCCAATCCGACACTCGAAAGGACCTGAAACGCAGTGTCGCGATCGGCACGGCGCCCCCAGCGGTTGACGACGCTGACATTTTCGAGAACGGTCAGTTCCGCGAAAAGCTCGGCGTGCTGAAAAGTCCGGCCGAGGCCGAGCGAGCGTCGGCGAGTCGCCCGCACGCCGTGCAGGGGCCGGCCACCGAGTTCCATCGTTCCTGCGAGTTCACCGCCACCGATCAGGCCACAGAGGGCATTGACGAAGGTAGTCTTGCCGGCGCCGTTCGGCCCGATGATCGCAAGCACCTCACCTGCATCCACGCGGAGATCGATGTTGTGCACGGCCTGAAGACCACCGAATCGAACACCGAGCGCCTCGGTCTTCAGCACGGCTGCCGTGGCGGTATCGACCCGCATGTTCGTACCCGATACCGCAGTGTCGAGAAGGCTGGGTTGGGAGGTGGACAGCGTGGGCCGTCCGAGTGCACGCGTGACCGGGACGAATCGGTGCAACAGCCTCCCGGCCGTCGGGACGATTCCGTCGGCGAGAAACAGCAGGGTGAGAATCAGGACACCCCCGATCAGGTACGGCTGGTCGATCGACAGCGACGACGCCAGCGTCGGTGCGGATGCGAGGAAAGCACCACCGAGAACGGCGCCGACCACGCTGCCGGTGCCGCCGAGGACGGTCGCCGCAATCAGGTTGACCGCGAAGACCATCGAGAAGCCTTCCGGGCTGATGAAGCCCGACAGCAAGGCAAGGAGCACGCCGGACAGGCCCGCGACACCCGCACTGATCGCGAAGCCGAGGCTCGATTGCAGTTCGGGAGCGATGCCGATCGATCTGCCTGCCAGTGGGTGTGTCTTGGCCGCGACCATGCGCATACGTATGGTCGTGCGGCGCAGAAATACCGACACCGTGACAGCGAGACCGAGAACTCCGACGGCCAGGTAGGTGACTGCGTCGGACGACGGAACGAGGTCGCCGAACGCGGTGTCGAATGCGTCGACCGGCACACCTTGGTCACCTCCGGTGACGCTCTTCCACGCACCGATGATTTCGAGGGTCACCAAGGTGAACGCCAACGTGAGAAGCGCGACGTACAGCACGGAGAAGCGGGAGCCGGCGAATCCGAGGAAGCCTCCCAGGATTGCGCACAATGCAACGGCGACAACGGAGGTGAATGCCAGTCCCCAGCCGTTACTGCTGCCGTAGGCGGTCGCATAGGCACCGATCGCAACCATTGCGGGATGCCCGATCGACCAGATACCCGTCCACCCCGCCAGTAGTGAGATGGACAGGACGATCAATCCGTACACCGCGGCGAGTCCGACCGTGTAGATCTGGTAGCCCGGCACGAGTCCGGCAGAGAGCACCACTATCGCCAGCATGGCCGCTGCCGGTCCGCCGAGAAGCTGACCGGCGCTGCACAGCCGCTGAGCGGAGCGTCCGGAGCGCTGCGCCGAGACGTCTTTCGTAACCATGGAATCAGACCCTCTCGAAGGTTTGGCGGCCGAAGATGCCCTGGGGGCGGATGAGCAGCACGAGCACCGCCACGCAGAAGACGAATGTGTCGCGGAAGCTGGCGGAGATATAGGCCGCAGCGAGGTTGTCCAGGACACCGATGATGAGCCCACCGATGACCGCGCCGTACATGCTTGTGAGACCACCGAGCAGGATGCCTGCGAATGCACGGAACAACACGGGGGCGAGGATCACCGGCGAAACCCCGGTTTTCGGTGCATACAGGAAGACTCCCAGCACCGCCAGCGCCATTCCGAGAGCCCAGGCGATCCGTGCCACCTTGTGCGCGTTGATGCCCATGATCTCTGCGGTCTCAGCGGATTCGGCGACTGCGCGCATTGCAGATCCCACCGGCGTGCGCGTGAACAGATACGCAATGGCCGACACGGCGAGCGCGGCGAGGAGAATCGTGGCGACGTCCTGCAGCATGAGGTTCGAGTTGCCGATCGAGATCGTGCCGTCGATGAGTTGCGGGAATCGTCGCGGCTGCTCTCCCCAGTAGTGGCCGATCAGATGCTCGACAATGATCGACAGCCCCATCGTGACGACGAGCGCAGCGAAGAGCTTCCCTTGCCCGAGCGGGCGAATCAGAGCTTCCCGCACCACGACTCCGCTGAGGGCCCCGAAAACCACCGCGACGACCAGTGCGACAGCAATGCCCACACCGGCCCCGTACGCGCTGAGGGCAACGTAGATGGCGAGGGTCGACAACGACGCCATTGCGAAATTCATGACGTCGGTGGATCGGAAGATGATGACCAATCCGAGTCCGATGAGACCGTATACGGCACCGTTGGCGATGCCGGTGGTCAAGGTGAGGAACAACTGGTCCACGATGCCTCCGAGGGCGGCCGGATAATTGAGTTGACTTCAGTTCAAGTAACGTAAAGGACCTCGGGTGTGAGCGCAACCACACCGACACCCCCTGTGAGTACTTGTCAACCGCGGGCGGTTGACAAGTACTCACAGGCGACTGCACGACCCTCGGCGACGGCGTGCGCGACTTTGCGTGGCACGAGAGCGTCGCCGATGACGTGCACGCGTGCGCTTTCCGGCGCAAGGCGTGACCAATCGAGCGACCGCCGCTCACCGGCGACGACAACACGGTCGACGTCGAGACGCGTCTTCTCCCCGGACAGGGTGTTCTCGAACTCGACCGAGCCGTCTGCGACCGCGACGAGCGACGACAGCACCCGCACGTCGACCGGTGTGCCCGACAGCCGACGCAGATACTGCACGCGACTCTCCGCGGGGAGGCCGGACGCGAAGGCCGCGGCAGGTGTCAGGACGGTCACGAGGTCTGCGCCGGCGGCAAGCGCGGCTTCGACCGAACTCGCCGCGGGCCAGAGCCCGAATCCGTCGTCGACCACCACGACGTGGCCCGCGCCGCGAAGGGCTCCTCCCCCGTCGAGCAACGCCTGAGAGGTGAGCATGGACGACGTTCCCGCCAATCCCTGGGGAAGTTCTTCCACGGCACCGACGGCCAGGACTACGTCGTCGAAGTCCTCCAGGTCGTTGGTTTTCACGTTGTGCGCCAGACGGATTGCCACCTTCGGCATGTTGTCCGAGTAGTAGTCGAGGAGGCGACGCCAGCCGCTGCGATGTGGCGCGTCCGCGGCTGTGGCGAGCTGGCCACCTATCCGGTCGCGACGCTCGAAGAGGGTGACGGCGTGGTCGGATCCGAGCCGCATCGCACACTCGAGCCCGGCCGGGCCGGTACCGACGACGGCGATCCGTCGCCTACCGCTCGACGAGCGTGTCGGGCCCAGGGTCAGCGGATACGCCGGACGTGCGGAATGGCCAGGCGGCGCGAGCTCCGGATTGACCGAGCAGAGCAGGACCGGGTCGAACGCCCGGCAGTCCTCGTTGCACGACACACACGGGCGGATCGAGGTCTCCCTGCCGGTCAGTATCTTCCTCGGGAAGTCCGGATCCGCGATCAGCGGGCGCGCGATGCCGACGAGATCGGCTCCCGATTGCAGCGCGGTGTCGATAGACGCACCAGTGCGGAAGGATTGCGACACCAGCAGCGGCGTCACCGTGGCGGCGCGCAACCGTCCGACGGCACCGAGCAGCGGCGGGTCGGCGACGGCCATGTCGCGAACATAGGTGGTGCGCACCCCGACCGTGACGTTGACGTAGTCGAAATCCGAGAGGTGCGGAAGTACCTCGCAGAGCCCGTCCATGCTCAGGCCGGCCTCGTCGTCCCCTTCGGCGGAGACGCGAACACCGAGGACGACACCGGGGCAGGCGTCGCGAACCGCAGACGCAATGCGGTCGAGGATCTGCACACGCCCCGCAACCGTCCCAGCGCCTCGGCCGAAGTTGGTGATCGGTGACAGAAACTGCGCCAGCAGATATCCGTGGGCCGCATGCAGTTCGACCACTGGGAATCCGGCGGACCACGCGTGAACGGCGGATGTGCGAAACGCGTCGACGATCCCGTCGACATCGGCGTGGGAGAGGACTCGGGCCCGCGTCGGTTCGCGCGGAGAGCGGACGGCGGTCGGTGCCACGGGATGGCTCCACAGCTCGGCGCCGAGCGTTTCGCGCCCGAGGTGCACCAGCTGGCATGCCGCGACGGCTCCCTCCGCCGTGATCGCTCGTGCCCGAGCCTCCAGGCCGGCGACGACTTCGGGACGCCAGGCCTCGGTGATGTTGCCGTTGCGATTGGTCGAGCTGGGCGACACCACGGTTCCGCCGACGACGAGCATTGCTGCACCGCCCGCCGCGCGGCGGCGCCAGTAGTCCGCGTCGCCGGGCAACGGGATGCCGCCCGCAACGGCTCCCGAGGCGTGAGGCGTACCGACGAGACGGTTTTCCAACCGAAGCTTGCCGAGCTGCAGCGGCCGCGCTGCACGTGGAGTCGTCATACCGACCTCTCGATTGAACTGGATTCACTTCACGCTAGCAGGTGATTGACATCACAAGGCGATTTCCCTAGATTCAAACTGATATCAGTTCAATTCAGTGAGGGGCATCATGTCGTTCGTTCTCGTCCATGGCGCAGGAGTGGGCGCCTCCTGCTGGGAGCCTCTCCTCCCGTTGCTCGAAGGTGACACTCTCGCAGTCGATCTCCCGGGACGGGGTGAACGCCGCTCTGTCGACCCGCGGTCGGTCACCCTCGCCGACTGCGCCGCCGCCCTCGTCGAGGACGTCGAGGCGGCGAACCTCGAGGACATCGTTCTCGTCGCGCATTCATTCGCAGGAGTGACGGCCCCGCTGGCCATGTCAGCGCTCGCGGACCGACTACGGCACGTCGTGTTCCTCTCCGCCGTCGTCCCTCCTGACGGCACGCGGGTGATCGACCAGATCGATCCGGACGTCCGCGTGGCGGTCGAAGCGTCGATAGAAGGTGGTGTGTATCGCCAGGATCCACTGGGCGCCGCAGCGATGCTCTGCAACGACATGGACGCCGAGCAGACCGACTGGATGATCGACCAGTTGGTCGACGATTCCGGTGCGCTACTCACCGAGTTCGTGGATCTGTCCGGTCTCCGTGCCGACGTACCCCGCACATACGTACGTTTGACGAAGGACACGTGCTATCCGCCCGAGCTGCAGGAGCGTTCGGCTGCCGTCGTCGGCGGCGACACCGTCTTTCTCGACTCCGGCCACATGGCCATGGTGACGATTCCCGATCGCGTTGCCGCACTGCTCGACACGCTCGCGTCGTAGGGCTTCGCCCCGCATTCGATCTCGCACTCCGCAACCGATTGCACAGGTTCGCATCCGGCGAACCGATTCCGGAAGGACTTTCATGCCATGAGAAGTGTGCCGATAAAGCTGATGGCCGTCGCGGTGGTCGCCGCGTTCGCCTCCGCCGCCTGCGGATCCGGCGGTGCCGGTGTCACTGGGCCCGTGTCCGGCACGTGGGACGACGTCGTCGCAGCGGCCAAGGGCGAAGGCAGTGTGCTGCTGTATTCGAGCCAACTCCCTGCCAACCTCGACGCCCTCGAAGTGGCCTTCGAGCAGGAGTATCCCGAGATCTCCCTCGAGTACGTCCGGGGAACCGACGCCGACATCAACCCGAAGGTCGAGGTCGAGAGCCAGACGAAGCGCGGCACGGCTGACGTCCACATGCTCACCGACGCCGCCTGGATCGAGAATGCCGCCGAGTCGGGTACCTACTCGACCGACCTCGTGGGTCCGGCATTCGACGCGCCGGAATACGAACCGCAGAAGAGCATCATTTCCGACAAGTTCTTCCTGACGAGTGCGGCGGTGTTCGCCCTGGGGTGGAACACGACAGCGCTTCCCGGCGGTCTGCAGAAGCCGGCAGACCTGCTCGACCCGGCATTGAAGGGCAAGATCGGAATCGTCAACCCGTCGGGTATCGCCGCCTACGTCGACTTCTACCGATTCTTCGAAAAGAACTTCGGCGACGACTATCTCCAGAAGCTCGCGGAACTGAAACCGCGCATCTATCCGAGTGCGCTGGGTGTCGCTCAGGCCCTGACCTCGGGTGAAATCGTCGCGACCCCCGTAGTGCAACCCCTGGTGCGAGAGAAGGAATCGGGTGCACCGGTGGACTGGGCGCTGCCGTCGCCCCCGTGGGGAACCCCCTGGTTCACCCACGCCCTGTCCGCGGCACCGCACCCGAATGCAGCGCAGGTGCTGGCGAACTTCATGGTGACCCCGGCCGGCCAGAAGGCGTTGTCGCTCGGCTACGCGAGCGCCCTGCCCGACATCGAAGGAAGCGTCGCGCACGCGCAGGACATCGCGCTGCCCAACACTTCCGATCTGACGCCCGAATCGCTCACCGAATACCAGTCCGACTGGGAAAAGCGGTTCATCCAGTGACCACCCACGACGCGCGACTGCGTGACACCTGCGCTCTCGTGACCGGTGCTGCACGCGGGATAGGCGCCGCGACCGCGGAACTCTTCCACGCCCACGGGGCGACCGTGTACCTGTGCGACGTCGACGACGAGCTGGGCAACAGTGTTGCGGCGAAACTCGGTGCGAGAGCACACTATCGACACCTCGACGTCACCGAAGAATCCCAGTGGACCCGGGTGACCACCGAGATGGCGGAGCGCGGGCATCCGATGCGCATTCTCGTCAACTCCGCGGGCGCCGCCTCCAAGGCGTCGATCATGCAGACCTCGGTCGCCGAGTTGCGACGCATGATCGACCTCAACCTGGTGGGCACCTTCCTCGGACTGCAGGCGGCCGGCGCCGCGATGACCACAGGAGGGTCGGTCGTCAATTTGTCTTCGCTGCGCGGCGTCCTCGCCACCGCCGAACTCGGTGCGTACGGCGCGTCGAAGTTCGGCGTCCGGGCCCTGTCACGCGTTGCGGCGCTGGAGTTCGCGGAATCGAACATCCGGGTCAACGCGGTCTGCCCGGGCAGCATCGATACGGCCATCACCGCGGGCGCCGACTTCGCCGACGACGACATGGACGCGTATGTGAAAAGCATTCCGCTGCAACGCCGGGGTATGCCACACGAGGTGGCGAAGGCCATCCTGTTCCTCGCGAGCGACGACAGCAGCTATGTCACCGGCACCGATCTCATGATCGACGGTGGAACATCCGCGGGCGCCAGGACTCCGAAGCGCCCGACGCAGTCCTAATACACACCGAATTCACTTTCCTTACTCCTCCCCCGACAAACCCCTCGCAACCAAGCAGGTGCCAAGGTGACATCGCAATTCAGGGTTTCCAACCTGACCAAGACCTTCGGGTCCAACACCATCGTCGATCAACTCGACCTCGACATCGAGGACGGTGAATTCCTCGTCCTGCTCGGCCCCAGCGGTTGCGGGAAGACGACCACGCTCCGCTGCATCGCCGGCCTCGAGACACCCGAGGGCGGGTCGATCACGTTCAAGGACCACACCGTCTTCGATGCGTCGACCCGGGTCAACGTTCCGGCCTACAAGCGCAACATCGGCATGGTCTTCCAGTCCTACGCGCTGTGGCCCAACATGACGGTGCGCGAAAACATCCGATACCCGCTGAAGGTTCGACGAATGAAGAGCGCCATCGCCGCCGGGCAGATCGAAACCGCAGCAGGAATGGTGGACTGCGGAGCCCTGCTCGACCGGTATCCCTCCCAACTCAGCGGTGGGCAGCAACAGCGAGTGGCGGTGGCGCGCGGATTGGTCGCACAACCCGATCTGGTGCTGTTCGACGAACCCCTGAGCAATCTCGATGCACGACTGCGCGATCAGGTGCGGTCCCAGATTCATCAGCTTCATCAACGTCTGGGCTTCACGGCCGTATTCGTCACCCATGACCAGGCCGAGGCGTTTGCGCTCGGCGACCGACTCGCCATCATGAAGGCGGGCAGGATCGAGCAGTACGACACCCCGGAACGGGTCTACGAGTCCCCGTCCTCCGACTATGTCGCCGCGTTCATCGGCATGGCGAATCGACTCGAACTCGTCCGGCGGCACGAGGGTTGGACGACGCGAGCGGGTACTCCGGTAGATCTCGACGCGGCCGGCGTCCAGGGCGGACACATCAGCGGCGACGCGGCAGTGGGAAGAATGCGTCCCGACGACCTCGCACTTCGTCGTTCGCTCGACGAGGTCGCCCCGGGTGATGTCGGCCTCGCGGGTGAACTCGTCACCTCGGAGTACGGGGGTCGCCATTTCGACGTCACGGTGAACGCCGGAGGCGAGCGGTTGTACCTTCGCGCGGATGCGGCACAACACGGGCCCTGGTTGCGTGGCGCCGCCACGGGATCCCCCCTGGTGGTCAGCTTCTCCCCCACCGCACTGCGGGTGTTCCCGCACCCCGACGGGCACGTCGATCTGCAGGTTCCCGTGCTCGCCCAGGCCACCGCCCGATCGGAGGCATGATGGCTACGGTTGCCGTACACCGCGGCGCGCGTCCGCTCGTGGTCAGCACGGTGTGGCGAACGCGGCTCGGATACGGCGCGCTGATGGCGGTTCTCGCATACCTCATCGTGCTCCCGCTCTTCCGGCTGCAGTCGCTGGCGTTCGAAGACGGCGCACGCGGATATCAGGCCCAGTACGGGCGGTACGACATCGGTCAAACCATCCGGACGACCATCGCCCTCGCCGTCACGTCGCTCGCTATCGCAATGGTTCTGGGCACGGTGCTCGCGTTCGCGGCCACCAGGCTGCCACGACGGCTGAGCTTCCTCCGGATCGTCCCCATTCTGCCCATCGTGATGCCCGCGGTCGCCAACGTCGTCGGGTGGGCATTCCTCCTCTCTCCGGGACCCGGGTACCTGAACGCACTCCTGCGGAAACTTCCCTGGTGGAATCACGTGGATTCCGGACCGATCGATGTCTACAGCACGCCGTGGATCATCATTCTCACCGGTTTCGGGCTCACCTCCTTCGTCTACCTCTTCGTCAGCGCGGGAATGCAGAACATCAGTTCCGAGCACCTCGAGGCTGCACAGATCAGCGGTTCGTCGACGCTCGGAGTGTTCTTTCGCGTGGTCCTTCCGCTGCTTCGCCCATCGCTCGTGTACGGCGGCGGAATTGCGCTGCTCCTCGGATTGGGACAGTTCACCGGACCGCTCCTGCTGGGGCAGAACTCCGGTGTGAAGGTGCTCACCACCGAGATGTATCGGCGTGTGTCCGAGTCGCCGGCGGACTTCGCGGCGGCCGCGGCGGCGGGTTCACCGCTCGTCATCTTCGGAGTCGTCGTCGTGCTCGCACAGAAGATGCTTCTCGGCAATCAGTCGCGCTTCGTCACCCACGGGGGAAAAGCGTTCGCACCGAACACCGGTCGCTCGGTGTGGGCCGCGGTGGCGATCTCCGTGTACGCGATTCTCGCCCTCGTCGTTCCGCTGATCGGACTGGCCATCGTGGCCGTGTCTCCGTACTGGTCGGAATCGCTGTCCTGGAATCTGTTCACCCTCGACAACTTCCGGGCGCTCTTCCAGACCGCGAGCATCGTCGACTCGGTGTACACGAGTCTCCTCACCTCGGTCGTGGCGGTCGTGATCTGCGTGCCGATCGGCTACCTCACCGCCACCCTGCTCGTGCGCGGTCGCAAACACCGCGTCCTGGGGACTGTCGGTGACGTCATCACAGCCCTCCCCCTGGGCATTCCAGCGGTGATCTTCGGTGTCGGGTTCCTGCTGACCTACACCCAGCCTCCGCTGATCCTCTACGGCACCAAAGCGGTCATCATCCTCGTCTACGTCGTGCTGATGGTGCCCTTCTCCACTCGAATGCAGATGACGGCGATGCTGTCGCTCGGGGAGACCTACGCCGAGGCGTCGGCGACGAGCGGCGCGAGCCCGTTCGTCACCAATGTCCGGGTGATCCTGCCGCTCATGAGGCCGACCGTGCTCAGTGCCGTCGCCCTGATGTTCATCCTGCTCACCCACGAGTTCGCCGCCTCCCTGCTCGTCCGCGCCGCCACGACCCAGGTGATGGGTACGCTGCTGTTCGACCTGTGGGAGAACGGTTCCTACCCGCTGGTGGCTGCGATGGCGCTGCTCATGACGGCAGTGACCAGCATCGGCGTCGTGTTCGCGATGCTCATCGGTGGCCGGAACGTACTGAGCAATCTGTGATGTCGATGTGCCCTGCCAGATCCGAACGAGTGACAAGGAGTCACGATGACTGTCGGCCCTGACCGACTTCGCGACAAGGTCGTCCTGTTGACGGGTGCGACCGGTGGAATCGGCGTCGAGATAGTCCACAGGCTCGCCGAGGAAGGCGCTCACGTCGTCGTGACGGATCTCGACGAGTCGGCCTGCCACGATCTGCTCCGCTCTCTCGCCCGTCCCGAGCGACATGCCGCGCACGCCTTGGACGTCTCGTCCGAGGAACAGTGGGAGGCGGTCGTCGCAGCAGCCGAGGCGACGTTCGGCGCGTTGCACGCCCTGGTCAACAACGCCGCCATCGGCAGCGTCGCCACGGCCGAGGACGAAACCCGATCCCATTGGGATCGCGTGATCGGGGTCGGCCAGACCGGCACCTGGCTGGGCATGAAACATGCCGGCCCACTGATCGAGCGTAGCGGCGGCGGTTCGATCGTGAACATGTGCTCGATCCTGGGAACCGTGGGCGGTCTGGGTAACAGCGTCGCCTACGCGGCGGCCAAGGGCGCCGTCCGCACGATGACCAAGAACGCCGCCCTGCACTGGGCGAAAGCGGGAGTGCGGGTCAATTCGCTACACCCGGGGTTCATCGGTACGGCCCCGCTGCTCGAGCGCTGGGAGGGCAGCGAGCGTCATCGCGAGATGCTGGCCCGCACGCCGATGGGACGGCTCGGACGCGGTGAGGAGATTGCGGCCGCGGTCGCCTTCCTCGCCGGCGACGACTCCAGCTTCGTCACCGGCTCGGAGATCTACGCCGACGGTGGGTGGACGGCGGCCTGAGCTGCGCAGAAGAACATGGCCTCCGCGTGATGCGGAGGCCATGTTCGTCGGTGTAGCCGCCGGAGCATCAGAGTAGACGGCACAGCGTCTTTCCGACGGTGCGGCCGCGCAGCATCGCGATGATGGCATCCGGTGCCGACTCGAGACCGTCGAACACGGTTTCCGCAGCAACTAGCCGGCCGTCGCGGAGATAGCTCCCGACCTCGGCCCGCATGTCGCCGAGCAGATGTTCGTATGCACCGGCCCGGAACCCCCTCACTGTGAGGTTCTTTGCCACGATCTGAAAGAGATTGTTCGGGCCTGCAGTCGGCGCCTCCGCGTCATAGGACGCGACGGCGCCCGCCATGGCCACCCGGCCTCCTCGCCGGAGGTGATACAGGG
>Ga0247818_10000966_pt1 | contig 18050 bp, 17 predicted proteins | sample 13C_Glucose_Day1_FD_192424 | JGI IMG/M metagenome (GOLD analysis project Ga0247818, IMG submission 192424) | Soil microbial communities from agricultural site in Penn Yan, New York, United States - 13C_Glucose_Day1 | ecosystem: Environmental > Terrestrial > Soil > Agricultural land | place... | reverse complement strand
TGTATTCGCAACAGGACATCGAACATATCCGCAGCATCATGCTCTGGACCAGCCGGGGCCTACCGATCAGCAAGATAGGCGCATTGCTCGTCCAGCAGCAGAACACACCCGGTATCGCTGCATCAGGCTCGGCCGAAGCCCCCCTGGTCCAATGGCAAGAGGCCGTTCATCGCGCCACCCAGGCGTTTGATGGCGCCGAGTTGGAGCGCCTTCACGGGCAACTGTTCACCATCTACCCGAAGGCTACGGTGCTGGAGGCTATTCTGCTGCCGGTCTGGCGCAGCCTGGTATCCGGCAATGCTTTCGGCCGCCGCAGTCAGTGGCTGTTCCTGGACACCTTCTTGCGTGCGCGGATGTTATTGCGACTGCAGATGAACCAGAGCAACGGTGCTTGCGTGCTGCTGGCAGACGGCTCGGGCCATGCGCGCGAACTGGAGCTGTTATGTGCCGGTTTGTCGATGAGCAATGACCAGCTGCGCATCGAGGTGCTGGGCACAGGGCAACCCTTGGAAGAACTGCCGTTGCTGTGTAAGGCCATTCAGCCCGCCGCGCTGGTGTTATGGGTCCAGGTGCCACTGCAGGCCGATGCGCACCAGCGCCTGCGTGCCCTTCAAATGGGCGTTACGTGCCCAGTGGCGTTGGCCGGCGACGCAGCAGCCGCTTCGTCGGCAGGGTTGCGTGGTTCTTCGATTGCCATTTTGGGCAATGACGAAGCGAGTATTTTGCCCAGGCTGGAAGCCTTGGTACGGGGGACACTGCAAATTTGAATCCGGTCGTTCCAGCTAAGGCGCTGCGGCTATCGGCAACCTCTTCAGTTTGCCCCCATACTTGCAGTAACAAGCGGATGAAGTCCGGGGCAAGGACCCGATTGCCATGTCCGCTCAGGTGGTCGGCATCGAAATAGAGTGGCTGGCCGTCGCGGTCAAAAGCGGAGCAGATCGCGCCGGGACACAGCAGTGCAAACGGATCCCAGACGGTCAGGTTGAGGTAGTCGCGGCGCAGTTCCCGCAGTTGTTGCATCTGCTGCACGCGCAGGGTTTCCAGCTGCTCACGCGGGGCGCTCAGGCCCGGCGCACATACCGGGTTCATCCGATTGAACCAGTCCGAGCAACGATTGGCCGAAGCCTTGAACAACGGCTTTGGCGCATCGATGACCACCTGCAGTCCGGCAGTCCGCAATCGTGCCAGCACCGCGTGCGCCGATGCCATGGCTTGGGCGCGTGAATCGACATCGAGCTCGGCGCGCGCTTCGGCCCAGGCCGCCTGCGGGTCGCCCGCCCAGTCGCGCCCGGCCAGCTCCGGCATCCGCAATGAAGCGAGCAGGACGATGTCACCAGGTTTGGCGCTGGTTTCGATCGCTTGCAGTGCCGCCTCCCGGCTTTGGGCACACGCCGGCGGATCGCCACCGATCAGGCGCACGACGCCGCAACCACCGCGCTCGTGCTCGATCACTTCGACCCCCAGCTGCAGGGAGGCCAGCTTGAGCAGCGTGCGATAAGCGGCACTGTGTGAATCGCCCAGCACGAAGATCTGACGCCCGGCCAGCGGTGCTCCTTCCAGGATCGGCAATGGTTCGCGCGGTTGATGCCGGTAGGCCATCCAGGTGTAGGTATCGGCGGTGCGGCTGATAGAGACTCGTTCTGGATTCTCTGCAACCCAGCGCGCACCCAGTATGGACAGGCCGATGGCAACGAAGCTGGCGGCGGAGGTTGCCCAGGTGCGGCGTTGCAGAATCGAATTGCTTGTGCGGATCGGGGTTTCAACCCAGCGGTAGGAGGCCGCCGCTAATGCCAGGACCAGCAAAGGGTAGGTCAATTGAACCAGCAGCATCTCGAAGCCGACGGTCCAGCGGATGAACACTGCGATCGGCCAGTGCCACAGGTACAACGAGTAGGACAGCCGCCCCAGGCAGGTTGCCCCGCGCGATTGCAGCAGTCGATGCGCGACCGACGGCGCGGAGTTGCCCGACAGCACTACGGCGGTGATCATCAGCAGTGTGCCGGCCACTGTAACCAGTGCCCAGGGCAGGGGGAATCCTGCGATATCGGCCTGAAGGAAGCCAAGCAGGACCAAAGCGAAGCCGACTGATAACAACAGCGTCATTCGGTGGTTTGCGAAGGGCTGCGCCGGGCGCCTTTGCAGCACTTGAAACAGCAACGCGCCAGAAGCCAGTTCCCAGAATCGCGAAGGCAGGAGGTAGAACGCGGCCAGCGGATCGCTGCCAGTCTGCACCACGCCGATGGCCAGCGAGGCCAGAGCCAGCGTCGGCAACAAAGCCCACAACAGTGGCACTCGTTGGCGATGACGCAAACAAAGGAACCAGATTACGGGGAACACCAGGTAGAACTGCTCTTCGACGCCCAGCGACCACGTGTGCAGGTACGGGTTCAGATCAGCGCCGGGCGCGAAATAGGTATCGGTGTTCCAGGCCAGCACGAAGTTGCTCAGGCCGAGAAACGCGGCCAACCCGGTGCGATTGTTTTGCTCGCTGAGCCAGACTTGGGGCAGCAACATCGCCGAGAGGACAAAACTGGCAATCAGCACCACCAACAACGCCGGCAACAGACGCAGCAGGCGCCGGCGGTAGAACCCGAGCAGGAAATCGACAAAGCCCATGTCGCGTCGCTCGGACAGCGACTGGCTGATCACGAAACCGGAGATGACGAAGAACATGTCCACGCCAGTGAAACCGCCGGGGAGCAGCGACAGGTAATCGGCGTGGTAGATCAGGACAGCTATCACTGCGATCGCCCGCAGGCCGTCGATGGCAGGGATGTAACTGCTGGCGGGTCGATGCATCGGCTAATTCCTCAAGCAGTCGAGCGCGTAAGCGCCAAGCATTGGGTGAGCGAGTACGCGCACGGTAGCGGGGGTATGAGCCTGACACACAACAAAGTGGTGACCTGCCAAAAAACACAACAAGCGAGCCCTCTTACGCAACTCTCGGATTTTGCCTACAACTTCGTCGAGAGTTAATCCGGATTCTGGCGGTGGCTTCCGTTGAACAAGCAGGGGGGGCCCTCGTAGAGCCTGCGGATCTGTTGCGTGGTGGTTTGAGTTTTAGATAGCTGATGCGTACGGTTATTGTACGGATGGAGATTGACGCTCGTCTGGCTATACGTCTAACATCCGTACATTGATTGAAGACCTCTGATACGAGCAGAGATAAAGCGCTTTGCTCACGGGTCATCTGGGGATGCAACAAAATGACACTCAGTAAGGAAATTTACGCTCTGAAAAACGGGGACATCCCATGATAGAAATTAACGAAATACTCAAAGCACCAAAAAATGCACGGCTTGAACTCAAAACCACGGACGTCGCCAAGGAGTTCATCCGCAAGGCCGCTTCAATCTCGGGGCTTGATATGACTTCTTTCATTATGTCGTCTGCCTTTGAGAAGGCGGAGGAGGTGATGGAAAAACATCGGCGTATCGAAGTGTCGGAACAAGCCTATGTCCGAGCCCTGGAGATCCTTAATGAGGATACGGCTCCAACGCCTGGGTTACTGAACCTGATGAGAGGGAAGCATGGGGACAAAAGCGACTCCGGCTTATGAGATCGACAACCATCTGCAGGTTCGTCTTGAGGCTTACCGTTATCTGAAAGATTTCGATTGTGGGCTTGCCATGATGGACGAGTACTACAAAAGCGGTTTGAAGCGTGCCCTAAAGAGCGAAAACATCCGGGGTATTGGTGCGATTAACCCTGCGAGCGAAGTCGTTGGCTTTGGTACGCTCACGCTGGGGCACATTGACAGGACGCTAGCGAAATCGGCCATCAAAAAATCGAACCTGCCGTCTCAGTTGCCCGTGGTGCGGATGGTGATGTTCGGTGTGGACCGTCGATATCAGGGGCTTGGAATTGGTCAGGAAATCCTGAGACATACATTCATCCAGGCGGCCAAGGTTCACAACGAGGTGCCTATCAGAGGTTTGTATCTGGACGCGGCGCCGAATGCAGTTTCGTATTACGAGTCTTTGGGTTTTCAATCCCTGAGCGGGCCCGATACCAGGGGAGGAGTTCCCATGCTCGTCAGCATCGAGCCGATCCTGCGGGCGATTGTCGATACGACTGAATAACGTAATACATAGAAAAGCCTCGTAGCTGGACAAGTTATGGGGTTTTGTTGTTTTTCAGATCAAGAGAAGGCGCATCCAGCTCATTAGCTATCATGCAATACAGAGCAAATCACCTGCTGACGGGGTAGTGCATGAACAGATGGCAACGGCTTTGGTTGGTCGTAAAGCTGCTGGCAGCCGTGTCGGTCTGCCTGTACGTCGCTGTCCAGGCTTCCCGCTACATGCTGGAAAGCCCTGACGCCGATCAAATTCACCCCTTGAGCATTCTGGTTGTCGGGCTGATCTTCGGCTTCGTTACCTTTGTACTGCTCTCAGTAATCGGATGGATTGTACGACTTTTCCTGCCTTTCCCTGATCCGGTCACCCCCAGAGCAGAGGTTAAGTCTCAAACAACACCTGAGGAAGATGCGCCGCCGATGCCCGGATCTCCTCCGACCCTGCCTGCCGACGATCCAGCTCAGCGGAAAAATCAGTAACCGACATCAGCCATTTTTCGGAAATTCAAGCGCAAACCGCATCAGCCTATTCTCATCGCCGCATAGACGCCGATTGCGACACCTACCTAAACTGTCGGCAGACACAGGGATCGGGATCAGTGGATGAATCGCAATGAACTACGCAAGGCCGATATCAACCTGATGGTGGTGTTCGAGACCTTGATGCTCGAACGCAATGTCACGCGGGTAGCGGAGAAGCTGTTCCTCGGTCAGCCGACCATCAGCTCGGCGCTCAACCGCTTGCGTACGATGTTCAACGATCCGCTGTTCATTCGCGTCGGCCATCGCATGGAGCCGACGGCGCGGGCCGAGGAGATTATTCGGCACCTGTCGCCGGCACTGGATTCGTTGTCGGTGGCCTTGAGCCTGACCCATGATTTCGATCCCACCAGCAGCACCATGACCTTCCGTATCGGGCTGTCGGACGATGTCGAGTTTGGCCTGCTGCCGCCGTTGCTGCGGGCCTTGCGCCAGGAAGCGCCAAAAGTGGTGTTCGTGGTGCAGCATGTCGATTACTGGCGGATTCCGGATTTGCTGGCGTCCGGCGATATCACCGTGGGTATCAGCCAGACCCGCGGGCTGCCGGCCAATGCCAAGCGCAAGTTGCTGCGGCATATCCAGGCCAATGTGTTGCGCGCCGATGCTTGCGCCACGCCGCTGACCCTCGATGAATATTGCCAGCGTCCCCACGTGCTGGTATCCCATACTGCCAATGTCAGCGGCTACGCCGATGAGTGGCTGGCGGAAATTGGCCGCACGCGCCATGTGGTGCTCTCGGTGCCGCAATACAGTTCGCTGCCGGCCTTGCTCGCCGGTACTGACCTGATCGCCAGCCTGCCGGATTACACCGCCGAAGCGATGGCAGCGTCCGGGGTGTTATTCAGGGAACCGTTTCCGTTCCAGACGCCGACGCTGGACCTGTCGATGGTCTGGCTCAGCCATGTCGACACCGACCCGGCCGAGCGCTGGTTGCGGTCGCGGCTGGAGGCCTTCATGAGTGAGCGCGCGTTGTTGCCGCTGCCCGAGTGAGCAGGGCGCCGCTGTGTTATATGTACGACCCTTTCGCCCACTTTCAGGAGCAACCTAATGCCTCATCTGCACATGGAATACACCGCCAACCTGCCTGAGCTGAATGCCGACGTGGCCTTGATCCGGCTCAACAATGCGCTGGTGGCTTCCGGTCAGTTCGCTGCCGAATTCGACATCAAGAGCCGGGCGGTGAAGGTCGAGACGTTCAAGGTCGGTACTGCAATGGCTGAGCGGGCGTTCGTGCATGTGAAGCTGGCGTTGTTGAGCGGTCGCTCAGGGCAGATCAAGAAGCAGTTGTCGGAAAGCCTGCTGGCGGTGGTGCAGGACCTGTGTCAGTGGCCAACGGGCGTTGAAGTCCAGCTGGCCGTGGAAATTCTCGACATTGATCGCGAGTCTTATGTGAAGACGGCTATTAACCACTGACCTGTTTCGCCTCGCTGGTCAGGGTGATCGGCTCCTCTTCAATTAACTACGCGGGTCGCTACTCATGGCAGGTATTCAAAAAGTTGCCCAACTCGGCTACTCATCGCAAGCCAGCACCTATGCCAAGGGCCGCCCGAGCTATCCCATCGAACTACAAGCTTGGCTTAGAGATGCACTGGATATCCATCCGGGAGCAACGGTTATTGATTTGGGGGCCGGCACTGGCAAATTCACTCGACTGCTGAGCTCCATGGGGAGCGATGTTGTCGCAGTCGAGCCCGTCGATGCCATGCGAGCCGAGTTTGCAAAGGATCTGCCGAACATAAAAGTCCTGAAGGGCACGGCTGAATCTATCCCGGTAGAGTCAGGAACGGCGCAAGCATTGATATGCGCCCAAGCCTTCCACTGGTTTGCGAATGAAACAGCCCTTGCCGAGATACATCGAGTGCTCAAACCGAACGGCCGACTGGGGCTGATTTGGAACGTACGCGATGAGTCGGTGGACTGGGTGGCGGCCATCACTGACATCATTACTCCGTACGAAGGCGATACCCCACGCTTTCATACCGGCGCCTGGCGATTGCCATTCAAGGGGCATTACTTTTCTGACCCTGAACTGACCTGTTTTGGCCACACTCATTCTGGTAGTGCCAAGGAAGTCATCATTGACCGGATTCTGTCGGTGAGTTTCATCGCAGCTCTCCCTCCCTCCGAAAAGGCGAAAGTTACCGAGCAGTTGCAGAATCTGATCCAAACCCACCGGTTGTTGCGCGAGCGTGAAATTATTGAGTTTCCGTATCAAACCCAGGCCTATCTGTGTCGCCGTTTGGATTGACGCAAGGCGTTACGCTGACAGTATCAGTGGCCAACGGACATTGAAGTCCAGCTGGCCGTGGAAATTCTCGATATCGATCGCGAGTCCTACACCAAGATCGCCATCGGTCACTGAGTCTCAGGCCTCGATGCAGGCCTGGGCCACTTGCTCGCGCAACCAGGTATTGGCGCTGTCCTGATCGGCACTTTGAGTCCACTGCATGTCGAGGGTGAAGCCCGGCAGGCCGTTGGGCGCTTCGCAATGCTTGAAGATCGCCTCGTTGGCCAGCAATGGCTGGATGCGTCGGGGCAAGGTCACGATGAAGTCGGTGCCGGTGATCATTTTCAGCGCCGCGCCATAGCTGTTGGCGCGGGCGACGATTTGCCTTTTTTGCGCTTGCTGCGCCAGCCAGCCATCGACCATGTTGGTGAGGGACGTCCAGGGTGTGGGGAACACATGCCGCCGCGCGACGAAGGCTTGCAGGCTTAGACGCGGCTCCAGCGGTGTGGCGCGCTTGTCGAAGACACAGACCAGGTTATCTTCCAGCAATACCCGGGATTTGAGATCACTGTGGCTATGATGGAAATCGGGGCCGAAGCAAATCACCAGGTCCAGACTGCCATCGCGCAGTGCCTCGACCGGGATGTCGGTTTCAAACTTGTGCATGTTGATCATCACCGGCAGGCCGGCGAAATCGAAGCGTTTCAGCAGGCGCGGCAAGATCAGTTGTTCAAAGTACTCCGGGGCGCAGAGGTTGAATGTGACCGGCTGCAAGGTCGGGTCGAACGTCTGGGTGCCGGCGTGACACAGGTTGATGCTTTCGAGAATCTTCAGCACGTGGGTGTACATGGTGCTGGCTTTGCAGGTGGGGCACATGCCCGCGCGGGTATTGATGAACAGCTCGTCTTCAAAACTGGTGCGCAGCTTTTTCAGGCAGTAGCTCACGGTGGACTGGCTGACGCAGAGTGTCTCGGCTACACCGGTAACGCTGCTTTGCTCGTACACGGCGACAAATACCATGAGGTCCTGCATGTCGAGCTTTCTAAGCAAATTGCTGTTCAGCATCCATTCCGTCTCATTGCGTTCTTTGCGCTGAACATGCGCAAACGTGTGCGCAAGATCCTAGCGGAACGATGGTGCCAGGAACATGCCTTGTGGGAAGTTTCGCTGAAAATTGTGAGGCGGTTGCCATAAGCCTTGAGCTTTTGAGCGCCGCCAAGCACTGCGCGGCGCCCGGGCATCGACAGTGGCTGCGTGCCAATGCATGACCCCGATCGCCCGTTCCAGATTAGCTGATGTGTCTGGCGTAATGCCTTGGATCGAAGCGCAGGACCATCAGGATCATCAGCGCCATGACGCCGGTCAGTGACCACCAGGCCCATTCGAAGCTGCCGAGTCGATCGCGGATGATCCCGGCCATCAGCGGCGAGAGACCGGCGATCAGGTAGCCGATGCCTTGCACGAAGGCGGTCAGGCCACCGGCTCGCCGGGGGTTGTCCAGGTGATCCAGCGACACGATCAGGCTCATTGGAAACAACCCGCCGATGCCCAGCCCCAACAGAGATGGCCACAACAGGCTCAGGTGTTGCGGGCAGAGAATCAGCCCGCAGAACCCGGCCATGATCAGTGCCAGCAACGCCACCAACACGCTGCGTCGGTCGCGGCTGCGGTTGGCGATGGCCGGCGTCAACAGGCCGGACACCACTTCCATGGCGGTCAGGAAACCCAGGAGCAACCCGGCATTCTGTTCGCTCCAACCCTTTTCCACGTAGTACGGCGCCAGCCAGGCCAGCACACAGGTGTAGGACGCTGTTCCAAGACCGAAGAAGATCGCCAGCAACCAGGCGCGGGAATTGCTGAAGAAGGAGTCGTTAGGTGATGGCGCCGAAACCGGCGTTGGCAGCCCCGAGCGCCGGCCGCACCAGAACAGCAACGCCACCAGCGCCAGCGCCGACCAGATTGCCAGGCCGACGCGCCAACTGCCGGTCCGGTCCATCACAAGGGGTGCAAAAGACGCGGCGATGGCGGCACCGCCCATGATCGAGGTGACGTAGAGGCCCATGCATACGGATACGTTATCGCTGAAGCGGGATTTGATCAGCGCCGGCATCACGGCCTGGATCAGCGCGATACCGATACCGGCCAGCACGGCGCTGAGGATCAGTTCGGCCGCCGTATCAAGGAACAGGCGCGACACGGTGGCCACGCCGATAATCAGCAACGAGAGCGTCACGGTGCGCTGCTCTCCGAGTCGTTGGCTGACCCTGAGACCGAAGAACATCGCCAGCCCCATCGCCATCACGGGCAGCATGGTCAGCAGCGAGGCCAGGCTGAAACTCAGTGCAATGTCGCCGCGAATGGCGGACAACAATGGACCCACGGCAGCCATGGAGGGGCGCAGGTTCAGGGCGACGAGAAGGATGCCGGCCATCAGCCAGAGGGCAGGGCGGGATGTTGCGCGGACGTTTTCCATCAATCGGACCCTGGATGACAAGGGACCAATTAGGCGCGGGAGGACTGGGGGCTGCAAATCAGAAAGTCCGGGACGGTATTTAAAAACTAAATACCACTGTGGGAAAACAGCACCCTGTAGGAGCGAGCTTGCTCCGGGCGGCGTTCCGACGATGGACTCAAGAGCGCCGCGTTTAACCAGTGAATACGCATTATCGTTCAGGACCATCGCGAGCAAGCTTGCTCCTACAGGGCGCCGCGTTTAGCTAGTAAGCACGCGTCATCGTTAAAGACCATCGTCGGAACGCCGCCCGGAGCAAGCTAGCTCCTACAGGGACTGTGAATGTTTAGCCAACCCACACCCAAAGTTCTTCAAATCCCGATTTAACGACTCAACCACCCATGGGACGCTGCTGCTCATCTGTTTATCGCGGTCTTCTCTATGGACGTTTGTCCAGTCGCACTCCCTTCCGAACTCGCCTTCTGGGCGCTGTGGCATTGTCGTCACGCGCGCCCACCGGATTCTTACATTTCCTGCTGATTGTCCTTACAGATCTCAAGCCATGCGCGAGATTAAAGTGTGGGTGCTTTTGCGCGCCCCCTGACACGGAAAAAGAGAATTCCCATGCGTTGTGCCACGACCTCCTTTGCCTCCACGCAAGAAGCCCTGACCTTTCTCGAACAGAACCCGGATATCGAGATGTTCGAGTTGTTCATCCTCGACAACAACGGCGTACCCCGGGGCAAGTTGCTGCACCGCGATGAGTTGCTGGCGGTTTATGAAAGCGGGCGACCTTTGCCGAGCACTATCCTCGGCCTGACCATCAACGGCGATGACGTGGAAAATTCCGGGCTGGTCTGGGACGTGGGTGATATCGATTGCCGGGCCTACCCGATCAGCGGCAGTCTGACACGCATGCCATGGCGATTGATTCCGACGGCGGCGGTACAGGTCAGCATGCACCCGAAAGAGGGCATGCCCGCGACCGTCGCCGATCCACGGCATCTGCTGGCGAAAGTGATCGAAGGTTTGCAGGCCGACGGTTATTACCCGGTCATGGCCGCGGAGCTGGAGTTCTACCTGCTGGATCAGCAGCGCGACAGCAACGGCCGGCCACAGCCGGCGCGGGATGTCGATGGCGGGCGGCCACGTGCGACTCAGGTCTACGGCTTGCGTGAGCTGGAGCAGATCGAACCGTTCCTGGCCGACCTCTACAGTGCCTGCAAACTCCAGGGCATTCCGGCGCGCACGGCGATTTCCGAATACGCGCCGGGGCAGGTGGAGATCACCCTCGAACACCGTACTGACGCCTTGCAGGCGATGGACGAAGCGGTGCGTTACAAAAGGCTGGTCAAGGGCGTGGCGCACAAGCACGGGATGGTGGCGTGTTTCATGGCCAAACCCTTCGATGACCTGGCAGGCACCGGGATGCACATGCACGTCAGCCTGGCGGACAAGGACGGCAATAACCTGTTCGCCAGCGAAGCCCCGGATGGCTCGCCGCTGCTGAAACAGGCAGTGGCGGGGATGCTCGGCACCTTGCTCGATTCGTTGTTGCTGTTCTGTCCCAACGCCAACTCTTACCGCCGTTTCCAGACCAACAGCTACGCGCCGCTGGCGGTGACCTGGGGCGTGGACAATCGCACCGTGAGTTTGCGTGTACCCGGCGGGCCGGCGTTCTCGCGCCATATCGAGCATCGTATCTGTGGCGCCGACGCCAACCCGTATCTGGCGGCGGCGGCGATCCTGGCCGGTATCCATCGCGGCATTCGCGAGCAACTCGACCCGGGCGCACCGGTGGAGGGCAATGGCTACGCCCAAGCCACGGAACTGTTGCCGACGGACTGGCTGACGACGTTACGGGCGCTGGAAGGTTCGAGCTGGGCGCGGGACGCATTCGGCGGCGAGTTTCTCGGCGTGTACCTGGCGGTGAAACGTGCCGAGTATCGACAGTTCATGGGCGAGGTCGGTGAGCAGGATTGGCGCTGGTACCTGAACCAGGCCTGAGGACAACCTGCTTCATTCGATGCCCGGTCCACAGCAAGGTCTGACGCTTGGATCTGTCTGCCATGAGCCGGGTGCCGCCCGCATGACCTGGGGCGGCGCTTGACGTTCTGGCGCGACGAGCAGTGGGTGCGCAACGCGCTCAAGGTGGCGGGCGAGCCGGGCCTGGTTCTCGATCACCATCGATTTGATGCGGCTCTATGTGCTGCCTAAGACCAGATAACCTCCCTTTGTCAGACAATTCTTGCTAACTGGTAGGTATTTTCGCTAAAGCTCTTGTTCAGTGGATGCGTGGAAATCGCCTGTGGCGATATATACTGCGCGCCATTCTTCAAGGGAGAGCCGTGTGGCCATCGATATTCACTGGATTCGCGACAACGATAGCCTCGGTCGGTTTTGCACCGAGTGGCAGCAGCTGCCGTTCGTTGCCCTCGACACCGAATTCATGCGGGTCGACACCTTTTATCCGATTGCAGGCCTGCTGCAGATCGGCGATGGCGTACGCGCTTACCTGATTGACCCGCTGACCATCGACGACTGGCAGCCGCTGGCCGCGTTGCTGGAAAACCCGGCCGTGGTCAAAGTCCTGCATGCCTGCAGCGAAGACCTCGAAGTCCTGCTGCGCCTGACCGGCAGCCTGCCGGCGTCGCTGTTCGACACCCAACTGGCCGCCGCTTACCTGAACCTGGGTTTCTCCATGGGGTATTCGCGGCTGGTGCAGGAAGTGCTCGGTATCGACCTGCCCAAGGGCGAGACCCGTTCCGACTGGCTGCAACGCCCGCTTTCCGAGACTCAGATCAGCTACGCCGCCGAAGATGCCCTGCACTTGGCGGAAGTTTTCGTACAGTTGCGTCCGAAGCTGTCTGACGACAAGTACGCCTGGGTTCTGGAAGACGGTGCCGAGCTGGTGGCCAACCTGCGCCGCGAAATCGACCCGTACGAGGTCTATCGCGATGCCAAGCTGGCCTGGAAACTGTCCCGCGCCCAACTCGCCGTGTTGCGTGAACTCTGCGCCTGGCGCGAACGCGAGGCCCGCGCCCGCGATCTGCCGCGCAATCGCATCGTCCGTGAGCACTCCCTGTGGCCGCTGGCGCGAACTCAGCCGGACAACCTGGGCGCGCTGGCGAAAATCGAAGACATGCACCCGCGTACCGTGCGTCAGGACGGCGAGTTTCTGCTTGATCTGATCAAGCGCTCTGGCAGTGTGTCGCCGGATCAATGGCCGCCTGCCGTGCCGGAGCCGTTGCCGGTGGAGGCCGCCGCGCTGGTCAAGCAACTGCGGTCGATCGGCCAGGCCGAAGCCGAGCGTCTGAACATTGCGCCGGAACTGATGCTGCGCAAGAAAACCCTGGAAGCGCTGCTCAAGAGCGGTTTCCCCAATGGTCCCTATCAATTGCCTGATTCGCTGCGTGGCTGGCGCCGCGAATTGATGGGCCAGGCGCTGCTCGACAGCCTGGCCACTGCCGGAGAACAGCCTTGAAACGTATTTGCTCCATCTACCGAAGCCTGAAGAAAAACGAGATGTATCTCTACGTGCTCAAAAGCGATGCACTGGAACGCGTCCCGGAAAGCCTGATGGCTGCTTTCGGCAAACCCCATCACGCCTTTGACCTGGTGCTGACCCCCGAGCGCAAACTGTCGCGCGAAGACATCACCCTGGTTCTGGAAAACCTCGACAAGCAGGGCTATCACCTGCAAATGCCGCCGGCCGAGGACGAATACATCGAACATTTGCCGGAAGAATTGCTGCGACGCAATGATCCGATGTGATCGGCAGGGCTTCTGTTCAAAGCGTCTGTGAAGAGCTCCTGTGAAGAGTCTGCTCTTGAATCACTGGAATTGAATTTGGCGGGCCAGGGCGATGGAGCGTTACTTCATCGGCGGTCGTCTGCACTGTTTTCGAAAGGTTTGAACCATGCGCGTTCTGATTGCTGAACACGACCACCCCGTATACGCCCAACTGCTACGTCAGGCAGCGCCCGACCTGGAAGTGCTGACCAGCGGCGATTCCGCCGAACTGGCCAGCCAGGCCGCCGATTGTCCGATCTGGCTGGGCCAGCCGGATTTGCTGGCGACCCTGTTGCGCCAGGGCCACCAACCGCAGTGGCTGCAATCGACCTGGGCCGGTATCACGCCGCTGTTGGCCGACGGCTTGCCACGGCATTATCGCCTGACCCGGGCGGTGGGGATTTTCGGCCAGGTCATGGCCGAATACGTGCTCACCTACATGCTCGGCCACGAGCGCGAAGTGCTGCCCCGACTGGTCAGCCAGGTCGAGCGCAAGTGGGACAGCCGCCAGGGGCAGAGCCTGGCGGGGCGCAAGGTGTTGATCGTCGGCACCGGTGACATCGGCCAGACCGTGGCGCAGTTCCTGCTGCCGTTTGGCGTGCAGCTGTATGGCATCGCCAGCGAAGCCCGTGAGCAGGCGCCGTTTATCGAAGTAGGGGCGCAAGCTGATTTGCCGCGTCTGGTCGGTGAAGTCGATTACGTGATCAATCTGTTGCCGAACACGCCCAATACCCATGATCTGTACGACGCCGCGCTGTTCAAGCAGTTCAAGCCGACCGGCTTGTTCATCAATGCCGGACGCGGCGTGGCGGTGGTCGATGCGGATCTGGTGGAGGCCTTGAAGGAAGGGCATCTGGCAGGCGCCGTGATCGACGTCTGCCGTCAGGAACCGCTGCCGCAACGTCATCCGTTCTGGACCGCCTGGGGCTTGCTGCTGACAGGGCACAGTTCGGCACCGACTTCGCCACCGATGATGGTGAAGTTGTTTGTCGAGAATGTGCGGGCGTATCAGGCGGGTGAGGCGTTGCGCGGGGAAGTGGATTTCAGTCGCGGGTATTGAGACCTCATGAACCTGTAGGAGCCGGCTTGCCGGCGAAGGCGTTTTCGTGGCCGCTGCAAGGCTTGAGGTCGCCTTCGCTGGCAAGCTGAACCCTGTAGGAGCTGGCTTGCCAGCGAAGGCGTTTTCATGGCCGCTGCATGGCTTGAAGTCGCCTTCGCTGGCAAGCCAGCTCCTACAGGGGGGGCGGCGGTGTGGCTTAGAGGGTGAAATCGCCTTCGGCCGCCAACTCGCTCAACGGACGACGCGGGCTTGGCACTTCACGCGCTTGCAGGTACTCCGCCAGGCTTGCCTTGTCGCCCAATTTGCCGATCGCCACCGCTGCATGCAGCGCGTAGCCTGCGGGAATGTTCAGCTCTTTGCGGGCCAGTTCCTGATCGAAACCCGCCATGCCGTGGGTGTGCCAGCCGCTGATGCTCGCTTGCAGCGCCAGATGGCCCCAGGCCGAACCGGTGTCGAACGTGTGCCACAAGGCCGGGGTTTCTTCGCTGGCGCCAGGCGCCACAAAGGTGGTTTTCGAAATGACGATCACCAGCGCCGAGGCGTGTTGCGCCCAACTGCGGTTGAATTCGTTCAGCAGGCCCAGGTAACGCTCCCAGTTCGGCGTGTCGCGGCGCGCGTAGAGAAAACGCCAGGGTTGCGAGTTGTAGGCCGAGGGTGCCCAGCGTGCCGCTTCGAAGAAGCTCAACAGGGTTTCGACGGGAATGGTTTCGCCGGTGAAGGCGCGGGGCGACCAGCGATCGGTGAACTGAGGGTGGATGGCATGGTCGGCAACGCGTGGATTAGCGCTCATCAAGAGGTTCCTTGCTACGGTTGGAAGTGAGGGTCGTCTGAAACCTGCGGGCGCAGTTGAGCTGAGCGTTAAGGTTTGTCGAGAGCCTGGGCAGTTCGCCTGAATGCAACGCGGTGGAGCGTTAATGGCACGCGGGTCTGGCTCCTTGCGACTGGCAAAGCTACTTGGCGGCGCAAAAACTGACAAGCCCTGTCGACCGGCAGTCGCCAATGCTTGGCCCGCAAGGGCCTTGGCACTAGACTGGCGGCCTTTTCACCACCTGATGTCGATGTTGAACCATGGCCGCTAAAGTCGAACCGTTCTGGATGCGCAAAACCCTCGATCAACTCGATCCAGAGGAATGGGAATCGCTGTGCGATGGCTGTGGCCTGTGCTGCCTGCAAAAGCTTGAGGATGAAGACGATAATTCGGTTTATTACACGCGCATTGCCTGCAAACTGCTGGACCTGAAAACCTGCCAGTGCACCGATTATCCCAACCGCCGCGACTTTGTGCCGGACTGCATCCAGCTCACGCCAGGCAAGGCCGACGAGTTCAAATGGCTGCCACCGACCTGCGGTTATCGACTGGTCAGCGAGGGCAAGGACCTGCCGCTCTGGCACCACCTGGTGTGCGGTGATCGCGACGCCGTGCACCACGAACGAATTTCACAATCCGGGCGCATGCTCGCCGAAGGCAGCGTGGCCGAAGAAGATTGGGAAGACCATCTGATTTTCCGGGCGGGTTAAGGTTTCACCAAGGAGCGTGTATGGCTACGGGATTGCGCCGGGCGTTGGCCATCGGACTGCTGGCCCTGAGCTCGCCGGTGTGGGCGGCGAAGAAGGTCGATCTGGATTATCACGTGCGCCTGTTGCCGCAAAGCGATCAGGCCGAGGTGCGCCTGACCCTGGCCCAGGGCTCGGCGGTGCGCAGTCTGGATTTCGACCTGGGCGATGGTAGCCACTACAGCGACTTCAAGGCTGATGGCCAATGGCAACTCACGCCGGGCAAGCCGGTGCGGGGTGTCTGGCAGCCCGCCACCGACAAGGCCAGCCTGACCTACCGCGTGCGGGTCAGCCACGGCCGCAGGAGCGGCAGTTTCGACACCCGCATGACCCCGACCTGGGCGTTGATGCGCGGCGACGATCTGGTGCCGGCCGCCCGACTCGATCAGCAGGACGGCATCGAACTGGTTTCACGCCTGGAATTCGAATTGCCCGGCGGCTGGAAAAGCGTCGAAACCGCCTGGCCGCGGATCGGCAAGAATAAATTTCGCATCGATAACGTCTCCCGATTGTTCGACCGGCCTACCGGCTGGATGCTCGCCGGCCACCTTGGCAGCCGTCGCACGCGGTTGGGGGAAACCGAAGTCACGGTCGCCTCGCCCCGCGGCCAGGGCATGCGTCGCATGGACGTGTTGACGTTGCTGACCTTTGTCTGGCCGCAAGTGCAGGCGGTGTTCCCCCGTCATCCCGCCAAGCTGCTGATCGTCGGCGCCAATGACCCTATGTGGCGCGGCAGCCTGGGGTTGCGCGAGTCGATTTACCTGAACACACGCCTGCCGCTGGTCAGCGAAAGTGGCACCAGCGCGGTGGTGCGTGAATTGGCTCAGGTGTTCGGCCGGATCAACGACCGGCAGCGCAGTGACTGGATCAGTGAAGGCTTTGCCGAGTATTACGCGATCGAACTGGTGCGCCGGGCGGGTGGCATGAGTGACGAGCGCTATGAGAGTTTGCACGGCAAACTGGTCAAGGCCAGCCAGAAGGTGACGACATTGCGCGGTGAGCAAGTGAACCCGGCACAGGTTTCCAAGGCGGTGTTGTTGCTGCAGGAGCTGGATCGCGAGATTCGCCTGCAGACCCGCAACAAGCGTTCGCTGGATGATGTGTTGCGTGGGGCGATGCGTTTGGAAAGTGTCGATACCAAGGAATTCGTTCAGTTAGCCGAGAGCGTGATTGGCGAATCTTCGAAGGTCCTTGATACCGGGTTGCTTCAGTAATACCGCTTTCGCTGGCAAGCCAGCTCCTACAGGGTTCGCGGTGTACACATCATTTGTGATCACCGCAAATACTGTGGGAGCTGGCTTGCCAGCGAAGAGGCCATAAGCCCCACTACAAATCCCGGATCAAACCCCGGTCTTGGGCGACGTCAAAGAATCATTACCCGTCACCGTAGCCGTCTTGGTCGCCGCCTCGGCATTCGCCTTCAACCGCCCCAACTCTTCCCCGGCCCGCTCGATCTTCGCCCGCACGTTATTCATATCCTGGCGGCTTTTCTCCAGCAGGCTCTTGACCGAACTGTGCCCGGTAATCCCGCGAGCCAGCGCCACGCCGCCGATCGCCACTTGAATCAACCCGAACACACCGCCGCGACGCAGGCCCTTGGTGACCATCACCACGCCACCGGCCACGGAGCCGATGCGCTCCCAGCCCTGAACGTTCTGGTCGGAATGAGTCTGGAACGGGGTGGATTCGATGCGCTCTACGCGTGTCAGTTCGCTCATGATCTGTCTCCTGGCTGATTGGCTGCTTCAAGAATAGATAAATAAGCTGACTGCCGAGGCGGGCGGCTTGTTCCATTGGATGTGCAGAGATTCAGCGGAATTTCGGCCCCGAGCGGGTGTTGAGGCCCTTGGCCATGCGGTCGTACAGCACGACGTTGACGGTGGCTGCCAGGTTCATGCAACCGGTGGTCGGGATATAGACCACATCTTCGCACCAGTCGCGAATCTCCTGATCCAGCGAGCCGTCTTCCGGGCCGAAAATGTACAGCGCACGATCCGGGTGGGTGTATTCCGGCAGCGAACGGGCGCCTTCGACCAGTTCCACCGCGACCGGGACGCAGCCCAGGGGCAGGATTTTCTTCAGGTCGTCGATGCCGATCAGCGGAATGTCGTAGTGCACGCGCTTGGTGTCGGTGACGAAGTCCGCGGCCCGTTCATAACGCTTGCCGGTGTAGAACACGGACGCGGCGCCATAACAGCCGGCGGCGCGCATCACCGAGCCGACGTTTTCCGGTGATTTGGGGTTATACAAACCAATGCAGCTGTACCGTTTGTCTGCCACGAGCGGGGTGCCTTCGGGGAAAAAGCGCGATTATACGGGGATTGGGGAGGGGTGTCCGGTTTGGGGA
>Ga0247818_10000963_pt1 | contig 18074 bp, 11 predicted proteins | sample 13C_Glucose_Day1_FD_192424 | JGI IMG/M metagenome (GOLD analysis project Ga0247818, IMG submission 192424) | Soil microbial communities from agricultural site in Penn Yan, New York, United States - 13C_Glucose_Day1 | ecosystem: Environmental > Terrestrial > Soil > Agricultural land | place... | reverse complement strand
TCGGCACGATCGAAACCGTGCCTGCCGCCGTCATGGACTGGGCCATTCTGCCCGTCGCCGCCCCATTCGACCCGCGGCTACCGCCCGAAGACGAGACATTCCCCCTGCCACTCGGGCGCGTATTGCCGATTGTTCGCGTTCCCGTTGAAGAAGGCGCCCAGGTTCTCAATATTTTGCAGGCGCTCATCGCTGAAAAAATAGGTTTCTAGCCCGATTTACCGTCAGCGCGACCGGAATTTCGGCATTTTTGGCTTGCACTTCCCCTTTTCCTTGCCAAGATGCCCTCCCCAACAGGTGGACGAAATTGCTGCATTGCGATATCTGGCCATCAGTGAATTGCGTGTGCAGTTGGAGCGAAGATACCCATGATCGGACTTGTGCTTGTCACCCATGGCAAGCTGGCTGAGGAATTTCGACATGCGCTTGAGCATGTTGTCGGTCCGCAAAAAGCTATAGAGACCGTCTGCATCGGCCCCGAGGACGACATGGACCAGCGTCGGCAGGATATCCTCGACGCGGTCACCAATGTCGACGAAGGCAACGGCGTCATCATTCTCACCGACATGTTCGGCGGGACCCCCTCCAACCTCGCCATCTCGGTGATGCGCAGCGGCACCGTCGAAGTGATCGCCGGCGTCAACCTGCCGATGCTGATCAAGCTTGCCGGCGTGCGCGGCGAGAGCGACATGGACAAGGCACTTGTCGAGGCCTCCGAGGCCGGGCGGAAATACATCAACGTCGCCAGCCGCGTCCTGAGTGGAAAGTAATGGATCACCGCCCCGACATGTCGCTGACGCGCGAACTGCTGATCATCAACAAGCGAGGCCTGCATGCGCGGGCGTCAGCAAAGTTCGTGCAGACGGTCGAGGCCTATGACGCCGAGATCACCGTTTCGAAGGACGGCATGACCGTTGGCGGAACCTCGATCATGGGGCTGATGATGCTGGCCGCCAGCACCGGCTGCAGCGTTTGCGTGACCGCCAGCGGCGCGCAGGCCGAACAAGCCCTGAACGCGCTCGACGCTCTGGTCGCCGACAAGTTCGGCGAAGAAATCTGACGGCAATATAAAGATATAAAGACTTCTTTATATCGAGGTTGCTCTCCACCCTGAATCCTGATAGATCGGTCGCACTCTCACCGCGTCGTATAGGCGTGGGAGGCATAATCGCGCCGCGGAGATGGCCAAGGCCGCGCGGCTTGAAGAGATCAGCCCGGAGAACTCCATGACCACCACTCAGGACTACATCGTCGCCGACATCGGACTTGCCGATTTCGGGCGCAAGGAAATTGCGATCGCCGAAACGGAAATGCCGGGCCTGATGGCCTGCCGCGAAGAGTTCGGCGCTTCGAAGCCGCTGAAGGGCGCGCGCATCACCGGCTCGCTGCACATGACCATCCAGACCGCCGTCCTCATCGAGACGCTGGTCGCGCTCGGCGCCGACGTACGCTGGGCTTCGTGCAACATCTTCTCGACCCAGGACCACGCCGCAGCCGCGATCGCCGCCAGCGGCGTTCCGGTCTTCGCCGTCAAGGGTGAGACGCTCGAAGAATACTGGACCTACACGGACAAGATCTTCCAGTGGGCCGACGGTGGCGTCTCGAACATGATCCTCGACGATGGTGGCGACGCCACCATGTACATCCTGCTCGGCGCCCGCGCCGAAGCCGGCGAGGACGTGCTCTCCAACCCGGGCTCCGAGGAAGAAGAAATCCTCGTCGCGCAGATCAAGAAGCGGCTTGCCGCTTCGCCGGGCTGGTTCACCAAGCAGCGCGACGCCATCAAGGGCGTGACCGAGGAAACCACCACCGGCGTCAACCGCCTCTACCAGCTCCAGGCCAAGGGCCTGCTGCCCTTCCCGGCGATCAACGTCAACGACAGCGTCACCAAGTCGAAGTTCGACAACAAGTACGGCTGCAAGGAATCGCTGGTCGACGGCATCCGCCGCGGCACCGACGTGATGATGGCCGGCAAGGTCGCCGTCGTCTGCGGTTACGGCGACGTCGGCAAGGGTTCGGCCGCCTCGCTTTCCGGCGCCGGCGCCCGCGTCAAGGTCACTGAAATCGACCCGATCTGCGCGCTCCAGGCCGCCATGGACGGCTTCGAAGTCGTCCAGCTCGAAGACGTCGTCTCCTCGGCCGACATCTTCATCACGACGACCGGCAACAAGGACGTCATCCGCATGGACCACATGCGCGAGATGAAGGACATGGCGATCGTCGGCAACATCGGCCACTTCGACAACGAGATCCAGGTCTCGGCTCTGCGTAACCTGAAGTGGACGAACATCAAGCCGCAGGTCGACATGATCGAGTTCCCGAAGGGCAACCGCATGATCCTGCTTTCGGAAGGCCGCCTGCTCAACCTCGGCAACGCCACCGGTCACCCGTCCTTCGTGATGTCGGCCTCGTTCTCCAACCAGGTCCTGGCCCAGATCGAGCTCTTCACCAAGGGTGAGAAGTACAAGAACGAAGTCTACGTCCTGCCCAAGGCGCTCGACGAGAAGGTCGCTCGGCTGCACCTCAAGAAGCTCGGCGCCAAGCTTTCGGAACTTTCCGAAGAGCAGGCCGACTACATCGGCGTGAAGACGCAGGGTCCGTTCAAGGCTGAGCACTACCGGTACTAATCCTTACCCGGGCAATCCACAACATCTTGTGGCCGCGTTCTTGACAAGAGAGCGCGGCCGCTTTTTTGGGCCTCTCCCTTCCCGACGATTCGACTAGGAAGTATGCTCTAACCCATTGATTCGTGATGCCGGTGCGGACCTTGGGCATCGCGGATGGGATGTCTTGTCGAATTAGCGGCAAACAGACGGAGACAGACCGGGGATGCAATCGGAACTGACGCGGACCCTTGAACAGGGCCCCGGTGGAACTGTGCAAGGCGCAGCAAGGCCGGCAGCACCCTTCGGACAGACGGGGATGGCAGCGCCATGAACAAAGACCACACAGATTTTCCGGCCATCCGCCGCAAGGGTCCGAAATTCCTGCGCCGCCTTTTGGCCGGCACCGCCCTTTTCACCGCCACGGATGCTCTCGCCCAGGTTGTCCCGCAAAAGGCCGGCATCTTCGGCTCGTCGGAGGTCGTCACCTTTTCCGTGCTGATCGGCGTCATTTCCGCTGCGATGATCTCGGCGATCTGGCTGATCCGCCAGCGCGGCAACATCGAGGCGGAAAACCGCGAGCTTAGGTCCGACCTTTCCGACGCCAACCAGCGCCTCTCGCGCTACCAAGCGCTGGTCGCCGACAAGAACCGCCGGATCGTCATCTGGGACGGGCTTCTCGAACGCGCCGAACTGCTCGGCCAGCTGCCGGCGGAAACCGGCGCGCCTTCCGACGACCGCGACTTCCTGGCCTTCGGCCGCTGGGTCAAGGCGCAGTCTGCAGGCGAGCTCGAAAAATCGATCGAGGCGCTTCGCACCCAGGCGCGCAGCTTCGATCTCGTCATCGAAACGCAGCGCAATGAAGTGCTGGAAGCCCAGGGACGCGTTTCCGGCGGCCGCGCCTTTGTGCGCTTCATCGCGCTCAACAACATGCGGGCGGAGCTCGCCGAACTGAAGCTCGAACACGACCGGCTCAATATCGCTCTTCGCTCCTTCCATACACTCCTCGACGCAATCGACCTGCCCGTCTGGCAGCGCGGCACCGACGGCGCGCTCGTCTGGGTCAACGAAGCCTATGCCGACGCCGTCGAGGCACCCGATGTCGCCACCGCCGTCGCGGAAAAGCGCGAGTTGCTTGCGACCGTTGCGCGTGAAAAGATCCGGTCGGTCTCGACGTTCGATACGCCTTTCCACGACAAGGTCTCGACCGTCGTGCGCGGCAACCGCACCTTCTTCGACGTCGTCGACGCCCGCAGCGCCGCCGGTTCGGCCGGTATCGCAGTCGATATTTCGGGGATCGAGGCCGTGCGCGAAGAGCTCAACCGCACGCTCAAGAGCCATGCGGAAACGCTCGACCATCTGGCGACGCCCGTCGCGATCTTCGACGGCAACCAGCGTCTGCAGTTCTACAACCAGGCCTTCCAGCGCCTGTGGAACCTCGATATCGGCTTCCTGGAGCGCAAGCCGGACAATGGCGAAGTGCTCGATCGGCTGCGCGCCGGCGGCCAGCTGCCGGAACAGCTCAACTGGAAACAGTGGAAGGCGAACGCACTATCGGTCTACCAGGCGCTCGATACACAGAGCGACCTTTGGCACCTGCCGAACGGACAGACATTGCGCGTCTTTGCCACCGCCCGCCCGCAGGGCGGCGTTACCTGGGTGTTCGAGAACCTGACCGAGAAGGTCGACCTCGAAACGCGCTACAACACCCTCGTCCAGGTCCAGGGCGAAACCATCGATCACCTGGCCGAAGGCGTAGCGGTGTTCGGCCCGGACGGCCGCATCCGCCTGTCGAACCCGGCGTTTCGCGCGATCTGGGGCATCAGCGAGGCTGAAGCCAAACCCGGTACGCATATCAAGGCGATCGAGCAGGCCTGCCTGATCTCCTACGACCAGCCCGACGGCTGGAAGCGTTTCACCCACATCATCACCAGCTTCGACGACGAGCGGCCCTCCAGCCGCGGCATTCTCGAACTCAGGACCGGGCTGATTCTCGACTACGCGGTCATCCCGCTGCCGAACGCCCAGACGATGCTGACCTTCGTCAACATTACCGACAGCGTCCGGGTCGAGCGCGCGCTCACCGAAAAGAATGAGGCGCTGCGCAAGGCCGATGCGTTGAAGAACGACTTCGTCCACCACGTCTCCTACGAGCTGCGCTCGCCGCTCACCAACATCATCGGTTTCGCCGATCTCTTGAAGACGCCTGCGTTCGGCGACCTCAACGAGCGCCAGGCAGAGTATGTCGACCATATCGCCACGTCGTCGTCGCTGCTTCTGACGATCGTCAACGACATCCTCGATCTTGCGACCGTCGACGCCGGCATCGTCCAGCTCGACCTTGCCGACATCAGCCTCACCGATTTCCTCGACGACATCGCGTATCAGATGGCCGACCGTCTGACCGAAAGCGGAGTGACGCTCCGGATCGCCGCACCTGATAATCTCGGCCGGATGGTCGCCGATCAGCAGCGCCTGAAGCAGATCTTCGTCAAGCTGCTCACCAATGCCGCGAACTTCGCCCCCGATGGCAGCGTCATCGAACTGGCGTGCCGCCGCGAGGGCAGCGACTTCATCTTCTCGGTCTCCGACAGCGGCCCCGGCATTCCGCAGGACGTGCTCGACACGGTCTTCAACCGCTTTGAAAGCCACGGTCAGCGCGGCGGCGCCGGCCTCGGGCTTTCGATCGTCGAGAGCTTCGTCAGCCTGCATCACGGCACGGTCTCGATCCGCAGCAAGGAAGGCGAAGGCACGGAAGTGACCTGCCGCATCCCTTCGGCCGACGTGCCGTCCACCGTCGCGGCCGAATGATGCCGGCGATCGAGCGCCATCTTGCAAACGAGGCGGCAACGATCGAGCTTGGTGAGGACCTGGCGCTCGCCCTGAAGCCTGGCGACTGCGTCGCTCTTTCGGGCGATCTCGGCGCCGGCAAATCCACACTGGCGCGCGCCTTTCTGAGAGCCGTCGCCGATGACGACGGCCTGGAAGTGCCGAGCCCGACCTTCACGCTGGTCCAGAGCTACGACTTGCGCATACCCGTCGCGCATTTCGACCTTTACCGGCTGGCCGATTCCAGCGAGCTCGACGAACTGGGCTTCGATGAAGCCCTGTCGCAGGGCATCTGCCTGGTCGAATGGCCGGAACGGGCGGACGACGCCCTCCCCTCACGTCGCATCACGCTTGCGATCACCCACGAGAAGGACGGGCGACGCGTCGGGATTTCGGCGCCTGATGACACGCTGCAGCGCATCGCCCGAACGCTTTCGATCCGCGAGTTTCTCGATACGAACGGACATTCCAAGGCGCGGCGGCGGCACCTGAGCGGCGACGCCTCGATCCGGGCCTATGAGCGCATTTACCCGGCGGACGGCTCCGTTAGCCGGATTCTGATGGATTCGCCGCGGCACAAGCCGGGCCCGATCCTTCAGGACGGAAAGTACTATCAGCAGCTGGCGCATATCGCCGAAGATGTCGTTCCCTTCGTCGCCGTCGACCAGATGCTCATTGCCCGCGGCTTCGCGGCACCTGAAATCTACGCCCGCGACATCGACCAGGGCGTCCTCTTGATCGAAGATCTGGGCTCGGACGGCGTTCTCGATGCGGACGGAGAGCCGATCGACGAACGCTACATCGAGAGCGCGCGGCTGCTTGCTCGCCTGCACGCGGAACCGGCCGAGGCCGAGATCAAGGTCGAGCCGACTGTGATCCACCGCATTCCGGATTTCGACCGGACGGCGATGAAGATCGAGACGCGGCTTTTGACCGACTGGTATCTGCCCTGGAAACGCGGCGCGCCGGCAAGCGACGACGAGAAGCGCGAATATGGAGAGATCTGGGACGGCCTGATCGACCTCCTGCAGACATCCGAAACGAACCTGCTGCTGCGCGATTTTCACTCGCCGAACATCATCTGGCGCGGGGAACGCGAAGGTCTGAACCGGATCGGCCTCATCGATTTCCAGGACGCAATGATCGGTCCGACTGCCTATGACGTCGCGTCCTTGGTTCAAGATGCCCGCGTCACCATCCCGCCTTCGCTCGCAAGCCGGATGATGGACGCCTATCTCGCCGAACGGCGCGCGGGTGGTAGCTTCGACGAGGCTATGTTCCTTCGCGACTGGCACCTGATGTCGGCGCAGCGCAACTGCAAGCTCGTCGGCATCTGGGTGCGGCTGATGCAGCGCGACGGCAAGTCCGGCTACATGAAGCACATGCCGCGCACTTTCGCCTATCTTCAGGCGGCGCTTTCACATGAATCGCTGAAACCCTTGCACGACTGGTGTATGAAGACCGGAATCCTCGTTTCCGAATCAGCGAACTGACAGAGAATCAATGTCGATCAGCAATGCGATGGTGCTCGCCGCGGGCCTCGGCACCCGTCTTCGTCCGATCACCAACACCATGCCAAAGCCGCTCGTCGAGATCGCCGGCAAGCCGATGATCGACTACGTGCTGGACCTCCTGGTGGAGGCCGGCGTCAGCACGGCCGCGGTCAACGTGCATCATTTCGCCGACCTGATGGAAGGCCATCTCAGCCAACGCAGCGCCCCGGAGATCGTGATTTCGGACGAGCGCGAGGCGCTGATGAATTCCGGCGGCGGTCTCGCCAAGGGGCTGAAACTGCTGCCGGAGGGGCCGGTTCTGGTGATGAATGCCGATCTCTTCTGGGTCGGCGAGCCCAAGGGCAAGCCCAGCAACCTGACGCGCCTGGCCGCCGCCTTCGACGCGGAGCGCATGGACATGCTGCTCCTTTGCGTGCGCGACGAGGATACGACCGGCCACAACGGCAAGCGGGATTTCTCGCTGGGTGACGACGGCAAGCTCACGCGCTACGCCGAAGGCCTGCCGAACCCGGTGGTCTATGCCGGCGCGATCGCGCTTCACTCCCGGCTTTTTGCCGACGCGCCCGACGACGCCTTCAATCTCAACATCTACTTCGATCGCGCCGCCGAAGAAGGCCGTCTTTACGGCCTGCTGCTCGACGGTCACTGGATGACGGTCGGAACGCCCGAGGCGATCGGCGAAGCGGAGGCGGCGATCCGCCGCCACCAGCCGGAGGGATGAGCGTGCGTGGCCGCCGGTCCAACGTCTTCACGATCCCGCCCGGCCTCCCCTTCCTGAAGACGCTCGCCGAAAAGCTTTGCGACGGTAGCCTGACGCCGGACTTCCGCTACGACCCGGCCGATCCCCTGCCGCTTGCCGGCGTGACGATCTTCGTGCCGACGCGGCGCTCGGCCCGTGTGCTCCGGTCCGAGTTCGTCGACCTGCTCGGCGGCCGCTCCACCATCCTGCCCACGATCAAGGCGCTCGGCGAGACCGATGACGACAGCGGCTTCTTCGATGCCGAGGTGCCGGCGATCCTCGATCTCGCCCCGCCCCTGCCCGGGACCGCACGCCTGATCGAGCTTGGCCGGCTTATCCTCGCCTGGCGCAACCGGCTGCCGAAGGTGGTGCTCGACATCCATGCGGAGAGCCCGCTGATTGCGCCGGCAAGCCCTGCCGATGCGATCTGGCTCGCGCGCAATCTTGCCGACCTCATCGACGCGATGGAGACGGAAGAGCTCGACTGGGACAAGCTCGACAAGCTCGATGCCGGCGAGCACGCCCTCTGGTGGCAGCTGACGCTCGAATTCCTGAAGATTGCCCGCAGCTACTGGCCGGAACGGCTGGAGGAACTGAAACAATCCTCGCCCGCGCGCCACCGCAACGCCATCCTGCAGGCCGAGACGCAGCGCATCGCCGCCGGCAAGATCGAGGGCCCGATCATCATTGCCGGTTCGACCGGCTCCATTCCCGCAACGGCCACGCTGATTGCCGCCGTGCAGAAGCTGCCCAACGGTACGATCGTGCTGCCTGGCCTCGACCAGACGATGAGCGAGGCCGAATGGGACATGATCGTCGCCGACGCCGCCCTTGACGGCAGGCCGGACCCGGCAAGCCGCAGCCACCCGCAATACGGCTTTTACAGGCTGCTGAAACGCATGGGCGTTCTGCGGCCCGACGTGACCGCCCTGGCTGTCGCCGAGGTCGACCTCGACGTCCGTGCCGAGATCCTGTCGCACGCTCTTCTGCCGGCCAAGGCGACCAATGCATGGACCGCGATGCGCAGCGAGCTGGATCCGGCGTTGCTGCAGCAAGCCTTCCAGGATGCAGCCCTCATCGAAACCGCCAACGAACGCGAGGAAGCGGCCGCGATCGCGGTCGCCTTGCGGCTCGCGCTCGAAGGCAGCGACGAGAGCCAGGCAGCGCTGATCACGCCGGACCGCAATCTCGCACGGCGGGTCGGCGCCGAGCTTGCCCGCTTCGGCATCGAGGCCGACGATTCCGCCGGTACGCCTCTCATCGCGACGCCGCAGGGCAGCCTGCTGCGGCTGCTGCTAGAAGCATGCCTGCGCCCCGGCGATCCCGTGCCGTTCGTCGCGCTGCTCAAGCATCCGCTGGCGCGCTTCGGGCTTTCCCGCGACAGGATGCGCGAAGGGGCCGACGCGCTGGAACGCATGGCACTGCGTGGCAGCACCGCGACGGTCGATCTGCTGGTCCTCGGATCCGTGCTCGACGCGGCGATCGTCCGGCACAAGACCGATCGCCATCCACCGGAATGGCGCATCGGCATCGGGGATGACGCGCTTGAGGCGGCCCGCGACGTGGCGGCGAAGATCGGTCTCGCGGTGGCACCGCTCGCCTCAGCGCTGACGCGAAGCCGGGACGGAAGCCGCGTGTTCTCGGACGAATTTACCTTTGCCGACTGGGCGATGCGCACCGGCGAGGCCCTGGAAGCGGCCTCAGCCGACGAGCGTGGCGACCTCGGTGGGCTTTGGTCCGGAGAGGCCGCCGATACGCTCGCAACTCTCCTTCGCGGCATCATCGAAACCGACGGCCAGATGACCGCGGACGGGCCGCAATGGTGCGATGTCGTCGAAGCCCTATCGGCCAGCGCCGCGGTCAAGCCTCGCTCCATGCGCCATCCGCGGGTGTTCATCTTCGGCGCGCTGGAATCGCGCCTGCAGAGCATGGACCTGGTGGTTCTCGGCGGCCTGAACGAAGGCAATTGGCCGGGCCAGACGGCCAACGATCCGTTCCTGTCGCGCACCATGAAGACGGGGATCGGTCTTGAGCCGCCTGAACGACGCATCGGCCAGCTTGCGCACGACTTCCAGATGGCCTGCGGCACAAGGCGGCTGATCTTCACCCGCTCGATGCGCCAGGGCGCAGCACCCACCGTCGCCTCGCGCTGGCTGCAGCGGCTGCTGGCGCTCGGCGGCGAACGGCTGACGCGAGCGCTGCACGCCAATGGCGCCGACTATCTCGCCTGGGCCCGCATGCTCGACGACGGCGGCCGCCAGCCGCTGGCCGAGCGTCCCGCCCCCAAGCCGCCGGCGGACCTACAGCCGCGCAAGTACTCTTTCAGCGAAGTGTCGCGGCTACGGCGCGACCCCTACGCGATCTATGCGCGACGCATCCTTCGGCTGGATCCGCTGCTGCCGTTCAACAGTGACCCCGGCCCGGCCGAGCGCGGCACGCTTTACCACCAGATCGTCGAGCGTTTCGTACGCGCCGGCGTCGATCTGATGTTGCCGGCGGCGGAAGAGGTCATGCACCGGCTGCTGAACGAGGCTTTCGACGAGGCGCGACTGCCCACCCATATCGACACGATCTGGCGGCCGCGCTTTGCCGCCGTCGGCTTGGCCTTCATCAAATGGGAACGGGACCGCGCCCGCTTCATCCGCCGGTCGCGCACCGAAGTGGCGGCATCGATGGAGCTCGGCGTCGCCGACATGCGGCTGACCGGCATTGCCGACCGGCTCGATACGCTGACCGACGGCAGCGTCGAGATCGTCGACTACAAGACCGGCTCCAGCCCATCGACCAAGGAAGCGCGCGTCCTGCTCGACCCGCAGCTCGCGCTGGAAGCCGCGGCCCTCAAGGCCGGCGCCTTTAAGGACATGCCGCCCAGCCACCCACAGTCGCTGCTCTATGTCCGGCTCAAACCGGGCGCGCGCTTCAAACCGGAAGCGGTCAACAACGAAGGCAGCAAGTCGAAGGAGACGAAGTCGGCCGATCAGCTTGCGGACGAGTCGCTTGCCGAACTCAGGAAGCTGCTAAGCGCGCTGCTTTCGGGCAAGCATGGCTTTGCCTCGCGCGTGATTGTTCAGAAAGAGCGCGATTATGGCGGCGAATACGACCATCTGGCACGCGTAGCCGAATGGTCGACGGCCGACAGCGAAGAGGAGGATGGCGATGAGGGATGACGACCTCGGCCCCGAACAGGCGACGCCTCAAAGCTGGCTCGACTGGACCTCGCGCCGGCAGTCGCTGGCTTCGGACCCGGACCGCTCCGCCTGGGTGTCGGCCAATGCCGGCTCCGGCAAGACCCACGTGCTGACCCAGCGGGTGATACGGCTGCTGCTTGCCGGCTGCCGCCCCTCGGCGATCCTCTGCCTCACCTATACCAAGGCGGCGGCCTCCGAAATGTCGAATCGCGTGTTCGAACGGCTGGCCGAATGGGTAACGCTCGACGACGCGACGCTCGAAAAGCGGATCGAGGCGATTGAGGGCGAGCGGCCCGGGCGCTTGAAGCTGCAGGAGGCGCGGCGCCTGTTCGCCCGCGCGCTGGAGACCCCGGGCGGCCTGAAGATCCAGACGATCCATGCCTTTTGCGAGGCGCTGCTGCACCAGTTTCCGCTGGAGGCCAATGTCGCCGGCCATTTCTCGGTTCTCGACGATCGCGCGGCTGCGGTTCTGCTTGCCGATGCGCGCCGGCTGCTGCTGACCGCGACCGCGGCCAAGGACGATCCGGCTCTTGCCCACGCCTTTGCCACCGTGCTCGACATCGCCGACGATACCGGCCTGGAAAAGCTGCTGGCCGCAATCGTCGAAAACCGAACCGCGATCCAGGTCTTCCTCGAACATGCCGACGGGCTCGGCGGCACCGAGGCCGAGCTGCGCCGGGCGCTGAAGCTTTCGCCGGGGGAAAGCGTCGATGGCGCCATGGCGACGATCTGGCCCTTGGCGGGCTTGAACGGCGCGGCGCTCGAAAGGTACTTCTCGCTCGCCACCAGCGTCGGCGGCACGAAGGTGCTCGACTTTGCGGAGGGGCTGAGGACCGTTTCGAAGATGACGGATCTCAGCGCGCGCTATGACGGGCTCAGGCATCTGTTCTTCACCGGCACGGGCAAGCCGCGGGCGCAATCCGCCTTCCTCAACAAGGCGATGCAGCAGGCTGCCCCCGATCTCATTGACCTCGTGGACGAGGCCTATCGCCATGTCGTCGCCTGCATCGATCACATCAGCATCCTCAGGATGTTCGAGGCGACGCTGGCGGCGCTGACGCTCGCCGAGCGGCTGAATGCCGACTACGAGGAACTGAAGCGACGCCGCAGCCAGCTCGATTTCGAGGACCTGATCAACCGCACGGCGGCGCTCTTTGCCCGCGGCGACGTCAGCGCCTGGGTACACTACAAGCTCGACCAGGGCATCGACCATATCCTCGTCGACGAGGCGCAGGACACCAGCCCGGCGCAGTGGACGATCATCCAGGCGCTGGCTTCCGACTTTTTCTCGGGCGAGAGCGCACGCGGTACTGCCCGCACGATGTTTGCTGTCGGTGACGAGAAACAGTCGATCTACTCCTTCCAGGGCGCCCGTCCGGAGCGGTTTTCGCGCGAGAGCCAGGAGACCGAACGGCGGGTGCGCGACGGCGGCAAGGCTTTCGAGCCCATCCGCCTGCAGCTCTCCTTCCGCTCGACCGTCGACGTGCTTTCGGCCGTTGACGCCGTCTTTGCCAATCCGGCGCATGCGCGAGGCCTCAGCGCCCGCAACGAGCCCGTGGTGCATGCTTCGAACCGCATCGGCCATCCCGGCGCCGTCGACATCTGGGACGTGATTGCCGCCGAACCGGTGGATACAGACGAGGAATGGACCGCCGCCTTCGACGCAACGCCGGAGAGTGCGCCGGTCAACATCCTCGCCCGCCGGATCGCAGCCACGCTGGAAAGCTGGATCGGCAAGGAGACGATCGTCGAGAAGGGCGTTCGCCGGCCGATGCGCCCGGGCGACGTGATCGTACTGGTCCGCAAGCGCGACGCCTTCGTCAATGCTCTGACGAGAGCACTCAAGCGCCGCAACAACATTCCGGTCGCCGGCGCCGACCGGTTGGTGCTCACCAAGCATATTGCCGTCCAGGACCTGCTCGCCCTCGGGCGGTTCGTGCTGTTGCCGCAGGACGACCTGTCGCTGGCCGCGCTGATGAAAAGCCCGCTGTTCAACCTCGGCGAAGACGCGCTGTTCGAACTCGCGGCGCGGCGCGGCGAAGGCGAAAGCCTCTGGGAGAGGCTGCAGCATGAAGCCGATGACGGTATCCTGTTTCACCAGACGGCGCGAACGCTGAAATCCTACATGGCGCTCGCAAGCCAGCTGGCGCCGCATGACTTCTATGCCCGCGTCCTCGGCGTGCATGGCGGCCGCGCCGCCTTTCTCGCGCGCCTCGGCACCGAGGTCAGCGACATTCTCGACGAGTTCCTGACCTTCGCGCTCGACCAGGAAAGAAGCGGCCTGCCCGGCCTGCAGGCCTTCGTCTCGACGCTGGAAATGGAAGCGCCGACGGTCAAGCGCGAGCAGGACAAGGAACGCGACGAAGTCCGGATCATGACCGTGCACGCGGCCAAGGGCCTGGAAGCGCCAGTCGTCTTCCTCGCCGATGGCGGCGGGGCGGCGTTCAGCAACCAGCATGTGCCCTCTCTTCGCTTCCTGGAGCTTGCCCAGAGAGACGGCACCGTCCTGCCGCTTCCGGTGTGGCGCGCGCCGGGCGCGGAATCGAACTCGCTCATCACCGCCGACGGCGAGCGGCTGAAGACGCTGGCTGAGGAAGAATATCGTCGCCTGCTCTATGTCGGCATGACCCGCGCCGCCGACCGCCTGATCGTCTGCGGTTATCGCGGCCAGCGGGCCGTTACCGATACATGGCACGCTATGGTTCAGGCGAGCCTTGCCGGAGACGAGAGCGGCCGCGGCCACCCGACCAGTTTTCACGCCGGCGGCGAGGAATGGTCCGGCCATGCCTGGCGCGAGAAGCAGCTCGAACGCGATCTGCCCTCCGGCGATGCGCGCTCGGCCGATTCGGGCCGTCCCGCCACCGCCCTGCCAAAGGCGCTTTCGACGCCACTGCCGCCGCAAAAACGGCTGCCGCGGCCGCTCAGTCCTTCCGGCGTCGGCATCGCGGTTGACGAGGACGATGGCGATGCGCTCGTCGGCTCGGCTCTTTTCTCAGAAAAGGCCCCGGCAAACCTCTCGATGCTGCGCGGCGCCATCCTGCACCGCCTGCTGCAGGTTCTGCCCTCGATGGCGGGAGACGATCGCCGGGCCGCGGCCGAACGCTATCTCGAGCGATCCGTGCCCAGTTGGCCTTCAGAACAACGCGCCGCACTGATCGCCAGCATCGAAACCGTGCTCGACCATCCGGACCTCGGCGCAGTTTTCTCGGTGAGCAGCCGGGCCGAGGTTTCGGTCATGGGTACGCTGACGCTCGGCAAGCGTGAGCACGCGGTTTCAGGCCGGATCGACCGGCTGGCCGTCCGCGATGGCGTCGTGACGATTGCGGACTTCAAGACCAACAGGCAGGTGCCGGCATCGCCTAACGACATTCCCTTCGCCTACACGGCGCAGCTTGCCATCTACCGCGCGCTCCTGCAGCCGCTTTATCCGGCGCATGCGTTTCGGTGTGTGCTGATCTTCACCGAGGGGCCGGCAATCCACGTCGTTCCCGACCAGGCACTCGACAGGAGCCTTGAAGACCTCGCAACAAAGTGAGATACCCGATATTGAAAATCCAGCGGTGCCTTCTCACATGAGACACAACATCTGGATACTGCCATTCCGAACGCAAGGAGCAGCCTATGGCTACTGTAAAGGTCGATACGTCCAATTTTCAGCAGGAAGTGCTGAACTCCGCCGAGCCGGTGGTTGTCGATTTCTGGGCTGAATGGTGCGGCCCGTGCAAGATGATCGCCCCGAGCCTCGAGGAAATCTCGAACGAACTCGCCGGCAAGGTCAAGGTTGCCAAGCTCAACATCGACGAAAACCCGGAACTGGCCGCCCAGTACGGCGTTCGCTCGATCCCGACGCTCGCCATGTTCAAGGCCGGCGAAGTGGCTGACATCAAGGTTGGCGCCGCCCCGAAGACGGCCCTGTCCTCGTGGATCTCCACGGCGGTCGCTTAAAGCGAGTTCACTGCTGAAAACGTTGAAAGCCCGGCATGCCGGGCTTTTTTCTTGTCTTAAATCTGGAAGCGGGATGGCGGTCCCAGCTGCCGATCACTTCGGCGGCGTGCCGTTGTCGGCAAGCACATCGCCCACCAGATAGAGCGAGCCACCGATCAGGATGCGCGGCGGCGCCGGATCTTCGTCGACCAGATTGGCGATGACCGTCAGCGCCTCGGCAACGGACGAGACCGCCGAAGCCTCGAAGCCGACCGATGCGGCATCACTGGCCAGCGCCACAGGATCAAGCCCAGCATCGGAACCGCGGATCGGAACGGTGAAGACCTGCTCGGCGAGATCGAGGAAGGCGCGGAAGTAGCCGATCGGCTCCTTGGTGTTGATCATGCCGATGATCAGGAACAGGGGGCGCGATTCGCGCTCCTCGAAGGTCGCCATTGCCTCGGCGATCACCTGACCGGCGCCGGGATTGTGGCCGCCGTCGACCCAGATCTCCGCGCCATTGGGCCCGTAATGCGTGAGCTTACCGCTGGTCAGGCGCTGCAGGCGTCCGGGCCATTCGACGCCCGCGAGGCCCCTCTCGATCGCCGCTTCGGAAACATCGAAACCGGCGGCCCGCACCGCGCGGATGGCGGCTGCGGCATTGGCATACTGGTGGCGCCCCGGCAGCTTCGGCAGCGGCAGATCGGCGAGCCCGCCTTCGTCCTGATAGACGAGGCGACCGAACTCCTCATGCGCCATGAAATCCTGGCCATAGACAAACATCGGGCAACCGAGGCGTTCCGCCGTCGAGACGAGCACGTCACGGGCGGCCTCTTCCTCCTGCTGGCCGATTACCACGGGGCAGCCACGCTTCATGATGCCGGCCTTTTCGGCGGCTATCAGCTCCACCCGATCACCGAGATAGGCCTGATGGTCGAGCGAGATCGGCATGACGACCGAGACGGCCGGCCGGGCAATAACGTTGGTCGCGTCGAAGCGGCCGCCGAGACCAACCTCGATGATCGCCACGTCGGCCGGGTGCTCGGCAAAGAGCAGGAAGGTGACGGCGGTCAGGATCTCGAAGACGGTGATCTTCTCGCCGCCATTGGCTTCGGCGACGCGACGCACGGCATCGGCGAGAACGGGATCGCTGACGAGCCTGCCCTTGCCACCCTTGACGCCCAGGCGATAGCGCTCGTGCCAGTTGACGAGATGCGGCGACGTGTGGACGTGAACGCTGAGGCCGGCTGCTTCGAGGATCGCCCGCGAAAACGCGGTCGCCGAGCCCTTGCCGTTGGTACCGGCGACATGGATCACCGGCGGAAGACGATCCTGGGGATTGCCGAGGGCGGCGAGAAGCCGGGTGATCCTGTCCAGCGACAGGTCGAAGCCCTTGGGGTGAAGGGCGAGAAGTTTTTCGATCTCGTAGCCCGCTTCGCTGGCTTCCACCGCTGCCATCTCTTAACCCCGCCCCGACACGCTCGGCTGCTACAGCGCGCGCCTTATAGGCCGTCTAACGATCGCTGTAACGCCTTGAGTTGCAGCATCCCCACACACAAGAAATCGCGGAGATGCATTATTTTGTTCTACGCAGTTCGACCAGCCCAGCGCTTATTCAAGCGCTGGCAGCGACCGGCAAGGCGGCCGGCTGCGTGCCGCCGTTGAGCTTCGAGGCTTCCGCCGGCTTCTTCATCAGGATTTTCAGGACCCGGGCGAGCGTCGACGGCAGATCATGGCGCTTGACGACCATGTCGACCATGCCGTGCTCCAGCAGGTATTCCGACGTCTGGAAACCTTCCGGCAGTTTCTCGCGCAGCGTCTGCTCGATCACGCGCTTCCCGGCAAAGCCGATTTCCGCGCCGGGCTCGGCCATGTGAATGTCGCCGAGCATCGCGTAGGATGCGGTGACGCCACCGGTGGTCGGGTTGGTGAGTACGACGATATAGGGGAGGCCGGCTTCCTTCAGCATGTTGACGGCAACCGTGGTGCGCGGCAGCTGCATCAGCGACAGGATGCCTTCCTGCATGCGGGCGCCGCCCGAAGCCGGGAAGATGACCAGCGGGCACTTCTCGGCGATCGCCCGTTCGAAGGCCTTGATGATCGCCTCGCCGGCAGCCATGCCGAGCGAGCCGCCAATGAAGTTGAACTCGTGCACGACGGCGACGAGTTTGACGCCCTGGACGCGGCCGAGACCGGCGACGATCGTGTCTTCGAGTTCAGTCTTGGCGCGGCTGTCGCGCAGACGATCGACGTATTTCTTGGAATCGCGGAACTTCAGCGGGTCCTGAGCAACCTTCGGCTGCGGAAACGCTTCAAAGATGCCGCCGTCGAACAGGTCCTTCAACCGCGCCTTGGCCGGCATCTTCATGTGGAAGCCGGACTGCGGGATGACCCACTTGTTTTCCTCGAGATCGCGATGGAACACCATCTCGCCGGTTTCCGGGCACTTGATCCAGAGATTTTCCGGAACTTCCCGGCGGCCCAGCATCGAGTTGATCTTCGGCCGAACGTAGTTTGTGATCCAGTTCACTTAGTAACTCCTGAAGATTTCCTTCGGGTTGTGCGCGCTAATATAGGCAATTATTCGGCTGCTGCGAGACGTGCGGACCGCACGCCTGCCGAGAGCCCTCTCACCAGCGCTTCGACACCCGGAACCGTCGCATCGGTCGCCTTGCCCTCTTCGGTCAGGCTCGACGCGATCTGGTTGACGATCGCCGTACCGACGACCACGCCATCGGCAGATGCTCCGATGGCCCTTGCATGTTCCGCCGTCTTGACGCCGAAACCGACGCAAACGGGCAGATTGGTGTGTGCCTTGATACGCCCGACGGCGCCGGCGATCAACGACGGATCGGGCAGAGCCGAACCGGTGATGCCGTTCATCGACACGTAATAGACGAAACCGGAGGTGTTTTCGAGGACCTTCGGCAGGCGACGGTCGTCCGTGGTCGGCGTCGCCAGGCGAATGAAGTTGATGCCCTTCTCCAGCGCCGGGATGCAGAGTTCGTCGTCCATCTCCGGCGGCAGGTCGACGACGATCAGGCCGTCAATGCCGGCGGCCAGCGCATCCGTCAGGAAGCGGTCGACGCCGTAGATATAGATCGGGTTGTAATAGCCCATCAGCACGATCGGCGTGCGCTGGTCGTCCTCACGGAAACGGCGGGCGATCTCAAGCGTCTTTGCGAGCGTCTGTCCGCTTTTCAGCGAGCGTTGACCGGCCAGCTGGATCGCCGGGCCATCGGCCATCGGGTCCGAGAAAGGCATGCCGAGTTCGATGACG
>Ga0247818_10000962_pt1 | contig 18079 bp, 7 predicted proteins | sample 13C_Glucose_Day1_FD_192424 | JGI IMG/M metagenome (GOLD analysis project Ga0247818, IMG submission 192424) | Soil microbial communities from agricultural site in Penn Yan, New York, United States - 13C_Glucose_Day1 | ecosystem: Environmental > Terrestrial > Soil > Agricultural land | place: USA... | reverse complement strand
AGCGGATAATGAACGACTTGGGCGTGCCGTGAAGGGTGTATTCGATGACATAGAGTTTTGCGTTGTTCATAAAGCCCGTATTCCTCCCTGTGGTAATAGAGGGATCGCGGCGCACCGGGAAAATTCATTCGGATTGTCCGACGGTCTCTATCGTTGGCGACGCCGTGGCGCACTGGTTACCATGGCGTTCCCGCCAACCCCAATGAATGCTCGCCATGGCCCTTGCCGCACCGCCCGATCTCAGTGATACCGATGTGCCCGTGCAACGTGTGGCGCGTACCTATCCGCGTGGCTTGTTTATCGAGCCGCATGAGCATGTCTGGGGCCAGTTGCTGTATGCGATGAGCGGGGTGATGTGGGTCGAGACGCCGCACGAAGCGTTGGTGGTGCCGCCACAGCGGGCGGTGTGGTTGCCGCCCGGCGTGCCGCACGGGATTCGGGTGGTGTCGGATCTGCAGATGCGCAATATCTACCTGCGCCCGGCGTTGGCGGCGACGCTGGACACGACGGTGCAGGTGATCGAGGTCGGCGGTTTGCTGCGTGAGTTGATTGTCGGGCTGGTGGAGCAGGGTGATAGCGGTGATCCGGCGTATTACGAGGCGTTGGTCGGGTTGGCGTTACTGGAGCTGAAACGCGCAAGGCGTTCGCAGTTGAAGATCCCGCTGCCGGACGACTCCGACCGGCGCTTGATGAATCTGTGTCAGGCGGTGATGGCGGCGCCGTCGCTGGAGATTCCATTCGAGCAACATGCGGAAAATGCCGGAGCCAGCGTGCGCACCCTGGCGCGGTTGTTCAAGGACAGCCTCGGCATGGGTTTCGCCGAATGGCGGCGGCAGGTGCAACTGGCGACAGCGGTGGCGGAGTTGATTCAGGGCGTGGCGGTGAGTGTGATTGCCCGGGAGCTCGGCTATTCACCCAGTAGTTTCAGCGACATGTTTCGCCGCGAATTGGGTGTCGCCCCCTCGCAGTTTGCTGTCGAACACGATTAACCAAACCTGCATAAATCCAATGTGGGAGCGAGCCTGCTCGCGAATGCGGTGGATCAGCTGACTCATCCTTCACTGACACACCGCTTTCGCGAGCAGGCTCGCTCCCACAGGGTTCTGTGGTGTGCATCCGATACTTGTCCGAAATTCAGAAGTCCTTGGCCGATGCCATCCCGGCCGGTTCCCTAAACTCTGCCCATTCCCTTCAAGCGGCGGAGTTACCCCCATGAACTACCTGATTTCGCTGGCCATCGGTCTTGGCGTCGGTCTGTTGTACGGCGCGCTGGATTTCCGTTCTCCGGCGCCACCGGCCATCGCGCTGGTCGGTTTGCTCGGCATGCTCGCCGGTGAGCAGTTGTGGCCGATGGGCCGGCAATTGGTCGCCGGTTGGTTGTCCTGAATTTCCTCTTTTCCTTCGGTGGATGTCCCCATGAAAGCACTGCAATTCGATAAAACCGGCGACCTGTCTGCCCTGCGCTACGTCGATGTACCGTCCCCGGTACCCGGCGCTGACGAAGTGCTGGTGCAGATCAAGGCTGCCGGGCTGAATCCCAGCGATGTGAAAAACGTACTCGGCCGTTTTCCCTACACCACGCTGCCACGAATTCCCGGTCGGGATTTCGCCGGTGTCGTCGTCGAAGGCCCGCAGGCGTTGATCGGTCAGGCAGTCTGGGGCACTGGCCGTGAGCTGGGCTTTTTTGCCGATGGCACTCACGCGCAATTCGTCAAACTGCCGGCCAATGGTGTGGCGCACAAACCCTCGCACCTGAGTTTCACCCAGGCGGCCAGCCTCGGCGTGCCTTACACCACAGCGTGGGATGCGCTTGAGCGCAGTCTGGTGACGGCCGAAACGCGTTTACTGGTGATCGGCGGCGGGGCGGTGGCCACCGCTGCTTTGGCGCTGGCGAAAGTGCGCGGCGCGCAGTTGCTGGCAGCCGCGCGACGCCCGGAGCAGGTGGCGGAGTTGCAGGCGCAGGGTTATCAGACGATTCAGCTGGATAAGCCCGAAGACCTTGGCGCGCAGGTCAACGCGGTATATCGCGGCGGCGCCGATGTGATCTTCGACACCACCGGTTTCTGGTTGCCGGCGTCGGTGGCGGCATTGGCCACGTTCGGCCGGATCGCAATCATCGCCGCGCCGGTGGACGGGCATGTGCAACTGCCGGCACTGGCGCTGTATCGCAAGGGTGGATCGGTGGTCGGGATCAATTCGTTGCTTTATGGCGTTGCAGCCTGTGCGGCGATGCTGGAGCAGTTCGGGCGGTTCTTTGATGAAGGCTTGTTGCCGTTGCCGCAAGGGTTGGTCGAGGCGCCGCTGGCCGAAGGCCTGGCGCGCTACACCGACGTCAATCAAGGCAGCGGCGACAAGGTCATCCTTATCCCCTGACACACCCCAAAAAAACCTGTGGGAGCGAGCCTGCTCGCGAAAGCGGTCTGTCAGCCAACATCTTGATCGACTGACACAACCTCTTCGCGAGCAGGCTCGCTCCCACATTTTTACTGTGTGTAGCTCAGGATTGCGGTACGCCGTTTTCCCACGCCGACCAGTTTTTCAGGATGTCCTGCACCAGCGGATTACCCGCGCGATAAAGATTCTCCAGCGCCGGCACAAAACCGCCCTGATCGGCGTACTTGAGCAGGTTGTCCACTTCACTGCCGCCCGGCTCAGGACGGTCAAAGTCGGAGCCTGCGCGCACCACGGCCAGGCGTTGCACATCGACCAGACCTTCGCGACTGGCACGCAGCAAGGCCTCATAGGTCGAGTTGTCTTCCTGCTGCGTCGTGCAGTATTCGCCCTTGTTGTCGGTCAGCAGTTTGGTCCAGACCTCGGCCCGTTCGCTCAGTCGCGTGCCGGAAAACCAGGTGTTGCCGGCCAGTGTGTCGCAGCGCGTCACCACCGGTGGTTGATTGGCCGGCGCCGCCGGGTATTTCAGGCGCCACGCGGCAGACTCCTTGCTTTCGCTCAGCTCGACCTTGTGGCTCAGGGCGAAGGCCTTGGCTTGCAGTTTCGGGTTGAGTTCAAAGACTTCGGTCTTGTAGTCCAGCGGCGGTTTTTCGTTCGGACCTTTGGTGTTGATGCCCAGATAACCGGTCGGCCAGCTCGACGGCGCATCACGCGAATCGATCTCCCATTGCGTGCCGAATTCCACCAGATAGTGCGCCCACGCAGCCGTGCCGATGGTCCCGTGCTTCGGGCTGATCCCGGCAATGCCAGCGATCAGGAAGTAACTTTTGCGCAGGTCGAATTTCGGCGACAGCGCCAACGCCAATGTCGAAGCGGCCGCATTGGTCTGGCCCATGCCAGTGGTCAACAGGCACACCTGCTGCGCGTTGCAGCGGATGTTCGGGTACTCGGCAGACAGGCCCGGCACGCGGATTTCCTGCTTCAACTCCAGGCGATCAATCCAGTTTTGTGCCTCGGGGGCGAACATGGTGATCAGCACGACTTTTGGCTGGATCGGCGCCTCCACCGCCCAAGCGGTTGAAGAGAGCAGGGCCGCACCGGCCAGGGTCAAACGCATCATTGCTTGCATGGAAAACTCCTTGATTCAGAACTGATAACCGACGCCGGCGTAGTAACCCCAGCCATTGGAACGCGCACGGAAATTGCCGTCGCCAAAATTCAGCTCGCTGCCGTCTTCCCAGTTGCCGCCGTTGTGGAAATAACGGCCGACCAGGGTGAAGCGCAAGTGGGTGAACGAGTAGAGCAAGACGTTGGTCGCCACCGTCGCGTTGGCCGTGCGCGCGGGGTTGTCCTTATGGATGTCCGAGCCGAAATCGAAGTTGGTGAAACCGATGTAGGTCAGCGAAGCGCCGTTGCTGAATTTGTCGATCGGCACGATGTACTTCAGTTGCGCGCGATAGCCGTCCCAGGAATATTCGTTGCTGGCGCCGTAGTTTTCCCACTGATAACGACCGTACAGGTTGGCCGACAGATTGACCCGCGAATGGGTGTCGATGTCGGTGCCGAAACCGCTGTAGAGGGTGTTGGCGCGGTTCTCTTTGCGGCTGCCGTGGTCGTAGATCCAGTCGAACGCGACGTACCATTCCTTGAACGGACCGATGGCCAGGCTACGGCCGGCAAGGTAGTCGATGGATATGCGTGGTTCGTGCTCCATGAACACCGGCGAGCCGTGATCCCACACGCCTTTGTCGTGGCTGTTGCCGATATTGAAGATCTTCGGGATGTCGACGTAGCCGTACAGTTCGAACGGGCCTTTACGGCCGAAGTACTCGTATTCCAGATAGATGTCGTCGGCCGGTTGCGGGCCGAAGCTGATGTCCTTGCTGCCAATCAACATCAAGTCCTGGTTGTACCAGTCCGACAGATAGGCGCCTTTTTTCGGCGGGCTGGCTTCGGGGCTGAGGGCTTCGCCCTGGGCGGATTCTTCGGCTGGCGCCGGTTGCGCCAGAACGCTGTGGCTGAGAAGTCCGGTAACGCCGGTCAGTAGCAGGGAAACAGCGAGCGTGCGCGCAAACGGTGCGCGAAAAGGGCATGCGATGGGCATTCAAAGTCCTTTTTTGCAGATCAAGGCCCGTGTTCCGTGGGCTTGTACGGTTTTGTTACGAAAACGTTGGTATTGACGTTACGCAAACGTTTGCACAAGGCGTACCAGTTTTCTCAATACGCTGAAATTTCGAAGGTTTCAGCTTATTTGTTGATGGGGCAGTCAGGTACGGTTTTGCACAGCCGAAGTCCCCTGTGGGAGCGAGCTTGCTCGCGAAGGCTGAGTATCAGAAAAGTAGTTCTCAGCTGACCCACCGCATTCGCGAGCAGGCTCGCTCCCACAGGATTGGTATCGCCCTCAAGACCAGTGCTTGCGGGCTGAAACGCTGATTCCAGACCCCTCTAGTATTAAAGTATTAACACCATTTAATCCGTGCCCCATTGCCGGGCGTCTACTAGCGTTGTCCCCAATTACGCGGTTTTGTGATGACCGTCGCAGTCTTGATTCGCGTGTGGAATAAGCACGGTTCTGCGCGCCCTCAAGGAAGAAATTGGCCACGACAAGGAGTAGCCCGTGGAAGCAAGGTTTGGTGTCGCCCTCGTTTCGCGCTTTTCCCCTCTTTCCCTTGCTGTGCACTTGAGCGTCGCCGGGCTGCTGTTCGGCGGGGTCAGCGCACCTGCGTTGGCCACGTGCTCCACGGCGGGTTCGACGGTGACCTGTACCGGCGTGCCGAGTCTGCCGCTGTTTCTCAACAATTTTTCCAGTGCCACCAGTGGTTTGACGGTCAACGTCAACAGCGGCGCGCAGATGAATGCGACCCTCGGCGGCCATGTGATGGACCTGACCGGGGTGAACATCTCCCTGAACAACTCCGGCACGATTGACCCAGCGCTGCTTGGCTTGGTCTCGGTATTGAGCGGCGGCGCGTTCATCGGCACCGGTGCAACGAGCACGGTCAGTGTGCTCAATAACGCCAGCGGGATCATCCGTGGTACGGGCATGTTGCTCGGGCTCAACCTGACCAGCATCGACGGCCTGGCCCTTTCGGTTAACAACGCGGCAACCGGCACCACCAGCATCACCAACAACGGCACCATCAGCTCGACCGGACTCTCGATCGGCGGCATCACCTTGGCCGACACTCCGGTAGTCGGCGTCTACGGTGGCTCGCAGGTCAACATGACCAACAGCAGCACCGGTGTGATCAACGGCCGGATCGCGTTCGAAACCTCGGCGGCGGGCAACACCTTCACTAACGCCGGTGCGATTACCGGCGGTGTGTCGATGGGCGCGGCGAGCACCAACACCTTCACTGCGGTGACCGGCTCCAGCGTCAACGTCGGTGACGGTGTACAGATCAGCGTCGGCCTCGGCGGTTTGATCGGCATCAACCTGACCTTCGCCCCGACCGGTACGGTGGATGGCGGTGCGGGCGGCACCAACAGCCTGATCCTGCAAAACCCGGCTGGTGTCGGCGGCGGTATCACCGGGACTGGCACCGCATCGAGCGCGACCTACATCAACTTCAACAACCTGACCCTCAACAGCGGCACCTGGACCTTGCAGGGGCCATTGGTCAGCGGCGCGACCACGCTCAACGGCGGTATCGCGAATTTCAACAACAACGCCACCTTCGGCAGCGGCGTAATCACCTCCAACGGCGGGACTCTGCAGGCCAGCAATGCCGGGTTGAACATCAGCAATCTGATTTCCCTCGGTGCCGGCGGCGTCACCGTGCAAGGCAGCAATGCGACCACCCTGAGCGGGGTGATTTCCGGCAGCGGCGGTTTCACCAAGGCCGGTGCCGGCCAGCTTAATCTCAGCGCCGCCAACACCTATCTGGGCAACACCACGCTCAATGGCGGCACCGTGCAGTTGGGCAACAATCAGGCGTTCAGTACCGGCACCCTCAACGTCACCGGCGCGACGACCCTTAGCGCGCCGGGCACGATCAGCCTGGCCAACGCTATCAGCCTCGGCGGCACCTTGACCGCCGGTGGCACTGGCGCACTGACCCTCGGTGGTTTGATCAGCGGCAGCAGCGGCCTGACCAAAACCGGCAGCGGCAGCCTGACCGTCAGCGGCGCCAACAGCGGCTTCACCGGCACCACCACCCTCAGCGCCGGCAGCCTGCTGGTGACCAACAACAACTCGCTGGGCAGCGGTGCGCTGAACACTGCCGCCGGCACCAGTCTGGACAGCACCACCAACGTTACGCTGGCCAATAACATCGGCATGACCGGTGCGCTCAACGTGCTCGGCAGCAATGCCCTGACCCTTGGCGGCGTATTGTCCGGCACCGGCGGCATCACCAAATCCGGCAGTGCCAGCCTGACGTTGACCGGCAACAACACTAACAGCGGCAACACGCTGCTCAATGCCGGCAGCCTGTTCGTTGGCAGCAACACCGCGCTGGGGACCGGCGCGCTGAATGCGGCGGCGGGCACCACGCTGGATGCGACCACGGCGGTGACCCTGGCCAACGCCGTCGCGTTGGCTGGCGATCTGACCCTTGGCGGCACGCAGGCATTGGGCCTGAGTGGCGTCGTCAGTGGCGCCGGCAATCTGATCAAAAACGGCACCGCCAACCTGAGTCTCAGCGGCAACAACACCTTCTCCGGCGGCACCGCGCTGAATGCCGGCACGCTGATTGTCGGTTCCAACACCGCGCTGGGCACTGGCGCCTTGACCACGGCAGCCGGCACTACGCTGGACGCCAGCACCGCAGTTGCGTTGACTAACGCCGTCTCACTCGGCGGCAACCTCAACGTCGGCGGCAGCGCCAACCTGACCTTGGGCGGGATTGTCAGCGGCAGCGGCGGGCTGACCAAAAACGGCGCGGCCAACCTGATTCTCAACGGCACCAACACCTTCCTCGGTGCGGTCGCGTTGAACGCGGGCACGATCACCGCGGGCGCCAACGCGGCGCTCGGCAGCGGCAACATCACCGTCGGCGGTGTGGCCACACTCGACAGCAATGCCGCTGTGACACTCAACAACGCGGTCATTCTCAACAACAGCCTGGGCATTGGCGGCAGCAACGCGCTGACCCTCGGCGGGGTGATCAGCGGCGCCAGCCAACTGGTTAAAAACGGCGTGGCCAATCTCACACTCAGCGGCGTCAATACCTACAGCGGCGGCACCACGCTGAATGCCGGCAGCCTGACGGTCGGCAACGGCGCAGCACTGGGCTCCGGCGCGTTGTCGGTGGAAGGTGCGGGCACGCTCAACAGCAGCTCCGCCGTGACCCTGAACAACAACGTGATTCTCAACGCCAACCTCACCGCCGGCGGCGCCAACGCATTGACCCTTGGCGGCGTGATCAGTGGCAGCAATGGTTTGATCAAGACCGGCGCATCGAGCCTGACCCTCAACGGCAGTAACACCTACACCGGCACCACGGCGCTGAATGCCGGTTCACTGATTGTCGGTTCCAGCACCGCCCTCGGCACCGGCACACTCAACGCCTCGAACGGCACCACTCTCGATGCCAGCGCCGCCGCGACGCTGGCCAACAACGTCAGCCTCGGCGGCACCCTGACCTTGGGCGGCAGCAATGCGCTGACCCTCGGCGGCGTGGTCGCCGGTATCGGTGGACTGACCAAAAACGGCGCTGCCGACCTGACCCTCAACGGCGCCAACACTTATTTTGGCAACACCGCGCTGAACACCGGCAAACTGACCGTCGGCAGCAACACCGCGCTGGGTTCCGGCACGTTGAATGCGGCCGCCAACACCACGCTGGACGCCAACACGGCGGTCAGCCTGAATAATGCCGTGGGACTCGCCGGAGCCCTGAACATTGGCGGTACGGCGAATATGACCCTGACCGGTCTGGTGAGCGGCGCCGGCAGTCTGGTGAAAGACGGCGCGGCCAATCTGATTCTCAACGCCGCCAACAACTACCTCGGCGGCACCACGCTGAATGCCGGCACCCTGACCGTCGGCAACAGTTCGGCGCTCGGTTCCGGTGCGCTGACCGTCGCTGGCGCCGCAACGCTGGACAGCAATTCGCCGCTGGTCAGCCTCAACAACGCCGTCGCCCTGAATGCGGCGCTGAGCGTTGGCGGCACGCAGAACCTCACCCTCGGCGGCGTCACCAGCGGCACTGGCCAGTTGATCAAGGACGGCGCGGCCAATCTCACCCTCAATGGCAACAACACCTTCAGCGGCGGCACCACGCTCAACGCCGGCACGCTGACATTGGGCAATGCCAACGGTCTGGGCAGCGGTGCATTGGTCGTCGGCGGCGCGGCAACGCTGGATAACAGCGCTTCGTTCGGCATCGGCAACGCGATTACGCTGAATGCCGGACTGACCGTCGCCGGCAACAACGATTTGAGCCTGAACGGCATCATCGACGGTGCCGGCAACCTGACCAAAAACGGTCTGTCAGACCTGACCCTGGCCGGCAACAACACCTTCACCGGCGCGCTGAACATCGTCTCGGGCAGCGTCACCACCCTCAACACCAATGCGCTGGGCAGCACTTCCGGGGTCAACATCAGCGCCGGCGCCGGGCTGAATCTGGGCAGCGACGCCAGCCTCGGTGCGCTGACCGGCAGCGGCAGCGTGCAACTCACCGGCAGCAACCTGCTGACCGTCGGCAGCGGCAACGTCACCAGTACCTTCGATGGCGATCTCAGCGGCAGCGGCGGCCTGGTCAAAGTCGGCACCGGCACCTTGAACCTCACCGGCATCAACGGCATTACCGGCAACACCGCGATCGATGGCGGTATCGTGAACCTGAGCGGTTCGCTGGGCAGTACGCAAGTCAACGTCAATACCGGTGGCACGCTGACCGGTACTGGTTCGGCGCTCGGCGCGGTCAACATCAACAGCGGTGGGCATCTGGCGTTGTCGTCGGGCAACACCTTGTCGGCGAGTGCTCTGACTCTCGGCGCCGGCAGTAACGTTGATGTGGCACTGGGCACACCGTCGACCGCGTCGCTGATGAACGTAGGCGGCAACCTCACCCTCGACGGCAATCTCAACGTCACCGATGCCGGCGGTTTTGGCGTTGGTGTGTATCGCCTGTTCAACTACACCGGTGCCCTGACCAACCTCGGTCTGGACGTGGCCAGCGTGCCGGTCGGCTACGGCCTCGGCGATCTGCTGGTGCAAACCGGCGTCGCCAATCAGATCAACATTCAAGTCTCCGCGCCGAACAGCAACATCCGTTACTGGGACGGCAGCCAGACCATCGCCAACGGTGTGGTCGATGGCGGCAGCGGCACGTGGAATGCGGTCGGCACCAACTGGACCGATGCCAACGGTTTGGTCAATCAGCCGTGGGCCGGCGACTTCGCGGTGTTCCAGGGCACCGCCGGCACGGTGACGGTGAACGGCACGCAGGCGTTCACTGGCATGCAGTTCCTCACCGACGGCTACAACGTGGTCAACGGTGCAGCGGGACAACTCACAGCGGTCAATGGCACCGGCGGCACCACTTCGTTACGCGTCGATCCAGGTGTGACGGCGACCATCAGTGCCAATATCGATGGCAGCGGCATCCTCAATAAACTCGACGCCGGCACCCTGGTGCTCGGCGGTGCCAACACCTATACCGGCGGCACGCAACTGGACGGCGGCAAGATTATCGTCGGCAGTAACACCGCGCTCGGCACTGGCACGTTGACGGCGAATGCCGGTACGCAACTGGACAGCAATGCAGCGGTGACACTGGCCAACGCCGCGACGCTCAACGGTAACCTCACCGTGGTCGGCAGCAATGCGCTGACCCTCAACGGCGTGATTGGCGGCACCGGTGGCCTGATCAAAACCGGCACGGCGAACCTGACCCTCGGCGGTAACAACGCCTTCCTTGGCCCGGTAGCCTTGAACGCCGGAGGACTGATTCTGGCGTCGAACTCGGCGCTGGGCTCCGGCACGTTGAACGCGGCGGGCGGCACTACGCTGGATGCGAGCACTGCGGTTTCGCTGAACAACGCGGTCAATCTGGCCGGCAATCTCGGCATCGGCGGCACGGCAGATCTGACCCTGGCCGGTACGGTCAACGGCGCCGGCAGCCTGAGCAAAAACGGCGCCGCCAACCTGACCCTCAGCGGCAATAACAACTTCCTCGGCGGCATCACCCTCAACGCCGGCACCCTGACCGCTGGCAGCAACTCGGCGCTGGGCCTGGGCAACCTGACCGTGGCGGGTGCCTCGGCGCTGGACAGCAACAGCGCGCTAAGCCTGGGCAACAACGTCGTGCTCAACGCCAATCTGAGCAACACCGGCAGCAACAACCTGACCCTCGCAGGTGTGGTCAGCGGCGCGGGTGGCTTGATCAAGGACGGCGCGTCGAACCTGACACTCAACGGCATCAATACCTTCACCGGCGGCACCACACTGAATGCCGGTACGTTGACCCTTGGCACTGGCGGCTCTTTGGGCAGCGGCGCGCTGACCGTGACCGGCGCTTCGACCCTCGACAATTCCGCGCCACTGGTGCTGGCCAACAACCTCAACGTCAATGCCAATCTGGCTCTGGCCGGTAACAACAACCTGACCCTCGGCGGCATCATTGCCGGCGCCGGCACGTTGAGCAAAAACGGTCTGGCCGACGTGACCCTGAGCGGCAGCAACACTTTCAGCGGCACCTTCGATGTGGCTTCCGGCAGCCTGACCACACTGAGTAGCGCGGCGCTGGGCAACAACGCTACGGTCAATCTCGCGGGCGGCGCGGCGCTCAATCTCGGTGCATCGGCCAGCCTCGCCAGCCTCACTGGCAGCGGCACGGCGCTGATCGGCACGGGCAATACGTTGAGCCTCGGCGGCAACAACGTCAGCAGCACCTTCGCCGGCATCCTCAGCGGTGACGGCAGCCTGAGCAAACTCGGCAGCGGCACCCTGACCCTCAGCGGCATCAGCGACCTCACTGGCGACACCAACGTCAACGCCGGCACCCTGCAGGTCAACGGCTCACTGGCCAGCGGCAATGTGCTGGTCAACAGCGGCGGCACTCTCGGTGGCAACGGCACCTTGAGCGGTGCCGTGACGGTGGCCGATGGCGGGCATCTGGCGGGCGTCACCGGCAGTACGCTGAGTGTGAGTTCGCTGCTGTTCAACGGTAATTCCAACTTCGACGTCGGCCTCGGCACACCGGTGTCCGGTGGCGGCAATGCGCTGGTCAATGTCGGCGGCAACCTGACCCTCGACGGCACCCTCAACGTCAGTGACATCGGTGGTTTTGGCAGCGGCGTCTATCGCCTGATCGACTACACCGGCGGCCTGACCGACAACGGCATGCTCTTCGGCACACTGCCGGGCAGCGTCAGCCCGGGCGATCTGACCCTGCAAACCGCGCTGGCCAATCAGATCAACCTGCTGGTCACCGCACCGGGTGTCACCGTGCAGTTCTGGGACGGCAACCAACTGGTGGCCAACGGTTCGGTCGAAGGCGGCAGCGGCACCTGGGGCACCGGCACCACCAACTGGACCGACGTCAACGGCACCACCAATCAGGCCTGGACCAACAGTTTCGCAGTGTTCCAGGGCGCGGCCGGCACAGTGACCGTTAACGGCGCGCAAACCATCACCGGCATGCAGTTCGTCACTGACGGCTACAGCCTGGTGAATGGCACGGCGGGCTCGCTGAACCTGGTCAACGGTTCGCTGGGCAATGCCACGGTGCGGGTTGACCCGAACGCCACGGCAACCATCGGTGTCGCGCTCAACGGCAGCGGCACGCTGGGCAAATACGACAGCGGTACGCTGGTGCTCAACGCGGCCAACGGCTACACCGGTGGCACGGCGCTGAACGGCGGCAAGATTGTGGTCGGTAACGACGCGGCGCTCGGCACTGGCCTGTTGACTGCTGCCGACGGCACAGCGCTGGACAGCAACGCGGCCGTCAGTCTGAGCAACGACGTGGTCGTCAACGGTGGTTTGACCGTTTCCGGTTCCAACGCCTTGACCCTCGACGGCGTGGTCAGCGGCAGCGGCAGCCTGATCAAGGCCGGCGCATCGAGCCTGACCCTCAACGGCAGCAACACTTACACCGGTGGTACTCAACTCGCCGGCGGTACGCTGATCCTCGGCAACAACAGTGCCCTCAGCAGCGCTGCGCTCAACGTGATCGGTGACGGCACGCTCGACAGCACCTCGGCGCTGCAACTGGCCAACGCCGTCAACCTTGGCGCGCAACTGACCCTCGCCGGCAATCAGAACACCACGCTGATCGGTGCTGTGACCGGCACCGGCAGTCTGCTGAAAAACGGTAGCGGCGATCTCGTCCTCAGTGGTGCCAATACCTACAGCGGTGGCACCACGCTGAACGGCGGCACGACGCGCGGTGACACCAGCAGCCTGCAAGGCGCGATCGTCAACAACGCGACCCTGACCTTCGAGCAAAACGCCGATGGCAGTTACACCGGCAACCTCACCGGCGCCGGTACGCTGAACAAAACCGGCACGGGTGATCTGCTGCTGGCCGGCAACAATACCTTCACCGGCAACACCTCGGTGCAGGCGGGCAACCTGATCGTCAATGGCTTGCTCAACAGCGCCAATGTCGACGTTGCCAGCGGTGCGGGCATCGGCGGCGGTGGCCAGTTTGGGGGGGCCGTGCAACTGGCCAGCGGCGCGACGCTGCTGGGTGGCGCTACGGCAACGCCATTGTCAGTCGGTTCGCTGGCACTGTCGTCGGGGACCAATCTGGACTTCAGTCTCGGCTCGGCGGCCAGTTCGACCACCGTGGTCAATGTCGCCGGTAACCTGACCCTCGACGGTACGTTGAACATCAGCAATGCCGGCGGTTTCGGCACCGGCGTCTATCAACTGTTCAGCTACGGCGGCAGCCTGACCGACAACGGTCTGGTGTATGGCAGCCTGCCGGTGTCGGCGGCCAATCTGACCCTGCAAACCGCGATTGCCAATCAGATCAACCTGCTGGTGCAAGGCACGCCGGGTGAGGTGCAGTTCTGGAACGGTGGCACCACCAATCCGGACGGCAGCATCGGTGGTGGCAGCGGCGTGTGGGGGCCGGACACCAACTGGACCGATCCGAGTGGTACTCAGGCCCTGGCTGCAAATGGTCAGTTCGCGGTGTTCGGCGGTCAGGCAGGTACCGTGACCGTGCAGGGCAATCAGAAATTCACCGGTCTGCAATTCCTCGCCGGCGGCTACAGCCTGGTTCCGGGGGCTGGCGGTACGCTGACCCCGGTCAACGGCGCGGACGGCAGCCTCGCGCCAGTGCGCGTCAATGCCGGTGGGAGTGCGGAAATCTCCGCGCCGCTGGTGGGCACGGGCGGCATCGAGAAGCTTGATTCCGGCACGCTGGTATTGAGCGGCGCCAACACCTACAGCGGTGGCACCACGGTCAGCGGCGGTACGCTGGTCGGTAACACCACCAGCCTGCAGGGCAATATCCTTAACAACGCATCGCTGCTCTTCTTGCAGAACTTCAATGGTCAGTTCAACGGATCGCTGCGCGGACTTGGCGCGATGCTCAAACGCGGCACCGGCACCTTGCTGTTGACCGGTGATAATCCGTTCAGCGGCACGGTCGCGGTCGATCAAGGCGTGCTGCAAGTCGGCAGCCGTACGGCGCGGGCTTCGCTGGGCGGGCAAGTCACCGTGGCCAACGGAGCCGGCCTGAGCGGTAACGGCAGTGTCGGTTCGGTGGTCAACCATGGCGTTGTTGCCTCGGGCTCCGAAGCAGGCACCCTGAGCGTGGCCGGTAATCTGACCAACGCCAGCGATGGTGTGCTGGCGCTGACGGTCAGTTCGCCAACCGCGACGCCACTGGCAATCGGCGGCAGCGCAACGCTGGGCGGCGCCTTGCAAGTGAACTCGCTGGCACCGTTCACCGGCAACACCACGTATTCGTTGATCACCGCGGGTGGTGGCGTGAATGGCACCTTCAGCGCCGCAGACCTGCCGCAATACGCGTTCCTCAACACTGCACTGGTATATGACACCAACGCAGTGAACCTGGTAGTCAGCCGCAACGGCAACTCGTTCGCCGATGTCGCCGCCACCGGCAACCAGTTCAGAACCGCTACCGCGCTGTCGAACAACGGCCCGGCGGGCGCGGCGTTGCAGAACGAGATCGTCAACCTCAGTGTCGCCGGTGCGCGTAATGCCTTCGACAGTCTGTCCGGTGAGATCCACGCCAGCACCGCCAGCGCCATCCTTGAGGATTCGCGCTATGTGCGTGACGCGGTCAACGATCGCATGCGCCAACCGTCATGCAGCGCGGCGGATGATCCACGCCGCGCACTGGCGCCAAGAGGTAACCAACTGAGCAGCAACGGTTGCCACGGCGAAATGGTTGGCTGGGCGCGGGCACTCGGTGCCTGGGGTGAGTCGGATGGCGACAGCAACGCGGCGAAACTCGACCGTAACCTCAGCGGTTTCATGCTCGGCACCGACAAGCAACTCGATGACCAGTGGCGCGTGGGCATGGCCGCCGGTTACACCCGCAGCGACCTCGATGCGCATGATCGTCGCTCGGATGCCACCGTCGAAAGCTACCACCTGGCGGCGTATCTCAATTCGCAGTTCGACGCCTTGGCGGTGCGCCTCGGCGCGGCTTACAGCTGGCACGACATCGAAACCAAACGCAACGTCAGCGTCGGTAGCTACAACGACCGCTTGAAGGCCAATTACGATGCGCGCAGCGCGCAGGTGTTCGGTGAAGTCGGTTACACCATTGAAGCCGGCGGCATTGCCCTCGAGCCGTTCGCCGGGCTCGCCTACGTCTACTACGACACCGACAAGGCCAAGGAGAAAGGCGGAGTAGGGCGCCTGGAGGCCGATGCCGATCAAGACCTCACCTTCGCGACCCTCGGCGTGCGCGCCGGCAAAGTCATCACCCTGGCCAACGGCGGGCAATTCACCCCGCGCGCGGCCATCGGCTGGCGCCATGCCTTCGGCGATACCAAGCCTGATGCTGATCTGACCTTCATCGACGGCGGCGCCTCGTTCAGCACCCAAGGCGTGCCGATCGCCAAGGACAGCGCGATTGTTGAAGCGGGGGTCGACTTCCAGATCAGCCCGACCGGCAAACTCGGCGTCGGCTACTCGGGGCAACTGTCGAACGACAGCAACGACCACGCGATGACCATCAGCTTCAGCCTGGGTTTCTGATTTAGGGGCGAAGCACTTTTAGCCGCCCGTAAGGGCGGTTTTTTTTGCACGGGCAAAAAGTCGCGGTCATGTCTGTAGGAAATATGGCCTGAGGTCGACCGTTTCTCCCTAGTCAGAAAAACCTTACGTCAAACATCGAATCATCTGACTTCACCGATTCAGCCGTCGCCCCCCACAGTCCTGTGTCTTAAACAGACACAGGGAAATGTGGATGCTGACCGCTGGCAAGTCCGTGATGTTCAGACTCGATATCGAAGGTTTTTCCCATGATCTGCAGGTATACGAATTCAGCGCGAAGGAGGCGCTCAATCGAACCTATGAGGTCGAACTGGACGTGGTCAGCGAGCGCCCTGACCTTGATCTCGAATCTTTGCTGCACCGTCCCGCCTTCTTGTGTTTCAGCGCAGACGGCTCCGGCATTCATGGGCAGGTCTATCGAATTGCCCAGGGCGACTCGGGCAAACGTCTGACCCGCTACCAGATCGCGCTGGTGCCGCATCTGGCCTACCTCGCGCATCGACATAATCAGCGAATCTTCCAGCAACAGAGCGTGCCGCAAATCATCGCCAAAGTGTTGCGAGACCACGGCATGCAAGCGGATGCCTGGCGTTTCCAGCTCAGTGCCGAGTACCCGCCTCGGGTCTATTGCGTGCAGTTCGCCGAGACTGACCTGCACTTCATTCAGCGCTTGTGCGAGGAAGAAGGCATTCACTTTCATTTTCAGCACAGCCGCGATGGGCACCTGCTGGTGTTCGGTGACGATCAAAGCGTTTTCCTTGCGCCAGCTCAGCCCACGGTCTATGCACAGGGCAGTGGCATGGTCGCCGACGCGGCAGTGATCGACCGTTTCAACGTGCGCCTGGAAACGCGCACCACACAGGTCAGTCGCCGTGATTACCACTTTGAAAAACCCAACGTGCAACTGGATGCCGAAGCCAAGGAAGCGCAGGTTCCAGTGCTTGAGGATTACGCCTTTCCCGGACAGTTCACCCACCGTGATCGCGGCAGACACCTGAGCCAGCGAGCCCTTGAACGCCATCGTGCCGATTACCGGCAGGCCCACGGGCGCAGCGAGCAAACCCTGCTGCGCAGTGGCAGCTTTGTCGACATGCGTGAACACCCGCGCGCCGATTACAACGGTTTATGGTTGCTGACCAGCGTCGAGCATCTAGGTCGGCAGCCGCAGGTGCTGGAGGAGTCGGCGAGTGTCGAAAGCCCAGCGGACGGCTTGACTCAGGGCTACCGGAACCACTTCGTCGCGACGCCTTGGCAGGTCAATTTTCGCCCCACACTCGAACATCCGAAATCGCGCATCAGCGGCAATCAGCACGCCGTGGTGACGGGGCCGCCAGGCGAAGAAATCTACTGCGATGCGTATGGCCGAGTGAAGGTCCAACTGCTGTGGGATCGCGAAGGGCAGCTCGATGAACAATCCAGCTGCTGGCTGCGCGTCACTACCGGCTGGGCCCATGACCAATACGGCAGTGTGCAGATTCCCCGCGTCGGCATGGAGGTGCTGGTCGGGTTCACCGAGGGCGATCCGGACAAGCCGTTCGTGCTGGCGTGCTTGCCCAACGCGGTGACGCCGGTGCCGCTGGACCTGCCGGCCGAACAGACGCGCAGCATCTTTCGCAGCCAGAGCAGTCCCGGCGGCGGTGGCTACAACGAGCTGCGCATCGAAGACCGCAAAGGCGCCGAAGAAATCGCCATCCGCGCCCAGCGTGACTTTGCGCAACTGGTGCTCAATGACCAGCGCGTGCAAGTCGACAATCAACACACCCTGGTCGTTGGCGGTATCAGCAGCCAGGAGCTACGCAGCGACGAACACCATGTGACCCACGGCAATCGCCTGACGGAACTCAAGCAGGACGATCACCTGTGGGTACACGGTGACCGCCATATCCGGGTCAGCAGCCAGCGGCTCAGCGCTTCGCAGCACCTGCATTTTGGTGCCACTGCGCAAGTCGTCATCGATGGCGGCACGCAACTGGTGCTGCAGTGCGGGGGGCATTGGTTGACGCTGGGGCCGGAAGGGATTTTCAGCAGCGTGCCGATTGTTCAGGGCGGTGTGCCGGCGGTCGGGTTGGCGGCAGAGCCTTTGGTGCCGGGGGCGGTGCCGTTGTTGACGGTCGCATTTGATCCGGTTCAACAGCGACAGGCGTTGGTTTCGAAGCGCCCTGCGCGCTGCCAGATTTGCGAGGCTGCGCAAGCATGAGCGTGTTGACTTCTTTTCCCGAGGGTTTGCCTTGGGGCGAGCAGCAGGCCTTTTTGTTACTGGACGGTGCGACGATCAGCGATCTGCCGCAGCGGTTGAAACAGCGTAACCCGACGGCCAGCACGCTTGCACTCTACGACCAACCGCCGTTTTCAGCGTTGCGCGATGTCTCGCCATTGTTGGTGGCGATCGAGCAACCGGACGACCCGTTGGCGCAGTTCTATCTGCACAGCGCGCAGGAGGAGTGGGGCGTGTTGTTGTTCAGTGCTGCGCCGCTGCACGGCGTCGCCGAACACCTGCGCAAACTGATCACGGTCGAGTTGCCCGCCGGG
>Ga0247818_10000958_pt1 | contig 18147 bp, 16 predicted proteins | sample 13C_Glucose_Day1_FD_192424 | JGI IMG/M metagenome (GOLD analysis project Ga0247818, IMG submission 192424) | Soil microbial communities from agricultural site in Penn Yan, New York, United States - 13C_Glucose_Day1 | ecosystem: Environmental > Terrestrial > Soil > Agricultural land | place... | reverse complement strand
GTTCAGCTCCGGCGGCGCGGTGGGGCTCGCCACGTCGCGCCGCCGGAGCTGAACCGCCCCGACACCCACACGCCGCTGGCCCGGACTCTCGCGAGAGTCCGGGCCAGCGGCGTGCCGGTGTCTAGAGGTCCAGCCAGTTCTGCAGGTGCGGGGCGAACGACCGGGTCAGGCGGTAGCTGCCGACCTCGTCGGGGCGGACCCACCTCACCGCTGCCGTCGACCCGCCGATGTCGTGCACGACGGGCTCGGTCGGCGAGGGGCAGTGCGCGGTGAAGATGATGCGCACGGCGTGGAAGTCCTCGAGGCGACCGCTCGGCGCCCGGCCGACCCAGTGCTGGGTGTGGATGTCGAGGACCACGGGCTCGTCGATGCTCTGCCCGCTCTCCTCCCAGACCTCGCGGTGCAGCGCCTCAAGCGGTGACTCCCCCGGGTCGATGCCGCCGCCGGGCAGGGTCCACCGGCCGGCGGCATTCGTCGCCTCCGAGAGCTGGGTCAGCAGGATTCCCCGCGCGCTGGTGACGAGGGCATAGGCCGCGGCCCGCTGGTAGGGGTGCACCCGCTCGCCCTCCTCGCGCACCAGGCCGGCGTCCGAAGGCACGGCCGCCGCCGGGCGCGGCGCGTCGCCCGCCCCAGCCGGCCGCACGGCATACCGGAGCGTGAGCTCATGGCCCGGGTCGGACACCGTCTCGACGTCGATCACCCTCTGCGCCACCCACCCGTGCTCCCGGAGCACCGCCAGGGGGTCGGCCCCATGGGCCAGCGGGAAGCCGACCACGGCGTGCCCGCCCTCGTCCACACCGAGCACGTGCAGCGCCGGCGTCGGCGGGTGCTTGCGGCCGCTCACCGGCTCGCCCCGGCCCGGCTGTACTCCGCCTCGACGAGCCCCACCACCGCCGGCCACGACTGGCGCGGCGCGGTGGTGGCGCTGTGGCGGGCCATGTCGGCCCTGAGCCGGTCGTCGAGGACGAGCTTGGCCAGCGCGTCGGCGAGGCCCTCGTCATCGGGGGCGAGGACGCCGTGGACCCCGTCCTCGACGAAGTCGGCGACGCCCGTGCCGGTGCGCGCCAGCACCGGCAGGCCCGCGGTGCGCGCCTCGAGGGCGGCGATGCCGAAGGCCTCGAGCCGCGCGGGCGTCAGGTAGAGGTCTGCCTGCCAGTAGCGGCGGCGCAGCTCGTCGCGGTTGACCCGGCCCGGCAGCCGCACCCACGTCTGCATCCCGTGCGCCGCCGCGAAGTGCTCCAGCCGGGGGCGCTCAGGTCCCTCGCCCATGAGCTCGACGGTGAACGGCACGTCGGCAGGGACGATCTCCCGCGCCGCGGCAGCCACCTCGAGCACCGCGATGGGCCGCTTGCGCGCGGCCAGCCGCATGGCGGCAACCACGTGCACCGGCGCGCCGGCCGGCTTCACCCGCGGCTGCGGCGGCGCCCACAGGCCCACGTCGATGCCGTTGGGCAGCACCGCCACCTGCGGGGTGCCGCCCACGATGGAGCGCACAGAGGCGGCCGTGACCGCCGACACCGCGCTGAGCGCCGCCCCGCGGCGCGACCAGCGCCGGGCGTGACCGGTCAGCCGGAACAGCGGCCGCGAGCGCTCCACGAGGCAGTGCCAGGTGATGGCGGTGGGAAGGCCCACCGCGAGGGCGGCGTCGGCCATGTCGGTCGCGAAGGGGCTGACCACCCCCATGTGCACGTGGGCCACGTCGAAGCCGCCGGCCAGCAGCCGCCGGCGCACCTCGGTCGGGGCGAGCGGGTTGACGGGCAGCTCCCACGGCAGCCGCAGGGCCATGCGGTGCACGCGGGTGCCGTCGATGGTCTCGACGAACCCGTGCCGCTCGCCGTGACTGCCGGGGGTGGCGGTGAACACCTCGACCTCGTGGCCGTGGGCGCGCAGCTGTGCGGCCAGGTCATGGACCTGGACCTCGATCCCGCCCAGCCGGGGCAGGTAACAGTCCGACAGCAGCGCCACCTTCACGGGCTAGAGCCTGCCATGCGACAGGATGGACGGTGATGAGCCATACCCTGATCGCCTTCCACGCCCACCCCGACGACGAGGCGCTGCTGACCGCCGGGACGATGGCGCGTGCGGCTGCGGAGGGGCACCGGGTGGTGCTCGTGGTCGCCACCGACGGCGACCTCGGGCTGGCGTCGAGCACGTATGCCGGCGACGGCCACCTCGGGCAGCGTCGCCTTGCGGAGCTGCGCACCTCCGCGACCCGGTTGGGCGTGGCCCGGGTGGAGCATCTGGGCTACGCCGACAGCGGGCTCGGCCCGGAGCTCTTCCCCGACCCGCCCGGCCGGGTGCGGTTCGCGCGGGCCTCTGACGAGGAGGCCGCCGAGCGGCTCGCGGCGATCCTGCGCGAGGAGGAGGCGGACGTGCTGCTCGGCTACGACCGCAACGGCGGGTACGGCCACCCCGACCACGTGAAGGTGCACCGGGTGGGGGCTCTGGCGGCGCGACTGGCCGGCACGCCGAGGGTGCTGCAGGCGACCGTGCCCCGCGACACCATCTGCCGGGCGATCAGGCTCGCCTCCCGCCTCTACCGGTTCCCACCGGAGTTCGACCCGACCTCGTTCGAGCGGGCCTTCAGCCCGCGGTCCGAGATCACGCACCGGATCAGCGTCAGGCGGTATGCCGGCGCGAAGCGGGCCTCCATGCGCGCCCACGCCTCCCAGGCGAGCGCCGACGGCGGGGCCGACCGGACCCTGGCGGCGTTCCTGAGGATCCCCCGGCCGCTCTACGACCTCGTGTTCGGTCGCGAGTGGTACGTCGACGCCTCACGCCCAGCGGGCTCGCCCGTCGCCCGCGACGTCTTCGAGGGGCTGCCATGAGCGAGGGGGCTGTCGCGGCCGGGCGACGGCGCCCCGCGAGGTCACGGGCGCGGCAGCTGGTCCAGATCGTCCTGGGCCTGGGGCTGGCGGTGTCACTGCTCGTCTGGGGCCTGCCCTACTTTGCCAAGACCAGCTGGGCGGACGTCTTCGAGGTGCTGGGCGGCATCCCGGCGACCACGGCGGCAGGCCTCCTCCTGCTCGTCGTCGCTGGCCTGTACTGCTACACGTTCACGCTCACGGGCTCGCTGCACGGACTGCGCCACTACCAGGCGCTCATCGTCAACGTCGCCGGCTCCTCGGTGGGGAACCTGCTGCCGGGCGGTGGGGCTGCCGGCCTGGCGGCGACCTACGCGATCTGCCGGTCGTGGGGGTTCTCCCGCCGCGACATCTCCACCTCGGCCATCGTCACCGGCGTCTGGAACGTGCTGGCCCGGGTCGCGCTCCCCGTGGTGGCCATCGCGGGCCTCTACTCCGGGGCCGAGAACGTCCCCTCCGCCCTCGAGGACGCCGCGCTGGCGGCGACGCTGAGCGGGGTGGCGATCATCGCGGTGTTCGTCTCGATCCTGGCGTCGGAGAGGGCCGCGCTGGCCATCGGCCGGGGCGTGGACCGCGCGATCCGGCCCTTCACCAGGCGTTCCGGCGCGGCCCGCACTATGAGCGTCCGGGCCTTGGTGATCGACCTGCGGGCGCGCATCAACGACATCGTGCGCACCGGCTGGCTGAAGATGACGCTCGGCCTGGTCGGCTACTTCACCGTCTACTTCGTGCTCTTCGTGCTCTGCCTGCGGATCACGGGCGTGGAGATGTTCTATGGGCAGGTCTTCGCCGCCTACGCCATCGGGCGGCTGCTGACGGCTGTGGGGGTCACACCGGGAGGGCTCGGTGTGACCGAGACCGCCACCGCGGCGGCCCTGGTCGCCTGGGGTGCCGAACCCGCGCCGGCCACGGCGGCCGTGGTGCTGTTCTCGGTCTACACGCACCTCATGGAGATCCCGCTCGGCGCCCTGGGGTGGCTCGCGTGGTCGGTGAGCCCCAAGAAGGAGCCGGTGGATGACATCCCGGCGGCGGCGGAGACTGAAGCGGTCGCCGATGCCCCAGCGGCTGCCTCAGGGGCTGCTTCAGGGGCTGCTTCAGGCCCTACTTCACCAGACGGCGGACCTGGCGCAACCGGGCCTGGTCTGCCACCGCGTCATCCTGGCTGACCGGCTCGAACGGGCGACCCGTCGCCTTCTCGGCGGCCAGGCCGATCAGCGCGTCGGCCAGCGCGGGGTTCGCCGGCAGGATCGGGCCGTGGAGGTAGGAGCCGACCACGTTGTGGATGCGGGCCCCCTCGGTGCGGTCGGTGCCGTTGTTGCCGTAGCCGGAGCGGACGCTCCCGAACGCCCTCTGGCCCGCTCCCAGCGTGGTCGACCCGGAGTGGTTCTCGTAGCCGACGACCTCGCCGAAATCGGTGTCGAGCACGACCGGTCCGATCATCCGCTTGGCGTTGCCCTGGGTCGTGACGTCGAGGATGCCCAGGCCCGGGAGGCGCTGGCCCTCGACGGTGATGAACGCGTTCCCGAACAGCTGGTACATGCCGCAGATCATCAGCATGGGCGTGCCGCCCTCGGCGAGCTCGCGCAGCCGGTCGGCGATCTTCTCGAGGTCGGCCTCGACCCGCACCTGGCCCGAGTCCTGGCCGCCACCTCCGACGAGGAGGTGCGGCTCGGCGGGAAACTCGCCCCCCGGGTGGTGCTGGTGGACCACCGGGCTGTAGCCGTGGCGGCGGATCCGTGCAGCCAGGCAGCGGGTGTTGCCGAGGTCGCCGTAGATGCTCATCTCGCGCGGGTAGAGATGGACGAGGTTGATCGCACCCTTGCCCGCGCGCTCGGCGGTCGGCACGCGCGCCGAGCCCTCGGGCTCCCCCGGGATCGGGACGTCGATGTCCTGCAGCGGCAGGTCGCTCATGAGGCCTCCTCCCCGATGTCCGGCAGGTTGTAGCGGGCGGCCAGCACCCGTCGCAGGCTCATCATCGCCGTGTAGGTGCAGAAGATCCGCATGGGCTGGTCCTGGTGGGCCGCGAGGAACGCGTCCAGCGCGGTCTCGAGGTCCGGCTCGATGGCGTCGACCGGGACGTCGTCGTACTGCAGACGCAGGGCCATGTCGTAGGCGCGCACGCCGCTGGTCATGGCGACGCCCCGCTCGCGAAGGCTGTCGAAGGAGACGTCGTAGAGCCACGAGACGTCGCGGCCGTCGGCGTAGTTGTCGTTGATCGCGATCATCGTGCTGACCGGGGTGCTCCCGTAGGTGCCCAGCGCGACCGTGAAGCCGGCGGGGTTCTTCACCAGCACCAGCTCGAGGGGCTGGCCCTCGACCATGACGACCTCGCCGCGGCCGAACGGCGGGGTCACGGCCCGCAGAGCAGCCTCGGCCCGCTCGGCGTCGAAGTCGTCGCCGAGGAGCATGCGCGCCGTGGTCGTAGCTGCCGTGGCGTTGATCATGGCGGCCAGGCCACGCTGCTGGAGCTCGAGCGGGCCCACGTGCTGGCCGGACTCCAGGTCGCCGAAGAGGACCTCGAAGCTGCGCTCGTCGTGAGGTTTGAGAAGGCCGTCGTCGCCGCCGGGCTTGGGCGGGGTGAAGTCGTCGTCGAAGCGGACGTCCTGCTCCTGGAGCTCCGGGAGCCGGTCGGCGATGGACTCGTCGACCCCGAAGTAGCGCACCGCCACCCCGTCACCGACCCGGTCGCGGATCCGGGTGATGAAGGAGTCGTCGATGTTGAGCACGACACCGGTCGTGGTCTGCTCGGCCAGCGAGGCGAGGAGCTGGGCGGTGTGGTCGATCTCGGCGAACCGGTCGAGCTGGTCGCGGGCGACGTTGAGCAGCAGCGAGTGGGTCGGCCTGACCGCGGCGGCGAACTTCAGCGCATGCGCCTCGTCGAGCTCGAGGACCGCCATGTCGGCGTTGAGCCTCCCGTTGGCGGGGAGCTCACCGAGCATGGACGAGATGACTCCACGCGTGAAGTTGCTACCGGTGGGGTTGGTGAAGACGTTCAGGCTGTGGGCGCGCAGGATCGCGACCAGCATCTTGGTCGTCGTGGTCTTGCCGTTGGTGCCGCTCACCACGACGATCCCGCGCGGCACACCGGCCAGGGCGTGCGAGAGGAAACCGGGGTCGACCTTCTCCGCCACCAGGCCCGGCAGCGCGGACCCGCCGCCGCGAAGACGCGAGACGGCCCGAGCCGTCTTGCCTGCCACTACCGCCGCTGTCGTCCTCAGCACGCACCAACCCTAGTGCGTGGGCACCCAGCCCAGCCCCGCGGCATACCGTTCAGCCGGTGGCACTCAGGACACGGACGCCGAGGTGGTCCACCGGCCAGGTGCTGAACTGGTCGCCGACCGGGGTGGTCCAGGTGACCACAGCCTCGGGGGTCATGGTGACCTGCCAGCGTTCCTGTTGTTTGAGCCGGTGGTGGTGCCGGCACAGGCACATCAGGTTCGGTTCCTGGGTCGGGCCGCGGGGGTGGGCGATGACGTGGTCGACGTCGCAGCGGGCCGCGCGGACGGTGCAGCCGGGGAACCGGCAGGTGCCGTCGCGGGCCCTGACCAGCCGGTCCAGCCACGGCGGTGGCCGGTAGGCGACGCAGGTCTCGGATGCCAGGGTGCCGGAGCGGAAGTCGCACAGGGCCAGTACGGCTTTTGTCCCGAACGCAGCCGCGATGCCGCGCACGACCTCGCCGGGCACCTCACCGACCCCGGGGACCTCGACCACCGGCAGCACGCCACCGGGCAACGGCTCACCGGCGACGTCGCAGATCGGGGACTGCGGCCCGCTCAGCCCACCGACGTCGACAGGTGCCGCGGTCGGCAGCCCGAGCGGCGTCAGCCCATCCACTGGTGACCCGGTCGCCGACGAGCCGGGCGCGACAGCCGGGACCATGAACGTCACCGTGGTCGTCACGGTCGCGTTGCCCAGGACCAGGTCGGCCATCGCGTCCGCCCGCGCCTGGTCCAGGGTGCGGACGTCGCCGTCGGCGCGGTACCGCCGGGCCAGCTCATCAACCGCCGCCCAGCACTTCGCGGAGGTCTCGTTCGGCAGCACCGCCAGCCACTCACTCACCCCCGGTTCGCCGGGCCGCGTCCACAGCCCCCGCTCGGCCTTGTTCCGCTCCACCCTCTGCCGCAACGCCTCAGGGTCCAACCGGGCCAGCGCCCGCCGCGCCGCCGCCCGAAGCTGGGCCGCGGTCCAGCCCGGGGCCTTCGGCAGCACGTGCTCTTGCACCGCCGCCGCCACCTGCGGGTCGGCGTCAGTCAGCTCGGCCACCAGCACCGAGGCCCGGTAGTCATCGAGGCCCCCGGCCGCCATCACGCCCAGCGTCGGCCGGAACCGCGACGCCAACCGCGCCGACAGGTGCACCTTCCGGTCCGCCGCGGCCGGCGACAGGCCCAGCCGCGGGCCGACCACCCCGGCCGCGAAGGCACTCACGTGCCCCACCCCGCGGTCCTGCTGGGCCAGCGTGCCGTCCTCGAGTCGGACGTCCTCGCGCGCGGCGTACTGCGCCACCCGCTGCACCTGCACCGCCTGGGCCATGTTCGCCACGCGCTGCGCCGCCTCCACCCGCTCGGCCAGCTGCGCATCCGACAGCTCGCCAGCGCTGCCGCGGCGGGAGGAGTCCTCGAACTCCTCCCGCATCAACCGCTGCGCCTCCGCCAACCTGTCGAACATGTGTTCGACACTACCGGCCCCCTCCGACAGCCATGCGAGCTCATCCACAGGCAGAGGACTGACCGCGACCGTGGGTCATGCACCGCCGCCAACCCAGGCGGTCACGCGGCCCTCGTCACTCGGCGGCCAGACGCCTCTTGAGGACGCCGGCCAGGTAGTTCATCTGCTCCACGTGTGCGGAGTCCCCGTCGGTCTGCACCACGGCCGGCCCTACTCCTGCGGTGATGATCGCCACGGCATACCCGTCGACGATGCCCATCTGGCGGGTCTCGGTGTCGCTGCGCAGCCAGCCGCCCTTGAACGGGCCCGCCCCGATCGTCCCCAGGCCCCAGCGGTGCGCCGTGATCGGCTGCATGTTCTTCAGGATGTGGGCGCTCGACGCACGCGAGACCACCTTCCCGGCGTTGAGCGCGGCCATGAACCTCACCTGCTGACGGACGGTCCACTGCATCGAGCCCTGCGAGCGGTCCGGGGCCACCGTGGTCCTGTCGCCCACCGAGCGCAGGACAGCGGTGATGGCCGCGCCCGGGCTACCGGGGATCTGTTCCCGCAGGGCGATCAGCGACTCCATGTGGGACTCGGTCAGGGCCCGGGTGATCTGGGTGCGCTGCTTCGAGGTCAGCCGGCTCGGGTCGCCGTCGACGACCGTGTCGAGAAAGGCCGCCACCACCAGCACCTTGGACGTCGACCAGGCGCGGCTGCTCGGGACCGACCCCTCGATGGTCACCGCGCTCGGGTTGCTCAGCGGCGCGAAGGCCAGCGCGTTGCGCGTGTCACCCTTCAGCCCGGCGACCTTCGGCTTCGGCTTCGGCTTGGGTGCGGCGGCGGGAGCCGCCTTCTTGGCGGGAGCCACGGAGGTCGGGACCGGCCGACGGGCAGCGGTCGTCGTGGACGGAACGGCCCGTGACGTCCGCGCAGCGGTGCTCGTCGGCGTCGTCGAGGCCGGTGCGGCAGAGGAGGGCGGCGTCGTCGGCGTGGCCATCGCGGAGCCCTGCGCCGTGCGGCCCGCGGACGCGCCGCCCGCGCACGCGGTGAGCAGCAGGGCCACGACGGTGAGCCAGAGCGAATGTCGCATGGCCACCGAGCCTAGCCCTGGACCCCCGCCCAGGCGGCCCGCGTCCAGACGCGCAGCCCCGACGTCGATGTCAGCAGCCCCAGCCTCGGCGTCAGGGGGAGCTGGGCTCCTGGGCGGCCAGCTCGGCCTTGACGTCGCTGGCGTAGCGGCCCGAGCGCTCCTGCCCGCTCATGGAGCCGATGGCCTCCATGACCTCATCGGTGATCGCCCGCAGCAGGGCCGCCTTCCGGTAGCGGACAGCCAGCGCCTCGACGTCGATGGGCGGCCCGAACCGCACCGTCACCCGGGCCGGCCGGAAGCCGTTGGAGCCCGGCGGCTGGACCCGGTCGGTGCCGATCACGGCGCAGGGCACGAGCGTGGCGCCCGTGCTGACGGCCATCCGGGCCACGCCGGTCCTGCCCCGGTGCAGGCGGCCGTCCGGCGAGCGGGTCCCCTCGGGATAGACACCGAAGGCCTCCCCGCGCCGCAGCACCTCCTCGCCCAGCTCGAGCGAGCGGGCCGCCGCCCGTGGGTCGCTGCGGTCGACGGGGATGGTCCCGCCCGTCGAGTGGAACCAGCGGACCGCCGCACCGCGCAGGCCGGTGCCCTGGAAGTACTCCGCCTTGCCGAGGAAGTGCACCTGGCGCCGGCACGCGAGCGGGATCACCATCGAGTCCATGAAGGACAGGTGGTTCGAGGCGATGATGAGCGGGCCGGTCGGGGGCACGTGCTCGCGCCCCTCCACCTTGAGCCGGGTCGCAAACTTCACGGGTGGGCCGATCAGCACATGGCGGAGCACGGCTCTGCTGACGGCTCCCCCGCTCACCGGCTCACCCCCACCCCGAGATCACTCCCACTCGATGGTGCCCGGGGGCTTGCTGGTCACGTCGAGCACGACCCGGTTGACCTCGCTCACCTCGTTGGTGATGCGCGTGGAGATCTTGGCCAGCACGTCGTAGGGCACGCGGGTCCAGTCGGCGGTCATGGCGTCCTCAGACGACACGGGCCGGAGCACGACCGGGTGGCCATAGGTGCGCGAGTCTCCCTGCACCCCAACGGATCTCACATCAGCGAGCAGCACCACCGGGCACTGCCAGATGTCCCGGTCGAGACCGGCAGCGGTGAGCTCCTCACGGGCGATCGCGTCGGCCGCACGCAGCACCTCGAGGCGCTCGGCCGTGACCTCGCCGACGATGCGGATGCCGAGCCCGGGCCCGGGGAACGGCTGGCGCCAGACGATGCCCTCCGGGACGCCGAGCTCGAGGCCCACCTGGCGGACCTCGTCCTTGAACAGCGCCCGCAGCGGCTCGACGAGCTTGAACTGCAGGTCCTCCGGCAGGCCGCCGACGTTGTGGTGCGACTTGATGTTCGCCGCGCCGGTGCCGCCGCCGGACTCGACGACGTCGGGGTAGAGCGTGCCCTGCACGAGGAACTCGACCGGGTGGTCGTTGTCGCCCCGGTGCTCGCCGACGATGTCGCGGGCGGCCTGCTCGAAGACGCGGATGAACTCGCGCCCGATGATCTTTCGCTTCTCCTCGGGGTCGGAGACTCCCGCGAGCGCCGACAGGAACTGCTCCTTGGCGTCGACGACGACGAGGTCGACCCCGGTCGCCGTGACGAAGTCCTTCTCCACCTGCTCGGCCTCGCCCGCCCGCAGCAGGCCGTGGTCGACGAAGACGCAGGTGAGCTGGTCGCCCACCGCCTTCTGCACGAGCGCCGCGGCCACGGACGAGTCCACGCCACCGGAGAGGGCACACAGCACGCGGGACTCCACCACCTGCTCGCGGATCGCGTCGACCAGCTCGTCGACGACGTTGGCGGCCGTCCACTCGCCCTCGATGCCGGCCCCGCGCCACAGGAAGTTCTCGAGCACCCGCTGGCCGAAGGTCGAGTGCATGACCTCGGGGTGCCACTGCACGCCATAGAGCTTCCGCTCGTCGTCCTCGAAGGCCGCCACGGGGGCGCCCGCGGTGGAGGCCGTCACGCGCATGCCCTGCGGCGCCTCGGTCACCGAGTCGCCGTGGCTCATCCAGACCGACTGCTCGTCGGGCTGGCCGTTGAAGAGCACCGACGAGACGTCGGTGATGCGCGCGGGGGTGGCGCCGTACTCGCCGAGGCCGGTCCGGGCGACCGTGCCACCGCTGGCCTGGACCATGGCCTGGAAGCCATAGCACATGCCGAACACCGGTACGCCGGCCTCGAGCAGGGCGGGGTCGAGCGACGGGGCGCCCTCCTCGTAGACGGACGAGGGCCCACCCGAGAGGACGATGGCAGCCGGGTCCTTGGCGAGCATGTCCGACACCGACATCGTGCACGGCACGACCTCGCTGTAGACGTTGGCCTCGCGCACGCGCCGGGCGATCAGCTGGGCGTACTGGGCGCCGAAGTCCACCACGAGCACGGGCCGCGCCTGCAGCTCGATCTCGGGAATCTCCGCTCGGTCGCCGTCAGGGGCCTCCACTCGGTCGTCGTCCTGGGCCTGGGTCACGTCCGCGGCTGCTGCATCAGTCACGAGGCAAGGCTACCTGCGAGGCGCCCCTCGACCTCGCGGGCCACCTGCTGCTCGACCCAGAAGGAGAGGAACGGCACACACCCGGCCAGCATGACGAGCACCATCTTGCCCAGGCCCCAGCCGACCTTGAAGCCCAGGTTGGCCGTGGCGACGAGGTAGACCATGTAGATGAACCCGTGCGGCTGCGGCCACCAGTCGAGGGCGTGGTTGTCGAACCCGTAGTTGAGGATCATCTCGGTCACGAGGACCAGCAGGCCCACGCCGACGATGAAGGCCATCACCTTGAAGAAGGTGAGCGCCTTGTGGGCTGCCTGCGGGTCGCGGATGTCGTTCACGTACTGCTCTTCTCTGTCGATGCCATGGATGAGGGCTCTCTGGGTGCGTCTGTCGCCTCGAGGCGGTCCCGCTCGGCGTCGTCGCGGACCATCCTGAACCACATGTAGGCGGCGAACAGCGCGAAGATCCACCACTGCAGGGCGTATGCCGCGTTGCGCCACGACAGCCCCGTCTCACCGATCAGGGGCGGCGGCACGCGCTCCAGGGGCCGGGGGTCGATCTGCGCCCCCTCGCCGCCGCGCTCCTCGATGCCGAAGGCGAAGGCGTTGTAGAGGTCACCCTGCCAGCGGTTCACGAGGACGGCGAGATCGATGGACCCCAGGACCTCCTCGCCCCCTGCAGCCGGGCCGCCGGACGGTGCCTGCGCCGGCGACTCGCCCGGTGCCAGCGAGCCGACCAGGGTCAGGGTTCCCGTCGGCGGTGGCGGCACCGAGGCGGGGTCGGACGTGAACCCGCGAACCACGGCCAGCGTCCCACCCGTGCTGTCCACGACGAAGGGGCTGACGACCCAGTACCCGGCCCGGCCCCCGAGGCGGCGGGGAGCGACGAGGAACTGGCCGTCCGCGGCATACGAGCCGGTGGCGCCCACGCGCCTGCCGGAGCCGTCGGCGGGGAACGCCTGGTGGGGCCCGACCACGGCGGTCAGGTCGACCACGGGCTGGTGGGGAGCCTTCTCGGCCGCTTCGGCGCGGCCGCGGTCCTGGGCGACGCTGAGCTGCCACAGGCCGAGCCACGTGAACGACACGAGGATCACGACCAGGACTGCGAACAGGCCCAGCCAACGGGGCTTGAGGGCGGTTCGCAGCACCCACTCAGGCTACGGGACGCCTCGAGTCGTCGAAGACGAGGATGCTCCCGCCGTAGCAGGCGACCCACACGGCCTTCTTTGTCGGCTCGTAGGTGATGCCGATGGGGTGGTAGTCGGTCTTCACCTCGTCGACCACCTTGAGATCGGAGGTCCGCAGCTTGGTGACCGTCGACGACTCGTAGTTCACCGAGTAGACCGCGCCACCGTCGGCGGAGACCGCCAGCGAGCGTGGCTCCTGGCCGGTGCGGACCCTCTTCAGGACTGCGCCGGTGGCCCGGTCGAGCTTGCTCACGGTGCCGTCGCCGTTGTTGGTGACGAAGAGGTGCCCGCCGTCGGGAGAGATGACGACGTGCCGCGGGCCGTCGCCGGTCATGGCGAAGTCCGCAACCGTGCGCTTGGCCAGGTCGACGCGCACCAGGCGGTCGGAGCCCATGAGCGCGACGTAGGCGGTGCGGCTGTCCGGGGCGACCGCGATGCCCCGGGGGTGCTCACCACGCAGCGGCACCCGGGCCACCTCCTTCGCGGAGGCGGCGTCGATGACGGACAGGTCGGCCGAGCACCAGTTCGTCACCAGCACCGAGCGGCCGTCCGGCGTGACCTCGACGTACTTCGGGACCGCGCCCACGGGGACGACCCGCTCGACGGCGAACGTAGCGGTGTTGATGCGGTAGACGAAGCTGGTCGCGGTGCCGTCCCCGGCGGTGCAGGTGTCGAGTCCCTCGGGGCCGAACCCCTTGCCGTACATGGCGTAGTTGGACACCCAGGCGTGCTTGCCGTCGGGGCTGAACGCCATCTCGACCGGCGCGCCCTTGGAGGTCCCGGGGTGCCCTGTGACTCCGAAGTCCTCGAGCCTGACCGAGTCGCTGATGGTCTTCACCAGCGCCCCGTCGGCCCGGAAGGCGCTGACCGTGTGCTTGTACATCATGTTCTGCGCGAAGACCAGGCCCTGCCCCGAGGCCACGACCGACTTGGGCGCGAGCTCGCCGGTCAGCCGCAGCACCCGCACCATCGCGGTCTCGGCCGACGGCCCGGGCTCCCCCTGGGCCTCAGCGGGACTCGGCTTGGGGGCCGGGATGGGCGGGGCCGCCGTCTCGGTGGGGGCAGCAACAGCTGGGGCGGTCACTCTGGGCGCAGCGTCGGCGTCGCCCCCGGCAAGGAAGCCGACGAGGCGCGAGACGCCGAGCACCATGAGGGCCAGGAACGCGATGACGACGAGCAGGGCGATGCGCCGACGGCGCACGTACTTCGGCTCGCGACGGACGATCACGGCTGACGCACCTCTCCCCGGCATGCGACCCGCACGGCCCTGGAGGTCCCGCCGGCCCTGGGTGCGGCAGAAGGCCCGTGCACAGCGGCCACGGTAGGCCGGACGGCGCCGCAGGAGCGGGCGCCACACCGGCGAGCCCGAAATTCGGTGTCGCACAGGGGTGTCCGACACCTACCGTGGGGACCCTGATGCGCGCGATCACGACAGAGAACCCAGGCACACCGGACACGCGCGGACCCCTGCGGTTCCTCGTCTGGATCGGCTTGCAGCAGTGGCGGACCCAGCTCCTCGGCCTCGTGTCGGGCGTCATCTGGATGGTGGCGATCGCGCTCGTGCCAGCCGCTGTCGGCAAGGGCATCGACGAGGGCATCGTGCCGGGCGACTGGGGCGGCCTGGTGCGCTGGTCGCTGGCCCTGATCGGACTGGGCACGCTGGCCGCCGCGGTCGGTGCGGCCCGGCACTGGGTGGCCGTGAACAACTGGCTCCAGGCCTCCTACCGCAGCGCCCGGCTCACGGCGCAGGGCATCGACCGCGCGGGTCCGGCGCTGACCCGCAGCATCCCGGCCGGCGAGGTGATCGCCGTCTTCGCCAACGACGTCATGCGCATCGGCGGTCTCTTCGACGTGGCGGGCCGGTTCACGGGCGCCGTCGTCAGCTACGTCGTCGTGGGCGCCATCCTGCTGGCGGCCTCACCCGCCCTCGGGTGGCTCGTCCTGCTCGGCGGCCCGGTGATGCTGGCCTGCCTGTCGTTCATCGTGCGGCCCCTGCAGCGCCGCCAGGCGGAGCAGCGCGAGCAGGCTGGCCTGCTCACCACGCTCGGCGCCGACACCGTTGCCGGTCTGCGCGTCCTGCGCGGTGTCGGTGGCGAGCAGACCTTCCTGCGCCGCTACGAGGAGCAGTCGCAGCGGGTGCGCTCAGTCGGCGTCCGGGTCGCCGGCGCCCAGGCCGCACTCGACTCCTCCCAGGTCCTGCTGCCGGGTGTGTTCGTCGTCCTCGTGACCTGGATCGGGGCGCGGTTCGCGCTCGATGGCCGGATCAGCGCCGGCCAGCTCGTGGCCTTCTACGGGTATGCCGCGTTCCTCACCATGCCGCTGCGCACGGTCACCGAGTTCACCGACCGCCTCATCCGCGCCCACATCGGGGCACGCAAGGTGCTGCGGATCCTCGCGGTCCAGCCGGACCAGGAGCCGGGGACCCGTGGTGGGGCGCCGCCTCCCGACACGGCGGGCGAGCTCCACGACCCCCGCTCCGGGGTCCGGGTCCGCACCGGCGGCCTGACCGCGCTGGTCTCCGCCAGGCCCGAGGAGACCGCGGCGATCGCCGACCGGCTCGGACGCTTCGGCCCGGGGCCGCACGACGTCACCTGGTCCGGGCTGCGCCTCGACGCGCTGGCGCTGGCCGAGGTGCGCGAGCGCATCGTCGTCAGCGAGGCCGACCCTCGCCTGTTCACCGGCACCCTGCGCGGCGAGCTGCTGGCCGGCCGCGACTCCGGCTCGGACGCCCAGGTCCACGAGGCCCTCGCCGTCGCGAGCGCCCTCGACGTGCTCGAGGCCGTGCCCGACGGGCTCGAGGGGCTGGTCGAGGAGCGGGGCCGGTCCTACTCCGGCGGACAGCGCCAGCGCCTCGCCCTGGCCCGCGCCCTGCTCGCCGAGTCGGAGGTGCTCGTCCTGGTCGAGCCCACCAGCGCGGTGGACGCCCACACCGAGGCACGCATCGCGACCCGGTTGGCGCGGGCCCGCCGGGGCCGCACCACCGTGGTCACCACCGCCAGTCCCCTGCTGCTGGGCGAGGCCGACGAGGTCCTCCTCGTCGAGGACGGCCGCGTGACCGCCGCCGGAACCCACCACGAGCTCTTGGCGAGCCACCCGGCATACCGCGACATCGTGACCCGAGGAGGGGAGGACTGACATGGGCATGGTCAACCGCATGAGGACGGACCACGCGCGCCGGACGCTGCCGATCGCCGACATGCCGTCCGTGGTCCGGCACAGCCGGGGGCTGGTGCTCGAGCACCGGCGCTACCTGTCGGTCGTCGTGGTCCTGCACGCCCTTGCGGCCCTGGCCGCGCTCGCCGGCCCCTGGCTCGTGGGCCGCCTGGTCGACACGGTCAGCAGCCACGGCGTGGTCGCCACCGTGGACCGCCTCGCGGTGATGCTCGCCGCGACGGTGCTGCTCCAGACCGCTCTCACCTGGGCCGCGCGACGGGCGTCCCTGGTGCTCGGGGAGACCGTCTTCGCCCAGCTGCGCGAGCAGTTCGTGGGCCGGGCGGTCAACCTGCCGCTGTCCACGGTCGAGCGCGCCGGCACCGGTGACCTCGTGGCCCGCACCACCAACGACGTCGAGGCCCTGTCGCACGTCGTGCGCTTCGGGATCCCGGCGATCTTCGTGGCGGCGGTGACCATCGTCATGACGGTGGTGGCCGCGCTGTTCACGTCGCCGCTGGCCACGCTTCCGATGCTGCTGGGCCTGCCGCTGTACTGGCTGTCCACCCGCCGCTACCTGCGGTTCGCGGGCCAGGGCTACCTGTGGGAGCGGGCGACCTACGCCACCCTCAACGGCGTGGTGTCCGAGACGGTCGACGGGGCGCGCACGATCGACGCCCTGTCGCTGCGCCCGGTGCGTCGGCGCAGGTTCGAGGAGGCTCTGGGCGACTGCTACGAGGCCGAGAGGTACACCCTCGGCCTGCGGCTGCGGTGGTTCCCGTTCGTCGAGTTCGGCTACTTCCTCCCCGTCGCCGGGGCGGTGCTCTGGGGCGGCTTCCTCGCCATGAACGGCCACATCACCGCCGGTGCCGCCACGGCCGTGACCCTGTACATCCACCAGATGGTCGGCCCGCTCGACGACGTCCTCATGTGGCTCGACGAGATCCAGGTGGGCGCGACGTCGCTGGCGCGCGTCATCGGGGTCGGCGAGGTGCCGCCCGACCGTGTCTCGACCGGCGCCCAGCCCGAGGGCGACCTGCTCGACGTCGACGACGTGCACTACGCCTACCGCAGCGGCCGCGACGTGCTGCACGGCGTCAGCCTCGACCTGGTGCCCGGCGAGAGACTCGCCATCGTGGGCCCCTCCGGAGCCGGCAAGTCGACGCTGGGTCGCCTCATGGCCGGGATCGACGGCCCGCGGCGCGGAACGGTGTCGGTCGGCGGTGTGCCGCTGGTCGACCTCGAGCTCGGCGACCTGCGCAGCCAGGTGGCCCTGGTGACCCAGGAGCACCACGTGTTCGTGGGCACGCTGGCCGACAACCTGCTGCTGGCCCGCCCGGACGCCGACCGCGTCGCACTCACCGATGCGCTGGCGGCGGTCGACGCCGACGCATGGGCGCTGGCCCTCCCCGACGGCCTCGACACCGTGGTCGGCAGCGGCGGCCACGCCCTGAGCGAGGCGCAGTCCCAGCAGGTGGCGCTGGCCCGCCTCGTGCTGGCCGATCCCCACACCCTGGTCCTCGACGAGGCCACGTCGTTGCTCGACCCGCGCGCGGCGCGGCACCTCGAGCGGTCGCTGGCCGCCGTGGTCGAGGGGCGCACGGTGGTGGCGATCGCCCACCGGCTGCACACCGCCCACGACGCCGACCGCGTGGCGGTCGTCGAGGACGGGCTGGTCAGCGAGATCGGCACGCACGACGAGCTGTTGGCGGCGGAGGGGCCCTATGCCGCCCTGTGGCACTCCTGGCGCGACGAGCGGACGAGCTCCGGCGAAAAAGTCCCGGAACGGGCATAACACCCGTTCGCGGCCGTCGTTGTCCAAGGTGGTGCGGCTGGAGAACCACCCCCGGCTCATCTCCAGCCGCACCGGCCCCAGACGGTGGCAGCCGGCGCACAGGGGGGTGCCGGAAGCCATCGTCTGACGGCTCGGCCCACGGCTGGGCGGGACGGCCTGATCTCCCGAATTGCGCTCTGCCACAGGCGAACAGCCCTCACATCCCGTGCTCGCGTGGCACAATGGGAGCGACCCCGTTGTGGGGGGACGGTCGGGCCTTTGCGCCGACCCCATGCCACAGAGCCCGGCTCGCCGCGGTGGCGGGCGGGCATGAGCAAGGAGGTGGTTTTCGTGGCAGTTGTCTTCGATCCCTTCCGTGAGATGGACCGGCTGACCAGCCAGCTCTGGGGCGGACCCAGCGCACCGCGCACGCCCCGCTGGATGCCGATGGACCTCTATCGCGCCGGCGACCACTACGTCGTCAACATCGACCTCCCCGGTGTCGACCCGGGGTCGATCGACGTCGATGTCGACGGGAGCACCCTGACCATCCGCGCCGAGCGCACCCTGCGCGGCGGCGAGGAGCAGGCCGAGTGGATCGCCCAGGAGCGCCCATCGGGCAGCTACATGCGCCAGCTCAGCCTGGGTGAGGGTCTGGACCTCGAGCAGATCCACGCGCACTACGAGAACGGCGTCCTCTCGATGACCATCCCGGTCTCGGAGAAGGCCAAGCCGCGCAAGATCGAGGTGCAGAGCCGCGGCACGCAGCACCAGATCGGCGGGGCGGGGGCAGGCTCCGGAGCTGGGGCGGAGACGGTCGAGGGCACCGTCGCGGGCTCGTCCGGCTAGCCGAGCCCGGCGGCCCGGAACACGACGGGGCCCGGCACCGGCCGGGCCCCGTCCGTGCGTGCCCATGCCAGACCTTGCTCAGCCCTGCTCAGACCC
>Ga0247818_10000957_pt1 | contig 18170 bp, 18 predicted proteins | sample 13C_Glucose_Day1_FD_192424 | JGI IMG/M metagenome (GOLD analysis project Ga0247818, IMG submission 192424) | Soil microbial communities from agricultural site in Penn Yan, New York, United States - 13C_Glucose_Day1 | ecosystem: Environmental > Terrestrial > Soil > Agricultural land | place... | reverse complement strand
GGGACGAAACCGGAAAGAGGGCGCCGGGCGCGCACGCACGGGCTCACGCGTCGCCGTCGTCCGCGGGAGAGCGGCAGGTGGCCCGCCGTTTCGGCAGCACCCGTCGGTCAGCCGCCCAAGACCGCCCAGACCAGTTTGCCGCCGTCGTTCGTCGGCATGGCGCCGGAGCTCTCGGAGAGGGCGTCCACCAGGAGCAGGCCACGCCCAGTGAGGCTGTCGGAGTCGACGGGCGGGCTGCCGGGAGGGGCCGGGTCCCGGTCGCGGACACCGATGCGGAGTCGGTCCTGGTCGCCAGCCAGCAGGACCTCGATGTCGGACGTGGTGTGGATCAGCGCATTGGTCACCAGCTCGGTGATGACCAGTTCCCCAGAGTCCAGATGGTGGTTCATCCCCCAGTCGCGACAGACCCTGGTCAGGAAGCGGCGCGCCCCGTAGGGCGCCAGGGTGGAGGGGCTCAACCGCAGGTGGGCGGTCTGCGGCGGTGGGGTGTCCATGATCTGGGCCCACCCCTGCAACAGCGAGGACGCGTGCTGGAGCAGCCGACCGTGGAGGCGGCCGTCGAGCAGCGCCGCGGTGCCCGAGTCTGGACAGGCCAGGACCACCGGCACGGCGGGCCAGGCGCGCATGTGACGCCCAGCCGTGGCCAGGAGGTCCAGGACCGGCCCCGGCGTGTCGGCGAGGGAAGCGGGCAGCGCACAGACCACGCCGCGCGCACCTTCCGCGAGGGCGGCCTGGATCCGGTGGTCCACCTCCGGGGCGACGTCGGCGTAGGGCGTGTGCACGTCGATGAGCCACACCCCGCGCCGGGCGTGGGCCGTGATCGCTCCGGCGGCGCTGGGGGCGGCGGGGGCGGACCAGTTGACGCGAGCCCAGCTGCCGCCCTCGGGTCCGCTGCGGGGTCCTGCGGTGGCCTCAGGACCCGACGGCTCGTCTGATAGATCCTCGGATTGGGAACATGCAGGCCCGGCCATCTCTGGCCCCCCTCTGACGACGTCGCCCAGTTGGACGGCTCCCAGCCCCTCCCGCTGTGGGCATCGGCGATGCCGAGCGGGAGCGCCTGGTACACGTCGACGGTACGCGTTCTGCTTGCAGATGGCGGGACCTGCCCATAACCGGCGTCGCGGGCTGGCCGGGCCGTCGTGCCGAGCCACCGGGGCAGGTCACCGTGATGGCGGTGAAGGACCGACGCCTCTAGGGTCCGTGGGTATGGCAAGCATCGTGCTGCGCGTCCGACTCACGAGCGGCGACCATCTGGATGTGGCGTATGAGGAGCCCGACGTGGCAGACGAGAACGACGTCGTCGAGCACGTTCTGGCCACCCTTGCGGACAGCGCCGGGGCGCTGCGGTGCAAGCACGGCGAGCGGCTCATGGTCGTGTACTCACGCGGCGTCGCCGCCGTTGAGGTGGCACCTCGCGGTGCGGTGCTGTGACCGACGGCTACGCGTCCTGAAGGGCCGCCGGTATCGCGGCTCGGACCCGCGGCGAGGGATGGCCGCCTGCAACCGGCCGGCGGTGGTGGGCTGAGCGGGATAGGGTCGAAGAAGTCCCTATCTGGGGCTGATGCCCTCTCGCACGCGAGGGGAGTTAGGTGGTCCTTCATGGACGCCCCCGTACACCCGAGCAGTGCAGACGCTGCCCCCCACGACCACGGGTCCTCTGAGGTGCACAACGCCTCTGTCGACGAGGGCGCGTCGCGCCAAGGCGGCTGCGCGCAGGTGCATCTGCCTACGGGCAGCATGTGCACCCTGCGACGTGGCCACGAGCAGTCGTGTGAGTTCAGCGCGGCCGAGGACGCGGTTGCCGTGCTGGCTGACCACCGGGCCGCCGAGGGCTGGTGAGGGTGGGCAGCAGTCGAGACCGCTTCGTCAAGTGAAGGCCTGCGAAGGCCACGACGAGTGCGTGGTGACTCTGACGTGGGCCGTCGCCCGGTGGAGCGGGTGACGAGAATCGACCTCGCGTAGCCAGTTCGGAAGGGCGGCCAGCCCCTGCGCCGGCGTCGTGTTGAGCACGAACCAGACACCGCTGGGTACCCCGTCGAGCCGGTGATCGCTCATGCATTGGGCACGTGGTGGGCACGCGGACGCCTCGTCCGGCCAAGAAGAGGCGCCGACCCGATGGCGGAGCAGTGGAGGTCGGCCGTCGTGCCGGTCAAGGCCCCCGGGATCGCCGAGGTGAGGCGGCGGTACACGGAGTGTGCACCGGAACCGTGCTGGGGGCTGCGGCCTTGACGGGCTCGTGCGTGCCGTCCGGATGCTGCGGAGTCGGTCGGCGGCCCGAGGGTGAGGGGGCCTCGAAGCAGAGACGATCTGCCCACTCTGGCGGGGCCGCGCCTTGATCTTCTTAGAGGTCAATTCAGCAACAGCGCCGAAGAGCCCGTGTCCCGTCGCGTGTGATGCTTGACGGTCGTGTCAGCCGATGCTTGACACCCGATCACAAGACCGAGCGGATCGCGGCAAATAGAGGGCGTCTATCACGCGCATCCCAGGTCATGCCACGGTGCATAACTCTCGTAAGAGAGTGATCGTAATGCTATGCTCGTGCAGGTACTACTACCGACGCAAGGGATGGTCGATGGGCAGGTACGCACCCGAGCACAAGGACGCCACGCGGCGCCGGTTGATCGAGAGCTCTGGCCGGCGGTTCAAGCGCGACGGGTTCGACGGGGCGGGCATCTCCGCACTGGTGGCTGACGCGGGACTGACCAATGGCGCGTTCTATGGACACTTCGCGTCGAAGAATGCGCTGATCGCCACCGTCGTCTCCGAGCAGCTCGCCGCCCAGGTCGCGGCGGTCGAGGCACTGCCCCTCGGGCTTGCGTCGGTGCAGGCCTTCGTGCGCAACTACCTCTCGCCCGAGCACCGCGACGACCCTGGCAACGGCTGCCCCTCGGCGGCGCTGCTCGACGAGATCAGCCGTCAGGACGTTGCTACCCGGCAGGCCTACACCGACGGCGCGCGGGCCATCATCGGCGCGATCGAGCGACACCTCAACGCCGCCGGCACGCACGGCGCACGAGCGCGCGCGATCGGCCTCTTCACGCTGCTGGTCTCATCGCTCCAGCTCGCCCGGGCTGTCATCGATCCGGAGCTGTCCGATCAGATCCTCTCGTCCGCCTACCAGAACGCGATGAGCCTGGCCGGAACCTCCGCTTCCCCGTCCTCCAAGCCCACCCACGAGTCCCAATGAAAGCCTTCACCGTCGCCCGCTACGGCCCCGACACGCTCCAGCCGAGCGAGGTGCCGGTCCCCACCGTGGGCCCACGCGACGTCCTCATCGACGTCCGAGCGGCCAGCATCAACCCGCTGGACAAGATGGTCCGCAACGGCGAGTTCAAGCAGCTCCTGAAGTACAAGCCGCCGTTCGTCCTGGGTCACGACGTCGCGGGAGTGATCACCCAGGTGGGTGCCGACGTGCGCACCTTCACCGTGGGCGACGAGGTGTACTCCCGCCCGCGTGACCTGCGGATCGGGACCTTCGCCGAGTTCATCGCCATCGATGCCGACGACGTCGCCCTCAAGCCGCGGTCGCTGACGTTCGAGGAAGCCGGCGCCGTGCCCCTCGTGGCTCTGGCCGCGTGGCAGGCCTTGGTCGACGTCGCCCACGTCAGCCCCGGCCAGAAGGTCCTCGTCCACGCCGGCGCCGGCGGGCTCGGGTCCACAGTCATCCAGGTGGCCAAGCACCTCGGCGCCCACGTCGCCACCACCGCTCACACCGACGACCTGGGCAAGGTCCGGCAGCTCGGCGCCGACGACGTCGTCGACTACACCCAGCAGGACTTCACCGACGCGCTCAGCGGCTACGACGTCGTCCTGGACTCCCTCGGGGGCCTCAACCTGGAGAAGTCCCTGACCGTGCTCAAGCCCGGCGGCCTGGCCATCAGCGTCGTCGGCCCACCCGACCCAGCCTTCGCCAGGCAGCTCGGCCACCCCGTCCTGGCACCGGTCATGGCGGTACTGGCCCGCAAGGTCCGCAGGCAGGCCAAGAAGCTCGGGGTGCGCTACTCGTTCTTCTTCATGCGCGCCGACGGCGCACAGCTCAAGGCCCTGGCCGCCCTGTACGACGACGGCGCCCTGCGGCCCGTACTCGACCGGACCTTCGACTTCGACCAGACCCTGGAGGCGATGGCGTACGTCGAACACGGCAAGGCGCACGGAAAGATCGTGGTCACCCGATGAGCCCCACCAGCGGCCACCCCGTCATCACCTCGTACGCGGTGGCCCCCACCCGCACCGTCGCCGCACCAGGGGCCACCTACGCCTACCGAGAACTAGGCCCCAAGGGCGGCATCCCCGTCGTGTTCTTCGTGCACCTGGCCGCAACCCTGGACAACTGGGACCCTCGCATCGTCGACGCCATCGCCAAGAACCGGCACGTCATCACCTTCGACCAGCGCGGCGTCGGCGCATCGACCGGCAAGGTTGCCGCCACCATCGAGGAGGCGGCCGACCACGCGTACGAGTTCCTTGCGGCCCTCGGACTCCAGAAGATCGACATCTTCTCCTTCTCGATGGGCGGCTTCATCGCCCAGGACCTGATCGTCAAGCACCCCGACCTGGTCCGCAAGCTCGTCCTGACCGGGACCGGACCCCGCGGCGGCAAGGACATCGACAAGGTCGTCGGCGTCACCTACTGGGACATCCTCCGCGCGACCCTGACCCGCGCGGACCCCAAGGAGTTCCTCTTCTTCAACCGCAACACGACCGGCAAGACCGCCGGCAAGGCATTCGTCAGGCGGCTCGCGGAACGCACCGTCGACCGCGACAAGCCGATCAGCATCACGGCCCTGCGGACCCAGCTGAAGGCGATCCAGAGATTCGGCCGCTCGGCCCCCTCGGACCTGTCGACCTTCACCCAGCCAACCCTGATCGCCAATGGCGACAACGACCGCATGGTGCCCACCGCCCTCTCCGAGGACCTGCACCACCGAATCAAAGACAGCGAACTGATCATCTACCCCGGCGCCGGCCACGGCGGGATCTTCCAGTTCCACGTCGAATTCGCCCCCATCGCCGCCGAATTCCTCGCCCGCTGAGCCAGCCCCATCCACCAGCCCCCATCGCCACGTCCGCACTTCGGCTAGATCCGTCAAACGCGCGCCCCCAGGGGCAAACCGACTGCAGAATCGCCCCACGACACCCTGGTCTGCTGGCGGTCCGTGTCTTCGACCCACAACTCCGGTGTCTCGTCCTGGCTTTGGCACGCACCGGACGAAATTGGCCCACTGGCACGTACGGCAACACCGTTGAGACGCAGCGACTTCCAAGGCCGAGTAAGAAATCCGACAAATCGCGACAAGTAGTGGACTGGCGCCATTTCCGGCTCTCCAATGGAGGGCGTGCGAGATCTTCCAGTCAGCCACGACGTCCTGCGGGACGTGGCAGCAGCCCAAGGTGTCTGTGGTCGGACAGAGCCTCGTGATCGCCCGCGGAGCGGATGTGGATTGGGCACGTAGTGGGCACGCCGCCGTGATCAGGCAAAGGAGAACGACGAGGCCGCAGGTCGGGGGAGGTCCCTGACCTGCGGCTTCGCACATGGAGCGGGTGACGAGAATCGAACTCGCGTAGCCAGTTTGGAAGACTGGGGCTCTACCATTGAGCTACACCCGCGAAGACCCCGGCGTTGTCCCCGGGATCCGAGGCGTTAGCCTAATGCCCGCTGTCGCGTGGGCTGAAATCGGCTCGCCGACCGCGGGGTATGGCGCAGGTTGGTAGCGCGTCCGCTTTGGGAGCGGAAGGCCGCCGGTTCAAATCCGGCTACCCCGACACCACCTCACAGCAGCAGGCCCCCGCCGATGTGGCGGGGGCCTGCTTTGCGTTTGCCGGCGGGTCGGCTTCTCAGCCGTTGCCGCCCGCACGGAAGGCGACCCAGCCGTCGCTCATCCGCTCGGCCTGGCCCTCGGTGAACATGTCCATGCACGAGTCCTGCGTGTAGTCCATGAAGTTGTGGATCGGGTCGAGGCCGGGAGCCGCGCACGAGTCCGCGCCGATGGGGCAGTTGAACTGCGGGAAGGCCTCCTTCGGGGTGTCGGCCACGAAGTCGCCCGACGCCGAGCACCCGTTGTTGAAGGTGTGGTGCAGCATCATCCAGTGCCCGACCTCGTGGGTCAGGGTGTCACCGAGGGCGTACTTGCCGGCGGTGCCGCCGGGCATCGACTCGTCGAGGATCACCACACCGTCGATGTAGTCGCGGCCGGCGTTGTAGTCCTTGGGGAAGTAGGCCCAGCCGAGCAGACCGGCGCCGATGTCCGCCGTGTAGACGTTGAGGGTCTCGGAGTCGCCCTGGTGCAGTGACTTCTTCATGTCGCGCTCGCCCTTGCCCGGCACGACCTTGTACCAGTCCTTGTTCACGACCCAGTCGATCGAGGCGAGCTCGAAGCGGAACGGGGTGTCCGCTGCGTTGGTCGCGGTCTTGCCAGCGAAGGAGTCGTTGAGGACCGTCATCTGGTCCTCGATCATCGTCTGCATCCGCGCCTTGTCGGTGGCGGTCAGCGCGTGGTCGGAGATCGAGTGGAAGACCGTCTCGATGGTGACGCTGCCGTTGGGCAGGCGCGGGGCGTCCGGCAGGGCGCCGTAGGCGTTGGCCTCGTTGTCCGGGTAGAGCTTGGGCTCCTTCGCGCTGCTGCCGTCCGGCACGCGGGCCGCGCTGGCGCCGTCACCCGGCTCGCAGGCGGCTGTGCCGCTCGAGGGTGCCTTCGCGGGCGCGGCGCTGACAGCACCGGAGGCGCCACCGCTGACCAGCAGGGCCGCGGCGGTTGCACCCATGATGGCGAGCCGCAGGGAGGTGGTTCTACGCATCGTCAATACCTTTCGCTGTGCGGGGCCCCGGTGGGAGCCTGCGCCGGACGCTACCGGGCGAAAGGGATATTTGGGCGCTTAGCGGACGGCGAATCCGCAGGTCAGAGGCCGTACTCCTCGAGCAGCCGCAGCCAGATCTCGCTCATCGCGGGGAACACGGGGACGGCGTGCCACAGCGTGGCGAGCGGCACGCGACCAGTGATGGCGACCGTGGCGGGCTGCACCAGCTCGGCGACGTCCTGCCCGACGAAGGTGGCACCGACCAGCGTGCCGGCGTCCTCGTCGACGACGATGCGCGCCTGGCCCTGGTAGCCCTCCGCCTGCAGGCCGGAACCGGCTGCCTTGTCCATGGGGATGTCGACGACCCGCACCCGGATGCCCCGCTCACGGGCCTGCTGCTCGGTCAGCCCGGCAGAGGCGACCTCGGGGTCGGTGTAGACCACCTGGGGCGCCCCCAGGTCCAGCGCCCAGGGCGTCATCGACCGGGGATCCTCCGGCCGGTCGGTGGCGCGCGCGCCGACGAGGTCGCCGCAGGCCCGGGCCTGGTACTTGCCCATGTGCGTGAGAAGCACGATCCCGTTGACGTCGCCCACGGCATAGAGCCAGGGGCGGTCGCCGGTGGCCCCTTCCACCTCCATCTGCTCGCTGACCTGGAGGTAGCCGCGGTCGTCGGTCTTGGCGCCCACGGTCTCGAGGCCGAGGTCTGCGGTGTTGGGCACCCGCCCGACGGCCACGAGCAGCTCGTCGGCGCTGATGCGGCCGCCCCCGCCCAGCTCGACCGTGACCTCCCCGGTGGGCCCGAGACGCGAGACCGCAGTGGCCTCGGCGCCGAGCCTGACGTCGACTCCCTGTCGGCGCAGGCTCTCGGCGACGGCCTCGGCGGCGAAGGCCTCGCTGCGGCCCAGGAGCTGTTCCTCCTGCTCGATCACCGTCACCATCGATCCGAGGGCGGCGTAGACCACCGCGAGCTCGCAGGCCACCGCGCCTCCGCCGAGGATGGCCAGCCGGTCGGGGACGCGGCGCGACGTCGTGGCCTCGCGGTTGGTCCACGGCCGCGCCTCGCGCAGCCCGGGCAGGTCGGGCACGAGGGGCGACGTGCCGGTGCACACGATCACCGCGTGCCGGGCCTCGAACAGCCGTCCGTCGACCTCCACCCGTCGCTCGCCGACGAGGCGGCCGGTGCCGCGGAGCAGGTCGATGCCGACGTGCTCCAGCCAGCCCACCGCGCCCTCGTCACTGAGGCCGCTGATCCAGGCGTCGCGCCGGGCGAGCACGCCGGCGGGGTCGACCCGCGCGCCCTCGGAACCCTGGACGCGCTCGGAGGCGCGCGTCGCGAGAATGGGGCGCAGCAGCGCCTTGCTGGGGGAGCAGGCATAGAAGCTGCACTCACCGCCCACCAGGTGCTTCTCGACGACGGCCACGGTCAGCCCCGCCTTGCGGACCCGGTCGGCCGCGTTCTCGCCGACGGGGCCGGCTCCGATGACGATGACATCCCAGGTGTGGTGAACGGTGCTGTCAGCCATGGCCCGAAGATACGGCGGCCTCGCGACGTCGGCCCGCCGAGCGGCTCAGCCGCCGCCTCCGCCGTCGCCACCTCCACCCGTGTACCCCGTCCCGTAGCCGCCGCCGTAGGCCCGTTGGACATCCGTGATCTGCGCGGGGTCTCCCCAGTTGCGGTGGTGGCGCGCCTCCCAGACCTCCTCCGTCAGCGGTTCCGGGTCGCTGCCGTCCCACGCGGCATACCCGTTGAGCAGGCCGAAGGCCGCCTCCGAGACGAGCGCCGCGTCGGCGAGCCGCCCGAGGACCGCGGGCGGGCAGTGGCGCAGCAGCGCGCCGGGGGAGCGGCGCTCGCCGAGCGCCACCAGCCGCGAGAGGGCGGGGACGTCGTCGGCGTCGAGCCGCAGCCCGGCGACCAGCTGTTCCTGCACGGTCCGCAGCACCGTGGCCCGGTCCTCGGGCGACACCGCGGACAGGGCCTCGACGTGCGCGTGCTCGAGCGCATCCCCCGGGGCGGTGCGCAAGAGGTAGCGGTACTGCCGGACCACCGGGTCCTCCTCCTCCGGCTGGGCTGCCGGCGGGGCGGCGGCGGGCCGTCTGAAGATCCTCATCTCCTGACGGTAGCCCTGCGGCGACCGCTCGGGAACGGCTCAGAGCAGGGCGCTGCCGGCCCGCCGCCCGTGCAGGGCCGAGGGCAGCCCTGACTGGCCGCCGTCGCGGTCGAGCTGGGCCTCGATCCGGCGAATCCCCCGGTCGGTCGGCCACACGTGCCAGGCGAGGAGCAGGAGGGAGAAGGTGCCGCCCACCAGGTAGGTCTTGGCGGTCTGGGGCTCGACGACGAACGCCGCAACGAGGGCGACGATCGCGACCGCCTCGCACAGCGCGAAGCGCAGCACCATCAAGGACCGGTATGCCGCGAGGCCGGCCGACGCGGCCTCCTCGCCGTGCGTGCCGGGAGGCAGGGCCGGGGCCCGGTAGCCCACCGCCTCGACGGCGACATGGGCCGCGACCGCGATCGCGCCGAGCGCGGCGGCCACCCACACCGGTGGGTACCCCTCGGGGCCGAGCACGAAGAACGCGACTATGCCGAACATCACCACGGCGCTGATCAGGGCCGTGGCGAGGGTGCGCAGCTGGGTGATCGGTGCCGGTGTGGCCGGTGTGGCGTCCTGTCCCATGGCGGCACCCTAGTGCGCATTCGGTGCTGCGGCCGGGGACGGCTACGATGTGCTTTTGGCCCGGTCAGAGCGCCGCAACCGGCCTCGGCCATGGCCTTTCCTGTTGCCCACGATCCTGGAGTACCCCGCAGTGAAGAGTGCCGTCGAGAACCTCAACCCGACCCGGGTCAAGCTGACCGTGGAGGTCCCCTTCGAGGAGCTCAAGCCGAGCCTCGACGCGGCATACAAGACCATCGGCTCGCAGATCCAGGTCCCCGGCTTCCGCAAGGGCCACGTGCCGGCGCGCGTCATCGACCAGCGTGTGGGCCGCGGCGCCGTCCTCCAGGAGGCCGTCAACGAGGCCCTCCCGCAGTTCTACGGCCAGGCCGTCGAGGAGAACAACGTCCGCCCCATCGGCCAGCCCGAGGTCGACGTGACCGAGGTCCCGGCCGAGGCCGGCCAGGAGCTGAAGTTCACCGTCGAGGTGGACGTCCGCCCCGAGATCACGCTGCCCGACTACGCCTCGATGAAGCACGAGGTCGACCGGGTCGACGTCACCGACGAGGACATCGACGAGCGCCTCACCTCGCTGCGCGAGCGCTTCGGCACCCTCGTGGGCGTCGACCGCGCCGTCGAGACCGGCGACTTCGTGTCCATCGACCTCGACGCCAAGATCGGCGACGAGGAGATCGACGCCGTCACCGGCATCTCCTACGAGGTCGGCTCGGGCAACATGCTCGACGGCATGGACGAGGCCCTGGTCGGCATGGCCGCGGGCGAGACCAAGACCTTCACCGCCCCGCTGGCCGGTGGCGACCGCGAGGGCGATGACGCCGACGTGACCGTGACGGTGCAGTCCGTCAAGGTGCGCGAGCTCCCCGAGCTGGGTGACGACTTCGCCCAGCTCGCGTCGGAGTTCGACACCCTCGACGAGCTCAAGGCCGACCTCACCAAGCAGGCCGAGCGCGACAAGAAGTTCGAGCAGGGCGTCCAGGCCCGCGACAAGGTCCTCGAGCACCTCCTCGAGACCATCGAGATCCCGATCCCGGACTCCATCGTCGAGGCCGAGGTGCACTCCCACCTCGAGGGCGAGGACCGCCTCGAGGACGCCGAGCACCGCGCCGAGGTCGAGGAGAACACCCGCAAGGCCCTCAAGGCGCAGTTCCTGCTCGACGCGATCGCCGAGCAGGAGGAGGTCTCCGTCGAGCAGCCCGAGCTGGTCGAGTACCTCGTGATGTCGGCCCAGCAGTACGGCATGGACCCCAACCAGTTCGCGCAGGCGATCGACCAGCAGGGCCAGGTGCCCGCGATGGTCGCCGAGGTGGCCCGTCGCAAGGCCCTCGCGGCGGTGCTCGAGAAGGTCACCATCGTCGACACCGACGGCAACGCCGTCGACCTCAACGAGCTGAACGAGCGTCCCGGCGTGCAGGACGCCCTCGAGGCCCTCGAAGCCGCCGAAGCCGCTGAGGCTGACGAGGTCGAGCAGGACGAGGCCGCCTCCGAGGACGAGACCAAGGCCTGATCCCCGCACCACCGCAAACGACGTAGGCCGCGCCTGGACATGTCCAGGCGCGGCCTACGTCGTGTTGCGTGACCACGAAAGCGACTTGTCGGACTTGCGATCCGTCGAACGGGTGGATCTGAGCTGGGCTCTGGACGGGGCGCACGCTCGGCAAGACCATCGCGACATGGACCCGTCCTCGTTCCACAAGCTGCGAACTGCTGTTCAGGAGAACGCAGTTCCCGCCGGCTCGCTCGAGGTGTTCGAGCTCGAGCGGCAGCTGCAGACGGAGCTCGAGGCCAGCGGGTTCTTCGACCAGATCGAGGTGGGCTCGACGGCCGACCCCGACCAGCTGGTCATCGCGCTGTGCCGCTGCCAGGCCGACGTGCCGCCGTGGGAGGCCGGCTACCGGCTGGAGCGTCTCTGGGCCGCCCTGCGGAGCCAGGCCTCGTGGGAGGCGCACTCGGCGACCGTGTCCGATGAGGTCATGGAGTTCGAGGGAGCCATGACGATGCCCGACGGGCGCCAGTTCCTCACGGTGCACGTCGTCGCCCTGCGGCACGCCGAGGTGGCTGCCGGCATGGGCGATGAGCAGAACGGGGCGGGGGGAGCTCGCGGCTAGCCGGGCCGGACGGACCCTGGGCCTGACCGACCTGGCGCGGCGGGACCGGCCTGGGGCGCCGGGGGAGCGGTGGTGGTGCCGATCCGAAGCTCGGTCGGCATGACGACGTCCGGTGCCGGCTCGCCGGCGAGCAGGGCCTGCACCATGGCTCCGAGGCGCTGGCCCTTCTCCTCCCCGTGCTGCAGCACGGTGGTGAGGGTGCCGGCGAACCACGGCAGGTCGATCCCGTCGAACCCGGTGACGCTGACGTCCTCGGGCACCCGCAGCCCGAGGTCCCCGGCGGCCTGGACGGCCCCGAGGGCCAGCAGGTCCGACTGCGCCACGATCGCCGTGGGCCGGGTCTGCGGTGGGGCCTCGAGGAGCAGGTGCCCGGCCCGGCGGCCCTGCTCGACGTCGGGGATGGCGGTCTCGACCATGGGGGAGCCCGGGCCGAACACGTCGATGAAGCCCAGCGCCCGGTCGCGGGCGTCGGCGTAGACCGCGTGGTCGAGGTCAGCGGCGCCGAAGGGCTCGGTGGCGCTGTCAGCCCGCAGCTGCATCGCGATGTGGCCCACGCGGCGGTGGCCGAGGTCGTGCAGGTGCCGGGCGGCCGAGGCGCTGGCGCCGCGCTCGTCGAGCCGGATCTGCGACACGCGGGGGTCGTCGGGGGCGCCGTTGCCGACCATGGGGATGCCGCGGGCCGCCAGGTGGTCGACGACCGGGTTCTCCATGGGCCCGCACAGCGAGAACACGAGGGCGTCGAGGGCGTAGCCCGAGAGCTGGGGGATGATGCGCTCGGGCTCGGTCGGGGGTTGGGCGATGAGCAGCATTCCCGCGGGAATGCCGTCGAGGACCTCGGCGAGGCCGTCGAGCACGCTCACCGCGAAAGGGTCGCGGAACGCATGGAGCAGCCGGCCCTCCACGATGACGCCGACGACGCCGGCCCGACCCTGGCGCAGCGAGGACGCCAGCGGGTTGGGACCGGCATACCCCAGGGCGGCGGCGGCCTCCCGGACGCGCTCAGCGGTCTCGGCGGCCACCGGCCCCTTGCCGCTGAAGACGAGCGAGGCCGTCGACGTGGAGACGCCGGCCCGGTCGGCGACCTCGCGCAGGGTGGCGCGGGCTTGACGGGAGACGCTCATGGCGGACACACTATCGAATCGATTTGATCGAAACGATTCGACGCCTCCGAGCCCGACCCCGAGCGAGCCCCACCAGTGACCCAGCAGCTGACCCTCAGCACCGCGCGCCTCGTCGCCGCCCGCAACGCCGTCTTCATCGTCTTCGCGATGAACGGCATGGCCTTCGCCACGTGGGCCTCGCGCATCCCCGACGTGAAGCAGACCCTCGGCCTGACGGCCGGACAGCTCGGCGTCACCCTCCTCGCGCTGTCGGTGGGCTCCATCCTGGGGCTGCCGGCCTCGGGCTGGGTCTCCCAGCGGCTCGGGGCGGCGGGTGCCGTGCGGATCGGCCTGGCCAGCACCGCCGTCGGGCAGGTGATCGTCGGTCTCGGCGTCGACGTGGCCGGGGAGCGCGCGGTTGTCGCAGCAGGCCTGTTCGCCGTGGGCCTGGGCGTCGGCGTGTGGGACGTGGGCATGAACCTCGAGGGGGCGACCGTCGAGCGCCGGCTCGAGCGGAACATCATGCCCCGCTTCCACGCGGCGTTCTCCGGGGGCACGGTCGTCAGCGCCCTGATCGGCGCCCTGATGGCGTGGCGCGAGGTTCCGGTGACGCTCCACCTGCTCGTCAGCACCGCGGTGATCGTCGCGGTCTGCCTGTGGGCCATCCGCTCCTTCCTGCCCCACGCCTGGGAGGCCGAGGAGGCCGGCGATGCCGAGGGCGCGGAGGCGCCTGGCGGTCCCCGGCCCGGGGTGCTCAGCGCCTGGACGGAGCCCCGCACGCTGCTCATCGGGCTGCTGACGCTGGTCGCCGCCTTCACCGAGGGCACCGCCAACGACTGGGTCTCGGTGGCCTTCGTCGAGGGCTACGAGCTCCCCACCTGGGCCGGTGTCCTTGCCTTCGCCACCTTCCTCAGCTTCATGACGCTCGGCCGGGTCCTGGGCACGGGCCTGCTCGACCGCTACGGCCGGGTGCCGGTGCTCCGGGTCATGTTCGTGGGTGCCGGGCTGGGCAGCCTGCTGGTCGTCTTCGGCAACGCCCCGCTGGCCTACCTCGGTGCAGCCATCTGGGGTGTGGGCGTCTCGCTCGGCTTCCCCGTGGGCATGAGTGCGGCGGCCGACGACCCGGACCGCGCCGCTGCGCGCATCTCCGTCGTGGCGACCATCGGTTACACCGCCTTCATCGCGGGCCCGCCGCTGCTGGGCTTCCTCGGCGACCACTTCGGCATCCTCCGCGCCCTCGTCGCGGTCGGCGCCATGCTCCTCGTCGCGCTGCTGGTGGTGCCGGCGGTGCGCGAGCCCGAAGGCCGCCGCCCCTGACCTTCTCGCCGAACGGCCGTCGAAGCCGAAGTGCCGTCGAACCCGAAGGGCCGTCGAACCCGAAGGGCCGTCGAACCAGCCCGGCCGGGGGCGTGAGCACGTCCCACGGGCGCTGCACACGGCATACCTGCTTGTGCGCTGACGGCGAACACGGGCGGATCTGGGGACTGTCGCCGCAGACCCGGGCGTTAGGGTCAGCGTGAGCAACGACCCCGCAAGCGCAACCAGCCTGAACGGAGACATGGTGAGCAGCACCGAGATCGTGGCCCAGAACGGGCCGCAGGGTGGTCTGGACGACCACATCTACAACCGCCTGCTCAAGGAGCGGATCATCTTCCTGGGCTCCGACGTCCGCGACGAGAACGCGAACGCGATCTGCGCGCAGCTGCTGCTGCTCGCGGCCGAGGACCCCAACAAGGACATCTGGCTCTACATCAACTCCCCGGGTGGCTCGGTCACCGCGGGAATGGCGATCTACGACACGATGAAGTGGGTCCCCAACGACGTCGCGACCGTGGCCATGGGTCTGGCCGCCTCCATGGGGCAGTTCCTGCTCAGCGCCGGCACCAAGGGCAAGCGCTACGCCACCCCGCACGCCCGCGTCATGATGCACCAGCCTTCGGGCGGCATCGGCGGCACGGCGACCGACATCAAGATCCAGGCCGAGCAGATGCTCTACATCAAGAAGCAGATGGCCGAGCTGATCGCCGAGCACACCGGCCAGAGCCTCGAGCAGATCACCAAGGACTCCGACCGCGACCGCTGGTTCAGCGCCGAGGAGGCCAAGGAGTACGGTTTCGTCGACCACGTGTTCCGGGACGCGATCCAGACGCCGGGCGTCGGCGGCACCGAGTGAACGACCGCCAGGGAAGGAACCCAGAGTCCATGACGCAGAACCGCAACGGCGGCCTCCACCTCCCGCAGATGGGTGGTGGGCTGCGCGTCCCCACGCCGGACAGCCGCTACATCCTGCCGCAGTTCGAGGAGCGCACCTCCTACGGGATGAAGCGCCTCGACCCCTACACCAAGCTGTTCGAGGACCGCATCATCTTCCTCGGCGTGCAGGTCGACGACGCCTCGGCTGACGACGTGATCGCCCAGCTGATCGTGCTCGAGTCCCAGGACCCCGACCGTGACATCCTCATGTACATCAACAGCCCCGGTGGCTCGTTCACGGCCATGACGGCCATCTACGACACGATGCAGTACATCCGTCCGGACGTGCAGACCTTCGTGATCGGCCAGGCCGCCTCGGCCGCGGCGGTGCTGCTCGGCGCCGGCGCCCAGGGCAAGCGGTTCGCCCTGCCCAACGCCCGGATCCTCATCCACCAGCCGGCCCTCGCCGGCGGCGACTACGGCCAGGCCTCGGACATCGAGATCCAGGCCAACGAGGTGCTGCGCATGCGCACCTGGCTGGAGGAGACCCTCGCGCACCACACCGGCCGCACGCCGGAGCAGGTCAACGAGGACATCGAGCGCGACAAGATCCTCGGCGCCCCCGAGGCCAAGGAGTACGGCCTCATCGACGAGGTGCTCGCCTCGCGCAAGGCCTCCTTCGAGGTCTGACCCTCAGCAGCACGACAGGGATGCCGCCCGCTCACCATGAGCGGGCGGCATCCCTGTCGTGCGGGCAGGGAAGGCCAGGTCTCTCAGGCAGTGGGGACCTGCTGCGGGGCGTGGTTGTGGTCGTAGCTGTCGAACCGGAAGGTCACCGTGTAGGTGTAGCCCTTCTTGACCTTGAACCAGTAGGAGTCCTGCTGGTGGTTGTTGACGCGGACGTGGTTGGGGTAGTCGGTGACCGAGACCTTCGTCCAGCCCGTCTTCACCTTGGTCGTGAAGCAGTCGTAGCTGCTTCCGCCCAGGGTGAAGTTCCAACGGCGCTGGTGCGAGTCGCGGATGCTGTAGTCGCCCCAGTAGTCGTAGTGGTGGTCGAAGTCGTAGATCTTCTGACAGACCCGGACCCAGCCGTGGCCGTAGTCGGGGCTGCTCTGGGTGCTGGCCTGGGCCGTGCCGGCGAAGGCGATGGGGACGACGCCGACCGCGCCCGCGGCGGCAACTGCCCGGATGACCTTGTTCTTGTTCATGGTTGGCTCCTCACGTTGTGGGGCAACCCTTGTGGTTGCTGTACAACGACCATCGCGTCCCGGGACCCGAGCCGATAGGCACCCTAGGTGGGGGAAGAGCCCACCCTGCCGCCTCCCGGCCGTGACGGGACGGCGGCAGGGCGGCGGCAGGGCGGCGGCAGGGCGACGAGGTCAGTGCTGGGCGAGGTCAGTGCTGGGCGGCAGGCTCCGCCTCGGGCTCCTCGCTGGCCGCCGCCTCGGCGCGGGCGCTCGCCCGCAGGCTGGTCACCGTGACGAGGGCCAGGATGCCCACGATCACGCCGAGCGAGGCCAGCGTGGGCACCTCCGGCGTGGCCGGCCAGATGCCGTGCGCCCAGTGCAGGACCAGCTTGACGCCGATGAAGCCCAGGATGGCCGCCAGGCCGTAGCCGAGGTGCACGAGCTTGGACAGTGCGCCCTCGAGCACGAAGTAGAGCGCGCGCAGGCCGAGCAGGGCGAAGGCGTTGGTCGCGAAGACGAGGTAGGGGTCGCCCGTGATGCCGTAGACCGCTGGGACCGAGTCGACCGCGAAGACGATGTCGGTCGCGAGGATCGCCACCGTGACCAGCGCCAGCGGGGTGAGGGCCCGGCGGCTGCCGTCGCGCACGGTCATGCTCGTGCCGTGGTAGCCGTCCCGCACCGGCATCACGCGGCGCAGCACGCGCACCGAGCGCATCCGCGAGATGTCGATCTCGTGGTCGTGTCCCTGCACGGCGTCGCGGAGCAGCTTGACGCCGGTGGCCAGCAGGACCAGCCCGAAGAGCAGGAACGTCCAGTCGAAGGTCTTGAGCATCTGGGCCCCGAGGGCGATGAAGACACCGCGCAGGAGCAGGGCGCCCACCACACCGATCAGCAGCACCCGCTGCTGCAGCGCCTTCGGCACGGCGAAGGCCGCCAGCAGCAGCATGAAGACGAACAGGTTGTCGACGGAGAGCGACTTCTCGACGAGGTAGCCGGTGTAGTACTCCACGCCGATGCCGCTGCCGTGCTGGCTCCAGACCCACCCGCCGAAGGCGAGGGGGAGGGCGATGTAGAACGCCGACCAGCCGAGGGCCTCGCGCATGGAGACCTCGTGCGGCCGCCGGGTGATCAGGAAGTCGAGCAGCACCAGCGCGAGCACGGCACCGATGCTGACGGCCCACAGGGTGGGCGTTCCGATGGAGGAGACGGCGGCGCCGGGGTCGGCTGCGGCCGTGACAAGGGGAGATGACATGGCGGTCCTCAGATCGTCAGGCGGTCTGAGGTCTCCTTCACCGCGGCGAACGCGGCGCCGCACCGGGAGCGACGTGGGACGCTCGTATTGACCGGTGCGGCTCGTTGGGAAGTACTCCCCTCGTTGAAAATGGTAAGAGATCACGGCGGAAACGCAACTCCGGGGCTTGTCCGCTGTCAGCGGACAAACGCGACTCGAGAGCGACTCGGGGCGTTCAATGGAGCCTGCAGGAGAGCCGGACAGGTAGCGTCGGCCCGTCGTCGTTGCAGTTGCACACCCACTACAGGAGGACCGTCACGTGGCACGTATGGGAGACGGTGGCGACCTGCTGAAGTGCTCTTTCTGCGGAAAGAGCCAGAAGCAGGTCAAGAAGCTGATCGCCGGCCCTGGCGTCTACATCTGTGATGAGTGCATCGACCTCTGCAACGAGATCATCGAGGAGGAGCTGGCCGAGTCCTCCGAGCTCGGCCTCGACGAGCTGCCCAAGCCGCGGGAGATCTTCGAGTTCCTGCAGAACTACGTGATCGGCCAGGACGTCGCCAAGAAGGCGCTCGCGGTGGCCGTCTACAACCACTACAAGCGGATCCAGGCGGGCGAGGCCACCGGCAAGAAGGACGCCGAGGCGGTGGACATCGCCAAGTCCAACATCCTGCTGATCGGCCCGACCGGCTGTGGCAAGACCTACCTCGCCCAGACCTTGGCACGGATGCTCAACGTCCCGTTCGCGATCGCCGACGCCACGGCCCTGACCGAGGCCGGCTACGTCGGCGAGGACGTCGAGAACATCCTCCTCAAGCTCATCCAGGCCGCCGACTACGACGTCAAGAAGGCCGAGACGGGCATCATCTACATCGACGAGGTCGACA
>Ga0247818_10000956_pt1 | contig 18170 bp, 8 predicted proteins | sample 13C_Glucose_Day1_FD_192424 | JGI IMG/M metagenome (GOLD analysis project Ga0247818, IMG submission 192424) | Soil microbial communities from agricultural site in Penn Yan, New York, United States - 13C_Glucose_Day1 | ecosystem: Environmental > Terrestrial > Soil > Agricultural land | place: USA... | reverse complement strand
TATATTCCTCTAAACACGCCGTTCCGACGGGCAGTCTTTTCATGCCAGCGGACAAAGCAGGCATAATACCGCGCCTTCGCCCGCGAAGCGCCTTTCCCACGCAGCCGGTCAGCCCCTTGAACGAACGTCCGATGTTTACTGCCTTACGCCCCTCGGCCTGCCCGGGGTTGCTGCGTATCGTCCAGGCACTGGACGGCGGTATCTGCCGGATCAAGCTCAATGGCGGCTCGATCAGCGCCGATCAGGCCGACGCGGTGGCCGATGTAGCCGAACTGTTCGCCAGTGGAGCGATCGAGGCGACCAACCGCGCCAATCTGCAGATTCGCGGGATCGGTGAGCAATCCGCAGCGCTGATCGAGCGTCTGCTCGCCGCCGGTCTCGGCCCGCGCACGGCGGCCGCTGACGATGTGCGCAACCTGATGCTCAGCCCCGCTGCCGGGATCGATCGGCAGATGCAGTTCGACACGCGCGACCTCGCCGGGCAGATCCTCGACACTTTGCAAAGCCATCCCCGTTTCCACGAGCTCAGCGCCAAGTTCGCCGTGCAACTGGATGGCGGCGAAGCGCTGGCGATGCTCGAACATCCTCATGATCTGTGGTTGTCGGCGTTCGAGCGTGACGGTGAAACCTTGCTGGCGTTCGGTCTGGCCGGATGCCCGACGGATCGCGCCATCGGCGCGGTGGCGCTGGAACATGGCCATGCGCTGGTGGTGGCAGTGCTGGAGCTGTTCCTGGCGTTGGCGCGTCCCGAGCAGACGCGCATGCGCCATTTGCTCGAAGAGTGGCCGATGTTGGCAATTCTCGAACAACTGAGAACGTGTCTGCCGATCAAGGCAATCAGCCATTGGCCGCGCACGGCCGTGGCGGACGATCTGCACATCGGCGTTCATCCACAGAATACGGCGGGTCAGGTGTACATCGGTGCGGTGCCAGCGCTGGGTCGTCTCGATCCGGCGATGCTGCGCGGGGCGGCGCAACTGGCCCGCCAGTTCGGCAATGGCAGCTTGCGTTTCACACCTTGGCAAAGCCTGCTGCTGCCGGATGTCAAAGCAAGCGATGCGGCTCAAGTGATCGAGGGACTTGAGCAACTGAGCCTGCTGACTTGCGCTGCCGAACCCCTTGCACGCCTGATCGCCTGCACTGGCTCCAATGGCTGCGGCAAAGGCCTGGCCGACACCAAGCAGGACGCCCGTCATCTGGCGACGTCGCTGCCCTCGGCCCTCAACGTCCACCTCAGTGGCTGCACGCGTTCTTGCGCTGCCGCCCACTGTGCCCCGGTGACGTTGCTGGCCGTCAGTCCCGGTCATTACGACCTCTATTTTCGCGATGCAACGCTGCCGGGTTTCGGCGCGCTGCACGCTCGCAACCTTACTATTGAAGCGGCCGCGACCCTGCTCGCCGCCCGCTCTCGGAGCCCCTTTGATGCTTGATTACATCCGCGATGGTCAGGAGATTTATCGCAACTCCTTCGCGATCATTCGCAGCGAGGCCAATCTGGCGCGCATCCCGGCCGATCTGGAAAAACTCGCGGTGCGGGTGATCCATGCCTGCGGCATGGTCGAAGCCGTTGACGGTCTGCAATTCTCCGAAGGTGCGGGCAAGGCCGGGCGCGATGCGCTGGCCGCCGGTGCGCCGATCCTCTGCGATGCGCGGATGGTCTCCGAAGGCGTGACCCGTGCGCGCCTGCCGGCCAACAATGAAGTGATCTGCACCTTGCGTGACGAGAGCGTGCCGGATCTGGCCCGTGAACTGGGCAACACCCGTTCTGCCGCCGCACTGGAGCTGTGGCGTCCGCATCTGGAAGGCAGCGTCGTGGTAATCGGCAACGCGCCGACCGCACTGTTCTATCTGCTGGAAATGCTTGATGCCGGCGCCCCGAAACCGGCGCTGATTCTGGGCTTCCCGGTCGGCTTCGTCGGCGCCGCCGAATCGAAAGCCGCGCTGGCCGCCGACAGCCGTGGCGTGCCGTTCGTGATCATGCAAGGTCGCCTCGGCGGCAGCGCCATGGCCGCCGCTGCGGTCAATGCCCTCGCCACGGAGATCGAATGATGCAGGCCAAAGGACGTTTGATTGGCCTGGGCGTCGGCCCGGGTGATCCGGAACTGATTACTGTCAAAGCCCTGCGCCTGCTACGTGAGTCGCCGGTGGTGGCGTACTTCGTCGCCAAGGGCAAAAAGGGCAACGCGTTCGGCATCATCGAGGCGCACCTGCAAGAAGCGCAGAACCTGCTGCCGCTGGTCTACCCGGTGACCACCGAAGCACTGCCGGCGCCGCTTTCCTATGAGCAAGTCATCAGCGACTTCTACGACGAAGCTGCCGAGACGGTCGCGGCGCATCTGGATGCCGGTCGCGATGTCGCGGTGATCTGTGAGGGTGATCCGTTCTTCTACGGTTCCTACATGTACCTGCACGATCGCCTCGCCACTCGCTACGAAGCACAAGTGGTGCCGGGCGTGTGCTCGATGCTCGGCGGCGCTTCGGTGCTGGGCGCGCCGCTGGTGTATCGCAATCAGAGCCTGTCGGTGCTCTCGGGCGTGTTGCCCCATGAAGAGTTGAAACGCCGACTGGCCGATGCCGACGCGGCGGTGATCATGAAGCTGGGGCGCAACTTCCCGAAAGTGCGTCAGGTGCTGGAAGAACTCGGCCTGGCCGAGCGCGCGCTGTACGTCGAGCGTGCAACCATGGCCAATCAGAAGATCGTGCCGATGGATCAGGTCGAGCCGATGTCGTCGCCGTACTTCTCGCTGATCATCGTGCCGGGCGAACGGTGGCAAGGCTGATGACTCAATCCACGCCAGCCATCGTCATCCTCGGTCAGGGCAGCCTGGCCACCGCGCGGCGCATTCAGCAGGTCTATCCAGCGGCGCAGATCCACGGCCTCGCCGGGCGCGTCGTAGGCGCCGATTGCACCTATCAGGAATTCGGCGCGACCCTGCGCGCGCTGTATCAGCAGGACACGCCGATCATTGCCCTGTGCGCGGCCGGCATCGTCATCCGCACACTGGCGCCGCTGTTGCTGGAAAAGGGCGCCGAACCTGCGGTGCTCGCCGTGGCCGAAGACGGCAGCGCCGTGGTGCCGTTGTTGGGCGGCCTCGGCGGGGTCAATGTCATGGCGCGAGAGATCGCTGCCGGGCTGCAAGTCGCCGCAGCAATCACCACCAGCGGCGAGTTGCGTTTTGGTACGTGCTTGCTCAATCCTCCGAGTGGTTACGCACTAGGTGATCTGGAACTGGGCAAGCGTTTCGTCTCCGATCTGTTGGCTGGCCACAGCGTGCGCATCGAAGGCGCGGCGCCGTGGCTGGATCAGGCGCAATTGCCGGAAGATCCGCAGGCGCAGCGCTCGATTCATGTCGGCAGTGCCGCGCGTGAGGCGAGTGCCAGTGAATTAATGATCTATCCACGCAGCGTGGCGGTGGCGGTGAGTGCTGAAACGGCGGACCTGACGGATGCCGTTCGCAGCGCGTTGCAGCAGGCGAAAATCGCCGTGCAGTCGCTGGCCTGTCTGCTGGCCAGCGAGACACAAATGGCTTCGCCACTTTTGCGTGAAGCGGCGCTTGAACTGGGTGTGCCGCTGCGCTTTGTCGCGGCACAAAGCAACCTCGAAACCCTGGCGCATGTCGCAGTGCCAGCGGCCACCGTCCTGACTGACCACGGCATGGCAATCGCGGTCGCCGAGCAGCCTTTGAAGGTTTCCAGCATTGGCCGGCCGCGCGGTCGTCTCGCCGTGATCGGCCTCGGCCCCGGCGCTGCCGAGCTGATGGTGCCGGCGGTAAAAGCCGAACTGGCTCGCGCGACCGATGTGCTCGGTTACGAAACCTACGTGCGCATGGCCGGGCCGTTTCGCGCCGATCAAGTGCAGCACTGCACCGACAACCGCGAAGAAATGCAACGCGCCCGTCATGCCTTCAGGCTGGCCGCCGAGGGGCGTTCGGTGATCGTTGTATCCTCGGGCGACCCGGGTGTGTTCGCCATGGCTGCCGCAGTGCTCGAAGCGTTGCACGAGTCGGCTGATCCGGCGTGGCACAGCGTCGATCTGGAAATCCTGCCGGGCGTTTCCGCTTCGCTGGCCACCGCCGCGCAAGCCGGAGCGCCGCTGGGCCATGACTTCTGCGTGATGTCGCTATCGGACAACCTCAAGCCGTGGTCGATCATCGAAAAGCGTCTGGATCTGGCCGCTGAAGCGGATCTGGCCTTGGCGTTCTACAATCCGATCTCCCGCGCGCGACCATGGCAACTGGGCCGGGCGCTGGAGATTGTCGCGCAGCATCGCACACCGCAAACACCGGTGGTGTTGGGCCGCGACATCGGTCGTCCCGGCCAGACTCTACGCACCACGACTCTGGGCGCGTTGACCCCGGAGCAAGTGGACATGCGCACCATGGTGCTGATTGGTTCTTCGACCACCTGCACGTTTGCGCGTGCCAGCGGTGGTGATTGGGTTTACACGCCGCGCTGGTACGGCGAAAAGCCGCTTTCCTGAGCGCCGAGCCGAGGCAAGTTGTAAATAAGTTGCCTCGGTGTGACATCAAGTCGAACTTCATTACCGGATGATTAAGTTTAAAACACGGCGGCGCATCCGTTGGGAGCGCCGCTTCGTTTGTTTATCGAACGACTTGTCATGCACCTGTTTATTACCGAATCATGCGCGGAATCAACTTGTCTGTTGTTTGATGTTTCTTGGGAAACTATTTGAATTTTGTGCTTTTTGAAGTTGCCCCACGAGCAGACTAACTTCGTTGAGGATTCTCTCAACGAATAAAGGATGAAGTCTGATGGGTGTCATGGAGCAATATGTTGACGAAGTTAATTTTATTTCCGCTGATGAATACTCCGGGTTAAAACGCGCATTCAAGGCGTTTTCCGCTTCTGCCGAATATGCAACGTTGCTGGCGCTTTACGAGAATGCCGGCCAAGCCACGAGCCTTGCTCAAAAGCTGCAGGTTGTAACACTCTTTCTGGAAAATTTTGAACGCTTGGCAAAGCGTAACTCAGCGCCCGCGATAGCGTTGATCGATACCGTCAAAGAGAAATTGCGCGATTACGCCGCCCGTTTGGCGGGCACTGTAAACATGCTCAGTGACGTGCCCAGTCCGATGCCCAAAATCATGCATTTTGTCTGGGTGGGCGGCAGTGAGGTTGGCAATATCCAGCGCGATTACATGAATATCTGGCGTCAGGTGCTGGCTGCCGAGAGTTACCAGTTCAATCTCTGGTACGACAGCGATGCGTTACTGGCTTTTGAAATGAATCGGGTTATATCCGACAGCGCCAGAGTTGCTGCGATGGAGTCTGGCGGGGACACCGTGACCAACCCCGATGAACTTGCAAAGATGATCGAAGATCGTGCGCGTGTATTGAAGCGCGAGATGTTCGAGTACCTGCAACAACCGCAGTGGCAAGGCAAAGCTGATCAGGCCCGAATCGAGCTGATGGTGCGCGCTTACGGCAAGGACCGCACGACGCTGGAAGCCTTTCGTCATCGCTGCTTGCAAAGCCATCAGCAAATGGCCGGCAGCGACTTGCAGTTGCGTGATGTTCGGCGGGAGTTCGCCGGGCACTTTCTAGAGGATGTCTATCAACGCGAAGTATCAATGCGCGGTAATTTTGCGGCGGCAAGTGACGTTGTTCGCTTGCAGGCCGAATATGCCGAAGGCGGGCGTTACAGTGACATGGATTACTTGCCGCCGCTGGCTGACAGACTGGGCGGTGTCGACATCAGCGGGTTCAGTGACGAGCAACGGCTGGGGGTGTTGCAGCTTTTTCTCAATCATGATGAAACGTTGATGCCCGGTCGCGATCGTCTGCGCTACACCGATCACACGGATGCATTGCCTGCCGCACATCGCGAGGCACTGCTGGTCTTTGCCCGCAGCAAGCCCGGCGTCGAGCATCTATTTGTCGCACCGCGTGAAGTCCACAGCCCGCAACATGGTCTGCGTATGGGCGCGCAATTCAGCAGAGAGATGAACGCTTATCTGCTGGCACAACCGCAAAGCGAGATGACGCTCGCGGTCATGCAATTGATCCGCTTCAACTATGACTGCCTGCAGGCCGTTGAACAGGCAGCCATCGCGTCGTCGGTAGACTGGTCACAGACTGAACGATTGCTCGATGTCATAGAAAACGTCATGAACGAGAAAATCGAGCAGGGGCAACTGACGCGCACGCTGCAGGATTTTCTGGGTAAGTTGAGCGAGGCCATTTTTAGTTACTACCGTGACGGCATTCGCGTCGGAGCACGCGGCACCATTGCGCTTACCGGGCCTGGTGCGGCGGTTACCGGGTTGAAAAATTATGTCGAGACTCATCTTCTGCCGCACAACGAGGTTACGGTTCAGGAGCGCTTGCGACTGGCCGAGGGTTACAACGTGCAGACCGAGGAGGAAGCGATCTCCGGTTGGACCGTCAATGACGACGCCGAGCAATGGCTGGCCAAAGAGCAGGAAAAGTGGAAAACCGGCAAACTCAAATCACGCTACACCGGCCAACTGGCGGATCTGCTTCAGCCGCAACAGACGCTGACGTTTAAACAAGGCTGGCCCGTAGTCGGCGGTAAAGCGGTGCTGCTGACGTCGGTCCTGCAACAATTGATGGATGATCTGGGTGAGCCCTTTGTGCGAGCCATGAGGGACAAGCTCAGCGGTGATATTACCTTCACCCAAGCCTTTTCCATCGGTTTCGATAATCGTCAGTTGATCCTTGCGCAACCTGTGCGCGAACTGCCCGTTTCCCATGGCGCCGAATCCTCAAGCAACCTCAACGAACTGCTCAGCCGCATTGCCCATGATTCCCTGCCGCTTGAGCAACTCAGCCCGTTAGTGCGCGTCATGCTCGGGGGGATTTTCGGGGCGACAAGTCTGGACGACGCGAGCTTTGCCAGTGTCTGGCAAACCGTGCGCAACCTCGCTGTCGAGACTGACGGCGACGGTACTTTCGCTCGTTATGATGCGGTTGAAAAAGCCCTGCGTCAGCGGCAATCGCCCGCCTTCGAGGCCGCGCTGGCGCGTGGGCAGGTGCGTGGCCTCCTGACGGCCCGCGAGCTCAAGGTTCAGGCACTGTTTGAAGCACTGACCTTGCGCCAATGGGGCGAACGTATCGGGCAGATCACGCGCACGGCGCAAGGTGAATATCGTTCGCGAATTCTTCAGCGCAGTGCGCAGGTGCGCGAGATGTTCGTCGAGGCCGGCGCGACCTCGGCCCGGCAACTGTCGCAGGATTTGCTGATGCACACGAGCAGTGATCCAGGGCGTCGGTGTTATCCGCTGGCGTTGCTGATGGGCGCAGCGGTGGCTGCCGGCGAGTCGGCCGAACGGACATTGGTGGGGCATGTCGCCACGGCCAACGTCAACCATCAGGAACCGAGTTCACAGGCTTTGCTCAGTGCGTTGAGTGAACTGCGGGCCTTGCCCACCCGTGCTATTGGTGAATCCCGCGGCTTGCAGAGTCTGGACTCGGTCATGCGGACACTGGAGGCGAAAAGTGCGGCCAGCGTCCTGTTGCTCGACACCGGCGATCACGCCTTGCTGGTGGCCAAAGTGCAGGCTGGAGACCAATTCGTCTATCGATTCTACGACCCGAACTTTGCCATTTATGCGTTCGCCGAAGGCGCGCAGGTGAAACTTGGCATTGAGCGTTATCTGAGTGCAGGCGACAGTGCCCTGGCCAGGCTCTACGGTCTGGGTGAGATGGCCGGGGCGCGATTCAACGTGATCGAGTTGAACACCCAGGCGATGGCAGCCCGCGAGCTCTCGACGGGTTTGCGTCTGGACAGTTTTTTGCGCATTCCTTCAAGTGATTCACGCAGTGTCCCGATCTGGGCAAAACAGGCCGTGGCGCGCCAGCGTTCGCTCGGCGAAAACGCGCGAATGGGGGCCAGCCTGGCACAGGTGGATGCGCGCTATTGGGCGCAGGCGTTTGATCAGGCCATGCAGCGGTTGCGCAGTGAACACTCGCTCGGGCGTGAATATTTGCCGTTGCTGGAAACGCTCAAATCGCAGGTGGACGGCGGCTTTTCGCTGACGTTGGTCGATGCACAGAATCCGCATCAAGTGCGAACAGTGACCACGGCCGACCCGCGCTTCTCTCAGCTCAAGCAGCATTTGCATCAGCAGGTGAAGGCAGGCAAACCGAGTGCTGCGGTCGAGGCGGATGGCGGCAGCCGCTTGAGTTTCGCCTTTGCGATCCAGGCCCTGATCAGCGAAATGCGCCATCGTGAACACCAGGTCGGCGGTCAGTTGCCAGCCTTGTCGATTGCGTTGCAGGTTCAGGTTTACGTCAGCTATGCGCAGTTGGGCTTTGGCGTACTTAGCGATACCACGCAGATGATCAACCTGGTGCGGCAGGCGGTGGCCAGTGAACAGGCGCTGCTCTTGCACCAGTCATCGTTGTCCGGCCGTGTGCTCGGTCGCGCGGCGACTGGCATTGGTTTTGCGTTTTCGCTGGCCAATATCGGCTTCGACATTCATAACCTGGCACTGGCGCAAAATCACGAGCAGCGTTCGCGGTTCTCCACGTCTCTGGCGTTCAACACAGTGGCGTTGGGATTGGATGTTGTGGCATTGGCGGCAGGCGGAACGGTTGGCGCAGCGGCGGCTTTTCTGTCTGTGCCGTTGCTCGGTATCGGCATCGGTGCCACGGCCATTGCCAGCAATCTTGGGCAGATTGCCGACAAGGCAACAGCGGTCGGCAATCATTTGCGTGCCATCCACAACGCTTACAAACCGGGCGCTTTCACTGTCGCAGAGGGTGTATTGCAGTTCCCGCCAGAAGCCGTGATCACCCACCTGGATCTGCAGGACAGGTGGGCTCGCTTTGACAGCCAGCGCTTTTATCCATCGGGCGGCGGCGCGCTCGAATTGCCGCAATACAACGATGACCCGCAGCAGATACACCGTTCCCTCAACATCCGGCAGGCTTTCGGTCTCCCCGAGAGCACAGCGCTGAATATCCCCGGGACAGCTTCACTGCATACCGTGGTGTTGCCTTGCACACCGCTCTGCTATTACGGCTACGAATATCAACTGGGAGGCGCGGGCTATGTGTACGAGCCTCTGCCGGGAGAGCAGGTCGAGCCTCGTCACGCCAGCGAAGTGCCTGAGCCAGGCTGGTACTCGTATTTCAATCCGTTCGCGGCACTGGGCGATACGCTGACGAGCCATCTGGATAAGCGCATCCACACACGCTATCCGCAATTGCGCAACAGTGCGGCGGACAAGCTGGAATACGACAAGCAGGGCAACCGGCGTTTTTATCTGCACAGCACACCCTCTTTCAAACACATCCTCTACAAACTGCATCCGGTCTATAAACCGACAACGATCAGCGTGGTGCTGGACGAACAGGTGCGCCAACTGGCGGTGCCGACTTTGCCGATGGAGTGCCAGCACAAGCTGTCCTACGAAATCAGCGCCACGTCAGACCGCTGCCAGCTTCGTCTGACCCCCGGACTGAAAACCGTGAAATTCAATGGAGCGACCCAATGGCTGGTGCATGCCCCATGGGCCAGCATCGAGCAGGTCTGCTTTGATGACGTACCCAAGGCGGATGACGGCGCCCCGCAGACATACCTGGCGGGGCGTCAACTGACGGTCGACGGTATCGTGCTGTCGGCGTTCGAGGGGCTGATCGAACTGGCCGGGGGAGAGTTGTTTCAACTGGACTGGCAACGCCAGGCGCTGCGCCTGGTTTCCATCACCCTCAGCGATGCTAAAGACAACCCGCGTGATGTCCTTGCCCATCTGCGCCAGCGAGACGATGAAGGGCGCCTGGGCACTGGTTACGTCACGCTTCACCGGTTCAGGGTGCCGTTCAATCCGGCCAGCCACGCTGTCCACACAACAGCCTTTTACGACGTCACTCAAAAACGCTTGTTGTACGCGCGCGATCTGCCGCGCGAAGTCAACGACGGCCTGATGCTGGGCGCCGCCAGCGCTGACCATGCGTGGTTTTATCATCCCGAGCATGCCACGGTCTGGCGTGTCGCTGTGATCAGCGGCCTGGTCGTGCATCGTTATCGGTTATTGAGTTTGGAACCCGCTACGAAAATCAGCGCTTTCGGGCAACGGGCGGACGGCACTCTGCGAGTCTCGCAGCAGTTGCTAGAACAAAAGTCCATGAAGGTGCGCACGACGCTGGAGTTTCATCTGACCGACCGCGAAGTGACCCTCACGGACATCCACATGTGGTCGCCCGGTCTGGAAAAATCTTTCCTCAAGCCCGAGGAGGGCACGAGAATCGCGTTTTTCCGCCATCGCCAGAAACAACGCCATCCCTACGCAGACGAGACACCCGGTATGGCTTCGCCCATCAGCACCTGGACCTACGCGCCATACATTCACGCCCGTGCCTGGTCTTTCGATCAACTGCTTGAGCGGGCATGGATTGCCGCGCATCACGACAGGTACTTCCCAGCAGACGCCGACATTGAAGCGGACAGGGTGTTGCTGATGCCTCGATCCTCTGATCCCGCCGCTGCGCTGCTGTTTTACAGTCGGCAAAGTCAAATGCTCAGTCATGGCATCCAGCTGCGTGACGACGTGGTGTGGCACGAGGCGCTTGCGAAGTGTGTGATCGACGTTACGCGCGTTGGCGAAAGCTTCCTGGCCACCCAAGACGATGGGCGAATGTTCGAAATCGACCTCGGCGCCAAGGACGACAACTGGCTGTCCGAGCTGGATAGACCTGTGCTGAAGTTTGTCGGCCTCGGCCAGCGTTGGCTGCAACAAAACCCCGATTGGCTGGCGGCATTACCGGCGCTTGCCAGGGAATACAGCAGCGCCGCGTTTGCAATCATCGGCTTGCGTGCCCAAGCGGGTCAGACGTTTCTGCCAGTGTGGTGTATTGACGAAAAACTTGTGTTGATGGACGCCATGGGCAGCCACGAGCTTACCTTGCTGGGGCTAACGCCCGACCGGCAAGGGGTTTGGCTGCTTGATATTACTTCCGGACAGCTGTGGCGCCAGACGCTGGTTCCTCTCGACCAGATGCGCACGGCGTTCGGTAACGGCAGCGTGTTGCTGCATCGCCAAGTGTTGCCACAGGCCGAGCGAGTATGGGCGTCGTGGGCGTTTTGCGAAGTACTGCCGCATGGCGACGGGCTGCTCGGGCGTACCCGCGAAGGTGTGACGCTGCAACTGCAGGATCAGCAGCCGGCGCGCATTGTCGGCATGGAAAACCGCTGGTCATACCTTCCCGGCCAGACGCCAGCGCAATTGCAGGAGCGTTTAAAACAGCGGTTGGACGGGCAAGACCATGCCGCGTTTCTTCCCGTCGAAAATACCGGTAATCGTTACCAATACTACGTGCCGAAGCTTGATCGACTATTCGAGGTGTCTGCTCGGGACGATGGAAAATGGCCGACGTTCCTCGGTACGCGTGATGCGGCCAATCCGCTGCTGTTCGACCCGATTGACCCATTGATCTTCAGCGCCGGAAAGGTCGATGGCGTCTGGTTGTCGGGTAGCTACGCCCACCGTGACGAGGAGGTCATGGTGCTGGAAGTGAGTGATGACCTTACCGAGGTGCAGCCATTGCTTCCTGACAATATCGAAAGGTTGATTTTGACCTTTGGTTCGCACACAGAGGGTTATCGGATATCGGCCGCAACCTGGCAGCGTCTGGATTGCATCGTTGTTGATGTACGGCGCCCTTCCGGGGAGCAGGAGACGGAACCTGGCTTGTTGGTGCTGGATATGCCTGAGTGTGGGCATTGGCTGATGTCGCGGGTCGATGGCCACCTGGTACTCGCCGACCCGGACAATGGCCACAGTCTGATCGTTCGCGGGATTGAGGAGCAGGGGACATGCGAACTGGCTGTCAAAATCGCTGGCCGTGAGTACGTGTTCGCACTCGAACAATGGTTGAAGGCCTTTGCGAGTGTGCAGGGCAATGATGCAACTGCCAGCCTGGCGGTGCTGGCTGATCATTTGCCCTGACTGGCGAATTCGTCTGAAAAGCAAAACGCCTCTTCGGAGGCGTTTTTTTGCACTAAGAATGCGGCAATCATATCTCGTATGTTATCTGGACGCCTGTCGCATGAACGATAGAGATCTGTATGTCTTAACAAGATTATCTTGACGCAGCTGATGTAAGCAGGGTTTTTGATAATGTTTTGTTAAATATGTTGGTGTGGTTTTCCTGTGATTTCCAAGTTGTGCTGTTTATGGTGTTTGGTATCTGTCGATTTTATTTGGGTTAAAGCACTGGCAGGTCATTAAAATATCGTAATCGAAAAGGAATCAAAATGAGTGTAGACGTTAGTGTCATTCCACCGCTCGCTGAACGTTTGACGTTTCTTCGTGAAATAAAATTGCTCACAGCGCCGAAAATCAGGCACCGCGTGTTTTCCGTTAAAAGTCACTCGGCGCTTGAGGGCAGTGGCAGTCAAAATGCAGTATTGCTGGGTGATACGCTGCTGAATTACATGGAGGGAATGAGCCGGGATGAGAAGCGTGAAATAAGAAATAGTGTGAGGCTTGCCCAGATTCTGAGTAATAAGTACAAAGACGAAAAGCTCGACCTTGCAGCGTGGCTGGATATATATGCCAAGGCCCTGAATTATATGGGTTGGTACTCGGATCGGAAACCCGGCGAAAAAAAGTACGAGGATTTTTCCGGCGACATCTCCAGCAAAATGGTCGATGTCGTCAGGGCACTGGGCAACGAGCCGATGCTGGATAACACGCTGGCTGCCTTTGCCGCACTAAAAAACCATAAAGCGGGATTAGCCTCTTATGCGAAGGAAAGTCTCTGGGGGCAGTCGTTTCAAACAATGCCCTCCGGACGCGACCAGCAAGGACGAATCACACTGGTCTTGAATCATTCGCGATTGAATGCCACGCGCCAAGTGGAGAATTTCCTTTTCTGCCACTGGCGCTCGGGTGAAGTTGTACTGCGTCATAACTATCTTAGTTTTTTTCTGGACAGAAATGCTTACGCACAAGTCCGTGCCGAAGTAGAGGCGATTATCGAAGAAGATGATATGAGGGAAATCGACTTGCGGTTGGAGTTGGTTGGTGTGTGAGGTGTGGCGCAAGTTTACTTGTTGTAATGTTCTTTCTGTTGATGTGAATTTGGCGTTTGGTTAGTTTGTTGTTCAAGCCGCAACGGCTTTTTATAAATATATGGATATAGAAATGAATGACGTAATTGCTGTAAAAATGAATGAAGCGGAAAGTCTCAAGTTTATCGAGGACTGCTGTAAGGAATGCATCGTTGTTCTGAAGGGTTCCCGTTCGATCATGCCTTTCGCCCGAGCATTCAAACTGGACCTGCCAGACAAGGATGCCTTGAGTAACGCGGTACTTAACTCGACGATGATTGCCTTTCCTGAAGGTATGAAGCGTCGCCATAAGACCATTATCAAGCGTACGTTTCTGTTTGCTGATTTGTTTGCGCAGATCAAGTACCCGAACAAAGCAGACGCAGCCAAGCGTCTGTCCTACATGCTCCAGGGTTTGAATGCCATGGGCTGGGCACATTTCGGTAAGCCTGAGACCTTTGAGGAAACCGTCTCCAGTGGCGTGACGATGTCGAATCTGGTTGTGGACATCGCCAAGGCTGCACTGGGTGCAGTGGGCGTTGGAACCATTGGTGAAGTGATGAAGCTGGGGGCTGACGCGGCCATCAAAGGCCTCGAAGGTAACGCCGAAGCTCTGAAGCTTTATGAGAAAAATGGCAAGAAGGCCGGTGGTTCGAACTTCGGCGTGATGAGCGCGGCCGAAAGCAAAGACGATGATATTTACCTTACCGTAGGCGCGATCAGCTACAGCATTCAATCCGGCAGCTCGCATATTGCGTTCTTCGACAAAACCGACTCTTCTTCCAGTGTGATCAAAGGGCATGGCGTATTTACCATGTACCCCGACGAAGACTTCACCGCGAAGAAAGAAGCGGCAGCCAATCGCTTCTACGAAGCGATCGACGCTGCTCTGGAAATGGAATACGGTTTCTGATTTTTCAGGCCAGGCGCTTGGCGCCTGGCCTCTTCATGGATTGATAAAGTATGAAATACCATGGATATGCCAACGCCGGATGCCTGTTGGCATGCGCCACATCGCTACCTGACCAGCATCTGGAAGATATTCTGTCCTCATCTGTTTACATGCAGTTGTCATGCAATAACAGGTTTCCGTTGTTTGCAGACTACAAAGCCTGGAATGACCGCTACTCACAAGTTCAGCGTTTTTGCCTCTATAAACTATCGGGGTGGCTCAGTTATGAGGGGTTTTCAACCTCGCTCGATAAATCCCTGACGCCAACAGAGATGGTTTGTGCTGCATTGTCAGGGGCTTTATCGGCTGAGGAAAAGTGTCTGCTGGAGCGGCTGATGCAGGATTTTTCGCAATTGAATGCCGACAGCAAAGCATCGATTTTATTCAGGCAGCGCGCAGTTGAATCAGTTTCGCCAGTCTTGGAAGGAGAGGGAATGGTCAATCGTGTCCGAGTCCAGGTCGGCGTCGTTGACGATAAATCCACGGTGAAATGCGTGATACTTAACATCGCAACGCGCCAACCTGTCGAAGCCTGCTTTTTGCGGCAGGAATTCACATTGGGTGAGATGGTTGAAAGTATTCATGCAGCGTACTTTGTCGCGCAGCTGGATGAGGACTATGCCGATTCCAAAAGAGCCATGGTGCTCAGAACTCTCGACGGAAGAGAAACCATGGAAATCGAGCAGTTTGTCTAAACCGCTCGATTGAATATTGGTTATAAATGGGCAGGAGGATAGAAAGCTTCGCGCTTTCACGTCTGGAGTCTCCATCACTGCCTGGCACTCAAGGCACCAGGTAACCCTTTATTCCAGTAAATATGATCTGCGCAGCCAGTGCGCAGACGAACAACCCCATCAATCTACTCACTATCTGCAAACCCTGATCCCCCAGAATCTGTTCAATCCGGTTTGACAGATAAAGCACGACCCCGACTGTGAAGCTGGCCAGTACGATGCTCATGATGGCAGTGAGTTTGTCGTCCCAATGGGGTTGGCTAACGCCCATCACCAACAATGCGCCGATGGTCCCGGGACCGACCGTGATAGGAATGGTCAGTGGAACGATGGTCACGTCTTGCTGCACGTTATCGGCCTGCACCGCTGACTTGCCTTGCGCCATGCCGAGTGCCGAGATGAACAGCACGCTGCCGGCACCGATCCGGAACGCATCCACGGTAATTCCGAATACATCGAAAATCACCCGTCCGAACAAATACAGCAAGACGCTGGAGACCAGCGTGGCCACCGCAACTTTCCATGCCAGGCGCCGTTGCTCCTTGCGCGAATAACCGCGGGTCAGGCTGATAAAGCAGGAGAGCACGAAGAACGGGCTGTAGAGCACCAGCATCTTCAGGTAAACGCTGAATAACACATGGAGCATGGTGCAAGCTCACTGGCGAGGGAAGTCGTGGGGGAGTCTATCAGGCGCTACGACGCCTGTCGGCTCAGGAGGTGGGCGTTGCGGCGCGATTCTGCTGATCACGCTGAGCAACCCAGTGCTCGATCAGCTCGCGCAATTGCGACAGCTCGACAGGCTTGGACATGTGCCCATCCATCCCGGCCTGACGCGCGCGCTCCTTGTGCTCGGCGAGAATGTGCGCCGTCAACGCCACGATCGGCGTGCGGATGCGTTGATTGCTGACTTCCCAGGCGCGCAATTGCTGGGTCGCCGAGAAACCATCGAGGATAGGCATTTCGCAGTCCATCAGCACCAGGTCGTAACGCTGGGCTTTCATCGCTTGCAGCGCTTCTTCGCCGTTGGCGGCGGTGTCCGGTTGCAGGTTGAGCTTGCCGAGCATGCCGCGAATCACTTTGGTCGAAATCGTGTTGTCCTCGGCGACGAGGATGCGGAAGTCACTCGGCACTTTCGCCGCCGTGGCCGGGGTGACCACTTGCGGCTGAAACACCACCTGGCCTTTGTTGCGCTGATTGAGTTCGTCGGCCAGCGTAGTCTTGAGCGTGTAGCCGGCCACCGGTTTGGCGAGGATACGTTTGATCCCCGAGTTGCGCGCGATGATCTTGCTCGGCGCATTGCTGATGCCGGTGAGCATGATCAGCAGGATGTCGTGGTTCAGGCTTGGGTCTTCCTTGATCTTGGCCGCGAGCTGCATGCCGGTCATGCCCGGCATGTTCTGATCGAGCAGCACCACATCAAAGTAATCACGCAGGTGCGCCTTGGTTCGCAGCAAGGCCAACGCTTCCTTGCCGGAAGGCACGGCGCTGACATTCAAGCCCCACGCGCTGCATTGCTGCACCAGCACTTTGCGGCAGGTGTCGTTGTCGTCGACCACCAGCACCCGTGCGCCTTGCAGCGGACTGTCGAGATCGGAGGTCGGGTGTTCGAGGCGATCCGGATCCAGTGGCAGGGTCAGCCACAGCGTGCTGCCCTGACTGGCGCCGCTCTTGATGCCGAATTCACCCTGCATCAAACGGATCAGTTGCCGTGCGATGACCAGCCCGAGATTGCCGCCCAGGCGATTCGCCGAGAGGAAGTGCTTGCTGTGCAGTTCGGCGTGCATCAGTGCGTCGCGTTCTTCCTGCTCCATTGGCGCGCCACTGTCCTGCACGGCAATGCGCAAGCGTGGTTTGCTGCTGCGTTCGTCGAGCGCGACGACGATCAGCACTTCGCCTTCATCGGTTTTCTTCAGGGCGTTTTCCAGCAGGCTCAACAGGGTCTGGCGCAGGCGTGTCGGGTCGCCGCTGATTACGCGCGGCACTTGCGGCTGGATAAAGCTGATCAGCTCGACGTTTTGTTGTTCGGCCTTGGCGCGGTAGATGCTCAGGCAATCATCGATCAAGGCGTTGAGGTCGAACTGCACGTCGTCCAGTTCGATCTGGCCGGATTCGAGCTTGGAGATGTCGAGGATCTCGTTGATCAGCGTCAGCAGTTCGTTGCCGGCGCTGTGGATGGTCTGCACGTAGTCGCGTTGCTTGACCGACAGCGGCGTACCCAGCAGCAGTTCGGTCATGCCCAGCACACCGTTCATCGGCGTGCGGATTTCGTGACTGATCTTGGCGAGAAATTCGGCTTTGGCGTTGATCTCGGCATTGCTTGCGGCGAGATCGCGGCTGACGCTGAAACGACTTTCGGTGATGCTGCGCTGACGCTCGCCGAGGGCGATGCTCATCAACAGGCCGCTGATGCAGATGAACGCCATCAGGGTCATGATCAAGCCTTGCGGCGACACCAGTGTCAGCCCCAGCAAGGCGGGCAGAATGATCAAAGTACCGATGTTGAACACCACCATCGCCGCGACGAACAACCGCGCCGGGCGGTAGCCCTTCTGCCAGTGATAGAACGCGACGAACAACATGCTCAGGCCGGCCAGCGCCACCAGTGCATAAGTGATGATGTTCAGCGGCAGGGTGTTGACGAACAGCAGCAACAGGCTGCAGGTCACGATAAACAGGATGTCGCCGATCAACAGTTTGTTCAGTGGGTGCGGGCCGAGCGGAGCGAAGAAGCGATAGGCGAACATCAACCCGGCCGGAGCGGTCAGCAGCAACGCGAGATACGCGCCCGGCGTCTGCACCGCATGCCAGTTCGGCAGCCACGGGCCGGCGAGGTTGAGCAGCAGCAACAGGCTCAGGCCCAACAAGCCTTCGCAGACCGCCAGCCACAAGCTGCTGCGCGAGCGGGAATAGGCGTAGCGCACCAGATTGTGCAACAGCAGCATGGCGAGGCAGCCGAACAGTAAACCGAAGACCAGCGTCTGGTTATGGTTGGCCGCACTCATCACCGCTGATTGCAGAGTCACGTGCGGGCGCAACTGATGATCGGAGACCAGACGCAGATAGACGTCGAGAGGTTTGTCGCTCTGCGGCAGTGGCAGCATGAAGTCGCTGCTCGGCAACGGTCGTTCGGCCTGTGGCTGATCGGTGCCGGTGTTGCGTTGCTCGATCAGCTGGTCGCCGTCGAGCACGTAGAGACTGAGCTTTGACAGGTCAGGGGCGAAGATGCGCAGCACTTGTTCGTGCTTGCCCGGCGCCAGCCGGAAACGCAACCACAACGCGCCATCGGGCTCGGACGCGGTGAGGCGATCGAGGTCGATCGGGCTGAATTGATTGGTGTAGCGAGCGGAGCGGATATCGCTCAGTTGCAGATTGCCCTGATCGTCGAGCAATACCGACCAGCCACTGCCTTGCGCGGCCTGGGCCGGGAGCATGCAGAGCAAGGTCA
>Ga0247818_10000953_pt1 | contig 18175 bp, 16 predicted proteins | sample 13C_Glucose_Day1_FD_192424 | JGI IMG/M metagenome (GOLD analysis project Ga0247818, IMG submission 192424) | Soil microbial communities from agricultural site in Penn Yan, New York, United States - 13C_Glucose_Day1 | ecosystem: Environmental > Terrestrial > Soil > Agricultural land | place... | reverse complement strand
GCATCGGCATCCAGTACCTCGAGGCGTGGCTCGGCGGCAACGGCGCGGCCGCGATCAACAACCTCATGGAGGACGCCGCCACGGCCGAGATCTCGCGCTCGCAGGTCTGGCAGTGGACGTTCAACGGTGTGGCTCTCGACTCGGGCGAGACGGTGACGCCGCAGCTCGTGGAGCGGCTCGTCGACGAGGAGTTCAGCGCCCTGCGCGAGAAGGTCGGCGAGGAGGCCTGGGGCAACGGCCACTGGGACACCTCGCGCCGCCTGTTCGTCGAGTCGGCCCTGTCCGAGACGTTCCCGGACTTCCTGACCCTGCCGGCCTACCAGGCCGTGCTGGAGGCCGAGCGCCCCTGAGCCTGCCGGGTGGGTGGTCAGCGCGTCTTGATGCGCCGACCGCCCACCCAGACGCCGACGATGTCCGCTGGGCCGCCGAGCGCGAACGCCTTGGCCAGCGCGTCCTCCTCGCTGTGGGCGTTGCGCAGCACCACGTCGAGGGTGCTCCCCTCCTCGGGCCGGAACCAGATCGCGTCGAACTGCTTCCCGGCACCGAGGTCGCCCACCTCGGCGGCCAGCCCCAGCGCGTCGGCGCCGGCCCCGGTGGCGAGGTAGAGCAGGTGGGCCGAGGTCAGCGGCAGCCCCTCGTCGCCGAGCAGGTGCTGCATGAAGTAGGCCTGCAGCCCCTCCTTCAGCAGCGAGAAGCCGGTGCCGGCGCCGACATCCGAGCCGAGCGACACCCGCACGCCGTGCTCGTGGTGGCGGCGCAGGGGGAACAACCCGCTGCCCAGGGCCGAGTTGCTCGACGGGCAGTGCGCGACGCTGGCGTCCTGCGCGGCGAGCAGCGCCAGCTGCCGGTCGGTGGGGTGCACGTTGTGGGCCAGGACGCTGCGCCGCCCGACGAGCCCCTGCCGGTCATAGGTGTCGAGGTAGTCGATGGCACCGTCGAACAGCTCCCCGACGGCCATCACCTCGGCGACGTTCTCGTTCAGGTGGGAGGTGAAGAACGATCCGGGCACGTCCTTGAGCAGGGCTGCACAGGAGGCGAGCAGCGCGTCGCCGCACGAGAGCGAGAACCGCGGCGTCACGGCATACCGCAGCCGCCGGTTCCCGTGCCAGCGCTCCGCCAGCGCCTTCGCCTCTTCGTAGGCCCGCTCGGGCGTCGTGAGCAGCTCATCGCGCAGGACCCGGTCGCTGACGACCAGTCCGGTGGTGACCCGCAGCCCGGTCTCCTGCGCCTGCTCGAACATGACGTCCACGGCACTGGCGAAGTGGGACCCGAACACCAGCGCCGAGGTGGTGCCTGCCTCGACGAGCCCTGCGGTGAACTCGGCAGCCACCGCCCTGGCGTAGTCGACGTCGGCGAGCCGCGCCTCCTCGGGCAGGGCGCACTGCTCGAGCCACCGCAGCAGCGGCATCCCCAGCCCGCCGATGACGCGGACCTGGGGGAAGTGGACGTGGGTGTCGACCATCCCCGGCAGGAGCAGCCCCCCGCGCAGGTCGACCACCTCTGCCGCCGCGTGCTGGCGACGGACCTCCTCGAACGGGCCTCGGGCGACGATGAGCCCACCCGACACCACCAGGCCGGCATCGGACTCGGCGCGGAGCCGGCCGTCTGCGAAGGGGCTCTGCGGCGTGTCGAGCACGGTGCCCCGGTAGAGCACCTCGCTGCCGCCCTCCGGGCCGCTCACCGGGTCACCTCCGTGCTGGCGTGCTGCCGGTCGAAGGCCATGAGGAGCGACGCCGCGACCCCGACCGCGATGGCCGCGGGTTCCTTGCCCCGTATGCCGGGCAGCCCGATCGGGGTCGTGATGCGGGCGAGCGCCTCGGGGCTGTGCCCCTCGGCGGCGAGCCGCTGCTGGAAACGCCGCCACTTGGCGTCGGAGCCGATGAGGCCGATCGAGGCGAGGTGCCGGCAGCGCAGCGCGGCGTCGCACAAGGCGGCGTCCTCGGCGTGGTCGTGGGTCATGACGAGCACGTGGGTGCCCGGCGGGACCTGCCCCAGGACGAGCTCCGGGACAGGGGCATGGTGCACGTGGATCCGCGCCGGGGCGTCGGCCAGCACCGCGAGCCTGTCGTCGGTGAGCTGGTCGGCGCGGGAGTCGACGAGGTGCAGGTCGAGGTCGTGTCGGGCCAGGATGCGGGCCAGCTCCAGCCCGACGTGGCCGACGCCGAAGACCGCCACCGATGGCGCGACGGGGAGGTGCTCGTAGAGCACGGTCACCTCGCCGCCGCAGCACTGGACGCCGTGCTCGGCGGGCGCCTTGTCGGTCAGCCGCACGGTCACCAGCTCGGGGTCGCCGGCGGGCGCCGCCAGCAGCTCGCGGGCCCGGTCGACGGCGGTCGCCTCGAGGTTGCCGCCGCCCACCGTGCCCCACACCTGGTCTGCCGAGACGACCATCTTCGCGCCCGCCTCCCGCGGGGCGTGGCCGCGCACGGCGACGACGGTGACGACGACACCCGCCTGCCGCTGCTCACGCAGGCGCGCGACGGCGGTCAGCCAGTCCTGCCCGGACCCGAGGTCGGGGGCCATGTCAGGCACCTCCCGTCAGCACCGGTCGCGCCTCGCGCGCCTCGGGTTCGCGGTCGGCCTCGGAGTCCTGGGCGGCCGCTGCCCGGGCCGCCTCGACGGCCCAGAAGACCGCCTCTGGCGTCGCCGGCGACGCGAGCTCCACGCTGCGCCCCTCGGGCCCGAACGCGCCTGCGGCGGCCCGCAGTGCCTCGCGGACGCTGAAGGCGAGCATGAGCGGCGGCTCGCCGACAGCCTTGGAGCCGTAGACGACCCCGTCCTCGGTGGCCTGTTCGAAGAGCGTCACGTTGAAGACCTCGGGCATCTCCGAGAAGCTCGGCAGCTTGTAGGTGCTCGCCGCCTGGGTCGCGAGCCGGCCGCGGTTCGGGCCGTCGCTGGTGTCCCAGCGGAGGTCCTCGAGGGTGAGCCAGCCTGCGCCCTGCACGAAACCGCCCTCGATCTGCCCGATGTCGACCAGCGGGGAGAGGCTGTCGCCCACGTCGTGGACGATGTCGACGCGGCGCAGCCGGTAGGCGCCGCTGAACCCGTCGACCTCCACCTCGGACGCCGAGACGCCGTAGGCGAAGTACTTGAACGGCTCGCCCTGCATCCGCGAGGCGTCCCAGTGCAGCCCCTCGGTGCGGTAGAACCCGGCTGCCGACAGCTGGACGCGCTGGAAGTAGGCGTCGTGCACGACCTCGGCGAAATCGAGGACGGTGTCGTGGAAACCGATGCCGGTGACCTTGCCGTCGGCGAAGCGCACGTCGGCCGGGTGGATGCCGAGCCGGCGGGCGGCGACCTCGGCCAGCCTGCCCCGGATCTGCTCGCAGGCGTCCTTGATCGCGCCACCATTGAGGTCGGCGCCCGAGCTCGCCGCTGTGGCGGACGTGTTCGGCACCTTGTCCGTGCGTGTCGGGGCCAGGCGCACGCTGGAGAGCGGCACGCCCAGGGCGGTGGCCGTGACCTGGAGCATCTTGGTGTGCAGCCCCTGGCCCATCTCGGTGCCGCCGTGGTTCACCAGGACCGAGCCGTCCTTGTAGACGTGCACGAGCGCGCCGGCCTGGTTGAACGCGGTGAGGTTGAAGGAGATCCCGAACTTCACGGGAGTGATGGCCAGGGCCCTCTTGGTATGCCGGTGGGCCGTGTTGAACTCCGCGATCTCCCGCTGGCGTCGGGTCACCTCCGCGGACTCCTCCACGGCCTGCCAGATGCGCAGCAGCCGCTCGGCGTGGCGCACCTGCTGGCCGTAGGGGGTGCTCTGCCCGGGGGTGTAGAGGTTGCGCCGCCGGAGCTCCTCGGGCGTCAGGCCGAGCAGCGGGGCGCTGCGGCCGAGGATGTCCTCGATGACGAGCATGCCCTGCGGGCCGCCGAACCCCCGGAAGGCGGTCTGGGAGGTCTTGTGGGTCTTGGCGATCCGGCCGTGGACCTCGATGTCGGGGATCCAGTAGGCGTTGTCGACGTGGCACAGCGCCCGGGCCAGGACGGGCTCGGAGAGGTCGAGGCTCCAGCCGCCGTCGGACGTCAGGGTCGCCCGCAGGGCCACGATGTGGCCGTCGGCGTCGAACCCGGCGGTCCACGACGCGTGGAACGGGTGGCGTTTGCCCGACATCGTGATGTCCTGGCTCCGGTTGAGGCGAAGGCGGACCGGGCGGCCGGTGAGCGTGGCGCCGAGAGCCGCGATGGCGGCATACCCGTGCGGTTGCATCTCCTTGCCGCCGAAGCCGCCGCCCATGCGCAGGCACTGCACCGTCACCTCGTGGCTGCGCAGCCCGAGGACGTGGGCGACGATGTCCTGGGTCTCGCTGGGGTGCTGGGTGCTGCACTGGACGAAGACCTGGCCGCCCTCGTCGACCAGCGCCAGGGAGGCGTGGGTCTCGAGGTAGAAGTGCTCCTGGCCGCCGAACTCGAACTCGCCCTCGACGACCCGCGCGGCGCTGGCCAGCGCGGCATCGGGGTCCCCGCGGTGCAGGGTGGGCCGACCGCCCTGGAAGGACTCGGCCTCGATCGCCTCGGTGAGGGTGAGCAGCGACGGGAGCGGCTCGTAGTCGACCTCGACGCGCTCGGCGCCGAGGCGGGCCGCCTCGATCGTCTCGGCGAGGACCCAGCAGACGGCGTGGCCGTGGAACATCACCTCGGTGGGGAACAGCGGCTCGTCGTGCTTGACCCCTGCGTCGTTCACGCCCGGCACGTCGTCGGCGGTGAGCACCCGCACCACGCCGGCGACCTCGAGGGCCGGGGCGGTGTGCAGCCGCGTCACCCGCGCGTGGGCGTGCGGCGCCTGGACCGGCCACGCGTGCAGGGCGCCCCGGGTCCGGGTGATGAGGTCGTCGGTGTACAGCGCCTGGCCGGTGACGTGTTGGTCAGCGCTCTCGTGCGGGATCTCCAGTCCCACAGCAGGGTTCAGCGGCCGGTCGGACAGCGTGCTCATGCGCCCACCTCCTGCCGGTCAGCGGCTCGGCTCGGCGGGTTCTCCGCGAACAGCCGCAGCAGCGACGTCGCGAGCATCGCCGAGCGGTAGGCCGAGCTGGCGCGGTGGTCGTCCATCGGGGTGCCCTCGCCGCGCATCGTCGCGGCGGCCTCGCGGACGACGTCCTCCGACCACGGCCGGCCCTCGAGGGCGGCCTCCGTCGCGAGCGCCCGCAGCGGCGTTGCGGCCACCCCACCGAGCCCGATCCGGGCGCGGCGCACGACGCCGTCCTCGATCGTCAGGGCATGGGCCACAGCCACGCTGGAGATGTCGTCGAACCGGCGCTTGGAGATCTTGTGGAAGGCGGTGAGCGGCGCGAGCGGCAGCGGGATGCGGACCGCGACGATGAGCTCGTCGGCCGCCCGCACGCTCTGCCGGTAGCCGGTGAAGTAGTCGGCGAGCGCCACCTCTCGGCGCCCGTGCCGCGACGCCAGCACGACCGTGGCCTCGAGGGCGAGCAGGGCGGGCGGGGTGTCGCCGATCGGAGAGCCCGTGCCGAGGTTGCCGCCGATGGTGGCGCCGTTGCGGATCAGCCGGGAGGCGAACTGCGGGAACAGCTGCTCCAGCAGGGGCACCCGCCCGGCCAGCCGGCGCTCGACCTCCGAGAGGCTGAGGGCGGCGCCGATCTCCACGGCGTCGTCGGACCAGGCCAGCTCGCGCAGCTCGGGCAGCCGGTCGATGGCCACGACCAGGGCAGGGCGGGCTCCATGCAGGTTGACCTCGACGCCCCAGTCCGTGGAGCCGGCGACCAGCTGGGCGTCCGGGCGCTCGGCGAGGAGGTCGAGCGCCTCGGCCAGGTCGGCCGGGCGGACGAACTCGCCGCCCTCACCCGTCAGCCTGGTGGGCGCGGGGCCTGGCGCCGGCTCGGCACGGCGGGCCGCCAGGGGGTCGTCGGCGACGGGCTCGCCCAGCGCGTAGGCGGCGTCGCGGATGGGCCGGTAGCCGGTGCACCGGCACAGGTTGCCGCTCAGCGCGTGCAGGTCGAAGCCGTTGGGGCCGTGCTCGTGGTCACCGCCTGAGCTCTCGTCGCCCTCGCGGCCCGGGGGCACGGCGTGCCCGTTGCCCGCCCAGTCGACGGAGGTCGTGGCGTCGGCCTCGCCTGCGGGACAGCGGCCCTCGCGGTAGAACTCGGCAGCCATGCTGCAGACGAAGCCGGGGGTGCAGAAGCCGCACTGCGAACCGCCGCGCACGGCCATCTCCTGCTGCACCGGGTGCAGCGCGCCCGGCGCCCCCAGGCCCTCGGCCGTGACGACCTCCTGGCCGTCGAGCGCGGCAGCCGGGATGAGACAGGCGTTGATGGCGGTCCACTCCGTACCGGCAGCGTCGTCCCCCGTGTCCCCACTGGGACGGGCAACGAGCACCGAGCAGGCACCGCACTCGCCCTCGGCGCAGCCCTCCTTGGCCCCCGTCAGCCCGCAGTCGCGCAGGAAGTCGAGCGCGTTCTCGTGCGGTGCGACACCCCCCAGGGGACGTGGCGTCCCGTTCACCATCACGTGCAGCGCATCCATGGTCCAGCTCCTCCACACATCGTGGTCGTCTCATCATGCGCCCCCACCTGCCGTGGCATCACGTGCTCTGGCAATCGGGGGCATGGTCGAACAGGGTCTGATCGGGAGAATCGGCGCCGGCTAGAGGAACTGGCGGCCGAGCTTCGAATGCCGGTTGACGTCCTTGTAGAGCAGGTACCGGAACCGCCCCGGCCCGCCGGCGTAGCAGGCCTGCGGGCAGAAGGCCCGCAGCCACATGAAGTCGCCCTCCTGCACCTCGACCCAGTCGTTGTTGAGCAGGTAGACCGCCTTGCCCTCGAGGACGTAGAGCCCGTGCTCCATGACATGCGTCTCGGGGAAGGGGATGACCCCGCCCGGCTCGAAGTTGACGATGTTGACGTGCATGTCGTGCCGCACGTCGAGCGGGTCGACGAAGCGCTGTGTCGTCCAGCGGCCCTGCGTCCCGGGCATCTCCGCTCCGTCGACGGCGGTCTCGTTGGTGACGAACGCCGTGGGCGCCTCGATGCCCTCAACGCGCTCGTAGGCCTTGCGGATCCAGTGAAAACGCGCCGCGGCGTCGCTCGCGTTGCGCAGCGTCCAGTCGGTGCCCGGCGGGATGAAGGCGTAGCCGCCCGGACCCATCTCGTGCGACTCGCCGCTGATGACCACCGTCACGGCGCCGTCGACGACGAAGAGCACGCCCTCGGCCGACGGGTCGAGCTCCGGGCGGTCGCTGCCCCCTCCCGCAGACACCTCGACGATGTACTGCGAGAACGTCTCCGCGAACCCCGAGAGCGGACGAGCGATGATCCACAGCCGCGTCTTCTCCCAGAACGGCAGGGCGCTGGTGACGATGTCGCGCATCGTCCCCCGCGGCAGCACGGCATACGCCTCGGTGAAGACCGCACGGTCGGTGGTGAGCTCGGTCTGCCCGGGCAGACCGCCGGTCGGCGCGTAGTAGCGAGGTGTCACGCCTGTCCCCTCCTCAGGAGCCGCCCGCGCGGCTCCGCGTCGATGTCGATGGCCCTGCCGCGCAGCCAGGTGTGCCGGACGGTGCCGGTGAGGGTACGGCCCGCGTAGGCGCTCACCGGGTTCCGGTGCAGCAGGCGCGCGGGGTCGACGGTGAACTCCTCGTCGGGGGCGAAGACGACGAGGTCGGCCTGGCAGCCCACCGCGATGCGCCCGCGGTCGGCCAGCCCGGCCTGACGGGCGGGCCCGGTGGACATCCACTCGACGACGTCCGCGACCGAGTGGCCACGTCGCCGGGCCTCGGTCCAGACGGCCGGGAGCCCGAGCTGGAGGGAGGCGATGCCGCCCCACGCCGCGCCGAAGTCGCCGCTGTCGAGCCGCTTGAGCTCAGCCGTGCACGGTGAGTGGTCGGAGACCACCGTCTCGATGGTCCCGTCGGCCAGGCCCTGCCAGAGCCGGTCGCGGTTGCCGGCCTCGCGGATGGGCGGGCAGCACTTGAACTGCGTTGCGCCGTCAGGGATCTCCTCTGCCGTCAGGGTCAGGTAGTGCGGGCACGTCTCCACGCTCAGGCGCACACCCTCGGCCCGGGCGGCGGCGATCAGCGGCAGCGCGTCGGCATCCGAGAGGTGCAGGATGTGCGCCCGCGCCCCGGTCTCCCGGGCGGCGACGACGACCTGGGCGATCGCGCGCTCCTCCGCCTCCTTGGGACGCGAACCGAGGAAACCGGCATACCCGGGACCGACGGCCGGCGGGGACGCGTCGATGGTCTCGGGGTCCTCGGCGTGGACGATGACCAGCCCGTCGAAGCCCGCGGCCTCGGCCAGGGCGGCCTTCAGCCCAGCGGCGTCGAGGTGCGGGAACTCGTCGACCCCCGAGTGGAGCAGGAAGCACTTGAAGCCGAAGACACCGGCCTCGTGCAGCGGTCGGAGGTCGGCGAGGTTGCCCGGGATGGCGCCGCCCCAGAACCCCACGTCGACGAAGGCCTGGCCCCGGGCGACGGCCTGCTTGGCCCGCAGCGCCTCCACCGTGGTGGTCGGCGGGATGCTGTTCAGCGGCATGTCGACGATCGTCGTGACACCACCGGCCGCGGCGGCGCGGGTCGCGCTGGCGAAGCCCTCCCACTCGGTGCGGCCCGGCTCGTTGACGTGCACGTGGGTGTCGACCAGGCCCGGCAGCAGGACGAGCTCGTCGCCGAGGCGCAGGGTCTCCTCGCCCGAGAGGGCGGCACCGGCGGCGCTGTCGCGCTCGACGGCGACGATCCGCCCGTCGGTGATACCGACCGCAGCGGGCCCCTCGCCCCCGGCCGTGACCGCGCGCTCGGCGTGGATGACGACGTCACACCTCACGCCCATCAGCTCCCGCGGTAGGTCGAGTAGCCGAACGGGTTGAGCAGCAGGGGCACGTGGTAGTGCTGGCCCTCGGCGACCGAGAACGCCACGACCACCTCGGGATAGAACGCCTCGGCGCCCGTCGCGGCGAAGTAGCCACCCGTGTCGAAGCGCAGCCGGTAGTCGCCCGGCTCGAGGCGCTCGGGGCCGATGGCCGGGACCCGGCCGTCGGCGTTGGTCACGCCCTCGCCGAGGAGCTCCGACGACGCCAGTGGGAGGAGCTGGACCGCGACCCCCTCCGCGGGAGCGCCACGGCTGGTGTCGAGCACGTGGGTGCTCAGCGTGCCCATCCTCAGACCACCTGCCTCAGCCGGAGCATCGCGATCTCCCGCAGCTGGGTGACCGTCTCGTCGCGCTCGGTGGCGTCGTCGTTCTGCAGCCGCCGCTCGAGCTCACCGAGGATCTCATGCGCGGAGCGTCCCGCGGCCCGGATGAGGAAGACCCGGTCGAAGCGCTGCTCGTAGGCCCGGTTGCCCTCGGCCAGGCGCCGGGCGACCTCAGGGTCGGTGCCGTCGACGCCGGACTGCTCGCGCCGGGAGAAGGCCGCCTCGTGGCCGGGCTCGGTGGGCCGCTCCCCGATGCGGGGGTGCCTGCTGAGCGCCGCCTCGAGCTCGGCGTCGTCGAGGTGCGCGGCGGCCTGCTCGGCCCGGCCCCACAGGGACGCGTCGTCGCGGAAGGGCCTGGCGGCCAGGACGTCGTCGACCCAGCGAGGCACCGCCAGGCAGGTCTCGAGCCGGGCCCGGGCCTCGTCCTCGGGAAGGGCGTTGAACGCCTCTGCTGCCGCGCTCACTCGATCCCCATGCGGCGAGCGCGGGCGCTGTGGATGGGGTTGGCGCCGGCGACGAGGTCGTCGAAGCGGTGACCCGCGATCTTGGCGATCTCGATGAGGGCGGCGGCGTGCTCCTGGGTGGGCGAGTTCTCGAGGCGGTGCCAGCCGTGGCGCATGACCTGCTCGAACGAGTCCTCGTCCCGGACGCAGGCGATCAGCGGGAAGCCGAACCGCTCGCGGTAGGCCTCGGTCAGCGTCGCCAGCTCGGCGTGCTCGCTCTCGGCGAGGTAGGTCAGGCCGAGTGAGGACTGGTCCCGCAGGGAGTCGGGCCCCTCCTCGCCCTGGGCCACCCGGGGCGACCCGAGGTCGGGGTAGGACGCCACGAGCCTCTCCTGGTCGGCGTCGTTGCCGGCGAAGAGGGCCTCCTGGAACGCGCGCCGCAGGTCGTGGGTGTCCGCGAAGGGCCGCAGCCGGTAGGCCTGCTCGACCACCCAGTTCGGGCCCTGGAACAGGCCCGAGAAGGTGCGCACGAACTCGTCGCGGTCCATCGCGTTGACCTGGTCGAGCCGCACCAGGTCGCCCGGCTGCCCGGCGACGGCCGGCCCATAGCTCTTGCCGACGTGGTGGAACAGGGCGTTGAGGCCGATGGCCGTGATGCTGCCGAGGGTGATGCCGCTGCCGAGGATGATCTGGGCCCAGTCCGGCACGGCCTTGGCCACGTCGGGCTGCGCGGTGACGAGCATGGCCAGGCCGATGCTGGTCGCCACGATGACGACGTTGCGGTGGTCGTGGAAGTCGACCCGCGAGAGCGTCTGGAAGCCCACCACCGCGACCGTCGCGAACATGGCCAGGGCGGCACCGCCGAGGACGGGGTGCGGGATGCCGGCGACGATCGCGCCGGCCTTGGGGATCAGGCCGATGAGGATCATGATCGCGCCGGCGGCGGCGACGACGTAGCGGCTCTTGACCTGGGTGAGCCGCACGAGGCCGACGTTCTCGGCGAAGCAGGTGTAGGGGAAGGAGTTGAAGACGCCGCCGATGGTCGTGGCGAGGCCGTCGGCGCGCAGGGCCCGGGCGATGTCGTCCTTGCCGACCCGCTTCTCGACGATCTCGCCGGTGGCGAACACGTCACCGGTGGTCTCGACGGCGGTGATGAGCATGACGACGATCATCGAGATGATCGCGGCGACGGAGAACTTCGGCCAACCGAAGTGGAACGGCGTGGTCACGCCCAGCCAGCCCGAGCTGGCGACGGCGTCGAAGTGCGCGTCACCGAGTGCCCAGGCGACGAGGGTGCCGATGACCAGACCCGCCAGGACGGCGATCGTGGCCATGAAGCCCTTGAAGATGCGCTGGATCAGGACGATGAGGGCGAGGGTGCCCAGGGCGTAGGCGAGGTTCTTGCCGCTCGTCGGGTCGGAGGTCGGCCCGGCACCACCCGTGGCGTCGGCGGCGGCCACCGGCAGCAGCGCGATGCCGATGATCGTGATGACCGACCCCGTGACCACCGGCGGGAAGAAGCGGATCAGCCGGCTGAAGTAGGGGGCGATGAGGAAGGTGAACAGGCCGGCCACGATGACGGCGCCGTAGATGACGAGCAGGCCGTCCGTGCCGCCGCCCGCGGCCGCGCCGATGGCGATCATCGGCGACACCGCCGTGAACGTCACCCCCTGCAGCAACGGCAGCTTGACGCCGACCTTCCAGAACCCGACCGACTGGATGATCGAGGCGATGCCACAGGTGAACAGGTCGGCGTTGATGAGGTGGATGAGCTCCTCGGTGCTCAGGCCGATCGAGTTCGCCAGCAGGATCGGCACGATGACCGCTCCCGCGTAGAAGGCCAGCACGTGCTGGAAGCCGTAGATGGCCAGCTTCGGCGCCGGCAGCACCTCGTCGACGGGATGCTTGACGCTGCGCGGTGACGCGCCTGCGGCGGCGGGCTGTGCGGTCATGACTGACACCTCTTCCTCGCGGTGACCCGGTCTGGGTCCTTGGGAGCGGTTGGGTCCAACAGGTGGGGCAGCGGCAGGGGGCCGCTCAGCAGAAGCCGGGCACCGCCAGCCAGGCATCGCCGGCCGGGGAGGCGCCCTCCCGGCACACGGTCGCCTCGATGAGACCGTAGGGGCGGTCAGCGGCGTGGAAGACCTCGCCGTTGTTCTCCAGCCCGAAGGGCGAGAGGTCGACGAGGAAGTGGTGCTTGTTGGGCGCCGAGAACCTGATCTCCGCGACCTCGGGGTGCGCCTCGAGCACGGCGCGGCCCATCGCGTAGAGCGTCTCCTGCAGGGCGCGGCTGTAAGTCACCGCGAAGGTCGCGAGCAGGATCTGGCGGATGTCGTCGAAGGCCTTGTTCCAGTCGACACCCGAGCCCTCGTAGCGCCAGCGGGCCACGATCGACGTGGCGAGGATGCGGTCGTCGGCCTCGGCCAGGGTCGTGTAGCGGTCCTTGAGGAAGCCCTTGAACTCCGAGCCGGTGGACTTCAGGACGACGAGGTCGCTCAGCCCGGAGACCACCCACGTGCGGCGCTCGTCCCCACTGTCGTCGAGCGTGACCACCGTGTTCCGGGTGTCCCCGCCGCGGCGGACGAAGGCGTGGTCGTGTCCGGCCCCGTCGACGGTGATGCGGTCCCAGGCGTACTCCTCGACGGTGATGCGGGCTCCGGTCGCGGCGTCGGCTGCCTCGAGGAAGCGCTCCGCGAGCGCGAGGGCGTACTCCTCGGGGGACGCCACCCCCTTCTCCTTGGCATAGGCGAAGGCGGTGTTCTTCTGCGTGTCGGTGGGCAGGACCCGGCTCTGGTCGCCGTCGACATGGGCGGCCGCGAAGTCGCCCCGCAGGGCCGTGGAGACGTTGAGGTCCCTGATCTCGTGTCGCTGGCCGTCGCGGTAGACCCGGACGACCCGGTTCTCCGCTTTGCCGTACTGGTTCGGTCCGAGAACGATGCCCATGAGTCCGTCGTGCTCCCTCGTCGTGGCGCCCGGGCCGGCCGGACGGGCTGCGGGAACGGCATGGCCGGCGCTGGTGCCCGGTGTGCCGCGGGGTCGCCGGCGCCTGCACTCGCGCCGACGTGGTCGACAGTTCGCAGAATCGCCGTTGATTCCATTCACTGAGACACAGATTCCGCTGTGCGGAAACTTGTTCAGCGATACCGGGACCCTAGGACGTGACCCCCGTCACGTCAACAGTTTGTTGAAGTTCGGTTCGCAGGGCCTCAGGCCTGCGGGTCGCGTCCCCGGTTGAGGTAGTTGTAGACGGTGAAGCGGGTGACCCCGAGGGCCTCCGCGACGGTCTCCGCGGACCGGCGCATCTCGAAGGCCCCGCGCTCCTCGAGCAGCCGCACGGCCCGCTGCTTCTCGGGACGCCCCAGCGAGGAGAGCCTGCCGCCGAGCTCGGCCTCCACGTCGGCGATGAGCCGGGCCAGGCCGTCGGACAGGTCCGCGGACGGCCCCGCGTTGGTGGCTGCGGAGGTGGCTGCGGAGGCACCCTGGCTCGGGGGCTGCGGACCCAGCCGCACGAAGACCGCAGGCTCGCCGTCCCACAGGATCGCGACGTCGTCCGGCCCGGCCTCTGCCGGACCGACGATGCGCCCGCCGACCCGGTCGAGGAGCGGTCCCAGCGCTGTCGCCAGGCGCTCGCCCACCTCCGCGGGCCGTGGGCCGGCGGCTGCCCGGGGTGCGTCGACGGACTGGGGGTCAGCGGCCATCGTGAGGACTCACCTGGAGGGTGAACCGCGTCGCGCCCGAGGCGAACGCGGCCTCCATCGCCCGCTCCAGGGCGGGCAGGAGGCGCTCCGCCCCGCCACTGACCGAGGTGCCGAACGGCCCCAGCTCGGGCGCCAGTCCTGCCTCGATCAGCGCTCCAGCGGCGGCGCCGACGTGCTGCGGGGGCTCACCCTCGCCGTGGAACGGCTCGGTGGTGAACTCGGCCGTCAGGTCCATGACACCACGGTAGCCGTCGGCTCAGCCGGCCACGCGGCGCGCCAGCACCGCCAGGCCTGCGGCGTCGACCCCGGACAGCGCCTGCGCCTCCGCGGCGCCCACCGCCCCGCAGTCGACCCCTCGGAGGATGAAGTCGGCCAGCGCCCGCGCGGTCGCCGGCTCGTCGAGGAAGCCCGAGTCCGTGCGCTCGACGTAGCGGCGCAGCCGGTCGGCGGCCTGGACCAGGCCGTCTCGGTAGAAGGCGAACACCGCGGCATACCGCGTGGGCAGCTGGGCAGGGTGCAGGTCCCAGCCCTGGTAGTAGCCGCGCTCCAGGGAGCGGCGGACGAGGCGGTGGTGCAGGGCCCAGCCGGCGCGCACGGCCTCGGGCTCGCCGACAGGGAGGACGTTGGTCGAGCCGTCGGAGAGTCGCACGCCGGTGCCGGCTGCGGCCGCCTGCATGACCGCCTTGGCGTAGTCGGCGACAGGGTGCTCCATGCTCTGGAACTGGGCCGCGATCCCGCACGACGCGGAGTAGTCGTAGGTGCCGTAGTGCAGCCCCGTGCAGCGACCGGCGGCCGCGTGCACCATGCGGGCCACCAGCGCCGTGCCGTCGGGACCGAGGACGGCCTGCGGGGTCTCGACCTGGATCTCGAACTGCAGGGAGCCCGCAGCCAGACCGAGCATCTCCTCGAACCGGGACGCCGCCACCACCATCGCCTCGACCTGTTCCACCGAGGTCACCTTCGGAAGGGTGACGACGAAGCCCGGGGGCAGCACGCCCGCACTGGCCAGCTCCTCGAGGAAGAGCGCCAGGGTGCGCAGGCCCCGCCGCCGCGTCGGGGCCTCGAAGCTCTTGAACCGTATGCCGTGGAACGGCGCCGCCTCGCCGCGGCCGAGGGAGGAGCTCAGGGCGCGGGCCGCCGAGCGGGCGGCCTCGTCCTCCTGGTCGTCGGGCCGGTCGCCGTAGCCGTCCTCGAAGTCGATGCGCAGGTCCTCGACCGGCTCGGACGCCAGCTTGGCGCGAACCCGCTCCTCGAGACCGGTCCCGCCCTGGCCCAGCACGGCCCGGAAGCCCTCCGGGTCGGCATCGAGGGAGGCGAGGGCGGCAGCGCCCCACCGTGGCACGAGGTCCTCGGAGTAGCGGTCGGCGGGCACGTAGACCGTGTGCACCGGCTGCCGGCCCGCGCGCTCCCCGGGGTAGCCCTCGCGCAGGGCCCGGTCGGCGTCGGCCAGGCGGTTGTCGAGCTCGTCGGCGAGGGACTCCAGAGCTGCGGCAGAAGGAGAGCCGGACGGCTGGAGCGGGGTGCTCGACGGGGGCATGAGGCATCCTCCTGGACGGCTTTTTCTGGATCGCGGACATTATCTTCTGACTGGTGGAAGTCAAGAGGCAGCGATGGCCGGTCCCACCCGCGGATGTCGCTCCCCTGCGCAGCGCCCCCATGTGGTTGGCTCGCGGCGTGGTCGCGCTCGGGATCCTCATCGCCAGCACCCGTCCGGGTCGTCTCGGCCCCACCGTCGCCCAGTGGGTCCTCGAGCAAGTGCCCGACACCGGCTTCGAGGTGCGCCTCCTCGACCTCGTGGACTTCGCGCTCCCCTTCCTCGACGAGCCCAAAGAGCCCTCGGAGGGCGACTACGTCCACGACCACACCCATCGCTGGGCCGAGGCGATCCGGGCCACCGACGCGCTGCTCATCGTCATGCCGGAGTACAACCGCGGCTACAACGCCCCTCTCAAGAACGCGATCGACTTCCTGTATGCCGAGTGGGAGGGCCTGCCCGTGGCCTGCGTCGGCTACGGGTGGTACGGCGCCCGCCACGCCAAGGCCGCCCTCCGCCAGACGCTCGAGCGGGTGAAGATGACGGTGGTCGAGGCCCCGGGCCTGGCGTTCGAGAAGACGCTGGTCGACGGCCGGGTCGTTCCGGACGACGCGCTGGTCCGCGACCTCGCCGCGACCTTCGAGGGGCTGCACTCGGCGGCTCAGTGCGCGCACCGCAGGAGCGGGCCGCCACCGCGATAGGCTGGCACCGGTGTGCCGGGAAGTCTGGTCGGCGGCTCCCGCCCTCGGCGGGGGTCTATTCAGGACAGCAGGACCAGGAGACCCTTCGTGACGCACCCCTCGCAGCGCCCGCGCATCTTCCGCCGCCCGACCTGGACCGAGGCCCAGTTCGTCGCGACCGCCCTGCGCGCCGAGACCGTCGGTGGCGCGCTGCTGCTCGTGGCTGCCGTCACCGCCCTGCTGTGGGCGAACTCCCCGTGGAACGAGGGGTATGCCGCCCTGCGCGACACCGTGGCAGGTCCCCATCTGCTGCACCTCGACCTGACCCTGGGCCAGTGGGCAGCCGACGGGCTGCTGGCGCTCTTCTTCTTCGTCGCGGGGCTCGAGCTCAAGCGCGAGTTCCTCGTCGGCGACCTGCGCGACCCGGCCAAGGCCGCCGTCCCCGTCGGGGCGGCGCTGTGCGGGGTGGCCGTGCCCGCCGTGCTCTACACGGCGGTGGTCCTGGGGCTGGGGGGCTCCGGCGACGCGCTTCGGGGCTGGGCCATCCCGACCGCGACCGACATCGCCTTCGCGCTGGCCGTGCTCGCCGTCATCGGCACGCACCTGCCTGCCGCCCTGCGGTCGTTCCTGCTGACCCTCGCCGTCGTCGACGACCTCGTGGCCATCACGATCATCGCGGTCTTCTACACGTCGTCGCTCGACCTCACCGTGCTCGGACTCGCGCTCGTGCCGCTGGCGCTGTTCGCCTTCCTCGTGCAGCGCCGGATCACGCACTGGTGGCTCCTGGTGCCGCTGGCGGGCGCCACCTGGGCGCTCGTGCACGCCTCCGGCATCCACGCCACGGTCGCCGGTGTGCTGCTCGGCCTCACCGTGCCGGTGCGTCCGCGCTCGAGGGTGCCGCGGCTGAGCACCCTGCCCGCGGGGATGGATGTCGCCCACCGGTTCGAGCACCGGCTCCGGCCGCTGTCCGCCGGTGTGGCCGTGCCCGTCTTCGCCTTCTTCGCCGCCGGTGTGACCGTGGTGGGGGGCGGGTTCGGCGAGACCCTCGCCGACGAGGCGGCGCTCGGGGTCATGGCGGGCCTGGTCCTGGGCAAGCTGGTCGGGGTGCTCGGCGGCACCTGGCTGCTGACCCGGTTCACCCGGGCTGAGCTCGATGAGGAGCTGTCCTGGTGGGACGTCCTCGGCCTCTCGCTGCTCGCCGGCATCGGGTTCACCGTCTCGCTGCTGGTCGGGGAGCTGGCGTTCGGCGCCGGCAGCGCCCGCGACGAGCACGTCAAGCTCGCTGTGCTCCTCGGCTCGCTCGCCTCGGCGCTCCTGGCCAGCGTGGTCCTGCGCACCCGCAACCGGGTCTACCGCCGGCTGGCCGAGGAGGAGACCGTCGACCACGACGGCGACGGCATCCCCGACGCCTTCCAGCGCTCGGATGTGGACGGCAGCGGACGCGGCTAGGGTGGTAGCGGCCCGTACGGGCCGCTACGCGAACGAAGGGGAAACTGCCATGGCCACCAGCACCAACAGCCCCGAGCGCACCCTCGGCCAGCTGGTCGCGGATGCCACCGCCGACATTTCCACGATCGTCCGCAGTGAGATCGCCCTCGCCAAGGCCGAGATCACCGGTGAGGCCAAGATCGCCGGCAAGGGCGCGGGCCTGTTGGCCGGCGCCGCCTTCGTCGCCCTGCTCGGCCTGGTGTTCCTGTTCCACACGCTCGCCAACGTCATCGCCATCTGGCTGCCGCTGTGGGCGGGCTACCTCATCACGACCGGGATCCTCTTCGCCCTGGCTGCCATCCTCGGGGTCGTCGGCAAGAACAACCTCAACAGGGTCCAGCCCAAGCCGGAGCGGACCATCAAGAACGCGCAGGACACCATCGACGCGCTCAAGAACGCCAGCTGATCCGGCTCGACGCCCCACCCTTCAGCATCGCGACCACCCACCGAGTCCCCCGTGCCCCCTGACGTCTCGATGGCGCTGCTCGACGGGCCGTGGGAGCACCGGTTCGTCGCCGCCAACGGCGCCCGGTTCCACGTGGCCGAGCAGGGCGAGGGCCCGATGGTCCTGCTGCTCCACGGCTTCCCGCAGTTCTGGTGGGCCTGGCGCCACCAGATGCAGGCGTTGGCCGACGCCGGCTTCCGCGCCTGCGCGATGGACCTGCGCGGCTACGGCGCCTCCGACAAGCCCCCGCGCGGCTACGACACCCGCACCTCGGCCACCGACGCGGCCAGCGTCATCCGGTCGCTCGGCGAGTCGACCGCGGTGGTGGTGGGGCTCGGCTGGGGCGGCTGGATCGCGTGGAGCATGCCGTCCCTGCAGCCGGCCGTCACCAGCGCCGTCGCCTCGGTGTCGATGCCGCATCCCCTGGTGTTCCGCAGGGCCTCGTTCTCCAACCCTCGCCAGGCCCGGGCCAACGCCTACCTCGCCGGGCTGCAGCGGCCCTTCGTTCCCGAGCGCGAGATGACCGTGCACGGCGGCTACGTGCAGCGCCTGCTGCGGGAATGGGCCTCGCCGAACGGCATCTGGCCCAGCCCGGAGGAGGCCCGCACGTACTCCGAGGCGATGGCACTGCCCTTCGTGGCCCACTCCGCCGCCGAGTACTACCGGTGGGTGGTGCGCAGCCAGGTGAGGCCCGACGGGTGGCGGTTCGCCAAACGGGTGCGCAGCCCGCTGCAGGTGCCCGTGCTCCAGC